>WNGA01032705.1_pt1 | contig 10032 bp, 7 predicted proteins | sample 5400061 | NCBI WGS metagenome assembly WNGA01 (sample SAMN13153366, study PRJNA577476) | soil metagenome | isolation source: 100 cm soil or saprolite under grassland replicate 2 | place: USA:California | collected 2016-06-15
CGCGCAGGCGGTCGTCGACACCGAGGAGATAGCCCACGCGGGTGAACGAGGCGGGGCGGCCGCCGGTGTGCTCGGCGAAGTTCTCGAAGAAGCGGAGTGCCTGCAGGACCATGCGACATGTCTCCGGCGTGGAGTAGTGCTGGCGGATGCAGGCCGAGCTCTTGCCGGTGGCGCCCGAGGCCAGGAACTGCTTCTCCACGAGCACGACGTTCCGCACTCCGCGTCGAACGAGGTGGTAGGCGATGCTGCAGCCGGTCACGCCGCCACCGATGATCACGACATCCGCCGTTTGACTCATCACGTCTCCTCTGTAAGCATGGGCGGGCGTCAGTCTATCGTGACGGGGGAGAACGGTCCATGTGCGGCATCGTTGGCGTGTTCGACAAATCGCGCGGGTCCGGGCCGGTGGGGGCGACGGCGCTCGCGATGCTGTCGGCGCTCGACTGCCGCGGTCCGGACTCGGCGGGCATGGCGTTCTGGGGCCCCGAGCGCCACGGTCACGTCCTCCGCGTCAAGCCGGGCGACGGCGCGAACCCGGCGGCCCGGCGGCGCGAGATCACCCGCCACGCGAGCCGCTTCGGGCGCGTGCGACCGTCGCGGGGCGAGGGCTCGCTCTTGCGTCTGCAGGTCGAGACGGCCGAGCCCGACGCACTGGCGCGGGCGATCGAGGACGTGGCGCCGGACGTCGAGGTCGTCAGCCTGGGCCGGCGGCTCGAGATCGTCAAGCAGGTGGGCGCCCCCCGGGGCCTCGAAGCGGACTTCGGCGTCGCGGCGGTCGTCGGGACCCACGCGCTCGGTCACACGCGGCTGTCGACGGAGAGCCGTGTCGACCTCTCGCACTCGCAGCCCTTCTGGGCCCACGGAAGTCCGGATCTGGCCATCGTCCACAACGGGCACATCACGAACTATCACCGCCTGCGGCGCGTGTACGAGCAGGAGGGCGCGCGCTTCTACACCGAGAACGACTCCGAGATCATCGGTGTGTATCTCGCGCGGAAGCTCCGCGCCGGCGCGTCGCTGGGCGAGGCCCTCGGCGACTCGGTGCGGGAGCTCGACGGCAGCTTCAGCTACCTCGCCGCCACCGCCGATCAATTCGGCTTCGCCAAGGACCCGTTCTGTCTGAAGCCGCTGATCGTCGCGGAGAGCGACGCGGTGGTGGCCGTGGCCAACGAGGAGCGGGCGCTGGCCGCGGCGCTGCCGAAGGGATACGCCGCTCACGAGGCGGGCGCGGGAGCGGTGCGCGTCTGGCGGCGTCCGGCATGAAAACGATCGACTGCGCCGGGCTCACCACGCGGGCGATCAACGAGGCGATCCGGCGTCTCGTGGGCGACGGCGCGCGCGAGATCCTCCTCCGCAATCCCGAGGCCCGTCACAATCTCGCGGTGGCCATGCTCACGGACGTTGCCATCACGATCGACGGGCCCGCCGGCTATTACGCGGGCGGCATGAGCGACGGCGTGCGCCTCACGATCCGGGGCTCGGCCGGCTGGGGCGTGGCCGAGGGCATGCTCTCCGGCACCGTCGTCGTCGAGGGCAACGCCGGCAACGGCGCCGCGGCCTCGATCCGGGGCGGCACGGTCGTCATTCGCGGCGACGCGGCCGCCCGGGCCGGCATCGCCATGAAGGGCGGGTTGCTCGTGATCGGCGGCGACACCGGCTACATGACCGGCTTCATGATGCAGCGGGGCCGCATCATCGTCTGTGGCAACGCGGGGCCGGCGCTGGCCGATTCGATGTACGAGGGCCTGGTCTTCGTCGGCGGCGAGATCGCGGAGCTGGGTAACGACACGGTCGTCTCCGACGCCACGCCGGACGAGCGCGCGGAGATCCGCGCGACGCTCTCGCGCCACGGCGTGAAGGGGCCCGAACAGTTCCGCAAGATCGTCTCGGGGCGGAAGCTCTGGAACTACGACAAGAAGGAGCTCGACGTATGGAAGGCCGCGTTCTGAGCACGCTCCGCCCCAGCCAGATCTACCGGCCGGACGTGATGGAGGACATCCATCTCAAGGCCGATCTCGGCCGCTACCGCTTCCGCGGCTTCGGCACCCTGCGGCCGCGACCGCTGCCGTCGTTCGACGACCTCACGTTCATCACCTGCTCGCTGACGCGCATCCCGCTCGAGGGCTATCGCGAGCGCTGCTCGACGAAGACGGTGCTGGGGGCGCGTTTTGCCAAGCGGCCGATCGAGCTGGACATCCCGGTGATGATCACGGGCATGAGCTGGGGCGCGCTCTCGTACAACGCCAAGGTCGCCCTCGCCCAGGGCGCGCGTCGCGTGGGCTCGTCCACCACGACCGGGGACGGCGGGATGCTGCCGGCCGAGCGCGAGCACTCGCGCGTGCTCGTCTACGAGGTCTTGCCGAGCCGCTACGGGCTCAGCATCCACGATCTGCGCGCGGCCGACGCCATCGAGTTGACGGTGGGGCAGGGGGCGAAGCCGGCGACGGGCGGCGTGCTCCTGGGCTCCAAGGTATCGCCCGAGATCGCGGCGGCGCGCGAGCTGCCGGCGGGCGTCGATCAGCGCAGCCCCGCGCGCCATCCCGACTGGCTCGGCCCCGACGACATGATCATCAAGATCGAGGAGCTGCGCGAGGCGACGGAGTGGCAGGTCCCCATCTTCGTCAAGCTCGGCGCGACCCGCGTGTACGACGACGTGAAGCTCGCCGCCAAGGCCGGCGCCGACGTGGTCGTCATCGACGGGATGGAAGGCGGCACCGCGGCCTCGCCCGAGATCCTGCAGGACCACACGGGCATCCCGACGCTGGCCGCCGTCTGCGAGGCGCGCCGCGGACTTCAAGATCTGGGCCTCTACGGCCAGGTCCAGCTCATCATCGCCGGCGGCATCCGGTCCGGCGTGGACGCCGCCAAGGCCCTGGCGCTCGGCGCCGACGCGGTCTACATCGGCACGGCGGCGCTCATCGCGCTCAACTGCAACCGGCCCCTGTTCGTCGAGGACTACGCCGCGCTCGGGACCGAGCCCTACGCCTGTCATCACTGCCACACCGGTCGCTGCCCGGTCGGCATCACGACACAGGATCCGGAGCTGATGAAGCGCCTGCCCATCGAGGAGGCGGCCGACCGCGTCGCCAACTTCATGCACGCCATGACACTCGAGATCCAGATGCTGGCGCGGGCGTGCGGCAAGGCCGACGTTCATCACCTCGAGCCGGAAGATCTCCGGGCGCTGACGCTGGAGGCGGCGGCCATCACCGGCCTGCCGCTCGTCGGCACGAACTACGTCCCGGGACGCCGCGCCGGCGACTGACGCTCCGCGATGTCGTTCCTTCTCCGCTGTCCGCAGTGCGGACCTCGTGACGTGTACGAGTTCCGCTGGGGCGGTGAGCAATCGCGCCGACCCGATCCCGGCGCGCCCGGCGAGGCCTGGAGCCGGTATCTCTACCTCCGTCGAAACGAGGCGGGATCACAACGCGAGTGGTGGTATCACCGTGCCGGCTGCCGACGCTGGTTCCTGGCCGTGCGCGACACGCGGTCGAACGAGGTGGCGGAGACGTTCTGGCCCGGACCGCCGGCCGAGCCCCGGGGATGAGCCGGCTCCCCGCTCACCCCGCGCAGCGGATCGATCGCTCGCGGCCGGTCTCGTTCACGTTCGACGGCCGCGCGTACACGGGCCTGGCCGGCGACACGGTGGCGTCCGCGCTGTACGCCGCGGGCGTGCGCGTCTTCAGCCGCAGCTTCAAGTACCACCGTCCGCGAGGGCTCCTCTGCTGCCGTGGGCACTGTCCGAACTGCCTGGTCAACATCGATGGCGTTCCGAGTGTCCGCGCCTGCACGGAGCCGCTGCGCGAGGGGCAGTGTGTCGTCGCGCAGCACGCCTGGCCGTCCCTGGAGCGGGACGCGCTGGCCGTGCTCGACAAGGTGGACTTCCTGTTTCCCGTCGGGTTCTACTACAAGACCTTCATCCACCCGCGGCGTCTGTGGCCCACCTACGAGCGCGTGCTCCGCACCTGCGCGGGACTCGGGCGCATCGGCTTTCCCGACGAGCCCGCGGGGGACTACGAGCGCGCCCATCTCTTCACCGACGTCGCCGTCGTCGGCGGCGGCGCCGCCGGGATGGCGGCGGCGCTGGAGGCGGCACGCGCCGGCGCGCGCGTGACGCTGGTCGACGACCAGCCCGAGCCCGGCGGCCGCTGGCGATCCCACACGCGGCCCCTGGACGACGGCCGCGCGGGCTGGGAGATCGTCCGCGATCTCGCCCTCGACGTCGATGCCGACGGTCGCATTCGCGTGCTCCGCGACGCGACGGCGTTCGGGCTCTACGAGGACGGCCTGCTGGGGGTGCTCCAGCGACACCGGTTCGTGACGCTGCGGGCGCGTCAGGTCGTCGTGGCCGGCGGCGTCGTCGAGTATCCGATGGTGTTCGAGAACAACGACCTGCCCGGCGTGATGCTCGGCAGCGCGGCGCAGCGTCTGCATGGGCTCTATGGCGTCACGCCGGGACGCGGGGCCGTGGTCGTGATCGCCGACGATCGTGGCGTCGACGTCGCCCTCGATCTGCGCGCCGCCGGCGTCGTGGTCACCGCGCTCGTCGACGCCCGCGGGGACGCCGACTCGGCGGGGATCGCGTCGTTCCGTGACGGCGGGACGACGATCCTGCGATCCTCCACGGTGCTCGCGGCCCACGGTGCCGGCCGTGTCGAGCGCGTGGTGCTCGGAGATCTCGCCGGACGGGCGGTGTGCGAGATGACGTGCGACCTCCTGTGTCTCACCACGAGCTCGGAGCCCGCGGCGGCCCTCATCGGGCAGGCGGGGGGCAAGCTGCGTCTCGACGAGGGCCGGCTCACGCCGGGTCCGCTGCCCGCGGGCGTTCTCGCGGCCGGCGAGGTCGCCGGGCTCGATCGGCTCGACACGATCCTCGCCTCCGGGCGGCTGGCCGGGGCCGAGGCCGCGCTGGCGGTGTCGGGCGCCGACGGCGGGCTCGCCGGGCGAATCGCCGGGCTCCGCGACGAGCTGGCGCTCGGGCGGCACCGCGCCGAGCCGCGACGAAGCTCCATCGTGCCGGGCCGCTCGTCGAAGCGCTTCGTGTGTCTGTGCGAGGACGTGACGGACAAGGACCTCCGCCAGGCCGTCGCCGAGGGCTTCGACCACATCGAGACGCTCAAGCGTTACACCACCGTCACCATGGGCCCCTGCCAGGGCAAGATGTGTCATCGCTCGTCGATCGAGCTCTGCGCCGGCCTCACCGGCCGCAGTCTCGAGGCGACGGGCACGACCACGGCGCGCCCGCCCGCTCAGCCGGTGCCCCTCGGGGCACTGGCCGCGCGCGGCGCGGACCCCTGGAAGCTGAGCCCCATGCATCATCAGCACGTGGAGGTGGGCGCCACGCCGATGGACATGGGCCCGTGGAAGCGCCCGCTGGACTACGGGAACGTCGACGCGGAGTGCCGGGCCGTGCGCGAGGCGGTCGGGATCATCGACGTCTCCACGCTCGGCAAGCTCGAGGTCGTCGGACGCGATGCCGCGGGATTCCTCGACTGGCTGCACCCGAATCGGTTTTCCGATCTGGCGCCGGGCCGCGTGCGCTACCGCATCATGTGCGACGATGCGGGCATCGTCCTGGACGATGGCGTCGTCGCGCGGCTCGACGACGAGCCTGGGCGCGCTCACCGACGTCGATCTCTCGCCGGCGGCGTTTCCGTACCTGGGGGCCCGGACCGGGCTCGTGGCGGGCGTGCCCAGCACGATCTTGAGAATCGGCTTCGTGGGTGAGCTCGGCTTCGAGGTCCACTTCCCCGCCGACTACGGCGAGTTCCTGTGGGCGACGCTGGTCGTGGCCGGCGCCGACCTCGGGATCCGCGCGTTCGGTGTCGAGGCCCAGCGCGTGCTGCGGCTCGAGAAGGGCCACGTGATCGTGTCCCAGGACACCGACGCGCTGACGACGCCATTCGGCGCCAATCTGGGAGGGCTGGTGAAGCTCGACAAGCCCGACTTCATCGGGCGCGACGCGCTGCGGGCCGCCGAGGGCCGCGCCCTCGCCGAGCGCCTCGTCGGCTTCGAGATCCCCGGGGCCGTCACGCCGCCCGGCGAGGGCGCGGCCGTCGTCGAGGCCGGTCGCCCGGTGGGACGCGTGACGAGCGCCAAGTGGAGCGCCTGGCTCGGACGGGTGATCGGGCTCGCCTGGGTGCCGACGGCCCTCGCCCGCGACGGGGAGACGGTCGAGGTCAGGATGAATGGCGCCACCGCGCGAGCGCGGGTCGTCCTGCGGCCGTTCTACGACCCCGAGGGCACGAAGGTGCGCTCGTGAGGACCTCCCTGCCCGCGCGAACGACCGCCATGTACCGCAGTCAGCAGGCGGCGGGCGCGCGGTTCACGGAGGGCGCGGGCTGGCGGGTGGCCGACGTCTATACCTCGGTCGAGGAGGAATCGGCGCGGGCGCGCGAGGGGGTCGCGCTCAGCGATGTGAGCGCGTGCGGGAAGCTGCGCGTCCGCGGCGAAGCGGTCGAGGCCGTGGGGATGAAGCTCACCGGACGCCCGCTCCCGCCGGCGGGTCGTGCCTCGCGGGAACGCGTGAACGGGGCATCGGTGCTGGTCTGCCGCCGGGCCGCCGATGAGGCGTTGCTGCTGACCGCCGCCGCCGACCATGCGGTCGTGGCCGACCTCGCGGTCCGGAGCGTGGACAGCGCCGGGTGCGTGCATCTCACCGATCTGACGGCGGCCTTCGCCGTCGTGGATGTGATGGGGCCCGGGCTCGGAGCGCTGCTCGAGCGCGTGGTGCCCCTCGATCTGGCCGCGGTTCCCGCTCTCGGTCTGGTCCAGGGAGAGCTGGCCCACGTCAACGCGCTCATGGTGCGTCTCGATCATCCGACGCTTGCCGTGGTCCGGGTGCTGATCCCACGCGAGTACGGCGACTTCGTGTGGCAGACGCTGTGCGACGTGGGGACCGATCTCGGCTTGACACCCATCGGAGCAGCCGCCCACGCGCGTCTGATGGCGGGCCGATGAAAAGGGCTGATCTGCGTCGTTGGCTCAGTCGGGGTGATCTTCGAGCCTCTGAAGCGTCGGCTCGGCCTCCGGCCTCACCTCCTATTGCGGCGGCGTACTCGGAGTACGCCTCAGTCGCCCCTCCTTCGCCGCCCAGCATCTCAGCCCTTTTGATCGGCCTGCGGCGCTTGCCAAAAGGCTAACCATGTGGCAGCTGTTCCGGACGTCGAGGATGTGGCGGCGCGAGAACGGGCTGCGCCCGAGCTACGACGTCGTGATCATCGGGGGCGGGGTGCACGGGCTGGCGACGGCATATTATCTGGGACAGCGCGGCGTGACCAGCGTCGCGGTGCTCGACAAGAGCTACATCGGCGCCGGCGCCAGCGGTCGCAACACCGCGATCATCCGGTCGAACTATCGGACGCCGGAAGGCGTGGCCTTCTACGACGAATCGGTCAAGCTCTACGAGGGGCTGTCGGCCGAGCTCGGCTACAACGTGCTCTTCTCCCAGCAGGGACATCTCACGCTGGCCCACACCGACAGCGCGATCAACGGCCTGCGGGTCCGGGCCGAGGTCAATCAGCTCTGCGGCGTGCCCAGCCGCCTGATCTGGCGCGAGGAGATCCAGCGGCTCGTGCCGGCCCTCGATTGCTCGACTCGCCCGCGTTACCCCGTCCTGGCCGCCCTGCTCCACCCGCCCGGTGGCATCGTCCGCCACGACGCGGTCGTGTGGGGCTATGCTCGGGGGGCGAGCCGCGCGGGCGTCGACATCCATCCGTTCACCGAGGTCACGGGAATCGACACGGCCAACGGCGCGGTGACGGGGGTGCGCACCACGCGGGGCGACATCAAGACGCCCCTCGTGCTCAACGCGACGGCCGGCTTCTGCTCCACCGTCGCCAAGATGGTCGGGCTGACGCTGCCGATCACCACGCACCCGCTGCAGGCCTTCGTGACCGAGCCGCTCGAGGCCTTTCTCGACAAGGTCATCGTCTCCTCGAACCTGCACGTCTACGTGAGCCAGACCGATCGTGGCGAATGCGTGATCGGCTCCGAGATCGATCCGTACACGTCGTACAGCCATCGCTCGACCCTGCCGTTTCTCGAGTCGACGGCGCATCACACGCTGGAGCTGTTTCCGTGCCTCAAGCACGTGCGGGTCCTGCGCCAGTGGGCGGGCATCTGCGACATGACGCCGGATTACTCACCGATCATGGGCGAGGTCCCCGGCCTCAGGGGGTTCTATCTGGACGTCGGCTGGGGCACGTACGGGTTCAAGGCCGGACCCGTGTCCGGACGGCGCATGGCCGAGCTGATCGCCACGGGGCGGACGCCGGATCTCATCAAGCCGTTCTCGCTCGCGCGGTTTGCCGAAGGCCGGCTGGTCGGCGAGAAGGCGGCCGCGGCCGTTTCGCATTGAAGGGGGTTTCATGACGATCGAGGACATTCGATCTCAGCTGGCGAAGGACAAGATCGACTACATCCTCGCCCAGTACGTCGACATCCACGGCACGCCACGCTGCAAGGGGATCCCGGCCAGCGCGCTCGATCTCTTCGTTGGCGGCTCGGCGGGCTTCGCCGGCGCCGCGGTGTGGGGGATGGGGCAGGGCCCCCACGATCACGACATGATCGCCGTCCCCGATCTCGCCTCCTACACGGCGGTCCCCTGGGAACAAGGCGTGGCCCGCTTCGCGTGTGACATCAGCGTCGACGGCCGGCCGTGGCCGTACTGCCCCCGCACGGCGCTGCGGGCCGCCTGCGAGCGCTTGCGCCGCGAGGGCTACGTGATGATGGTCGGCGTCGAGGCCGAGCACTTCCTCGTCCAGCGTCGTCCGGACGGCTCGATCGCGCCCTTCGATCCCGACGGGGTCGACACGATGGACAAGCCCTGCTACGACTTCAAGAGCCTGTCGGGCTCGATGGGGTATCTGCGCACGCTGCTCGGCTATCTGGAGCGGCTGGGCTGGGGGCCCTACGCCTCGGATCACGAGGACGCCAATGCGCAGTTCGAGCTGAACTGGAAGTATGCCGACGCGGTGACGACGGCCGATCGCCTCACGTTCTACAAGATGATGACGAGCCAGGTCGCCAAGCGCTTCGGCGCCATCGCGACCCACATGCCGAAGCCGTTCGGTCGGCTCACGGGCTCGGGCTGCCACTTTCACATCTCGCTGTGGGATCTCGAGACCCGGACGAACCTGTTCGTCGATGCCGACGACCGCCGGGGGCTCGGGCTGTCCGCGCTCGGCTACCAGTTCCTGGCCGGCGCCATGATCCACGCGCGCGCGCTGGCCGCCGTCGTGGCGCCGACGGTGAACGACTACAAGCGCCTGTCCGTCGGCGAGTTCCTCACCGGCGCGACCTCGGGCTTCACCTGGACGCCCGCCGTCGTCAGCTACGGCGACAACAACCGCACCCAGATGTTCCGCGTGCCGGAGCCCGGCCGCTTCGAGTGCCGGCTCGTCTCGGGCGCGGTGAACCCCTATCTCGGGATGGCCGCCTTCATCGCGGCGGGCCTCGACGGCATCCACCGCAAGCTCGATCCGGGGGAGCCGAATGCCGGCCGCAACATGTACGCGCTCTCGCTCGACGAGATGAGGCAGCGCGGGCTCGCGCTGATTCCTCAATCGCTGCCCGAGGCGGTCGAGGCCTTCGAGGCGGATCCCGTGATCCAGGGGGCGCTCGGCCCCGAGCTGGCCGCGGAGTTCGTGAGGATCAAGCGGCAGGAGTGGGTCAAGTATCACAACACGGTCTCCCAGTGGGAGATCGACCGCTACTTGACGTTGTTCTGATGGGACCGACCGTCCTGGTGACGGGGTTCGAGCCGTTCGGCGGGGCGACGGTCAACCCCTCGGCGGAGGTCGCCAAGCGGCTCGAGGGCCGACGGTTCGGAGAGGCTGAGGTCCGGGCGGCGATCCTGCCCGTTCAGCACGTGAGCGCGGCGGCGGCGGTCCGGGCGCTGGTCGCCGCGCACGATCCCGTCGCGGTCGTCCACCTGGGGCTGGCCGGGGAGCGTGCCCAGATCGCCCTCGAACGGATCGCGGTCAATGTGATGGACTACGCGATCCCCGACAACGAAGGCTTCCAGGCCGT
>WNGA01014296.1_pt1 | contig 10029 bp, 10 predicted proteins | sample 5400061 | NCBI WGS metagenome assembly WNGA01 (sample SAMN13153366, study PRJNA577476) | soil metagenome | isolation source: 100 cm soil or saprolite under grassland replicate 2 | place: USA:California | collected 2016-06-15
GTCCGATCATAACATGGATCGTGCGGGTCCTGTGCAGCTAACACAGGACGTTACCGCCACGCTATCGATGCTCACACCATCCAAATAACCACACCCTAAATCGCATCAAACTGCCTTCACCTAATATTACAACGAGACTTCATGGTATCATCCTCCCTGATCAAGTCGTTATTGAGAGGGACGGATGGATTACCTGGAACCGATTGCCACGGCGCCAGTCCTTGACCTGACGCCACAGGATAGTGACGGCCTGCTGGACGAATTGCGCACCTATCACGCGATCTTCAGTCCCTTGTTTACACGGCCTGAGCAGCGCCACTGGTCGCAAACCTATCTGCATGGGCTGCTGCTGGAGCTGCCACGCAAATCGATTGAACCGATGGTGGTGGCGCTGCGCGGGGCGGACCGCAATGCCGTGCGCGCCATGCAGCAGTTTTTGAGCGAAGGGGCCTGGGATGATACCGCCATGCTGCATCGGTTGTGGTCGGAAATCGAAGGTGATCTGGGCGACGATGACGGCGTGCTGATTTTGGATGGCAGTGACTTTCCCAAACAAGGCACCGAGTCGGTCGGGGTCAAACGCCAGTACTGCGGCGAGCTCGGTAAAACGGCCAGGCTCATGTTGGTTGAATGGTGAAGCAGCTACGTGGCCCGCCTCTTGCTGCCACAGGTTCTGATAGTACTGTGGTGAAGGAGGCAAGGCGATGCTCCGATTTCCGCTCGATGGATTGCTCGACGAACAGGCTTGCTATGACTTCTTGTTGCGTAGTCTGCATCCAGATGGCTTGCACTGTCCGCACGGCCATCCACTTGGCGCCGATCAAGCGCCTCACCGGCGGCGACGACCAATCATTCCCGATGAGCGCTGTCGACAGTGTGGTGCAGTCTTTAATCTGTTCACGGGCACGATCTGGTGGAAGACCTGCTATCGCTGTTCCACGATCGTCCAGATTCTGCGTGGCATCGCGCAAGGCATTCCGACCCTGCATCTCGTGGACGAATTGGGCATCAATCGTACCCACCTGCTCTCACGACGACACGAGATACACTCGCACCTGGCGGTGCATTTTTCCCCCTATCGCACCAGTGTCCGATCCAGTGACCGAAGCCGACGAACTCTATCAGAACGCCATCTAGAAAGGCCGCAAACACACTGACCCGCTCGACCCACCACGCCGGAGGGCCAATCAGGCGCGTGGTCACGGAACCTGGGCTAGCGATCGTCCCCCAATTGTCGGTATCGTCGGACGCCGCAGTGGCCAGATCCGCCTCCAGGTTTGTAAAAGAGCTGATCGGGCCACACTGGAGCCCTTCGTGCTCGGCCATACGCGCCCCGGCACGGTTATCAACACTGATGAATGGGCGTCCTATCAGCACCTCGCCGCCCAGGGCTATTGCACTTGGATTCTAATGCGTTTCTAACACATTTTGTGGTATCATGTCTCGTTTATCCCACTTCATTCTCTGGAGACATGTATGGATCAGCCTGAACTCACCTTAGTAACACACTTCAGCTCAATTCCTGATTATCGCGAAAATCATAACAAACAGCACATCCTGGTTGAAATCCTGGTCATGGCAGTGTGTGGTGCGATCTGTGGCGCGAATGCCTTCACGGAAATTGCTGTTATCGCGAACGAGAAAAGAGAATGGTTTCAAACGTTTCTGACACTTCCTGCTGGTATTCCATCGCATGATACCTTTAATCGCGTGTTGGCACGGATCAATCCGAAAGCCATTCAGCGCTGTTTTATCGCCTGGGTGCAAGCAACCTTTCCGCATATCGATACGCAACAGATTGCGCTTGATGGCAAAGAGCTGCATCATTCGAGTGACCCAGCTAATGATTACAACAATCTCCGCATGATCAGCGCCTGGGCGGTTGACCAAGGGATTGTACTCGGGCAAATGGCCGTAGATGATACGTCAAACGAGATCACGGCGCTTCCAATGGTTTTAGAGCTTGTTGACGTGCAGGACTGTGATATTACGGCAGATGCGCTGCATTGTCAGACTGACACGGTTCAAGACATCCGCACTGCCAAGGCTCACTACACAATCGCGGTCAAAGCCAATCAAAAGACGCTCTATCATGATATCGTGCGCACGTTTACAACATTGCGCGCAGGCGAACAACCGCAGCTCCCAATGTATGAAACGATTGAAAAAGGACACGGACGCATCGAGACACGACGGTACCTTGTCACGGACGATCTTTCACGCCTTTCGACGTGTGCTGTCTGGGATAGTCTGCAAAGCATCGGTATGGTCGAGAGTGAGCGTCGGATCGGAACACGAATTGAACACAAAGAGCGCTATTTCATCAGTAGTCGCACCGCAGATCCCCAGCAATTTGCGCAGCGCGTACGTTCGCATTGGCATATCGAGAATAAACTGCATTGGCGGCTGGATGTGATTATGGACGAGGATGCCGCGCACATTCGGGTCAATCATGGGCCGGAAAATATGGCAGTACTGCGTCATATGGCAATGAATCTCTTGAAACAAGAACCATCCAAGATGTCGATCCAATCCAAACGATTACGGGCGGCATGCAACAACGATTACCTTGAAAAAGTCGTTAAGATGCAAAAATCTCAATAATGGTTAATAAACGTCATTTCAAGTGCAATAGCCCTGCCTCGCCGCCACTGACCGTCGTCACCAGACAGTGTGCCATGCACCAGGACGGCGCGAGTGGGCGCGTGATGATGACGGTGATGGCGTTCGCGAAGTCCATACCAACACGATGGAGGGCATTTGGACAGGCTGCCGCAATTTCCTGCGATTGTTTCGTGGCCTGAGCAAATGGTTTCTGGCTGGCTATGTTGCAGTGTTTGAATGCAGCCACAATCTGAAATGGGTCACACCGACCCTGTTATGGGCAATGATGACTCCTTCCACCACTCAACCAACATGAGCCAAAGAAATGCTAAAACAGATAATTGCAACACTTTCTAAATTAACGATAATAGGTTTTGCTGCTTTCGTATTAGCGGTCCTGGCATTGTTGGGAGCAGCTTTTCTGACCGATAACACATCGTTATTAATTGGCACTGCGCTAATAGTGCTATGCGTAGCTAACTTCATAGGACAATATTTACTTTGGAATCAGCGTTTCACCTATCCGAGGATTGTCGCTCAGGGTATTAGTTTGCTGGTTCTGTTAGGACTCTTTTATATGGCGGTTCTAAAGCCGACTGCTGGAAAGAGCCGCACTGATTTAGCAGATGTGCAGTTTTGGGACTTAGCCACGGGTTCAAGAATCGCCTATATGCAACTTACGCCAGCAAAACCGACTCATACTGAGCCAATTATTTTTCTACATGGTGGGCCAGGCGTGTCTGATTTACAAGGAGATGCGGCTTATTTCGGTAGACTACGTGAAGAGGGCTACGTTGTCTATGTCTATGATCAACTAGGTTCGGGCAGATCATCCCGACTCCAAGATCCCAGCGGATATACAGTTGAACGAGATGCCACCGATCTCGAAGAGATTCGCAAGCAGATCGGTGCAGAGAAGCTGATTTTGATCGGCCATTCCTACGGTGTCGGCCTCGCAGCCATGTATATCGCGCAACATGGCGAACATGTGGCTAAGTTGATCGCTATTTCGCCAGGCGCCTTGGTTGGCGGAGTAGAGGGCGGTAGTGATCTACAGTCGAGGTTATCAACAGCTCAGAAGCTAGTACTCTATACCCTGGTCTTGCAACCGCGCCCGTTGACCGTCTACGCTTTGTTGCAAATCAATCCGCGTGCGGCACATAATTTCGCGAGCGATTTAGAAATGGATACTCGATTCGAGGATGTATATGCGGCCACCGAGCCGGCGCTGCATTGTGGAAATAAGGAACCAGCGCAGCGCCTTGACGGCCTGGGTTTTTATGCCAATCAATTTCCCCAGTCAGCGCAGCATGTACAGCCAAAAGACATTACTCAGGCACTGAGACACTACAAGATTCCGACTTTAGTGATCAAAGGTTCCTGTGATTATTTAACCTGGGCTTCGGCTATTGTCTACCTCGATGCGTTTCAACAAGGGCCAGCGAAATTAGTCTATTTAAGTGGCGCAGGTCACAATGCCTACCAGGATAAGCCTCACGAGTTTGGATTAAATGTGAAAGCTTTTCTGAATAGTCAGCCATTACCAAATCAATATATCGACAAGCATGTACCTGCTGATTACGAAAAGGGCTATTAGGGTAAGTACGCAAGCTATTCATATCTTCGTGATAAGTGATTTAACCGGTATTTTGGCATAAGTAACGCCTAACTAATCCTGGCATGAAAGAAACTTGGTGCTTATCAAATCATGGTGCGGCCCAACACCGCGTGGTGAGAAACCCCCTTGCCACTGCGCGTCAGGTCGCCGCCGCGGGCGACAGGTCGCCAACACGCGTGAGGGTATACCCCAGCTTGTTAGCACGTCGGGTCAGGTGGCGCAGTTCCCGCTCTTGCCGTTTTTGCTCATATGCCTCGGCGCTTTCTTCCTCGTAGGCTTCGCCGAACTTGAGCAGATGGTAGATCACCCGAGCAATTTTGTGCGCGGTCGCAACCGTTGCTTGTTGTGGGCCTTTCCGCGCTCGCATCGCTCGATAATACGCACCAGCCGCCGAGTCCGAGCGCGAGACCGCCTGCGCCGCCTGGCGGAAGGCCTGCCCCGCTCGATTGGTCGTTTTCTGAGTCCGTGACCGTAGTACCTTGCCGCCCGAGATCTCGTTATGTGGCGCTAACCCCAACCACGCACAGAAATGTTTCGCACTTGGGAAGCGCGACATATCGGTTCCAATTTCGGTGATAATCGTCTGGACGCTCGACGCTGACAAGCCCATCACCGCCACCAGGTCGACCCCCAGGATGCGCGCATACTGCGCGCGGGCGTTGAAATTGGGCGCGTTCTTCGATTTCGAGTCGGCCTTGGCCGGCGGCAGGTCGGGGAGTGGCGCATCTGGCTCGCCACGCGATTCCATCGCCTTGAGATAGCGCTCGATCTGGGCATCACAGACCGCCAGTTGTGCCGTGTAGACGTCGAACAAGACCAGCGCCTGCTGCAGCACAAACAGCAACTCGTCCTTCCATGTCCCGGTCAAGGCCTTGGCGATCACCTCGACGCTGGATTTGCAGGCCGGGTTGCGCAACTGCGCCAGCTTGACGGGATCACGCTCGCCGGCGACAATGGCGCGCAGGATGGCTTGGCCAGTCTCGCCCATGATGTCGGTCAGCACTTCAGGCAACTGGATGTTCATTTGCTTGAGCGCGCGCTGCATGTGTAGGATGTGGGGCGAGCGATGCTGGATGACCTCGGCGCGATAGCGCACCAGCGTGCGCAGGGCCGCAATCTCAGCGTCTGGGCGAAAGGACGCCTGCAGCAAGCCGAGTGCATGCAGCTTTTGGAGCCATTGGGCATCATTCCAGTCGCTTTTGCGTCCGGGAACCGTCTTGACATGTCGGGCATTCACCAGGTAAGGGGTGATCCCGTGCGCTTCCAACAACTCGTAGATCGGGATCCAATACACGCCGGTCGACTCCATCGCGACGGTGTCAATGCCGCAGGCGACCAGCCAGCCGACCAGCGCGTGTAGGTCGGGCGTGAAGGTCGGAAAAGCCCGCACCGGCTCGGGGGCACGATCGGGCGGCACGGCGACGACGATCTCCTCGGTGCCAATATCCATTCCAGCGGCGTTGGGAAGGATAGTGGGCAAGCCATCCAGTTGGAGCTTCTTGGGGCGACGAGTTGGCGTGGGCATCAAGCACCTCCTACAACACTGCGATCAGCGACAGGGCGACCAGCCCCAGCACCTGACGGACGTAGCGTGGTGATCGGGGTCTGGCGCGAGTAGTCGCGACAGCCACCAGTGGCGGGGTCACGGGTGCTTAGGAACCAGGGTGCAGCAAGGGCTCGTTAGCTCCAGTGCGGTGTCCGGTCTCAACTGCTGGTCGTGGAGAGCATGGTACCAGACGGGTGGCAGGGCGCGCGATGGGGGGTTTCTCTGGTGGGGAGTCACGCCCCGCCGTGATGGCCGGGTGCAGCCGACTTGGGGTACGCGCCGCGTTTTCAAGCAGTTTTCGTGGCTTTGGGTTTTTTCCGTTTCGACGGCGAATCCACCCTCCCACCCCAAGCGGCTAACGCTGGCCGTTAGGCGGCTGAAATGAAACCCCACCCGAACGACTGACATCTTGCATGAACAAAGGAGATTTTTCATGAAACAACAGGTCAATACAAATCCTCTGGTACGCATATCTGCACAAATAACTATTGTAGCAGCCTCTCTATTTGTAGTCCTTCTCGGACTACTTCATTTGTTAGAACCAGAATTCGATCCTAAATGGCGGTTGATTAGCGAATACGAACTTGGCAATTACGGTTGGCTGATGCGGATTGCCTTTTATTCATTGGCAGCAGGGTGTATCAGCCTATTCATCGCAATTCGAGCACAGATACGGGGTATCGGCGGTACTATTGGATTAGTGTTACTGTTAGAGGGCGTTTGGAATTTGATTTAAGGCTTTCTGATACAGAGTAGAACGCGCGTTCTTTGCGTCGGTTTCGGCGACTTCGTTGCATTTGCTGGCCGTTTTACGCATATAGTGAGTTGCTGGTTGTTTGATCCGGTTGAACTTCCAAACGCCCTCTAAATGGGACTACGTCATCATCCCCTGCCTCTCACAAACTGAGTTCTTGAGCGCAGATAGGCGCGCCACTTTCTAGCCCATCGGGCTCACCAATTGAAAGTAGTTGCCATCCGGATCGGCCAAGGTCGCTATCCATCCGCCGCCCATTTCATAGGGTGCCTTGATGATCCCACCCCCAAGCCCTTTGATCCGCTCGAACTCCTCTTTGACCTGGCTCGTCTCAAAATTAAGCATCACCCGGCCGGGGTCTTTGCTGTCCCCTCCCATTTCGGAATGCTCTAAGACCGATAGGTATGCGCTGCCCACTTGCCAGCCATAGAAGCCATTCTCACTATCAACCATGTCTGCGGGCTTTCCGATGACCTTCTCATAGAAGGTCGCCAACGCCTTCGGTTGTTTCGTTCCGATCATGACCGAATTCAGATTCAACATGCTGAACCTATCCTTTCTGCAAAAATATCCGTGCCACTTCTCGTAATAGCCTGGGTTGCTCCTATTCGTTAGACTAGAGTAGCATTCTTCAGGCCACCAGAATATCACTGCTCTTCCACAGATGGGATGCCTCCGAGGGATGCGTATCTGGAGCGCACGTCGAGATGTTTCACTGTTTGATATGCTCGCTGCTTGTGGTAAGTTATGCTCTAGTTCCCGCCTGGACTGGACAGATGGGACAGAGAGAATTGCGATATGACCCTCAGCTGGAACGAGATACGCAGCCGCGCGATAGAATTTTCTCAGGAGTACAAAGACGCCACCTGCGAGAACGCGGAAACACAGTCTTTGCTATAACGACTTTTCAACATTTTTGGTATCACACGGCGTCGCGTTGCTTCTGTCGAGGAGCCGGTAAAGAAACTCGGTATGAAGCACGGGCGTATCGACCTGTTCTGGAAGGGGATGCTCCTAGTCGAGCAGAAATCAGGCGATCTGATCCGCGAGCGCACCCGAGCCGGTCTTGACACAGCCCTCCGTGACCTCCCCGCTTGCTGCTGTGCTAGATGGATATAAAATTAGGTCGTATTCAGCCATTCATACCCAAGCCACTCTTGGAGTTGGTGCGGACTGACCCGCTTCTCTGTTTTCCATGGAATCAGATGTCTCACAAACCTCCGTATATGAGACATATCGATCACTCCCCTCCCCATTTGCCCGTTCTTTCCTCCGGGCTGTCTCACAATCCAGCGCATAATCAACGTCGCAGCTCTTGCCAAAAACGCGGCATTGTGAGACATTCATTGTATGAATGTTGGCTATGCGCGTGTCTCCACCTTTGACCAAAATCTTGATTTGCAGAAAGATGCGCTCACGCGCGTCGGTTGCGAAAAGATATTCACCGACACCATGAGCGGTGCGAAAGCTGAGCGCCCGGGTCTCGTGCAGGCACTCACCTTTATGCGCGCTGGCGATGTGCTTGTCGTCTGGAAGCTTGACCGTTTGGGGCGATCCCTCAAAAATCTTATTGATGTGGTGACTGAACTGGATACGCTGGGGATTGGGTTTCGCAGTGTCACTGAGAGTATCGACACCACGACCAGCGGCGGCAAGCTCATTTTTCATATCTTTGGCGCACTCGCTGAATTTGAGCGTAACCTTATTCGTGAGCGAACGCAGGCAGGACTGACCGCTGCCCGCGCTCGCGGTCGGCAGGGCGGTCATCCCCGTGTTGCGGCATTCCGAGACGAAAAGAAAGTCGCTCAGGCGCGCGCTCTCTATAACGACAAGACGAATAGTATTGCCGACATCTGCTCGACATTCAAGATCTCGCGTGCAACTTTGTACCGCTATATTGCCCAACACAAAGCCGCACTCCGCGAGCAGAAAAGCGTATGAGTTTAGCGTGCGGCACTCCTCGGTGCTGGCCTGCTTATTGCCAAGTAAATCATGTATGACGATCCATATCGGCACATCTGGCTGGAGCTATGATCACTGGGACGGCGTATTCTACCCGCAGGGTGCGCCGCAACGCGATCGGCTCGCCTACTATGTAGAACACTTTCCAACCGTCGAAATCAACAGTACGTATTATCATTGGCCCGCCGATAGCACATTCTTGAGTTGGCGTCGTCGGGTTCCCGAACACTTTCGTATCACCGTCAAGGCCCCGCGCGGCCTCACCCATAGTACGCGGCTCTATACACCAGAAACCTGGGTTGGGCGCATCAGTCATAGTCTCCACCTGCTCGACAGAGCTCGTGGGGTGCTGCTGGTACAACTGCCACCCGATATGACATACGACCACACGCGCCTAGCCTATTTTCTTGGGCAATTGCCGCCGTGGATGCAAGTAGCACTGGAATTTCGGCATCTCAGCTGGCATCACGAGGCAGTGTTTGAATTGCTGGAACACTATGGTGTGGCCTATTGTGTGATGAGTGGGGCGCAACTACCATGCATCCTGCGGGCGACCGCGCCGTTTGTCTATGTGCGGCTGCATGGCCCCGATCCCCAGTATCTCTACGCTGGCTCGTATATCGATGATCAATTACAGTGGTGGGCTGAGCGTCTGCGTGAATGGCAGAGCATGGGCCGTGATATCTTCGTCTACTTCAATAATGACGGGTATGCCAACGCGGTTCGCAACGCATTGACCCTCCGCGCGATCATGCATTCCTAAAAGGAAGGTTTTTGAGATGGCGAGATTGAAGCTGCGGGCATGGTCACAGTTCTAGTAGGTCAGATATCGGCATAGCGTGAGGCCCGGACGAAACCGTGACCATACCGCGAAGCGTCGGTGTCTCCATCAACGCATCCGGTTGATTGACAACGCTTCTATCTCAATCATCAACTCGACGTTCTACCGTAGATCGAGCAGGAGGACGGTGTGGTCGAAAAGCCGTTCGTGAGCGTTCGCCCCGCAAACGCGGTACAATAGCAGGGAGGCAGCGCGGGAGCCGCGTGCGCAAGCGGAACCAGAAGGCAGAACTGTTGTTCTGCCACACAGGTGGTTGGAAAAGGGATGTTGTACGGACGGAAGGCGGCTGCGTGTCGTTGCCGGTTCCTTTCGTCAGCGCGGGTCGGCGTCCGTCCGCCCGAGGGAAAGGATCATACTGCATGACGTCAATCTGGCTGGAGAGCCTCGGTCGCACCTTCGATGCGGCGCTGGATCTGTTGGCCGCAGCAGTGCGCGACTGCACGGACGACCTGTGGCAATCGAGCATGTGGGAGGTTCCGGCCGACTTGTTTGGCCCACAGCCGCCCGGCCCCGACGGAAAGCCCGTCACTGACCCAGCAGCGCGCAATGCGCTCGCCCAGCAACGCTCAACTCCGTGGAGCGTGGCATGGCACGCGCTAGAAGCCCTCGACTACGATCTCACCGGTGAGTTCGGTCCGTGGGCGCCACCGCCCCCGTTCGCGGGCAACCCGCACTGGCTGTTGACGCGTTTGCCCGCGCCTTGG
>WNGA01028127.1_pt1 | contig 10029 bp, 4 predicted proteins | sample 5400061 | NCBI WGS metagenome assembly WNGA01 (sample SAMN13153366, study PRJNA577476) | soil metagenome | isolation source: 100 cm soil or saprolite under grassland replicate 2 | place: USA:California | collected 2016-06-15
ATGTCCTCGGTCGTCCCGCCGGCGACCGAGGCGCCGGCCACCGCGAGCAGCAGGAACGGCGCGAAGTACATGTGAGGGAACCACACCGAGCTGAGCGGGACGTGGCCGGCCGTCCAGGCCAGGATGATGGCAAGGGCAACGGCGGCGACCGCGGCCGAGGCTCCGTGCCGGAAGACGATCCTCACGGTCAGCCCGACCAGCAGCGCGTTCAGCACGAAGACGGCAAGCAGCTCGCCGTTGTACGGCGTGGGGACCAGGTGCAGGAGGTCGTGGAAGAGCGCCTTGCCGCCGGCTTCGACGTACAGCAGGGCCGGGCCCGGATGGTGGAAGTGCACGCGCGAGTAGTTGCCCACCAGCAGCCGCAGTTGCTGCGCCTGGTCCACCAGGATCGAGTTCGCCGCGAAGTCGCTGTCCTCGTGGATCGGGGTCGTGAACAGGTATGAGTTCCTGGCGACGAGCGCGAGGAAGGTGCCGGCGGCCGCGGCTGCGGCAACCGCGACGCCGCCTCGAGAGCGGCGCGGGCGGGACTGCGCGGCACGCCGGCCTTCATCCTCCGGCTCGACCTGAGGGCGGGCCGCCGGAGGCGTCGTCGCTTCGCGGGCGGGCCGGACGCGGTTGAGCCAAAGCATCGGAGGTCGAGGATACCTCGGCTCGCGTGTGACCACTGGTGATAGTGTCCCTCGCGCTCGAGTTCCGACGCGGGGTTGGCGCATGACCGCCTGTCGGCCCGGCTCGCTCGCGGGAGGAGAGACTATAGATGACGGACCAGGCGGCGGCGAACCCTCCGGAAGCCCTCGCGGTCGGTGGCAGGGTCGAACACGTGCTGTCGCGGCTGCAACGGCCCATTGCCTTGGCGATGTTGGAGCTTTTCGCGCTTTCGGGCTTCGCGATCGCACAGCCGGTGCTCGGAGTCGTGGGAAGCACGCCCGACTTCTTCGTGTACCGCCATGCCGGCCGAGCCCAGATCCTGCTCCTGGTGGCCGCGATCGTGCTGCTGCCCACCATTGGGCTGTGGCTCGCCGAGGTGGCCGCCCGCCTGCTCGCGGGCGAGCGGGTCCGGCGCCTGGTCCATCTGACGCTGGTAGCGGGGCTGTCCACCCTGCTCGCCTTGGGCGTGGGCAAGCAACTGCTGCCGATCCGGGGCAGGCGGCTGGCCCTGGCGGCCCTGCTGGCCGGCGGGGCGTTCGCTCTCATGCATCACAAGTGGCGGGCGGTGCAGGTCTGGCTGCGCTACCTTGCGCCGGCTCCGCTGGCCTTCGCGTTGCTGTTCGCCACGGCAACGCCGACCTCCCAGCTGATCCTGCCGGGCAGGTCCTCCACGCCTTCGGGTGTGCCGGTGCGGATCCACACCGGCAGGCCGCTGCCGCCGGTGGTGATGATCTTCCTCGACGAGTTCCCGTTGCAGTCGCTGCTCGACAGCGGCGGCCAGATCGACGCCAGGGTCTATCCCAACTTCGCCAGGTTCGCGGGAGACGCGACCTGGTACCGCAACGCCACCGGCATTGCCGGTTGGACTCCCAATGCGGTGCCTGGAATGCTGCGCGGGATGTACCCGGGCGACGAGCTCAAAGGTCTCGCGCCCGATATTCACAGTTACCCGAACAACCTGTTCACCATGTTCGGGCACTACTACAACCTGAAGGTCTTCGAGACGGTCACGCAGCTCTGCCAGCCGGGCAAATGCGGGCAGACCCGGCTGTCCACCACGTTCACCGACCTGGCCGAGGAGACGGCGAAGCTGTACAAGAGCATCACCTGGCCGGCCGACCTCCCACCGATGCCCGCCTCCATCGGCGAGGATCCCGTGGTGGGCGCAGCGGCGAAGAAGAAGGGTCCGACGGCCTACTTCGGCAACCTCAAGTACGACCAGGTCAAGCGGGTCAAGACCTTCGCGCAGTCGATCAGCGCCGACGACCCGCAGCCGACGCTGTACTTCCTGCACCTGCTGCTGCCCCATGCGCCCTGGAGGTACCTGCCCGACGGGCGCGTCTACAACGCGGAGTCCCTCCCAACTCCGATGATCGAGCGGGGCGTCTGGCCAACCAGCGTCCAGCAGCTCAACCAGAAGCGGCACCTGTTGCAGTTGGCGTACACGGACAAGCTGATCGGCACGGTGATCGACCGGCTCCAGCAGCAGGGGCTCTACGACAGGTCGGTGGTGCTGATGACCGCCGACCACGGCGAGGGGTTCACGGCGGGGGACAGGACCCGAGGACTCGGGGCCAGGAACGCGGCCCAGCTGATGTGGGTGCCGATGCTGCTCAAGGCCCCGCACCAGACCGAGGGCCGGGTGGACGACCGCAACTGGGAGCACGTCGACCTGCTCCCGACCCTTGCGGACCTCGCCGGCCTCACCGTCCCCTGGAAGGTCGACGGCTTCTCCGAGCTCGCCGAGCCGCGCCGCGCGCGGACCGACAAGACCTTCTACAACCACCCGGGGGACCTCCTGGTCCGCCCGGGGCCGCCCAACTTCGCCCAGGTGCTGCACGGGGTGACCGACACGCTGGTCAAGGCCAGCCAGAACGGCGAACGGGGCTTCTACCAGTTCGGCGCCACCGCGGACTGGATCTACCAGCCGCCGAGCGCGATCGGCCGGATCGGCGGCGCGCCGACCGCCGCCAAGATGGCCGACTGGGACCTCTTCGAGAACCTCGATCCGAAGGCCTCCCTCGTTCCGTCGCTGATCGCCGGCAAGCTGTCATCCGGGTCGCCACCCCCGGGTTCCATCATGGTGATCGCCGTCAACGGCCAGGTCGGCGCCACCTCGGGCTTCTACTCCCCCAAGCTTGGAGGGCCGCCGAGCACCTTCGCGGCCCTGGTACCCGACTTCCTGTTCAAGGCCGGGGACGGCCGGCGACAGATCCAGCTCTACCTGGCGACCAGGCGGGGCGGGAGCTACCGGCTCCAGCCCGTGACCGCCTCGGGGGACGACTGAGGGCCGGGTCAGATCATCCCTTCGGCGAGGCTCTTCTCGATCCAGGGGACGACCTCGTCCAGCATGTCGTCCAGGGAGGTCGTGGCCTGGAAGCCGAGCATCCGCGCGGCCTTGTCCGTGGAGGGCACCCGCCGCTGCACGTCGTGCTCGAACGGCGGGTCGCTCACCAGCCGTAGCGGGACGCCCGGCCCCTTGATCTTTCGCCAGATCAGCGCCGCGAGATCCCGCACGGTCGTCGGCTCGGGCGTGGAGATGTTGAAGTCCTCGTTCAGCGCATTCGGATGCTCCATCGCCGTGACGATCCCGCGGGCGATGTCGCCCCCGTAGGTGTAGTGGCGAACCTGGGAGCCGTCGCCGAGGATGTGCAGCGGGTCCTGGCCCTTGAGGACCTTCTGGACCAGGTCCGGGACCACGTGGCTCATGGCCAGCCTGACGTTGCCGCTGAGCACCTCGACGTCGCCGGACGCGCGCGCCTCACCGATGCCGACGCAGTTGAACGGCCGCACGATCGTGTAGGGAAGCTGGTACTGGTCCCAGGCCGCCCGCGCGTAGTACTCCACCGCCAGCTTCTGGAAGCCGTACGAGGACCGCGGCGGCGGGACCACTCGCTCCTGGCCCTCGTAGGACGGCCAGTCCTGCGCGGACTCGAAGACCATCGACGAGCTGACGTAGGTGGCCTTCTGGAGCCGGCCGTCACGGTTCGCCTTGATGGCCGCATCGCACGACGACGCCGTGATGCGCTCGTTGGTGGCGAGCAGGTCGTAGGCGTAGGTGTGAAAGTACGAGATCCCGCCGATCATGGCCGCGCCGGCGACGAAGTGGTCNNNNAGGAGCTCGGTCATGAGCTCGGCGTCACGGGCGTCGCCGGCGACCAGGCGGTAGCCAGGGTGATGGTCGTACGACCTGGAGACACTCCCGTACTTCGAGAAGTTGTCGATGCCGACGACCTCGTAGCCGCGCGCAAGCAGCTCCTGCACGAGATAGCCGCCGATGAAGCCCGAGGATCCGCTGACGAGAACCTTTCCCATATGGCTATCCGTTCATGTCGGACGAAGCGAGGGCGCGAAGCTCCTCGACCGTGAGGCGCCGGCCGAACGCGAACCGATACCAGCGCAGGTAGCTCGGAATCCAGGCGGCGAGCTTGAAATTCGACTCGCCGGTCTGCCGATCGAGCCAGATCGTCGGGATCTCCGCAACCGGTAGTCTGAGGCGCTTCGCCTTGGCGGTGAGCTCCAGTCCGATCTCGAAGCCGACGCGGCTGTCGATACCCACCTGGCGGACGAATTCGGTGGAGTACGCCTTGAACGAGTTGGTCGCGTCGCGGGTGCCGATGTGCGTGAGCACATGGAGCGAGCGACCCGCCAGCCGCGACAGCAGCCCCTTCAGCCGTGGCCCGCCGACCTGCTGGCCACCCGGCATGTACCGGGAGGCCGCCGCCACCACCACCCCCCGGTCGACCAGGCGTGCCAGGTCATCGATCTGCCGAGGGTCGTCGCTGCCATCGGCCATGGTCACCACCACGCACGGCGCCGCCGCCGCATGGATGCCGAAGCGGATGGCGTTGGCGGGACCGCGGCCGTAGCTGTTGACCACCGGCCGGAGCCGCGGTTCCGCGACCGGGTAGCTCTCGACCACGGCGACGGTGGTGTCCTCGGGCATGTCGACCACCACCAGAATCTCGCACTCGAGCGTGATGGCCTCGAAGAGCCGGTCGAGGACAGGGACGATCCGCTGGCCCTCGTTGTAGGCGGGGATGACGACCGAGACCTGGGGGGTCACACGCGGACGCCCCCTTCGAGCAGGTTCCAGATGTCAGCGATAGGTTTGTCGGTTTGCAGGTCCCGGTACTCGGAGTGCGGCGCGGCGATGATGAGCAGGTCGGACCGCTCGAGCACCTCCGCGAGCGGCACCAGGGCCGGGTCCGAGGTGACCCGAGGATCGGTGCACAGCACCTCGGCGCACCGGAAAGCGAGGATGCGCCGAAGCTTGTAGGCCAGGCTGGAGCGGATGTCGTCGGAGCCGGCCTTGAACGCCATGCCGAGGATGCCGACCGTCATCCTGGACAGCTCGTACCGCTGCTCGAGCCGGCTCACCAGGTACAGCGGAAGGCCTTCGTTGACGAGCATGGCGGTGTGCCCGAGCATGAAGTTGTTGTTGCTGAAGGCCGCCAACTGCATGGTGTCCTTGAACAGGCACGGGCCCGCCGCAAAGCCGGCTCCGGGCATGTCCGCCGCCCGCGGGTACTGATAGCTCAGCGCCTGCCGGATCCGCTCGAAGTCGAGCCCGCGGTCGTTGGCCATCATGTAGAGCTGGTTGGCGGTTGCGAATTTGATGTAGCGCCAGGTGTTGGTGAACAGCTTGGCGAGCTCGGCCTCTTCCGGGCTCAGTTCCACGATGCTCGGAGTGAGGCGCGCGAACAGCCGGCTGGCACGCTCCCGGCCTCGCTGGCCGCGGCAGCCGACGATCTGCGGCAGCGAGAAGAGCTCGACCATCGCCTTGCCCTCGGCGATCCTCTCCGGGCAGAAGGCGACGTCGATATCGCGGCCGAGCTTGGCGACCATCTGCTCCACAAGCGCTGTGACGCCGGGATACACGGTGCTGCGCAGCACCAGGAGCTGCCCGTCCGCAAGGTAGTCACTGCACAGGCCCAGCGCGCCGGGGATGGCCTGCGGGTCGGGATTCAGGTGCTCGTCGACGGGCGTGCCGAGCACCACGATGACGTTCTCGGCCTCGCCTACCACCGACGGGTCGCTGCTGGCACGCAACCGCGAGCTCGCGACCGCGCGCTCGAGGAGGGGTGCGGCCCCCGGCTCCTCGAACGGCATGCCGCCGTCGTTGACCAGCTTGACCGCCCGCTCGCTGACGTCGTACAGGCAGACGGAGACGCCGCGATCCGCCAGCGCGATGCCGAGCGGCAGCCCGACCCGACCGCAGCCGCCAATCAGGACGACGTCCGTCGCGAAACGCTCGTGGGACATCATGATTTCCTTCCTGGAACGAGGGCGAGCTCCGCCTAGCCGGAGACGTCGACTGGCTGGAGCGTCACCCTTCCACCGGCCCTCGTGGCGAGATAGATCTGGATCTGGCGCTGTCCAGGGCCAGCGGTGAACAGGAAGTCGGGCACCATCGCGGCGAACGCCGTCGGTGGCTCGCCCTCGTGCGGCGGATAGAAGCCGCCGGTTCCGCCGATCTTGCCGTTGATGGCGACCACCATGGTCGACCCCGCGGGGGGTGTCCCCGAGGTCACCTGCCCGACCACCAGCGAGGGCGCCGGCGCGGATCCAGGCTTGACGGCCTTGAACTGGGACCAGCCCTTCATCTTCGCGGTGCGGGGGTCCGTGCTGATCTGCCCGATGTCCTGCGGTCGCTTGTAGACCCAGTCGGCGGTATCGCCGAACTGGTACAAGCCCTTGTCACCGTTCTGGTGTGCCCTGACCAGGGTATCGGTAACTCCTTGCAGGACCTGGTGGAAATTTTGTGGTCCGGGGACCACCCTGCGGTCTCCAGGGTGCTCGTACCACCACTTCTCGGTCCGCGTGCGCTTCGGCGCGCCCGTCCCGGAGAACCCGTCGACCTTCCAGGGGATGGTGAGGCCGGCGATGTCCGCGACGGTCGGGAGCAGGTCGACCTGCTCCCAGTTGCGGTCGTCGACGCGGCCTTTCGTCTGGTTCGGAGGCTTGATGAAGACCGGCACCCACACCAGGGTGGGGGCGTCGCCGCCCCCCAGCGCCCGTGAGCGCACGGCCGCGCTGAACCCCGAGCCGTGGTCGGCGGTCATCAGCACCAGCGACTTGTCGTAGAGTCCCCGCTCCTTGAGACGGTCGAGCAGCTTGCCGACCAGCGAGTCGGTGTAGGCGAGCTGCATGAGGTGCCGCTCGTGGTTGAGCTTGGTGACCGCGTCCGGCCATAGGCCCGATCCCGTCACGGGCCGGCCGACCGGGTCGCCATAGGTGCGCCCGTCCGGCAAATGCTTCCACGGCGCGTGGGGCATCAGCACGTGGAGGAAGTACAGCGTCGGCTGCGTGTCCGCTGGCTTGATCGAGTCCAGGAACCGGTCGAAGCGGGCGGCCTGGTCCTGGCCGAGATTGGAGAACAGCGCGCGCGGATCCTGTGGCGTCGCGGTCGAGGTCGCGAACGGGTTCTCGCCGATGGTGGCCGGGTCGACGGGGACGTCGATCGGCGAGGCGATGTCCTTGAAGAGCTTCGCCGTCTGCTTGGCCACCTCGGTGAACCCGCTTGGTGACCCGGTCTGCCCGCAACTCGCCGGCGGGCAGAGCTGCGTTACGGTCTCGGACACCTTGAGGTTGTAGTAATGCCCGAAGAGGGTGAAGAGGTTGTCAGGATAGACCTGCGCCATCGGCGCGGCGCCCACGAGGTTCTTGGTCGGGTACCTGCCGGTGAGCATCGCCGGCACGGCGGACGGGGTGAAGCCCGCGATGCCGGTGGCGTTGCGGTACCAGGTCGCGTCCCCAGCGAACCTGGCGAAGTTCGGGTAGACGTCCCCGTCGACCCGCCCCTTGCTGTCGAGGAGCGAATTCAGGGGGAACTCGTCGAAGAAGATCATCACCACCGGCGGTAGCGGCTTGATCGGATGGGTCCGCACCGGCACCGGCGCAGAGCTCTGGTGACTGGGCAGGATCAGCTTGGAGGTGGGCGAAATCGTGACGAACAGCAACGCGAACACCAGCGGCGCCGGCGCGAGATAGCGCAGCCAGAGCTTCAGGCCCGACCACTTGTGGTACAGGATCCCGATGGCCGCGCCTGCCAGCAGCGCCGCGAGCGCCAGCCGCTTGCCGCGCAGCGGGAGCAGTTTCTTGCCCGCCTCGAGCGCGAGCACCGCGAAGAGCCCGGCCAGCAGCGCCAGGTGCAGCAGCCGCCGCCCCCGCTCGCCGGACACCAGCGTGGCCGCCGCCTCGAAGACCCACAGCACCGCCGCCGGCACAAGCACGATCAGGGCGACCAGCGTCAGGATCTCGCCGCGGTCGGCGCGGTGGAAGAGGAAGAAGTCGGGGGCCTTGCCGGTCACGTCGAGCAGCGGCTGGGCGACGACGAACCCCGTAAGGACGAACAGCTCGAGCAGCGCCCACCACAGGGCGCTCGGGATCCGGCCCACCGACCGCTTGACTACCTCACCCCGGGGCTCACCGGCCCCCGACCTCTCCTCAGCCATCTTGCTCGTCATCGCCGCTGCACTCCGGACAGACCTGAATTGTGCGGGGCAACGTAGCACAGGCTCTGGAAGTTGGAGATGCGGTGGCGCCACGCCGCGGTCACGGCCCGGCGACCTGGTTGCCGCCGCCCGCCCGCTGGGGCGGGGTGAAGGTGCTCAGCCGTACGACCCAGACGTGCAGCCGTAGTGACCCGGCGGCGAGCACCTCTCTTCGGAGCGCGGTCGGATGGAACGAGGCATCCGACAGAGACCGCAGCGCGGCGGGGAACTCGCCGCCGGTCTCACTGAGCAGCAGGAGCAGCCCGGGCTTCCTGGTACGCAGCGTCTTGGCGTCGGCCCGCCGGAGCGCCGGCATGGTCTCCCGCAGCGAGTTGACGTGCCAGAGGTACTGCGCGGCCGGCTGGTTGACCCGCCCGCTCTGCCCGGGTGGGTACCACATCATCAGGTCGTCGCCCCGGAAGCGGGCCCGTGGCACCACCAGGTGCAGCTTGCTCGCGAGGCGATAGGCGTCGACCTCGCCACGCCCATTGCCGGATATCACGTCGGCGTACTTGACCTGCGGAAACTTCGCCTGACCGGGCAGCAGCGCGCCGGGCGCCCTTGGGGGGCTTGCGATCGTCAGCGCGAAGCCGCCCGCGACGACGAGCGCGGCCGCGATCGCCGCCGCGACCGCCTGCCGCGCCAGCAGCCGGCCGAGCAGGACGACCGCCACGAGCGCAACCAGCACCAGCACGCCCGCTGGAGCCAGACGGAACCGGACGTGGCCGCTGAACTGGCTCATCAGCAGTGGGACCGCGACCACCAGCGCAATCGGCGCCACGGCCGTGCTCGGGCTCTCCAGCAAGGGAGCGCAAAGCGCCACGAGCAGAAACGCTGTGACCAGGCACACTCCCGGCCAGAGCATCGAGGAGTACAGATAGTATTCGAGCGTCGCGGTGCTGCCGTAGAACTGCAGGCCCGCGTAGAACAGGCCTTGGAGGGCGACAGCCACGACCACCGCCAGCTCCGCGGGGGACGGGGGTCGGCCGCGGCCGAGCCGCGCGGCGCACCAGCCGGCCAGCGCCGCCGGCAGCGCGAGCAGGTAGGTGTCGCCCAGCACCCACCGCCAGGTGGTCGAGTGCCATTTGGCGAGCTGCTCCGGTGTGCGGAAGTGCTCGGACGCGGTGACTGTCGGGGCGATGATGTTGTGGGAGCCGAACACCAGCTGCGCCAAACCGGTCAGCGCCCCGGTGACCGCGGCCCCGCAGAGGACCAGGACGCCCAGGTGCGCCATGACGTGCAGCGGTTCGCGTCGGACATTCAACGCGACGTATCCGATAACGATCGCTCCCACCAGCGGCGCCGAGACGAACTGGCAGTGCAGCGCGAGGGCGAGGGCGATTCCGGCCAGGACAACCCAGCCCAGCCGGGCGCGCCGCGAGGCCGCCGGCATCACCAGGCAGGCGGCTCCCGCGAACAGGTACGAGACCGCGGCCGAGTCCGGGTAGTCGGTGCCCCAGGAGTGGAGCACGACCGGGCTCGAGAGCGCCACGGCGACCCCCAGCGCCCCTGCCGCGCGCCCATGCAAGCGCCGCAGGAGCAGGTAGACGGGGACCACCGCCACCAGAGCCAGCAGGTAGCGGAGGATATAGAACCCGGGCACCGCCCCGAACGCGAGGTAGGAAGCTCGAGCGGGGAGGATGAAGCCGAGACGCACCCAGTAGTAGAAGCCGTCTCCGTACCGCTCGATCAGGTCTCGGCCGTTCTGGGCGTACGCGGTGTAGAAATACGGATCGATCATGTCGGGCCGCACCATTCGGGCGACGCGCAAGCCGAAGAAGGCGACCAGCGGTGACAGCAGGACGGCGGCGACCTCGACCAACATCCAGGGGCGAGCCCGACGCGACCAGCCGCCCGCTGATGGCGCCGTGTCGTCAAGCGTCAG
>WNGA01014300.1_pt1 | contig 10026 bp, 10 predicted proteins | sample 5400061 | NCBI WGS metagenome assembly WNGA01 (sample SAMN13153366, study PRJNA577476) | soil metagenome | isolation source: 100 cm soil or saprolite under grassland replicate 2 | place: USA:California | collected 2016-06-15
GGTACCCTACGGCGCGACCTCGCGTCAAGAGGATTGTTGCTCGGACCGATCGGCGCAGGAGGATGATCATGGAACGACCGAGCGTCAGGACCGAATCGAACGGTGTTGTCACCACGATCATCCTTGACCGGCCCGATCGCCGGATTCCCTCCGCGGTGTGTCCGCAGCGACCGGCGGTCGGCGTACGAGTCCCTCGGTACGCGCCTTTCGGCCGCGCTCCGGCGCGAGCACGCGCTCGGCATGACGTCGGCGAAAGCCGGTGAGAGCGTGGCCGGCGCCCGGCGCTTTGCGGCCGGCGCCGGCCGTGACGGCAAGTTCTAAGCCGCCGGGAGACCGGCCCGCCGGCTAGCTCTCGCCCGGTTCGCGCGGCGCGACCTTCTCCAGCAGAGTCACCAGCGCCCCGATCCGAGCGCCGACGTCGCCTTCGTCGCGCGTCTTGTCGTCGCGGGCGCGGAACAACTCGTCGGTGATGTCGAGCGCTGCCAGGGCCAGCGCCGTCATCGGGTCCTTGACGCCCGACCGCTTGAGCGCCGTCACGCGCTCCTCGAGATACTTCGCGAGCGTGCGCAGGTACTCGGGCGACGCCTCGGACCGGATCGTGAGCGTCTGCCCGAGCAGGTTCAGCTCGATCCGCCGGGGCTCAGTCATTCGGATTCTCCGTCGGGGCGCCTTCGCCGGGCCTCCGGCGCCCGACGTTCGGGCCAACGTCCCGGGGCGTTCATTCCTGAGGCCTGTCGAGATCGAGCTTACCGATGTCCTTCAGGATCATGTCCACCTGAGAGAGGACCTGGCGCCGCTCCTCGCCGAGGCGCCTGACCTCGCGCTTGAGCTGCGCATTCTCCTCGCGCAGCCGGCCGATCGCGGCGGCGGCGCGCTTCACCGCCTCTTCGAGTTCGGTCAATCGCTCGACGACGCCGTCGCCCATCATCCGCTCCGCAGGGTGATGTGAAAGGTCTCGGTGATCCGCCGGACGACACGCTCCTGGATCGCGTTCACTTCGTCGTCGGTCAGCGTGCGGTCCTCGGCCTGGAAGAGGAGCCGCCACGCGAGGCTCGACCGGCCGTCGGGGAAGGGGAAGACGTCGAAGAGCACGAGCCGGCGGAGAAGAGGTCCGGCCTCCTCCCGAAGCGCCGACTCGATCTGGGCGGCGGTCGGCGTTTGGCCGTCGCCGACGACGAAGGCAAGGTCGCGCTCCACCGCTGGGAAGCGTGGGAGCGCCTGGTAGCGGGTCGGCGCTGGCGCCACCGCCCCCACGACGTCGAGCGAGAGGACTGCGGCGAAGACGGGCGCCGGGATGCCCAGGCTTTCTCGCAGCGCCGCGGCGACCTCACCGAACTCGCCGAGGATCGCGCCGCCGTCGGCCACGAGCGTACCGTGGCAGTCGGGCTCGAATCCACCGAGCGCGCCGGCGCCGCCCGTGCTCGCCCGCGCGCTGAGCGCGTCGAGCACGTGCTCGGCGAGTCCCTTCGCGTCGTAGACGTCGGCCCGCGCGTTCGGCCCGTACCAGCCCGGCTCGCCCCGCGCGCCCGTGAGGGCGATCGCGAGCCAGCGCGGTTCTTTTGTAGCGGGGTCCGGGAGGCCGGCTTGTGTCGAGGGTGGCCTGAGAGAGACGCGAGCCGGCTCCGACACGCCCATTTTACCCTGTGCGACGGCGCGAGCCGGCCCCGACACGCCCGTTCTATCCGCTTCGATGGCGCGAGCCGGCTCCGGCACGCCCGTTTTACCGGTTGTTTCGACGCGGGAGTATGTTTTGCACAGCTCGAAGATCCTGACGTCGGGGTACTGGCGCCTCACGTTGGTCGCCACCGCGCCGAGGACCCCTTCCAGCGGGTTCGAGCGCAGCCACGAGGCGTCCTGGGACAGCGGGTTCAGCAGCTCGACGGGAGCCGGATCGGACGACCGGCGCAAGAGCGCGGCGCGCGCGGGATCGCTGAAGCTATGCGTGATCACTTCCGCGAGCCCCGCGCCCACGAGCGCCCGGCGGACGGTCTGACTCTGGCGCATTGTCGCCGGGTGCGTGACGAGGGCGATCGCGCCGCCGGGCAGCGTGGACGGGATCCGGTGGTAGCCCCAGACGCGGATGATCTCCTCGACGAGATCGTCCTCGATGGCGAGGTCGCGGCGGAAGCTTGGCACCGTGACCTCGAGGTCGGCGCCCCGAGCTTTCCCCGGCAGGCCGAGACCCGCGAGAATCTTCCTCGCCTGCGCCAACGGCGGCGCTACGCCGAGGACGCCCTTCACCCGCGACATCCTGAGGCGCACGCGCCGGGGCTTGCGCTTCCGGGGATACGCGTCGACGACGCCTCGGGCGATCGCGCCACCCGCCAGCTCGGCGATGAGTGCCGCGGCGCGGGCGGACGCCGTCACCAGCATCTCGATGTCGGCCCCCCGTTCGAAGCGATACGCGGCGTCGGTCCTGAGGCCGAGCGCGCGCGACGTGCGCCGGATCGAGGCGGGGGCGAACCATGCGCTCTCCAGCAGAATGCGCGTCGTCCGGTCGGTCACCTCGGTGTTGGCGCCTCCCATGACCCCGGCCAGCCCGATGGCCCCGCGCGGATCGGCGATGAGGAGCATCGAGGCATCCAGCGCCCGCTCCTGGCCGTCCAGGGTCGTGAAGCGTTCGCCGGCCCGGGCGCGACGCACGACGATTGTCCCGTCGGCGACGGTCTCGTAATCGTAGGCGTGCAGCGGCTGGCCGAGCTCCCACAGGACGTAGTTGGTGGCGTCCACGACGTTGCTGATGGGGCGAAGCCCGACCGCGCGCAACCGCGCCCGGAGCCAACCCGGCGAGGGGCCGACGGTGACGCCGTTGATGACGCGCACCGTGAACCGATGGCACAGATCCGGCGCCTCGATGCGCACACGCGCGAGCGTTCGCGCGGCCTCAGCCGACTCCTTCAGCGCGATCGTCGGCAGGCGGAAGCGCGCGCCGGTGAGTGCCGCCAGCTCGCGCGCGATGCCCACGACGGAGAGGCAGTCGGGTCGATTCGGGGTGATCTCGACCTCGAGCACGTGGTCGTCGAGGCCGAGCGCCGCGATCAGGTCAGCGCCGGGCCGGGCGCCGTCCAGAAGCAGGATGCCCGCCTCGTGCTCCTCGCCGATCCCGATCTCCCGCTCCGAGCAGAGCATGCCCTGCGACTCGGCGCCGTGGATCTTCGCGGTGGCGATCCGGCGTCCACCCGCCAGGACGGCGCCGGGGGGCGCGAAGGCGGCGCGGATGCCGACCTTGGTGTTCGGCGCGCCGCACACGACGGAATAGTGCTCGCGCCCGGTGCTCACGCGGCAGACAACCAGCCGGTGGCCGTGGCTCGCGCCGAGCTCGCGCTCGATCGCCTCGATTTCCCCGACGACGATGCCCTTGCAGTCGGGCGCCAGCGGCGTCACGGACGCGACCTCGATACCGGCGTTGACGAGGCGGTCGGCGGCTTGCGCGGCCGTCAGCCGCAGGTCGACGAACTCTCTGATCCACGCGTACGGGATCTTCATGGTAGCGGGGGCCGTGAGCCCGCCTTTGACCGAGGGTGGCCTGAGAAAGGTACGAGTGGCGCCGTCATGCGAACTGCCTCAGGAAACGTAGGTCGTTCTCGAAGAACAGGCGGAGATCGTCGATGCCGTACTTGAGCATCGCGATGCGCTCGATCCCCATGCCGAACGCCCAGCCGGTGACCTCCTCGGGGTCGTACCCGACGTTGCGCAGGACTTGCGGATGCACCATGCCCGAGCCGAGGATCTCGAGCCAGCCGCCCTGCTTGCAGAGCCGGCAGCCGTCGCCGTGACAGACGAAGCACAGCACGTCCACCTCGGCGGACGGCTCGGTGAACGGGAAGAAGGACGGCCGGAAGCGGATGCGTGAGGGCGGCCCGAACATCTCGCGCGCGAACAGCTCGAGCGTGCCCTTGAGATCCGCCATCGTGATCCCGCGATCGACCGCGAGCCCTTCGACCTGGTGGAACATCGGGGAATGCGTCATGTCGGCGACGTCCCGGCGGTAGACCTTGCCGGGCACGATGATGCGCACCGGCGGCTTCTGCGCCAGCATCACCCGGATCTGCACGGGTGAGGTGTGGGTGCGCAGGAGCGTGCTCTCCGAGAGATACAGCGTGTCCTGCATGTCCCGGGCGGGGTGGTCACGCGGGATGTTGAGCGCTTCGAAATTATAGTAATCCGTCTCGATCTCCGGACCCTCGGCGACCGAGAAACCGAGTCCGGCGAAGATCGCGACGATCTCGTCGTGGACGCGCGTCAGCGGGTGGAGCGAGCCGCGGGGCGGCCGGCGGCCGGGGAGTGTGAGGTCGAGCCTTTGCCCCCGGCGCTCGGCCTGCCGCTCGGCCTCGAGCGTCGCGGCGAGCCGCGCGTCGAGGAGCGCCTCGAGCTCGCGCTTGGCTTCGTTGGCCGCCGCGCCGACGAGCGGCCGCTCCTCCGGAGCGAGCGCTCCGAGCGAGCGCAAAAGCTGCGTCAATTCACCCTGGCGACCGAGAACGCTGACGCGAATCCGTTCGAGCTCAGCCGACGACTGCGCGGCGGCGACGGCCTCCCGCGCCTGCTGGACGATAGCGTCGACGCGGGGGTGCCCCACGAACTACCGGCTCTGGGCTCGCGCGGTCTCGGCGAGCTTGGCGAACGCCGACGGGTCGGTGACCGCCAGCTCCGCCAACACCTTGCGATCGAGGCGGATCCCCGCCCGGTTGAGCGCGGCGATGAACTTCGAGTACGAGAGTCCCACCTGGCGGCAGGCGGCGTTGATCCGCACGATCCAGAGAGATCGCGCCTCACGCTTCTTCTGCTTTCGGCCGCGGTACGCGAACGCCCCCGCGCGCAGGACGGTCTCGGCGGCGGTTTTGTAGAGCTTCCGGCGCCCGCCGACGTACCCCTTCGCCTTCTTGAGGATCTTCTTGCGCCGCTGGCGCGTCTTGGCTCCACCTTTTGCCCGTGGCATGCTCCGGCTCCTCCTCGATCACAGATAGGGCACGAGCACCCGCAGCCGGGCCTCGTCCGCTTTGTCGATCAATTTTGCCGCGCGAAGCTTTCGGCGGTGCTTGGGATCCTTCTTCTGGAGCTTGTGCTGTTTCCAGCCGCCCGCCCGCTTGAGCTTTCCCGAGGCGGTCCGCTTGAGCCGCTTCGCCGCCCCGCGCTTGGTCTTCATCTTCGGCATCGAGGTCTCCTTCTGGGGGCTCGCCTGGGGCTAGTTGTGGACCTTGGGGCTCAGGATGATGTGCAGCATCCGCCCCTCGAGCCGAGGATTGTTCTCGGTGTTGGCGATATCCTGCGTCGCCTCGACCATCTTGTTGAGCATCTTCCAGCCGAGCTCCGTGTGGGCCATCTCGCGCCCCTTGAAGCGCACGGTGACCTTGGCCTTGTGGCCCTCCTCGAGGAAGCGCCGCACGTGCTTCAGCTTGAAGTCGAAGTCGTGCTTCTCCGTCTTGGGGCCCATCTTGACTTCCTTGACCTGGATCGTCGTCTGCTTCTTGCGCGCTTCCTTCAGCCGCCGCGCCTGCGTGTACTTGTACTTGCCGAAGTCCATGATACGGCACACCGGCGGCTGGGCGTCCGGCGCGACTTCGACGAGGTCGAACTCCTGCTGGCGCGCGGTTTCCAGGGCCTGGGTGATCGGCATGATGCCGAGCTGCTCGCCACTGGCGCTGACGACACGGACTTCCCGGACGCGAATGCCTTCGTTGATACGGATGTCCTTGGCTTGGCTGATAGGCGTGACTCCTCGTTAGCCGCGTCGCGCGGCGTGGTAGTGCGCGCCGCAGGTCGTCGCGGGGCTGGGGCCCTGCCGGCCGAGGCGCGACTGTGAGTAGTGCGCGCCGCAGGCCGTCGCGGGGCTGGCCCCGCCGGCCGAGGCGCGACTGTGAGTAGTGCGCGCCGTAGGCCGTCGCGGGGCTGGGGCCCTGCCGGCCGAGGCGCGACTGTGAGTAGTGCGCGCTGCAGGCCGTCGCGGGGCTGGGGCCCCGCCGGCCGAGGCGCGACTGTAAAATGATGATAGGTTCGGCCGGCCGATCACGAGCGGCCCACGATGAGGCTGGCGTCGCGCGAGGTGATCTCGCGGGCCAGGTCGCCGAGCACGCGCTCGAGCGGCACGGCGCCGAGGTCGTCCCCGGTGCGGTGGCGGAGGCTCACCGTGCTGTTCTCGGCCTCGCGGGCGCCGACGACGAGCATGTACGGCACCTTTCGGAGCTGCGCGTCGCGGATGCGGTAGCCGAGCTTCTCGTTGCGGTCGTCGAGCTCGGCCCGGACGCGTGCGGCGCGCAGGCGGCCGTGCACCGCGCGCGCGTACTCGATGTGCTTCTCGCTGATCGGGAGCACGCGCGCCTGGACGGGCGCGAGCCACGTCGGGAAGGCCCCGGCGTAGTGCTCGACCAGGACGCCGACGAAGCGCTCGAACGAGCCGAAGATCGCCCGGTGGATCATGACCGGGCGCTTGGCCTGCCCGTCGCTGTCGATGTACTCGAGCGCGAAGCGATCCGGCTGCTGGAAGTCGATCTGGATCGTCGCGACCTGCCACCGTCGCCCCAGCGCGTCCTGGACGTCGACGTCGATCTTGGGCCCGTAGAAGGTCCCGTCGCCCGGATTGAGGTCGAACGCGAGGCCGTTGGCGCGCAGCGAGTCCTGGAGCGACCGCTCGGCCGCCCCCCACTGCTCGTCCGTCCCCAGCGACTTCGCGGGCCGCGTGGACAGCTTGAAGAACGGCTCGAGCATGAAGGTCTTGTACCACTCGCGGACCAGCTCGAGCATCGCGGTGATCTCGTCCTGGATCTGATCGAGGCGGCAGTAGATGTGCGCGTCGTCCTGCGTGAACTGCCGCACGCGCATGAGCCCCGTCAAGGTGCCCGACCGCTCGTTGCGATGCAGCCGGCCCATGTCCGAGTAGCGCAGCGGCAGGTCGCGGTACGAGCGCAGCGCGTGACGGTAGACGAGCGTGGATTCCGGGCAGTTCATCGGCTTGAGCCCGAAGACCTGCTCCTCGGACTCCACCAGGAACATGTTCTCGCGGTAGTGGTCCCAGTGTCCGGACTGCTCCCAGAGCCGCTTGTTGACCAGGATCGGCGTGGAGATCTCCTGGTAGCCCCGCGCGTCGAGGACCTCGCGGACGAACCGCTCCAGCTCGCGCACCATCGTCCAGCCGTTCGGGAGCCAGAAGGGCGCGCCGGGCGAGACATCGTGGAAGGCGTAGAGGTCGAGCTCGCGCCCGAGCTTCCGGTGGTCGCGCTTCTTCGCCTCCTCGAGCCGCCACAGATGCTTGTCGAGCTCCTCCTGCGTGAGCCAGGCGGTGCCGTAGATGCGCTGGAGCATCGCGTTGCGCTCGTCGCCCCGCCAGTAGGCGCCCGAGGAGGAGAGGAGCTTGAAGTGCTTCATGTGCGCCGTCGACGGCACGTGCGGTCCGCGGCAGAGGTCGATGAAGTCTCCCTGCCGGTAGAGCGACACGCGCGGGGCGTCGAGCCCCTCGAGGATCTCGACCTTGAACGGCTCACCGCGTTCCCGGAAGAAGCCGATCGCCTCCTCGCGCGGCATCTCCTGCCGCTCGAACGGATAGGCGGCCTTCGCGATCTCCCGCATGACCTCCTCGATCTTCACGAGGTCCTCGGGCGTGAACGGCTCGGCTTTCGCGAAGTCGTAGTAGAAGCCGTCCTCGATCGCGGGGCCGATCGCCACGCGCACCGACGGGAAGAGCCGCTTCACCGCCTGGGCCATGACGTGCGAGGTGGAATGACGCAGCGTCGCGAGCGGCGAGGGATCGCAGTCGAAGTCGCCGGTCAGCTTGAGATGTCGCTCTTCTTCAGACAGGGGCGCGCTCGTCAGTCAGTATGAATGGTAGGCTCGGGCGGTTTCGAACCGCCGACCTCCTCTGCGTCAGAGAGGCGCTCTCCCACTGAGCTACGAGCCTATCCAGAGTAGAGAACATGCTACATGCCGCCGGGAGAGCCTGTCAAGGCAAGGTCCTGGAATTACGCGCGTTTCAACGAAGGATATTGGTGAGCGAGCTCTCGACGAGCACGTACTGGAAGGCGGCCACGATGCGCACGCCGGTGCTGCCGGGCTTCACCGTCGCCATCAGCGACGCGGGCACCGGCGGAAACGGCGAGGCCAGCCTTATCGCGTTCGCGGCGTAATCGTCGTATACCCCGTAGCCCGACTGCTGGGCTATTTCGAGCATCGGCACGCGGCCGTCCTTGAGGATGCCGAAGACGATGACCAGCCTGGCCGACTTGTAGTCGCAGTGCCCGGTCATAGAGTCCTTGACGCATGGATAACCCCACTTCTCTTTGATCATTCGCCGGACACGGTCGAGGTAGTCGTTGTACTTCGGGTCGGTCGAATCCAGCGGGATCGGCTCGCCCTCGATGCCCGCCCATCCTTCTCCCATGCCACCGGCGCCGCCCGGCCCCGGGCCGCCTCGGCGCAGTGCAGACCGACTGTCGATCAGCGGCTCGCGCGGCTCCGGCACGGCCGCGACTCGCGGCGCCGGGCTTGCCGGGGTCGCTTCGCGCGGGGGGGCCTCAGGGGGGCGCACCGGTTCGCTCACGGGCGATTGGACGGGCGGCGCCGGTGCCGCCGCGGCCGCTCGGGGCGCCTGGGCGTCCGGTGCCGGCGCCTCGGGAACTGCCGGCGCGCGCGGCGCGCTCGCGACGCTCGGCCGCTCGGGCGCTGGCGGCTCGGGCCGGCTCGGGGCCAATGCAGGCTGCGGCGGAGCCGTCGCGACGCGGGGTGCGGGCGGCGTCGGCTGGACCTTCCGGGCCGGAGCCGGAGGCGGCGGGGCAGCGGGGCCACCGCGCTGCGCCGGCTCGTCCGACTGCGGCAACTCGACAAAGAGCGGTTCGCCCCGCTTCAGCATGAGGGTGGACGACGGGCCCCCTAGCCAGAGCAGGGCAGCGACGAGTAGGAGATGCAGGGCGACCGACACGGCCACCCCGGCCAGGGGGCGCTGCCTCGCCCATTTCCACGCGTTCACGCGCATTACCCGGGATTATAGCCCCGGAACCGCTAGAGGTCCCGGTCCATGGCCCGCGCGATGCGGCGCACGCGCTCCATCAGCGCGGCGAAGCGCTCGGGCTTGAGCGACTGGGGGCCGTCGGAGAGCGCCTCCTCGGGTCGCGGGTGAACCTCGATGATGAGCCCGTCGGCGCCGGCCGCCACGCCGGCCATCGCCATCGACTCGACGAACTCCCAATGGCCCGTCCCGTGGCTCGGGTCGACGACGACGGGCAAGTGCGAGAGCTTCTTGACGACGGGCACCGCGTTCAGGTCGAGGGTGTAGCGCGTGGAGGCCTCGAAAGTCCGGATGCCGCGCTCGCAGAGAATGACGTTCGGGTTGCCGCGCGCCAGCACGTACTCCGCGGACAGGAGCCACTCCTGGATCGTCGTCGCCATGCCGCGCTTGAGGAGGACGGGCTTGCCGGCGTCGCCGACACGCTTCAGCAGCGGGAAATTCTGCACGTTGCGGGCACCGACCTGGAGGATGTCGGCGTGCTCGGCGACGAGATCGACCTTGTCGGGCTCCATGACCTCGGTGACGATCGGTAATCCGGTCTCGCGCCTGGCCTCGGCGAGAAGCTTCAATCCCTCGTCTTCGAGCCCCTGGAACGCGTAGGGGGAGGTGCGGGGCTTGAAAGCGCCGCCCCGAAGGATGTGGGCGCCCGCGGCCTTCACCTTCTCCGCGGCCTCGAGAAGCTGCAGGCGCGACTCCACCGAACACGGTCCGGCCATAACAACGATCGACCGCCCGCCGATCGTCACGTCACCGATGCGGATCTGAGTCGACTCCGCGCGGACCTCCCGGCTGGCGAGCTTGTAGGGCTTGAGGATCGGCGTGACGGACTCGACGTACTCGAGGGACTCGAGGCTGCGAAGCGCGTCCTTGCCGCGATCGTCGCCGACCGCGCCGATCACGGTCCGCAACGCACCGCGGATCGTGTGGGGGTTGTAGCCCATCGCGACGATCCGATGGCAGACGTCGTCCACCTCGCCGTCCGTGGCTCCCGACCTGAGCACGATGATCATGACTGGCTCCTTTGTAGCGAGTGC
>WNGA01034254.1_pt1 | contig 10025 bp, 6 predicted proteins | sample 5400061 | NCBI WGS metagenome assembly WNGA01 (sample SAMN13153366, study PRJNA577476) | soil metagenome | isolation source: 100 cm soil or saprolite under grassland replicate 2 | place: USA:California | collected 2016-06-15
TCCCGCACAACGGTCGGCCGCGCCGGCCCGGCGTATGCCCGCGGGGCATTCAGCCCGTGGCCACGATCGGCCCAGGAGTCCACCGGAGAATATCTGGCCACGCGAGCCTGCTCGTCGGAGGCGCGAAGGTCACTGCCCGACGACGACGATCTCCCGCGGGAACAGGGTGAGCCGCTCCACCCGGCCCGCGCCGGCATCGAATGCGACGAGGTCCTCGATCCTGACGCCGGTCTCGCCCTCCAGATAGACGCCCGGCTCCACGCTGAACACCGTCGGGCTTGGCAGGGGCGTCTCGGGAGCCCGCTTGCCCAGATTCGGTTGCTCGTGGACCGCCAGGCCGATGCCGTGGCCGGTGCCATGGCCGAACCGCTCGCCCTGACCGGCGCGCTCGATCACGTCGCGGGCCATCGCGTCGGCGGCACGGCCCGAGACCTCGCGACCATCCCGGACCGCGTCGGTCAGGCCGGCGATGGCCGCCGACTGGGCCCTCGCCACGAGCTCGTAGATGGCCAGGTCGCGGGCGGTCGGCTCACCCATGAAGAGCGTCCGCGTCATGTCGCTCCGATAGCCCTCGACCTGGGCGCCGAAATCGAACAGGAGCACCGCCCCGGCCTGAATCGGTCGGTCGTCCGGCGAGCCATGCGGCAAGGCCGCCTCCGGCCCGGACAGGCAGGCGACATCGAAGGCCAGCGCGTCCGCGCCGCCGGTGCGGATCGCCCACTCCAGGTCCATGGCCACCGCACGCTCGGTGCGATCAGGCCGGATCGCGGGCAGCACCGTGGCCAGCGCACGATCGGCGACGGCACAGGCGGCCGACACCCGCTCCAGCTCGGCCGGCTCCTTGACCGCCCGGTCCTCCTCCAGCCAACCCTCGATCGGCACGAGCTCCACGTCCGGGGCGGCCGCGGCCAGGCGTTCCCAGGTCGCCCGGCTGACGAACGCCGACTCGACCGCGACTCGTCGCGCGCCGACCGATCCGACGAGCTCCGGCCAGCGCTCGGCCAGGTCGCCGTACACGTTCTCCAGGCGCGTCTCCGGCGCCTGCCGGCGAGCCTGGATCGTGTAGCGGCTGTCCGCGAACAGGACGACCTCATCACGCCCGACGATGAACTGGCCCGAGGCCGCGCCGTCCTCGCCATCCCGCAGCGCGAAGCCCGTGAGATAGCGCATGTGCTCGTGGCGGACGCCGTAGTAGGCATCGATGCCGTCACGATCGAGGCGCTCGCGGAGGCGAGCCAGGCGCCGCGGTCGGGCCGTCCGATCCGCCTCCTCCCAGCGCGCGCGGTCCGCATCGGTCGGGGGACCGGCGAAGTCGGCCGGGACCGGCAACCGGTCCGCCTGGCGCAGGTTCACTGGTATTTCTTCTGGTTGGCGAGCTGCTCCGCGTACGTCTTTGCGAACGCGTGCGTATCGGAGCCGTCGCTCTTGGCGACGAAGTACAGGTAGCCCGTCCTGGTGTTCGGCTGCAGGGCCGCGTCGATGGAGGCCACGCTGGGCGTGCAGATCGGTCCGGGCATGAGCCCTGCCACCTGGTACGTCTGATAACCCTGCAGCTCGGCCGGAAAGGCGACGTTCTTGAGCTGTGCCCCGAACGGCGCCCAGAAGTTGTACTCGGTCCACTTGTCGAAGTCGAGCTTGGCCAGCTCCACCGTATCGTGCCCGTAGAAGACGGTCGGATCGGCCTGGAGCATCATCCCGCGGTCCAGCCGGTTCTGAAAGACACCGCCGATCAGCGGCCGCTCGTTGTCCACGATCGCTTCGCGCTCGACGATGGAGGCGAGCGTCACGATCTGGTAGAAGGTCATGCCCCGCGCCTTGGGGACGTTCATCCGCTCCGCCCCCACCTGCTCCCTGAAGGTGTCGAGCATCCTGTTGACGAGCTCCTCCGGGGTGATGTCCGGCAGGACCCGATAGGTGGCCGGGGCGAGGAACCCTTCGAGCGAGGCGCCCTTGGGCAGTTTGAGCCAGGGATGGGCGGCGAGGACGGCGGGGGTGGGGTGCTTGACGAGCTGATAGAACGCCTGGACATCCATCTTCACGGGCAGCGTTGCCAGCTTCGCGGTGATCTGCTCCAGGCGGAGTCCCTCGCGGAATCCGAGCTCGATCGCCAGGTCGTGGACATCCAGGAGGGAGGTGACGAGCTCGTTCGGCGTCATGTTCTTGCGGAGAATGAACGTGCCTGCCTCCAGCTTGTCCTCCAGGTTCCGCTGGATGGCGATGAACACGAAGGCCCGCGAGTCCTTCAGGAACCCCTGTTGAGCGAGCCTGTCCGCGATCGATCGCGCGGTATCGCCCTCTTGGACGACGAACTCGATCTGGGCGGGATCGTCGCTTGGGGGCGTCGTCAGTGCATCGCCCAGGTCGTCGCGGACCATGTCCGCCACGAACGGGATGCCCAGCGCACTCGGGTTATCGCCCGCCCAGCCGACCACCGCTCCCGAGATCAATGGGCGGAGGACCGTGACGAGCCCGAGGAGCACGATCCCGGCCAGCACCAGACTGAACAGCAGGAACCGGAAGAAGCCGGCCAGGCCGCCGCCACGGGGGGACGGGCCACGGAGACGACGACGACGGCCGCCGTTCGTCGGGATTTCCTTCGACCAGTCGATATCCATCGGATGCGCCTGGTCGGGCACGCCCGAGTCGCGGCCGCGTGCTGGTCCCCCACGGCGGATCGTCACGACGTGCTCCCTGTGGTGGCGCCGCTCACGGCGGCCGACCGGGCGTCCAGCTCGTCCTGGAGGATGATCGCCGCCGCCTCCCGGTCCACCCGGGCCCGATAGGCGTTGCGCTGGTGGGCGGTGGGCGGCCCGCCGGAGCGGCCCCGCGGCATCGGGCCCAGGCGCTGCTCCGCGAGATGGCTCGTCAGTCGCTCGTCACGGTACGACATCCGACGGCCGAGCGTGGTCCCGACGGCCTCGGCCCACGTTCGGCTTCGCCGAGCCTGCTCGCCCTCGACGCCCGATGCCTCCAGCGGGAGTCCCACGATCAGCTCGTCGATCCCGTGCCGGTCGATGAGCGCCGCGATCGCCATCGCGTCGATGGCCGGCGTGCGGCCACGCCGAATCGTGACCAGCGGCATGGCCCGGGCGCCATCGGAGTCGGCCAGGGCCAGTCCGATCCGCCGCTCTCCCAGGTCGATTCCCAGGAGGACCGTCATGGACTGGCGCTCTCGCCGGCGTCCGACGGCAACAGGCCGTCCACTCCTCCTGAACCCTCGGGAGAGGCTCCGTCACTGCCACCGTCGATGCCCTGGCTGGGGCTCGATCCGGCGCCCTCGACCGGAGCCGGCGCGTTGATGCTGAGGTCCACGCGGAAGTCGTAGGTCGGGATGCTCGACACGAACCCGGGCCATGTGTCGATGGAGACCTGACCGTAGGCGCTGAGGGCGGCACGGGCGTCGGCAACGGTTCGGCCGCGGACCTGCGACCGGAGCTGGACGGGATCGAGGCGACGCAGGCGGCTGGCGGAGGCGTTGACGGGAAAGACGATCGCCGCATCCAGGACGCTGCCCCGGCCGACGCTGATCCGGAGCGAATCGCGGACCAGATCGTGGTCGGCGCCCACGCCGGCCCGCAATCGGGCTTCGGCAACCTCGCGCACGGCGCTCTCGTCGACGGTCGTGACGCTCCCGGTCGCGCGGAGGCCGTAGCTGAACGTCTTCATTGCCTTTCCCAGGAGGGTTGCGGGATCGACCGTCGGTACCGGCTTCGTCAGCTCCTTCGTCTCAGGGAAGACGGTGACGTCGGGCAGGACTCCGGCCGGATTGGCCAGGACGTTGGCGAGATCGTCGGCCAGTCGCTTGTTGAGCGTGGCCGTCGCCCTCTCGATGTCCTTCTGGGCCACGACGAGCGTTTCGGTGTGCGTACCGCCGGACGTTGGAGCGGAGTTGTTGACCGGATCGTCGCTGTTGACGAGCCTGGCCTGGATGGCCGATGACACGCGGGTGATCGAGCCGGCCGGCACGTTGCCGTCGGTGCCGGGCTCGACCGCACGGATCGGGGCATCCGCCGTTCCCGGATCGATGATCACGCCGTGGGTCTTGGCCTTCGGCACCTCCACCGCGGCGGTCGTGATAAAGACGATCCCCGATGTCGTGGATACCTGCGTCCCGGCCGGGATGGCCACACTCTCGGAGTTGTTCTTGTTGGTGAAGGTGACCTCTCCGCCTGCCCTGGTCTCGGTGACCTTCGTGCCCGTGGCCGGGAACTCGCCCGACTCCTCCAGTGGGAGCGTGGCCACCGCCGCCGGCACGACGCCGGCCAGGGCGTCGGGCGCGGTGACCGCCGTCTCCGCGCGAACCGGGAACGTCAGTGGCCCGATGGCCTCGATGCGCGGCGTCACCACGATCGTCGCGGCAGGCAGGAACACGTAGCCGAGCACCGCGCCCACGACGACGAGCATGCCCACGACGCCGAGGATGGCCGCCATCGCCGTCCGGCGCCCGCGATCCGGCCGGGTTGCGACCGGCACGTCCGGAAGACGGAAGCGTTCGGTGGCGTCGCCTTCCGGGGTTCGGGGCTCGGTGGCTCGGGGCTCGGTGGCTCGGGGCGCCGTGGCTCGGGGCGCCGTGGCTCGGGGCGCCGTGGCTCGGGGCTCCGTCGCTCCGCCGTCTTCCGGCCTGACCCTCGCGGTACGAGGTCCGGCCCCCCTGGCCGCTCGCCCAGAGGGGCCCAGCGCCGCCGCAGAGGTCCCGACGGCGCCGCCGTGGTCTTCCGGGACGGTCAGGGGACCGGGGGCTGCTCCGAGCGTCGGCGCCCCGCCAGGCGCGTCCGGCGGGGGCGCCGGGCTCGTCTCGGCTTCCAGCTCGCGGACCGATGCATAGACCGGCAGCCCGGCTGACGCCGCCAGAGCGCGCGCCGCCGCGTCCGGCGCCACGATCAGCAGCTGGCGACTCCGGCCCTGGGCCTCCCTGGCGAGGAGCCGGAAATTGATCCGGGACGTGGCCAGGTGCGACCCGGCCGGCAGCACGAGAGCGATCCTGACGGCCTCTGCCGCGCGAATGCGCGCCGCCGCCGAGGTGATCTCGTCGTCGATGTCGAGATAGATGACGCTGGCCATCGTCAGACCTTCATTGCCCGGAGGACCCGCCGCAGGGCGGCATCGAGAGGATCCTCCACCGCCTGGAGCTCGATCGCCTGGAACGCCAGGCCGAGCGGCGTGACGTCCTGCTGGTCGATCAGGAGTTTGGTCGCGTCGCGGACGGTCGTCACCTGGTCGGGAGACATCACGGTGACCTCGGGCGGACGGCTGAAGGGCAGGCCCTTCCAGAATCGCTCCGCGGCGAGGACCTCCTGGATCTCCGGCAGGCGCGACCCGCCGCCGCACAGGAAGATCCTGCCGGGCAGCTGCTCGCCGGCCGCCAGTTCCTCCGTGACGAGCTCCACGCCCGCGGCCCAGACCGTGACATCGTCGGCGATGACCTCCGCGACCTCGTCCCGGTCGGGCACCGGCAGGCCGCGGGCATAGTCCACCTTGAGCGACTCGGCGCGCGGAAAGGGCAGGTCCAGCCGGTCGGCCAGCGACTTCGTGAATGCCCGCCCGCCGAGCGCGAACATCCGGGTGCCTTCGATGCCGCCCTGGCGAACGAGCGCGACGTCCGTCGTCCCGCCGCCAACGTCCACGAACAGCGCGCCGGCCTGCTGGAGCTGGTCGGCGCCCAGGACCCGGGCCACCGCGTATGGCTCGGCGACCACCTGGAGCAGCTCCAGGTCGAGCTGGCTTGCGACCGATTGCAGCGCGCCGAGGTGGACCAGGGGGGCGAACGCGTTGAAGATGCTGATCGTGACGTGGCGGCCCTGGAAGCCGACCGGGTTGGTGAGCGCGTAGCCGTCGATGCTGGCCCCGGTGATGGCGGCGTGGACGAGCCGGACGTCGACGTGCGGCAGCCCGGTCTCCCAGGTGATCGCCCGCTCTGCCGATCGCAGCGCGGCGCGCTGGACCGAGTCGATGAGCCGCTGGAGCTCACCTTCGGAGATCGGGATGTCCGGCTTCTTTCGTTCCTGGCTGTGGCTCGTCGTGAAGCCCTTGACCAGCTCGCCGGCGATCCCGATGACCACCTGGGTCGGCCGGAAGCCGGCCATCTCCTCGGCCTCCTGGAGCGCCACCGAGCAGTTGTCCACCACGGCCGCGATGTCCGCCACGGTGCCCGACTGCATGTGGGACAGGCCCTGGCGCTTGCGGCCCACGCCGCGAACCGTGCCGTGGGCGTCGTCATCGATCTCGAAGACGAGGGCCTTGGCGAATTCCGTACCGACGTCGAGCGCCGTGCAGGCCGCCAGCGCAGGCTCGTCGTCGCGCTGCCAGATCCGGCGCCAGAAGGCCATCAGTCAGACGACCTTCGGGCGCTGATGGCCCTCGATTCGGGTCAAGCCCAGAAGGAATCCCAAGAAGCCAAGGATAAGGACGAGACCAACGTCGCTCAGGGCCCGCGCCCCTCCGATTGCACCAGATAACAGCAGAATTGCTGTTACGCGCGAGCGCTCCGCGGAAACTGGCCGCGATGGCCAGACGGACGCCGATGGATAGCCGGATGCGGCTAACCATGCGCGGGGTGAGCCTCGCATCTTCGTGGCGTGCGTAACAGCAGTGGGGCTGCCATATGGGGCCGACCGGCCGGCCGCACCGAGTCGGCACGCCACGAGCCTGGGGCTGGGTGTCATGTGGCGCCATTTCGGAGCGCATCGTGAATCAACCGGATCGCCTCCGGCAGACCCTCTCGCCGGCTGCCCTTGCCCTGCGCCATCTCGGCTCGCCCGCCGCCGCGGCCGGCGATCGCCGGGACGGCGGCCTGGACGAGGGTTCCGGCGGAGATGCCGCGGGCCGTCAGGTCGTCACTGACCGTCACGAACAGCTGCGGCTCGTCCGCCTCCAGCCCGAACGCGATGACGCCCGAGGGCAGCAATCCGCGGACATCCTTGGCAGCCGCCTTCATCGACTCCACCGAGTCGAACGGCGCGGCGTGGGCCACGAGACGGACGCCCGGCGCCACCTCGTTCGCCTGTGCCACGAGGTCGGCCGGTCGCGAGCCTCCGCCCTGGCCAGCGGCGCCGCCCGTGCCGGCCGCCTTGAGCCGCCGGCGCGCCTCGCGCAGCTCCTCCTGGAGGACGGTCACGCGCTCCGGCACCGCCTCGGCCGACTGCGCACCGAGCAACTGGGCGGTTCGCTCCAGTGCCGCCAGTCGGGAGGCCAGCCAGGCGTCCGCGCCCTCCCCCGTGAGCGCCTCGATCCGGCGCGTGCCCGATCCGATGCTCCGTTCCCCGGTGATGACGAAGCTGCCGATCTGGCCGGTGTTCGAGCAGTGTGTCCCACCGCACAGCTCATGGCTGTAGCCCTCCACCCGGACCGTCCGCACCCGCTCGCCGTACTTCTCGTCGAAGAACGCGTCGGCACCGGCATCGATCGCCTCGGCCATCGACATGTAGGTCGGCGTGACTGGCCGGCCGTCGCGGATGACGCGCCGGACCTCCGCCTCGATCGCCCGCAGCTCGTCGTCCGTCAGGGCGCGATCAAACGGATAGTCGAAGCGCAGGCCCTCCGGCGCGACCTCCGAGCCAGCCTGCCGTGCCCGCTCGCCGACGACGTTGCGCAGCGCGCGATGGAGGAGATGGGTACCGGTGTGGTTGCGCATCGTGCGCGCCCGCCGCTCCGCGTCGACCTCCGCCGTGACCGTCTCGCCCACGCGCAGGCGCCCCTGCAGCGTGCCGTGGTGCACGACGAGGCCCGCTCCCTGGGCGCCGATCGGACGCTGCGTGTCGTCCACCGCGAACAGGATCGATCCGCCGCCGGGCTCGCGGAGGACGCCTCGATCGCCGATCTGGCCGCCGCCCTCCGCATAAAACGGGGTCCGGTCCAGGACGATCTCCGCCTGGCCGTGCCCGGTCAGCTCGTCGTACTCGATGCCGTCGCGGACGATCGCGACGACGCGGCCCTCGGCCGTGGTGGTCTCATAGCCGAGGAACGTCACGTCCCCGGTCCGCCGGAGAATCGACTCGTAGAGCGCCGCCTGCTCGGCCTGCTTCGACAGCTCCGCCTTTCGGCCGCCCCGGCTGCGTTCGCGCTGTTGGGCAAGCGCCTCCTCGAAGCCGGCCCGGTCCACCGTGACGCCGTACTCGGCCGCCAGCTCGATCGTCAGGTCGATCGGGAAGCCGTACGTGTCGTGGAGCTTGAACGCGGTCTCGCCGGGCAGGATCGGCGCGTCGGCGGGGAGCTCCTCCGCCCGGCGGGCCACGACCCGCTCGGTGGCACCGAGAGCGGTGAGCGCCTTCTCCAGGAGCTTCGTCCCGGCATCGAGCGTCCGGGCGAACTGCACCTCCTCGCGATCGATTGCCGCGATCACCTCCTCCTCACGATCACGAAGGTAGGGATAGGCCACCTCCATGATGTCGACCACGACCCTCGCCATGGTGGCCAGGAACGGATCGCGGCGGCCGAGCAATCGGCCGTGACGCACGGCGCGCCGGACGATTCGCCGGAGGACGTAGCCACGACCCTCGTTGGAGGGCAGGACGCTGTCGGCGATGAGGAACGTCACCGCCCGCGAGTGGTCGGCGATGACCTGGTAGCTGAAGCGCTCAGCCTCGAAGGCATCGGGGTCGTGGCCCAGCAGCTCGCGCAGCCTCGCATGGATCGGCGTGAAGAGGTCCGTGTCGAAGTTGCTGGGGACTTGCTGGAGCACACTCGCGAGCCGCTCGAGGCTCATGCCCGTGTCGATGCTGTTGAACGGGAGCGGAACGCGGCCGTCTGGCCGCTGGTCGTACTCCATGAACACGAGATTCCAGATCTCGAGCCAGCGCGGGCAATGCTCACTGTGATCGGGGACGCAATGCGGGCCCTCCGACAACTCGGCGCCGCGGTCGAAATGGATCTCGCTGCATGGGCCGCAGGGCCCCGTGTCCGCCATCCGCCAGAAGTTGTGATCGTCGCCGGCGTCGACGTCGCCCCACGCCGCCATGCGCTCGGGCGTCAGGCCGATCTCGTCCCGCCAGACCGCCCTGGCGACCTCGTCGTCCTTGTAGGTCGTCGCGGCCAGGCGCTCGGCAGGGATACCCAGATCGTCGGTCAGGAACTCCCAGGCGAAATGGATTGCCTCACGCTTGAAGTAGTCGCCGAAGCTCCAGTTGCCGAGCATCTCGAAGAACGTGTTGTGGCGAGTCGTGCGTCCGACTTCCTCGAAATCGTTGTGCTTGCCGGCGACGCGCAGGACGCGCTGGTAGTCGACGGCGCGCTTGTAGCTCCGCGTCTCGGCGCCGGTCAGGACGTCCTTGAACTGGACCATGCCCGCGTTCGTGAACAGCAGTGTCTGGTCGCCGGCGGGGACGAGGCTGGCCGAGGGCACCACCTCGTGCCCGCGGGCCGCGAAGAAGTCCACGAACCGCTGCCGGATCTCCGCCGCGGGCAGGCTGACGATCCGCGGGTCGTGGTTCATCATGGGGGTCGGCATCGATCGTAACGGTACCAAAAGCGAACGGACGGACTCAGTGGGTCGCAGAGGCGCTTCGGCGGAGGGACGATCCGCATGACAGATCTGCCAAAGGGCATTCCAACTCGCGACGACGACGCACCGCCGCCAGCTCCGCCGGTCGGGCCGGCGCCGCCGCTCGCAGCGCCGCCGGTCGCGCCAGCTCCGCCGGTCGCGCCAGCGCCGCTCCCGCCGTCCCCACCGTCGCCGGTCGAACCCGGACAGCCGGCCGGCTGGGCCGCGTGGGGCCCCGGACAGACCCGGCCACCGCGGGCGCCGGGCGTCCTGCGCCATCCCGTGGCCCGCATCGTGGTGTGGGTCATCGGCCTCGCGCTGCTTGCCCTCCTCGCCCTCATCACGACCGCCGGCCAGGCCGCGGGCCGCTCGCTGAGTCCGGAATACCGGGCCGGCATGTTCGTCGGCGATCTCGGGTTCGGCCTCCTCGCCGGCGCGGGCATCCGCTGGATCTGGAATCGGGCGGGACGAGGAAAGGAGGGTGCTCGCAGGCTGAGCGCCCTGTCGATCATTCCGCTCGCCGCGATCCTCATGATCTTCCCGCTGATGA
>WNGA01014309.1_pt1 | contig 10023 bp, 9 predicted proteins | sample 5400061 | NCBI WGS metagenome assembly WNGA01 (sample SAMN13153366, study PRJNA577476) | soil metagenome | isolation source: 100 cm soil or saprolite under grassland replicate 2 | place: USA:California | collected 2016-06-15
ATTCATTCGGTTTCTGGAGTCTGGCAAGGCTCGGGTCTGGCCCGATCGAGTTCGAAGACGTGCGCGAAAGGGCCAAGTCGTCGATTCCGTACATCCTTGAGCCGGACAAGGCCAGACACGGGCCAGGCAACTGGTACCAGATCGGCCTCCACGCAAGAGTGGTCTTCGGCGCAGGCTCGGGTCGCGCTTATCTCTTCGCCTCACACAACGGCTATGCGTCAGCCCTGATCGAATACGAGGCGAGCGTTTCGGGAGCCCGGCAAAGCATCGTCCGAAAGGCAACCAGCTACATCGACGGATCGAGCAAGATGGTCGTGCGCTTGGACGAAGACGAGCTGCGATTTCGCAACTATCTCCAGTACAAAGCCGTCCAATCTGGGCTAAACCAACTCACGTTCGCCGTCGAGGTGCACGGATCCCTTGAGGTCAAGAAGGTCGAGATCCTGCCGGACTCTGGCATCGAGTACACACGAGTCGGTCCTGCTCGTCTGACGCTCGCAGTCCGTCTCCCGCGCGAGCCACTAAGCAAAGGTCGACGCTCCGTCCTGACGGTGGAAGTTCGCAATATGGGTGAACGGAAAGCCGGCGATGCGACGGTTAGCCTGGAATACGCGCGCGATGACCTTCGGAACCTCGGCTCGGCGACGAAGAAACTCGGCGACCTTCCCGCGAAAGCTCGCCGTCGTGTGTCGTTCCAGGTGATCCCGCTCCACCGCGGCAGCATCCTCATCGGGATACAAGCGGGTGGCCGTGGGGGAAATAGCCCCGGCGTCTCAAAGACGTTGACCGTTCGCTGAGGCGCCCGCTCTCGCCTCCAGCGACTCACAAGCGGCGAAACATGTGCGACCTGAGTTCCGGCTGGATCTAAGCGTTTGCGTAAACGTAACTGCCACTTGTGCGCGTTGACGACCAGCGAGTCGGCGCGCTCGACGCAGGCCTGCGACCAGCGCAGCTCGGGGCAGACCCAGGCCGAGCCTGCATAGGCCGCGTCGACGTGCAGCCATGCGCCCGCATCCGCACAGAGGTCGGCGATCGCCGCGACGGGATCGACCGAGGCGGTCGACGTGGTGCCGACGGTCGCGACCACAGCCGCGGCGTCGGTCAGGTCGAGCGCGTCCGGGCGAAGCCGGAAGTCGCCGTCGGTCGGCGTCTTCCGGAGCTCGAGCCCGAGCAGCTTGGCTGCTTTGTCGACGGACGAGTGCGAGTGCTCCGAGCAGACGACCACGTTCCGGCCTGTTGTCTCGCGGGCCGCCGCGAGCGCGGCGATTGTCGAAGTCGACGCGGTGTCCTCGATGTGACCGTGCCAGCCTCGAGGGAGCCCGAGCAGTTGCGCAACCCAGTCCAGCGTCACCTCCTCGAGCTCAGTCGACGCCGGCGAGGTCCGCCAGAGGAAGGCGACGGAGTTGAGGGTCGCGGCGAGCAGCTCCGCGAGGATCCCCGGCTCCGCGGCGCTGACCGCGAAGTACGCGAAGAAGCGCGGGCTCTGCCAGTGCGTGATGCCCGGCAGCAGGACCTCGTCGAGGTCGCGCAGCACGTCCGCGAACGGCTCGCCCTGCTCCGGCGGCGAGACCGGCAGGGCTCTGCGGATGTCACCGGGCTCGACCTGTGCGAGGACGGGCAGCTCGCCGACGCGCTCGAGATACCGCGCCGCCCACTCGAGCGCGGCAGCGCCGTCCTCGCGGAAGCTCACTTGCCGAGCTTTGCTATCTGAGGCCAGCTGCGCGTGTTCAGCACCTGTTCCTTCGTCAGCCACGCGCGGCGCGCCTGCGCCACTCCCATCTCGATGTGCTGCAGCGCGCTGAGCTGGTGCGCGTCCGTGTTGACCGCGATCTTCACGCCGGCCTCGCCGGCCATGCGCGCATGCGTGTCGCGGAGGTCGAGCCGGTTCGGCTGCGAGTTGATCTCGAGGAAGGTCCCCGTCTCGAGCGCCCTCTCGACGACCTGCTCGAAGTTGACGTCGGCCGGGCGACGGATGTTGATCTTCCGTGCGGTCAGGTGCCCGATCAGGTCGACGTGCGGGTTGTCCATCGCCGCGAGCACGCGCTCGGTTGCGTTGCGGTCGAACGCGGCGTGCAGCGAGGCGATCACCCAGTCGCGCTCGGCGAGGACGTCGTCCGGTAGCGACAGCGAGCCGTCGATACGGATGTTCACCTCGATCCCTTTCAGGATCCGGAACGGCTTCAGCCGTTCGTTGAGCGCATCGATCTCGACGTTCTGCTCGGCGAGCGAGCCGCGCGGGTGATCGGTGACCGCAAGGTACTCGTAGCCACGCTCGCGAGCCGCGAGCGCCATCGCCTCCAGCGAGTCCCGACCGTCGGAGTGTGTCGAATGAGAGTGAAGGTCGCCCTTGATCTGATCCAGCTCGACGAGAGTCGGCAGCTCACCCTTGCGCGCCGCCTCCAGCTCGCCGGCGTTCTCGCGCAGCTCCGGGGGGATGAACTGGTATCCGAGCTTGTCGTAGACCTTCGCCTCGTCGGCGTACGACAGCTCCTTGCCCGTCTCGACGACGGTGATCGAGTACTCGGAGACGGAGAAGCCCTCCTTGACCGCGCGCTCGCGCAGCGCGAGGTTGTGATGCTTAGAGCCGGTGAAGTGCTGGAGGAGATTGCCGTACGACTTCGGCGGCACGACGCGCAGGTCGAAGCGCAACCCTTCGTTCGAGAGGACGGTCGCCTTCGTCGGCCCCTTCGCGAGGACCTCGATCACCCACTTCAGCTTCGTGAAGTAGTCGATCAACGCGTCCGCATCCTTGGCCGTGGCGATGATGTCGAGGTCGCGGAAGGTCTCCTTGCGGCGTCGGGCGCTCCCGGCCTCCGAGACCTTCACCGCTGCGGGATGCTCCCTCAGAACTGAGACGACGGCGAGGAGCGCTCCGAGGCCGTCGCCCAGCAGACGTCTATCCGACGGCTCCTCCTTCTTCTCGGCAAGCGCTTTCAGGACGCGCTCCTCAGTCTTGGCGCCGAGCCCCGTGAGCGTGCGCAGCTGCTCCTGCTCGGCGGCGCGCTTGAGCTCCTCGACCGTCGTGACGCCGAGCTCCCGCCAGATCCGCGCCGCCGTCTTGGGACCGAGCCCCGGCAGGCGCATGAACGACACGACCTCGGGCGGGATGATCTTCTTGCGCTTCGTGAGCGCGTGCATCTCGCCGTCCTCGACGACCTGGACGATCTTCTCCTCGATCGTCTTGCCGATTCCCTGCAGCTCCTTGGCCCGTCCGTTCAGCGCGAGCTCGGCGACGGAGCCGGCGGTCTCGCGGATCCGCGTCGCCGCCTTCCGGTAGGCGAGCACCCGAAACGAGGCCTCGCCCTCGAGCTCGACGAGGTCAGCCAGCAGCTCCAGCTGGTCGGCGATGTCGACGTTGCGGGGCAAAGCACCGGCCACACCGTGAATATACGTTCGTGCCTGCCGCCGTCGTCTGCCTCCCCACGTACAACGAGCGCGAGAACCTCGAGGCGATGCTGCGCGCGCTCGGGGACAAGGGCGTGCGCGTGCTCGTCGTCGACGACAACTCGCCTGACGGCACCGGCGACCTTGCCGATCGGCTGGCGCGCGAGCTCGACTATGTCGGCGTGCTCCACCGCGAGCGCAAAGAAGGCCTCGGCCCCGCGTACCTCGCAGGCTTCCGGCGCGCGCTCGCCGAGGGCGCCGAGCTCGTCCTCGAGATGGATTGCGACTTCTCCCACGACCCTGACGACGTGCCGCGGCTGATCGCTGCGGTCGAGAACGCCGACCTCGCGCTCGGCTCGCGTTACGTCGCGGGGGGCGCCGTCCGCAACTGGGGGGCCGTGCGGCGGTTCGTGTCCGCCGGCGGCTCGTGGTACGCGCGCGTGCTGTTGAGCGTGCCCGTGCGCGACCTGACGGGCGGGTTCAAGTGCTACCGGCGGCGGGTGCTGGAGACGATCGACCTCGACGCAATCGACTCCAAGGGTTACGCGTTCCAGATCGAGACGACCTACCGCGCGCTGCGCGCCGGCTTTCGCGTGGTCGAGATCCCGATCACCTTCGCCGACCGCGAGGCAGGCGGCTCGAAGATGTCGAAGGCGATCGTGGCAGAGGGGATGTGGAAGGTGCCGGCGCTGCGACTTTCCGCCCTTGCAGGTCGGCTGTAGGCCGCTACTCTGGCACACGTGTTCGAGGTCACCGACGCGACGTTCGAGCAGGACGTGCTCCGGGCGGATACGCCCGTCGTGCTCGACTTCTGGGCGCCCTGGTGTGGACCGTGCCGCGCAGTCGACCCGATCCTCGAGCAGCTCGAGGTCGAGCTGAGGGGACGGGTCGAGTTCGGGAAGCTGAACATCGACGAGAACCCGCTCACCGCGGCACGCTACGACGTGCTCTCGATTCCGACGGCGATCCTGTTCGAGGGCGGCGAGGTCAAGACGGCGCTGATCGGCGCGCGGCCACGCGCGCACTACGAGCGCGCGCTAGCGGAAGTGCTCCCAGCCGTCTAGCTCGTACGGCTCGCCGTTCAGCGTCAGCTCGACGCCTTCGCCGTCCTCGCAGCGCCCGATCTCGCTGAAACGTGCGGGCTCCGCGACCGCGGCCAGCAGCTCGAAGTCCTCGCCGAACCCGAGATCGTCCACGGTTGCGCCCGCAGCGAGCGGTACGCGCTCGAGCTCGATCACCAGCTTGCACCCGGACCGTTTGGCGATGTGCGCCGCGTCGACTGCAAGGCCGTCCGAGATGTCGAGCAGCGCATGCGCGTACGCAGCGAGCTCTTTCCCCTCTGCCAGTCGCAACGGCGGGCGCACGAAGGTTTCGCTGCGGAAGGCCGCGCCCGCGGCGCCGAGCGGGCCGGTCACGACGAGCGCGTCGCCGGCACGTGCCCCTGACCGTCCTGGGACGCGCTCCGCATGCCCGATCGCGGTGACGCTGAGCACGAGCTGCTCCGCACGTGACGTGTCGCCTCCGAGCACCGACACTCCCGTTTCCGCCATGCCGGCATAGAGCTCGAAGACGTCCTCGACCTCGGTCTCCGACGGGGCTGCGAGGGTGACAATCAACCCTTCGGCACCGGCGCCGGAGGCGGCGAGGTCGCTCAGGTTCACTGCGGCGGCCCGCCAGCCGAGGTCGCGCCAGGAGATCCAGCCGAGCCGGAAGTGAACGTTCTCGACGAGCGCGTCCTGCGTGACGACAAGACCCCCGTCGAGCTCAGCGGCGTCGTGCTCGATCTGCTGCGCGAGGCCGCGTCGCTCGAGCTCGGCCAGCAGGCCGAGCTCTCCCAGCTCAGAGAGCTGCATCGATCGCCTGGCGGAGGGCGGCGGCATCCCGCGCGGCACGGATGACGGCGACGCCTGCTGCGCCTGCACGAATGCAGTCCGCCGCATTCGACGCGTCGACGCCGCCGATCGCCACGACCGGCGTCGAGACCGCGTCGCACAGCTCGCGCAGGCCGTCGGGCCCGATCGGCGGGTCCGCGTCCGGCTTCGAGGGCGTCGCCCACACGGGACCGGCGCCGATGTAGTCGGCGCGGCCGTCGGCTGCACGCGCCTCCTCGATCGTCGTCACTGAGAGGCCGAGCAGCAGACCCTGCTCCCTCGCCGTCTCGGCTCCCTCGTCCTCGCGGCCGAGATGCACTCCGTCTGCACCGAGCATGAGCGCGGCCTCGACGTCGTCGTTCACGACGAACGGGACGCCGAAGCGAGCGCACAGGCTGCGCGTCGCGCGGCCGCGCTCGACGACGTCGACGCGCGGGACGTCCTTCAGACGCCATTGCACCACCGTCGCACCTCCTTCGACGGCGATCCGCGCCGTCTCGAGCTCGTCGACGATCGCGTGCAGCTTCACGAAATCTTCGCGCGCGCATCCAGCGTCTCGGGGTCGAGCGCCGCCAGCGCGTCGTAGAGTCCGACGTGGAACGAGCCCGGGCCCTTGGCATCGCGGGCAGCATCCTCGGCCGCGACCCCGAACGCCGCGAGCGCCTCGGCAGCCGCCTCGAGCGGCTCGTCCGGCTTCGCGGCGAGGAAGCACCCGGTCAGCGCGCTCGACATGCACCCCGTCCCGGTCACCGAGGCCAGCAGCTCGTGACCGTTCGCCACCGCGAGCACACGTTCCCCGTCCGACAGGTGGTCGACCACCCCAGTGACGGAGGCGACGAGACCCAGGCTCCGGCCGGCGGAGCGCGCGAGCTCGGCGGGATCCCCTCCAGCGCCCATCGACTCGACGCCCCGCACCTCGGCGGCCACGCCGACGAGCGTCGCGACCTCGCCCTGATTGCCGCGCAGGACGGTCACGCTCACGTCAGCCAGGATCCGCTTCGCCGTGTCCGTGCGGTACCTCGTCGCGCCCGCACCGACCGGGTCGAGCACGACCGGGAGGCCGCCCGCGTTCGCGGCCTTCCCCGCGGCGACCATCGCCTCCACCCAGTGCGGCGACAGCGTGCCGATGTTGAGGACGAGCGCGCCGGCGAGGCCGACCATCTCCTCGACCTCCTCGCGCGCGTGCGCCATCACCGGCAACGCGCCCAGCGCGAGCGTGGCGTTCGCCGTCTCGTTCATGACGACGTAGTTGGTGATCTGGTGAACGAGCGGCTTGCGCTCGCGAATCGTGCGCAGCGTCATGCCCGGCGAGACGCTCACGCGGACAACCCCAACACATCTACGGGGCCGTCGCCTGCTCCAAGCCCGACGAGCCCGTTGCGAACGGCGAGAGACGCGACCCTCGCCGCCGTGCGCGCGGCAGCTTCGAGCGTCGCGCCCTTGGCCAGCTCCGCCGCCAGCGTCGCGGAGTGCGTGCAGCCCGCCCCGTGCGTTGCCGCGACGTCGTAGCGCGCGACGGGGATCTCGATGTGGCGCGCACCGTCGAAAAGGTGGTCGACCGGCTGGGCGCCGTGACCGCCCGTGACGATCACCGCGGCGGCACCGAGCTCGTGGATCCGCTCGGCGAGCTCTCGCCTCGTCGCCGAGGACTCGGCCAGCGCCTCCGCCTCGCTGAGGTTCGGCGTGACCACGGTCGCCAGCGGAAACAGTCGCGTGACGAGCGTCTCCACGGCGTCGTCCTGCAGCAGCTTCGCGCCGGAGCTCGCAACCATCACGGGATCGACGACGAGCGGCACCGGCTGCTCCGCAAGGACGCCCGCGACCGTCTCGATCACCGCACGGGAGAAAAGCATCCCGGTCTTGGCGGCATCGACGCCGATGTCTGCGAAGACAGCGTCCAGCTCGGCGCGCACGAAGTCAGGCGGCGCTTCGTGCACCGCGGTGACGCCGCGCGTGTTCTGCGCGGTGAGGGCGACGATGGCGCTCATCCCGTAGCAGCCCGCCGCTGCGAAGGCCTTCAGGTCCGCCTGAATCCCTGCGCCGCCCCCGGAGTCGGAGCCGGCAATCGTCAGACATCTTCGAACCAACTCGCTCCCTTCGCCGGTGCTAACCGGATCAGGTTCGACGGGTGTGATCTCAGCCCGTGTGGGCACCCCGGTCAGGCCAGGGTACCGTGTCGCACATGACCGACGTGAAGGAACTTCGGCTCGTGTTGACGGTCCCCGACTTCGACGCAGCGCTGCAGCTCTATCGCGACGCGCTGGGTCTCGAGCTTGAGGCTGTGTGGGCGAGCGAGGGCGGGCGTGTCGTCCTTCTCTCGGCTGGGCGCGGGACGCTCGAGCTCGTCGACGAGGCCCACGCCGCGGAGATCGACCGCATCGAGGTCGGCCGCCGCGTTGCCGGGCCGGTCCGCGTCGCCTTCGAAGTCGACGACAGTGAGGCCGTCGCGGCTCGCTTGGAGGAGGCCGGTGCAACCACGATCGGCGGCCCGGTCACGACGCCGTGGAACGATCGCAACGTCCGCCTCGAAACGCGCGAGGGCACGCAGCTGACACTTTTCACCACGCTGGAGTGACGACCCTCGCCACCTGGGACGACCTGCTCGAAGGCGAAGAGCTCGCACACGTCGAGACGGTCCCCGAGGAGGAGCCGCGCGTCGCACCCCTTCCCGAGGATTTGCATTCCTCGCTTCGCGACGCGTTGCCTTTCGACGGTCTCTACGAGCACCAGCGCGAGGCGTGGGACGTCGTCGCCCGCGGCGAGCACCTGATCCTGGCGACGGGCACCGCTTCGGGAAAGTCGCTGGCGTTCAACCTCCCGGTGCTCGACGCGATCGCGCGCGAGCCGAAGGAACGGGCGCTGTACCTCTATCCGACGAAGGCGCTCGCCCAGGACCAGGCACGCGCGCTCGGGGAGCTGCACGCGCCGAACGTGCGCGCGGCGATCTACGACGGCGACACCCCGGGCGAGCAGCGCTGGCAGATCCGCCGCTGGGCGAACCTCATCCTCACGAACCCGGACATGCTCCACGTCGGCGTGCTCCCGCACCACGACCGCTGGGCGGACGTGCTGCACAACCTCCGCTACATCGTCGTGGACGAGGCTCACGTCTACCGCGGCGTCTTCGGCTCGCACGTCGCAAACGTCTTGCGACGGCTCCGGCGCCTCGCCGGCGTCTACGGCGCGAGCCCGCAGCTGCTGTTCGCCTCGGCGACGATCGCGAACCCGGGCGAGCTCGCCACAGCGCTGGGTGGGATCGACGTGACCGTGGTGGACCGCGACGCGGCACCGCGTGCCGAGCGCACGATCGCACTCTGGAACCCCGAGCTGCTCGACCCCGAGCTGGGGTTGCGCGCGAGCCCGCTCGGAGAGGCCTCGCGACTCATGGCCGGCCTCGTCTCCCGCGGCCTGCGCACGATCTGCTTCGCCAAGAGCCGCAAGGCGGCCGAGCTGATCCACAAGTTCACGGTCGACCGCGTCGACACCAAGACGAGCGCGCGCCTGGCCCCCTACCGCGCCGGCTACACGCCGGCGCAGCGACGGGACATCGAGCGTCGGCTGGTCGAGGGTGAGCTGCTCGGCGTCTCGGCGACCGATGCGCTCGAGCTGGGGATCGACATCGGCCTGCTCGACTGCGCGATCTCGGTCGGCTTTCCGGGAACGGTGGCCTCCCTGCGCCAGCAGTGGGGACGGGCGGGTCGGCGAGGTCATGGGCTCGCGATCCTGATCGCCAGCGAGGACGCCCTCGACCAGTACTTCATGCGCGAGCCCGAGATGCTGCTCGAGCGACGCGTCGAGGCCGCGATCCTCGACCACGCGAATCCACGAGTGCTCGACGGCCACGTCCGGTCGGCGGCGTTCGAAGCGCCGGTGGACGACACCGACCGCGCGACGCTCGGCGACGAGGCGCTGGAGCGCGCAGCGCTGCTGCCCGAGCTCAAGCAGACGAAGAGCGGCTACGTCTGGGCCGGCCGCGACTACCCCGCAGCGCAGTTTGGCCTCCGTTCGACCACACCGGACACGTTCGCCGTCGTCGAGGCGCAAACCGGCACCGTGCTCGGGATCGTCGAGCGCGAGCGCGCCTATTCGACGGTGCATGAGGGCGCGATCTACCTCCACCTCGGCGAGAGCTACCTCGTCCGCGAGCTCGACCTGCAGGCCCGCACCGCGGTCGTCACGCCCTACTCCGGGGACTACTACACGCAGGCGAAGAAGGAGACGAACACGGCGATCGAGGAGACGCTGCGTACTGAGCGCCGCTGTGGTCTCGACCTCTCCTTCGGCCGCATCTCGGTCACCGAGCGCGTCGTCGCGTACCAGAAGAAGTCGATCCGCGACCAGTCGACCCTCGAGACGGTCGACCTCGACCTCCCCGAGACGAGCTTCGAAACGGAGGCGATCTGGTACCTGCCCGAGCCGGCGCAGCTCGCGGGCCTGGAGAAGATGCCGACGTTGCTCGGAACGCTGCACGCCGCCGAGCACTCGATGATCGCGCTGCTCCCCTTGTGGGCGATGTGCGACCGCTGGGACATCGGCGGGCTCTCGACGAACATCCACTTCCAGACAGACAGGCCCACGGTGTTCATCTACGACGGCCACTCCGGGGGGGTCGGGATCACGGAGCGCGGCTTCAACGCCTTCGAGGGCTGGGTCGCGGACACGGCGCGGATGCTCGAAGGCTGCCCGTGCACCGACGGCTGCCCGTCCTGCGTGCAGAGCCCGAAGTGCGGCAACCTCAACGAGATGCTGGACAAGAGCGGGGCGTTGA
>WNGA01022490.1_pt1 | contig 10023 bp, 7 predicted proteins | sample 5400061 | NCBI WGS metagenome assembly WNGA01 (sample SAMN13153366, study PRJNA577476) | soil metagenome | isolation source: 100 cm soil or saprolite under grassland replicate 2 | place: USA:California | collected 2016-06-15
ACGCTTTACCGTCGCGTCAATCGTCAAGGCCAGCGTCAGCGCCGGATCGCCGGCGACCGTGTATTCGCCGGGCGCTTCGGCCACACGATCCGCCCGCGCAAGCTTTCCAGCGTCCCGATGCAAGTTGTTGTAAAGCGCTCGCAGGGCCGGACTGTGCTTCAGCTGCTCGGGGGTATCGTCCGCGTGTCCTACCTCCACCCGCTTCGCCAGCTCGGCAATCCGTTTCAAATACTCTTCGTACTCGATCGCCTTGGCTTTGCGGTCGGTGATGATCTCATCCAGCAGGGCCGACATCTTTTCGTAATAGGCCGGGTCGTTGAGGTGCTCCTTGATGATTGTGCTGCGGACGTTGTTCTCGATGGTCTCGGCTACCGCGCCCTTGCTGCGCTTGAGTCCATCAGGCAGGCTATTGATCGCATCGGCGATGCCGGTCTTCACGATCAATTCCAGGAGGCCAATATTGTCGAAGGGCGAGATCGGCCGCGTCTCGTCGGCCTGGATGTAGGTGTCGATCAGGTGCCGCATGTCCGCCTCGTAGGCTTTTAGATCCAGGCTCTCGCCGCTGGCCTTGCGGATCGTTTCGCGGACATTCAGATAGTGGTCGAGCAGCCGCTTGATGCGCGCGATATCCTCACTGCTATAACCGGCGCGCTCCAGCTCGTCGGCGATGTTGGCGTAGGCGCGAATCAGCGCCACGGTGGCCTTGTAGAGCGCGGCCCGTCGCGGCTCGCGTTCCTTGAGATCGGTGGGAATCTCGGTGTTGCCGCAGAAGTAGTGGATGTATTCCAGCTCGCCTTTCGGTGGCTCGACTGGCTCGCACAGCAATGCCAGGGTTTCGACCGCGTTGTCGAGGCGTTGCTTGCCTTTCTGGAGTCGATCCTGGAGCAGCACTTCTGGATCAGCTCCGCCTGCGCTGCGATCCAGCTCGGAGGTGTAGACCGCGATTGCGTTTTCGACCTTCTTGAACAGATCCTTGTAGTCGACGATGTAGCCAAAGTCCTTGTCTTCGCCATCCAGCCGGTTGGTGCGACAGATCGCCTGGAAGAGGCCGTGATCCTGCATCGACCTGTCAATGTAGAGATAGGTACAAGGCGGCGCGTCGAAGCCGGTGAGCAGCTTTTCCACCACAATCAGGAGCTTCATGTTTGCCGGCTCCTTGGTGAACAGAGCCTTGGCGCGCTCCTCGTAGGTCTCGGTCTTGCTCATGCCCGGCTTGGCGTCCGCATCTTTCAGCAGCTCGGTGTAGGTGTTATAGATGAACTGCTTGTCGGTCTCGGTGTTCGCGCCGGTTTCCTCCCTGGTCACATCTTGCGCCTGCGGGTTGTAGGAAGTCACCACTGCGCAGCGGCCCTTGAAGGGTGTCTTCTGGAACAGGCTGAAATACTTGCAGGCATCAAAGATGCTCGCCGCCACCAGGAGGGCGTTGCCGCGTTCGCTGGAAAGGCGCGGCTTCACGCTGAAGTCGAAGACGATGTCGTTGACCACGCGCTCCATCCGCGAGCGCGAGCTGAGCACGTTCTGCATCGTGCCCCACTGTTTCTTCAGCTCCCTCATAGACCAGATCGAGCACGACCGCGTCTTCTACCGCCTCGCTGAACTTGTAGGTGTGGATGTAGCCGCCAAACACCTCCAGGCTGGTGGCCTTGTCCTGCTTGAGCAGCGGCGTGCCGGTAAAGCCGATGAAGACGGCGTTGGGCATCATGGCCTTCATCACGCGGTGCAGCTTGCCGTTCTGGGTGCGGTGGCACTCGTCCACGAAGACGAACACTTCGCCGACGGTCGGGCTTGGCTGCGCCTCCAGCTCTTTGATGAACGCGTCGAAGTCGTCCACGCCCTTGCGACCGAATTTATGCACCAGCGAGCACAGCAGGCGCGGCTTGGCCTGGCCGAGCTGGCGCATCAGGTCGCGGCCGCTGCTGGTGCGATAGATCGCCTCGCCCGCGCCAGCAAATACGCCCTCGATCTGTTTGTCCAGCTCGTCGCGGTCGGTGATGATGGCGACGCGGGCGTTGGGGTTGTTCTCGAGGATCCACTTCGCGAGCAGCACCATCACGATGCTTTTACCGCTGCCCTGCGTGTGCCAGATGATGCCGCCCTTACGCTCCTGCACATGCTGCTGCGCGGCCTTGATGCCGAAATACTGATGGACGCGCGGCAGCTTCTTCGCACCGCCATCGAAAAGCACGAAGTCGTGCATCAGCTCGATCAGCCGGTCTTTGCGACAGATCTTGAGCAGATACTTGTCCAGCTTGAAGCGGCGGTTGTCCTGCTCGTCTTCCTTCCACTTCAGGAAATACTTCTCCTGCGTCCCGATGCTGCCGTATTGCAGACCCTCGGAGTCGTTGCCGGCGAAGATGAACTGCACGGTGCTGAAGAACCAGGCGTTAAATTCGGGCTGCTGGTTGGAAAGGCTCTGGCGGATGCCGTCGCCGATGCTGACGCGGCTGTTCTTTAGCTCCAGCACGCCAATGGCGATGCCGTTCACAAACAGCACCAGGTCGGGCCGCCGCTCGCGGTTGCCTTTGAGTGTCACTTCCTCCGCAATCGCGAAGTCGTTCTCCTCCGGTGCCTGCCAGTTGATCAGGTGAACGGTTTCGGTGGGTTTGCCCGCCTCAAGCTTCACCGGCACGCCGTAGCGCAGCAGGTTGTAAACGGCCTGGTTGTTCGCATAGAGGCTGCGGTTGTGGTTCGTTGCCTCAGTACGCAATGTGTGCAGGGCGCGGCTGATCTGCGCCGGGCTGGGTTCGTTGCCTCGGTGCGCAATGAGAACAGGGCGCGGCTGATCTGCGCCGGGCTGTAGCCGCTCCTGGTCAGGTGCGTGCTGAGTAGTCCTTCTTCGATGTTGCTGTTGCCGGCGCGGTCGCTCCAGTCACCGAGGTAACGGTAGCCCAGCTCGTCGCAGAACAGGGCGATAACGCGGTTCTGCGTGGCACGTTCGGGTTTGCCGATGTCGCTCATAACGCCCTCGGATACCACCCCGTAGAGACGCAATATATTGCGTCTCTACGGGGTGGTATTGAATGTATCGGCAGCCCATTTCTGGGGGTTTTCGACAATATATTTGCGGATGCGTTGGCATTCGGCCGCATCGCGCACAATGTGGTCATGATAGCGTTCTTGCCATGCAAATGCAATCTGGTGTTGACGCGCATATTTGGTGACACCGATTTTGAACCCCCGCACGATAGACGCCAAATTCTGCGATTGTGGGCCGAAAGACGCAATATTTCGCCGTGGAGACGCAATATTTCGCCGTGGAGACGCAATATTTCGCCGCGGAGACGCAATATTTCGCCGTGGAGACGCAATATTTTGCGTCTCTACGGCATTGGGGGATGGTTTGTCAATAATCACGATTCCATGCACATGATTGGGCATCGCCACAAATTCATCCAACAATACAAATGGGAAATGTTTGGGGATGGCATACCAGCAGTCCCATGTCGCCTGCCCCAGCGGCGTGAGATCGACCTGACCTTCCACGACCGTGCCAAAGACATGCAAGCGCTGATGGGTGCAGATGGTGATGAAATACGCCGCATTGCGCCCGTAATCCCACGATGCCAACCGCGTGCTGGCAATACGATATTTGCCCTTATATTTGTCTGTGTGCATGGTGTGCCTGCCTGTTGCATGAGAGACGCAATATATGCGTCTGTACAATGGTGTCATCGTGGGCATCGTGGGCATCGCCGCCATCGTGGGCATCGTGGGCATCGTGGCCCATCGCCGCCATCGTGGCCCATCGTGGCCCATCGCCGCCATCGTGGCCCATCGCCGCCATCGTGGCCCATCATGGCCATCGTGGGCATCGGCGTAGAGACGCAACATATTGCGTCTCTACAACGTGGCCATCGTGGCCATCGTGGCCATCGCCGCCATCATCGGTGTTACCACGGCATCGTGGCCATCATCGCCATCGGTGCCATCATCGCCATCAATGCCTATGCGCCACCCACCAGCCGGATGCGCCCCGTCAACAATTCCTGCATCATGCCCTGCTTGATCTGCCGGGCCTTGCCCAGCTTGGCCTCCAGCGCGGCGATCTCCGCGTCCATGTCGCTCAGGATCGTGGCGATGGCGGTTTGTTCAGCTTTGGTAGGCGGGAGAGGCATTTTATATTCGGCCAATTCGATTCTGTTGATCTTCGGCATTCCGCTTCGTACAGACACTGATTCTGCATATTTGGAGAAATGATCACCAAGAATGGCTGCAAATACGAATCCAGCTGCCACATCAGCAACAGGTTTCAATGGATACATATCTGCACTGCAAAGTCCTTCGAAATCAGCTAGAATAACCTTCTTCAGATATGGATTGATCTTGCCGTAAACAATGTCACCTCTTTTCACCAAGTATTTACCACTAATTGCTCGTTGCTCGCCTGCCGTTTGCTGTTGCAGCAGCCGACCAGTAGCACTCTCTATATGCTCTGGCCCCACAAGTATCATTGAACGGTAAGGCTCAATTCTTGGGTCAACCTGACCATTTGCTACACGTACTACAGTCAATAAGGGCCGGAGCTGCCAATCTTCTGGAATTACTCCCACTTCTGTCTGCTTATAACCTGGCTTGGTTTCGAATCCCGGCAGCCGCCGCTTCCCACTGAGCAATCCCTGCATCGCGCCTTGCTTAACGTGGCGTTTCTTGGCGATGAGTTGCTCCAAGGATTCGATCAAGGCATCCGCGTCGCTCAACACCTCGGCGATGGCTTCCTGTTCGGCTTTGGCGGGCAAGACAATCTGAACCCGAGACAAATCTTGCTGGCCGATGTTGGCTCGAACAGCACCTTGCCCTCGCGCCACGATCTGGAACCGAATAGCTGGAGAACGCAGCGCATAGGATGTGAAGCTGGAGACCATACGGTGGTTTCGCGGCCTTGCGCGAATAACAAATCCTCCAAACACCACCGATTCATTCCCTGTGTAAACAGACGCGAGTCCAACTTCCTCCTGGGTTTCAGACGTTCTGTTGAAAAGAACATCCCCATGTTGAACCGCAAAGGTATTGATCGCCTGTGCCGACAAGGCAATCTTCCCGGGGATTCTGTCCTCTGTGATGGTGGAATGGGTAATAACTTCCAAAACATTGATGAACGGGATTCCACTCCCATATGCCGACTTATCGGCATTAACACCATTCTGGAAGGTGAATAGTTCGGCCATCGGCTTCACGTCCCAATCCTCCGGAATCACCCCCACCTCAGTTTGCTTGTAGCCAGGTCTCACATCCATGCGAAACCCATCCTCTCTAGGTGGCGGTTCACGTTCGTCTCCAGCTCGGCCACGCGGCTGACCATCTGCGGCAGAGGAGCCTCGTAGCGCTCGGCCAGCTCCTTCACGCGCTGGGTCAGCGTCTGACTGATGCGATCCATCTCGCCGTGGATGGCGGCGTCCAGCGTGGCGAGCCATTTGTCATCCACCACCAGCGTCTGGATCTCGGTCGCGCGGAGCTTGGGGTAGTGGGCGTAGGCTTTGGCATCGAGCGTGGCCTCGGCGTCCTTCAGCTTGCGTTTGAGATCAGCCTCCTGGTTGCTCAATTCCAGCCACGCGTCGAGCACGGCGGCTTCCTGCTTGGACTCTTCGTCATTCGTGGCGAAAAAGTTCCTGATCTCCTTCAGGCGCGCGGTGATGTTGGCCCTGTTGACCTTGTCCAGCGCTGCTAATGCGCCTTCCTCGCCGCCGTGTTCCTCCTCAAGCTCGGCCAGGCGCGCAGCAATGCTTTCCAGCTCGGCCGCGAGCGTGTCGATGGCTGCCTGCTCCTTAGCGAAGTAGCGGGCGACGATCAGTTCCTTCGGCACCAGGTCGCATGTCCAGCCCTTGTCCTTCTCTTTGCCCTTTTTGTCCTGCTCGATGATCCGGGCGGTCTCGGCCTTCCAGCCATCGGCGGCGATCAGGTAGCAGTCGTCCTGCATCGTCGCAGCCCAGTAGTCCATCAGGTGCTGATACACGGCGTAGTTGTCGATCAGCGGCTGGCCGGTGTAGTGGGCGAGCAGATCCTCGGCGAGGGTGGCGATGACGTGCTTGGGATGGTCGCCGGGCTGCACAGCTTTGAGCGTCCTGGCGCTCTTCTGCCGCCAGGTGTGATAGTGGGCGTTCATGCTGGTGATAAAGGCGGCGAACTCGGGGTGCTCGTAGATTGCGGGCTTGATCGCGGCCTTATCCACCGCCAAGGCTAGGTAGCCAGCGCGACTCGCCTTGAACAATGTTTGCCGGAGCTGCGGGCAGACGGCCCAGTAGGGCTGGATCGCATCGACATCGGCGGTAGGGATGCCGCCGCGCAGGTGGCCTTCGATATCTTGGATGTCCTCGGCCTGTTGGCTGTCGATGTAGCGCGGCAGGTTCAGGTTGAACTCGTTCTTCTCGATCTCAGCTACGGAGACCATGCGCGAGTATTTGGGCACATCGAGCCGCTTGTTGAAGACATCGACGATCTTATGGATGTCCTGGGCGCGCAGGCGGTTCTTTGGCCCATCCTTCATGAAGCCGGCGCTGGCATCGATCATAAAGATGCCCTTGCGCGTGTGGGCATCCTGCTTGTCGACGACGACGATGCAGGCCGGGATGCCGGTTCCGTAGAACAGGTTAGGCGGCAGGCCGATGATGCCTTTGATATAGCCCTTGCGGATGAGCGCGCGGCGGATGTCGCCCTCGGCATTGCCCCGGAACAGCACGCCATGCGGCAGAATGCACGCGCCTTTGCCGGTGCTCTTGAGCGAGCGCACGATGTGCAGCAGGTAGGCGTAATCGCCCTGTTTGGCGGGCGGCGCGCCGAAGGGCTGGAAGCGCTCGTAGGGGTCGTGGAGCGGATCAATGCCGGTGCTCCAGCGCTTGTCAGAAAAAGGCGGATTGGCGACGACGTAGTCGAAGGTCTTGAGCGTATCGCCGTCGCGGTACTTGGGATCGGCGAGCGTGTTGCCCTGCACGATCTGCGCCGTGGGATTGTTGTGCAGGATCATGTTCATGCGGGCGAGGCCGCTGGTCGCGGCATCCTTTTCCTGCCCGTACAGGGTGACATTGGCGCTCGCTTCATCGCCGACCTTCAGCAGCAGCGAGCCCGAGCCACAGGTGGGGTCATAGACGGTGGTGTCGTTGGTCGTCCTGGCCGCGCGGATGCCGATGATTTGCGCGATGATCCGGCTGACCTCGGCCGGAGTGTAGAACTGGCCCTTGCTCTTGCCGCTCTCGGTTGCGAAGTGCCGCATCAGGTACTCGTAGGCGTCGCCCAGGATGTCGTCGCCGTCGGCGCGGTTGCGCGAGAAGTCGAGCGACCGGTTCTCGAAGATCGCGATCAGGTTGGTGAGCCGATCGACCATCTCCTTGCCGCTGCCGAGCTTGGTGGCGTCGTTGAAGTCGGGCATATCGGACAGCTTGATGGCGTTGGCGAGCGGGGCGATGATCTTCTTGTTGATCTGGTCGCCGATGTCGCTCTTGCCCTTGAGCGCCACCATGTCCTTGAAACTCGCGCCGGGCGGGATGGTGATCGGCGCGTAGTGTACGCCGGCATACTTGTCGCTGACGTATTTGATGAACAGCAGAACGAGGACATAATCCTTGTATTGGCTGGCATCCATGCCGCCGCGCAGCTCATCGCAGGACTGCCAGAGCGAGGAGTAGAGTTCGGATTTTTTCAGTGCCATACGTTTTTCTTGTACTCTTTGTGTGTATGTAAGGAGATTGTACCACCGCTCAGGAACAGGTACCGAACGCAGAACTAGGGTGACAAATTTCCTGGTTTTCGGCGGGTGCTGCAATTCTTCACTTCCGTGCCAGCAGATTCTTGCATGGCCGCATAGGAGCGTGGTATGCTGCGCATAGCACTGTCGAGGAGCTATGTAGCGTCGATTCCTGGCCGGGTTGATCATCACGCGCTGTTTGCTCGTGGTTCTGACCTGAGCGCACCAGATCGTGCGGCTGGCGGCGCCGCCAGCCAGAGCGAGCTAAGGAGGGCGACTATGCCGACCTATCGGAGTGACGTAATTGGAAGCTTGCTGCGCCCGGATTATTTGAAGCTGGCCCGCCAGCAGCGCCAGGGCCAGGCGCTCGACGCCGCCGCGTTCAAGCGGATCGAAGATCGCGCGGTGGACGAGGCGATCGCCTTGCAGTCCGGCGCCGGGCTGGAGGTGATCACCGACGGCGAGATGCGGCGCTATGCTTTCTACGGGCATTTTATCGATTCGGTTGCCGGCTTCGACAAGGAGGGCGGCTGGGCCATCCCCTTCCGCGACGAGCAGGGCCACGAGCTGGTCCTCAAGCGGCCGCTGGTCGTCGCGCCGCTCAAGCGGCTGCGGCCCATGTGTACCGAGGAGTTCGTCTACCTGCGCGCGCGCAGCGACAAGCCGATCAAGATCACGCTTATCAACGCGCAGCAGGCGGCGGCCTACTACGACGCCGAGAAATCGAAGGGCGCGTACGCGTCGATCGATGCCTACTTGGCCGATGTGGTCGATATTCTGCGCGCCGAGGTCGACGAGCTGGTACGGCTAGGCTGCGACTACATCCAGATCGACGCGCCGCAGTACGCCGGGCTGATCGACCCGGCTATCCGCGAGGGCTACCGCAAGCGCGGCACCGACCCCGAAAGGCTGCTCGACCGCTGCATCGAGCTTGACAACGCGGTGATAGGCGATCATCCCGGCGTCACATTCGGCATCCACCTTTGCCGCGGCAACAACCAGAGCAAGTTCTACGCCAGCGGCGGCTATGACCCGATCGTGGCGGTGTTCCAGCGCACCAGGTTCCAACGCTTCTTGCTAGAGTACGACGACGAGCGCTCTGGCGACTTCGGGCCGCTGCAGGATGTGCCGGAGGATCGAACCGTGGTGCTGGGGCTGGTCACTACCAAGAAACCGGCGATCGAGCGCAAGGATGACCTGAAGCGCCGGATCGAAGCGGCCACGCGCTATGTGCCGCTGGAGCGGCTGGCGCTCAGCACGCAGTGCGGCTTCGCCTCGACCGAGGCCGGCAACCTGCTCACGCCGGCCGACCAGGAGGCGAAGCTGCGCCTGGTCGCCGAGACGGCGCGCGAAGTCTGGGGCGATCAGTGATCAAGAGACGTGCGGGAAAATAATTCAGGGCTTGCACAAGCCATAGCGTTCTTCCCTTCGTAGGTTATTTTTCGCCCGCCGGGCGAAAAATAACCTTCAAAAGAAAAATGCGTATGCGTAGTATAGCACATGGCTAAAACGTTAGTTGTCACTTACGTAAGTAAGTGCTAAAATAAGGAAGTGATGGATCTTGTACTACAAGCGATTGCCGAGCCGCGCCGGCGCGAGATTCTGATGCTGATCCGCGCCGGCGAGCTTGCGTCTGGCGACATTGCGGCGCACTTCGATGTGACGCGGCCGGCGATCTCGCAGCATCTGCAAGTGCTGACGGCGGCGGGCCTGGTCAGCGTGCGCAAGGATGGCACGCGGCGGCTGTACCAAGCGCGGCCGGAAGGGCTGGCGGATCTGCGCGCGTTTCTGGAATCGTTTTGGGATGATCGGCTTCTGCGGCTGAAGCAGGCGGCCGAAGCGGAAGAATGGAGGCTTCAGCGACATGACACAGCAGAGTGACGTGTTGGAGCGCGAGCTTCATATCGCGGCGCGGCCCGAGATCGTCTTCGCCTTCTTCACCGATCCGGCCAAGATGATGCGCTGGATGGGCAAGGATGCGATTCTGGACCCGCGTCCCGGCGGGATCTGCCGAATCGATATGAACGGCCACGATATCACGCGTGGTGAGTACCTGGAGGTCGTTCCGCATAGCCGCGTTGTGTTCAGCTTCGGTTGGGAGGCCGAAGGCAGCACGCCGCGCCCGGGCGAGTCTACGGTTGAGATCTCGCTCATCCCCGACGGCGAGGGAACGATCCTGCGCCTGCGTCACCTGGGACTCGACGCCGAGGAGCGCGCCAACCACGGCCAGGGCTGGGATCTGTTCCTGCCGGGCCTGGTCGCCGCCGCTGAGGGGCGTAGCCTGGAGCACGATCCAGGGATGATGCCCACCAACTAATATTGCCAACTAACCGCCGAGGTAGTGTTAG
>WNGA01063460.1_pt1 | contig 10023 bp, 10 predicted proteins | sample 5400061 | NCBI WGS metagenome assembly WNGA01 (sample SAMN13153366, study PRJNA577476) | soil metagenome | isolation source: 100 cm soil or saprolite under grassland replicate 2 | place: USA:California | collected 2016-06-15
CACATGGACAGCGACCAGACGCGTGCTGGCCTTAACCCCTCTCGACTCGCCCGCTGGGACGACCACGATGCTGCCAGGGCTGACGGAGCACTCCGTCTGGCCGGCAACCACCGTCCCGACGCCCTCGAGGATCACCAGCACCATGTCCACACCGGGCGCATGCACCGGAATGAACTGGCCTGCCTCGAAGCAGGTCAACACGACCTTCAGCCCATCAGTCTGCGCAAGAGGCACTGGCGAGAAGCGTTCGGCCGCAAACCGCGTGTACGCGCGGTAGTCGCTCAAGATCGTGGGTTCCATGCTCAGCCTCCTCGACTGAACTATGGCTCAGCGCGATCCGAGGAGTCGCTCACCGGCTATCACCTCGGCCGTGCTGGGCCGACACTCTGCCGCGAGCGCGAAGCGCTCAACCCACTTCACGCTGGTAAAAGCACTGCCCGTTCGGCACAACCAGCCGCCACGGACCACCGTGTTCCACGGACAGGGACACTCTCGTTGAGTGTGTCACAGAGGAGGACGCCGGATGCATCGCTCAGCGGAACAGACACCGAGTAGCCTCCCGAGCTGACGCTGACGAAGCGCGCCTGCTCGAGCGGCTGTGCCAGCGCCAGGACATCGCGAATCCCGTCAGGAACGGGATGATCGGGCAACTGGTCACGGACCTGCATCGGTCTGCTGACATCATGCGCACGCGCGTGACCGCGATCAACCCCGTCGCACGCTGCGGTTGACAACTCCGTCGGAGGAGTGCGACGAATCTGCCGATGAAGCTGGTTCACATTCAGGATGCCGAACGGCCCGAAACGCAGGGCATCTTGAGCGAAGCCACTGCTCGAGGGCGATCAATCGAATATCCGAATCATTCGCCTGGCACCCGACCAGGCGTTGCCGCCCCACCGCCACGGTGTCTCGGATCTGATGCTGTACGCCGCCGTTGGTCAGGGGCAGCTCGATCTGCCCGAAGGCCCCGTGGCCTTCAGTGCAGGCTCGCTCGCGTCCTTTCGTGGTGACGAGGAGCTTCGTGTTCGCAATTCCGGTGTCAGCGAGCTAACGCTGCTGGCGTTCCTCGCTCCGAAGTTCGCGGCCTCCGCCTGAATCGACCTCGCAGTGATCAGTAACTCGGCGGCGGTACCGGCAGTGTGAGCCAGCGCAGCGCTGAAAGACAGACTTTTGCCCTCGCGTCAGGACACTGGCGATCGTCGGGCGACGATTGAGGCCGGCTCATGGGTACACGCTGCCAGCCTGCACGATGTGCCACAGCCCTCGGACTCGGCCGAGAGCGATGCTGACCGTCCAGCCCGGGCGAGCCAGGTCGCTGGCGGCTTTCGGCACCTCCACAGGGCCAACCTCATCCTCGAACCAGAGCCTGCCAGGCTCGACCCTGGAGATCATCAGGTCGTCTTCGATGTAATCCGCATCCTCCAATGCGTCGACTCTAACGGTTGGTCCAGATTCGGCTGTGTCGAACAGGATCGACGCCAGGCGCGCAGCCCGAGGTAGATCACGCGCGGCATCTCGTGCTCGGCGCTGCGCCTCGTGCGCCACGTCTGGGGAGATGGCCCCACGCTCCGCCAGCCAGGAAATGAGTTTGCCGATGACGGTGCCCGACGCCCGTAGCAACTCTTCGCTGGCTGCCACCTTGCGAATCATGAAAGCGGCAGTCCTGCAGGAAGGCCTCCAGCGCGCGGTCAACGGTGAGCACGTCGCGCTGGCTCGTATCCGGCCGATCCGACCGCGGCCTGAGCTGGACCTGGTACCGGCCCGAGCGCCCGCCGCTCAAGATCATGTCGCCCGCAGTCTGTGCCGCACGTTGGCCACCATCGGCCGCAAGTGCAGCAGCCAGCGCGATCGTGAGCAGGCCGACGTCGTCGCCGCTCAAGTCGGCCGCGCCGTCGGTTGTCCAGGCAAAGAACAGCGGCACCAGCACCAGCGAATCGGGCCACTGATAGCGTCGCGCTTTGGCGACCATGTGGCCGGGAAGAGCGTGCGCTGGATCGAGTGTCATCACCAGCGTACCCGGAGGCGGGGGGTTCGGGGGGTTGCGCATTGGCCCGCCAGGCGGCGCGGCATCACCCGGGTACAGGGCAAACCCGTGGGTGATTCCTGCGTTGCCCAGGACGATGCCCACACGGTGTGTCGACTTGCCAGCCAGCCATAGGTCCACGTGCACGGGCACGTCATCCGACAGCTGGCGCCAGGGCGCCGCTTCCACGAAGGCCTGCGCCTGTCGAAACAGCATCGACCAATCCTCAGCCGACGGCAGGTCGCTGGGTTGCTGGCGGCCTGCCAGGTGCCCGACGAGTGAGTCGAAGAGGTCTTCCACCGAGACATCCGGCTGCACAGCCACGACCTCGGCCATGCGCCAGTCAGCTGGCAGGCACCCCTGGACAAGTCTGGCCAGCTCAGGCGGGCAGAGGATACGAGGAGGCCGCGGATCTTTGCCTGCGGGAGCGGCAGAAACGTTTGCCAGTAGATCACTGAGCGCCGCGGCTGGATCACGGGCGACGCCCGAGCCAAGGATCAGACCCGTCTCGGGGTCAAGCGCAAATGCCGCTGCCACCGTCTCCTGGCCACCGACGTGCACTGAATCTGAGATGTCGCGGGCCAGCACCAACATGCCAGGTAGATCAACGTGACGCCCGTCAGCCACCTGGCAGTCTCACTTGGTTGAGGAAATCCGCCATCGATCCGGACTCGCATCAAGCGTATCAAGCGCATTCAAGATCGGAGCCGTGCGCGACAACTGGAGTGTCGTCGGATTCGGCCCAACGCGTTCTGCGCCCACCACGCGAGCGACCCCTGAGCCAACGGGACATGTGTCGGCCTCTGCCCGTGCCTTGTTCCTTTGGACGGCAGCGGTCCCGTCCCGACGGTATGTCCACATCGTGCACCACGTGAGCGCACAGGCCATCGATTGGGCAGCCGCGAGGGCGCCATCGTGTACCTGATCCATTCGCTGCGGCCGTGGCGCGTATCGCCCGCGTGCGGGGCGCGGCGGGGGTGATCGAGCTGCCCGCCGGGACACTCGCGGCTTGCGGAGTCCAATTCGGGACCCGGCTGCGGTCCGACTGCGTCCTCTGCACGGCCGCGACGCGGTCTGGCCCGGCAACTGCCGTTAAGCCGGACCGGAGGTGCACCACATGACCCCGACAACGCCTGCAACGCCGGATCCCTCCGTCGCCGCCCTCGACGCGCTGGTCGGCGAATGGGTCAGCGAGGCCGCCATGCCGCTCGAGCCCGGCATGACCATGAGCGGCACCACCACCTACGAGTGGATGGACGGCGGCCGTTTCCTGATCGAGCGCTCGACCGCCGCCCCGCGCTTCCCGCGCAGCCTCTCCCTGATCGGCCGGGTGGAGCCCGACGACCCCGGCTCGCGCCTGGTCAAGCACTACTTCGACTCCCGCGGTGTCGCCCGCCCTTACGAGATCACCTTCGAAGGCGTCGTCTGGACCCTGACCCGAGACGACCCCGATTTTTCCCAACGCTACCGCGGCACCTTCTCCGGCGCCGGTAAGAGCATCACGGGCGCCTGCGACATCTCACCGCAAAGTCAAATAGCCCGTTCACGCCACGAGAGCGACATCGAGAGCGAGAACCCTATGACGCGGGCGATCCGGCTCTTTCTGCTAGTTGAGGCCGCGAGCTTCGTCGTTGCCGGGCTGGTCCACTTCGGCGTCCTGGTCCGCGGCTACGAGCATGGGATGGCCGCTCCGGCCGAGAGCACCATCGCCGTCGTGCTTCTGGCCGGTCTCGGGCTGAGCTGGGTCTGGCCCGCGAGGACGCGGGCGCTCGGGCTGGCCGCACAGGGCTTCGCGCTGCTCGGTACGCTGGTGGGGGTGTTCACGATCGCCGTCGGCGTCGGTCCCCGCACGGTGCCGGACGTCGTCTACCACGCCGTCATCCTGGCGGTACTCGCGTGGGGCCTGGTCGTCGCCGCGCGGTCACCCGAAACGCTCGACCGCCGCAGATAGAGGAGCGATGAGCATCGCCAGCGACGGAGGTGACGGTTGTCATGGCGAGCGAACCTGTCGCAGAGCTTCGTCCTGGCGTCAGCAGCTCTGGTGCCACGGCAGCGCCGCCGATGGGGGCGCCACGTACTTCGCCAACTGCGCCAACGTGGGCTTCACGATCGGCATTTACTACCGCAACAGCTCAGGGCCGGGTCGACTCGACGCGCACCACCAATATCAGGAGCGCCGCACGCTGCTCAGCCGCGGTGTGCGCCGAAAGTGGCGGCGGGGGCCGCGGCAACACGCAGGACGCGCCCGCGAACGAAAGCCCCGCCAATGAGTAGCACTAGGGCCGCAATGGACATGTACGCGAAACTGTCGCCAACCCGGGCGTACACGGTCGCGACACCGCGCGTTGGGACGGCGGCTACCAGTGCTGGCTTGTCCGTGGCGAACGAGTCCTGCGCTGCGAGGATCCGCCCCATGGGATCGACGGCAAGTCCGACGCCGTTTTCCGTTGGGCGCACAACTGAGACGCCGTTCTCAATGGCTCGGAACGCATGCATCTGCGCGTGGGTCACTTTGATGGCGGCCCAATCCCTGGACGGTGCAAGCAGTACATCTGTAGCCGCCTGGCCTGTCTGGCGGACGGTGGTCGGGTAGTTCATGTCGAAGCAGATCACCGTAGCGAGCACGCCGTAGGGTGTCGTCACGTTTGGGACGATGCCCTCACCCGGCCCGAAAAGGAACGTCTCGCCGCCAGGAACTGGGTGCGACTTGGCGTAGTCCCACACCAGCGCACCGGATGGATCCACCAGCAGCGCACGGTTCTGTATGTAGGGGAACTGCTCGGTGTGCAGTGAGACCAGCCAGCCCATCTGCAGGTAGATGCCTTCGTCGCGGGCGAGCGCGACGGCTCGTTCGATCACGAGCGGCTCGTCCTCCTGGAGAATCTGCGCTGCTTCCTCCGACCAGACGACGATCTTCGCCCCCGCGCGAGCCTCGCGCCGCGTGCGCTCGAACAGATCGTCCAGGATTGGCGTGAACTGAGCTCGAGCCATGGCTCGGAGCGTGTCCGAACCGCCAGCCAGTTTGACCCAAACGGGCACCTGACCGGGAATGTCCTTGACGATGGTCAGCATATTGTGCTCGAGCATCGCTGCCTGCGCGGTGTCTGCGACCAGACCTGCCACCCGCACCGTCGGCGATTCGGATGAAGAGAAGGCCAGGCGCACGCTGCCGAACAACAGGACGGCGAGCAGAACGCTCGCGAACGGCACTGCGCTGCTGCGCACGCTCCGCCATGCGAATCGATGCTCCCATGCCTCATTGGCCACCGGGGCAAGCCACGATATGAGGAATGTCAGGCCCCAGAGGCCGGTAACGGAGACGAGCTGCACGAGCGCCAGGTTGTCAACCTGTGAATAGGCTGGCGAACCCCACGTGGCGTACGTTCCGGGTGCGATGGAGACCAGCCAACTGACCGCGGTGGCTGCGAGCGGGAACACCAGCGTGCGGGCGACCCCGTGAAGGCGCGGAGCCAGGAGTCGGTCCACCACGTACGCTAGCGAGAACGCTATGCCGTGGCCGACCGCGATCAACTGGGCGATCGGGGCTGGCGCCGGCACGAGCTCGTTGCGAAAGGCGATAATGACGGCGGCGCTGGACACAATCGCGACCACGGGTAACCCGACGGCGGCGCGCTGTGTGCGCACGAAGCGCATGAGGAGGATCGGGGCTAGCCAGGCGGCAAGGGGCAGGACAGTCTGCCAGGCCGTGAGGGGCAATAGGATCGCGCCGATGGCGAGCCATAACCACGAAAGTCGATCGACGGCACGACCCGGGTTGGAGGCAGCCTGCGATCCATTTTTCTGCAGTGCAGGCGGCCCTATGTGTTGTGGTCCTCGGGTCAGCATCGCTCGTGTCACGTCAGATGTCCTTTGCTGCGGGGTCAGCCGACAGCGTTGCAGCGTCGGGTAGATCCGGGTACGCATACGCCACGCGAAGCGCCATCAAGGACCGGGTTTGTGGCGCCGAGTGACGCGTGCGGCTGTTGTCCAACGGCAACGGGGGCAGCTAGGGCCCAGGAAGCCGAAGATCGAGTGCTTCGGTACCTTGAGGTCCAGGCCCTTCAGGACCGGCGTCCCAGCGTAAGGTTTTGGTCAGTCCTCGAGTCTCGATGACGTAGCTGTCAGATGCGACCATTGGTTCCCTTCATTCCCTTCGTCAGGCGGCTGGCGCAAGAATCGGGACAGCAATGGCAGGCCCGGAGGCCGTTGCGCGAAGCACCCGCCAGGCAAGCAAGGTCCGCAGCACGCCCCAGATCAGGGCGATGACGGCGCTTCCCGCCAGTACATATGCGTAGTCGCCAAGCACGAAGACGGTGGTAGCGAGCGGTAGCCCGAAGGGCAGGGGGACCCCCACCAGTACAAGCGATGCCCAACCGACGTTCAGGACGAGCGGGAGTCCGAGGTGCCAGACCAACGTCCGCGCGCCGTGGGGACGACTCTGTGGCCGCGCATGCCAGCACCGCAAGCCCGCCACCGAGCGGAGTATCCAGACAAGCTGGAGCAGAACAATACTGACGCTGACAATCGGTAGGGCCTGGAACAGCCGTGACTCCGTTACGGCTGTTGCCTGCCGCCCGCTCTGCATGCTCGCTACGCCACGCGCAACCCCATCCAGGCGCTCCAGTACGACCAGGTTGGTCGCGTTCGCAAGCACCACGACTCCCACGCCTTGGTTCGGCAGCAGCATCAGGTCGGCATACGCGTTGGGGAGGGTCCCGTTGTGGTGCACGATGGGCATGCCGTCGCTGACGCCGACCTCCCAGCCCATTCCGTAGTAGGCGTCGACGCTGCCCTGCCTGACCGCGGGCTGGTGCTGTTCGGCGATCCCCGCCGCCGACAGCACAGACGCGCTGGCGTAGTGCCCGCCGTTCAGCTGCGCGACCAGATAGTGAGCCAGGTCCTCCGAGTTCGAGATGAGTCCGCCGGATGGCACGAACATGCGGCTGTTTGCGACAGGTACGACCTGCGCATAGCTAGCGGATCGAACACGCGCTGCTGCACGTACTCCTCGTACGCCTGGCCAGAGACCGCCTGGACGAGCATGCCGAGTGTCCGGTAGTTGAAGTTCGAGTACTGGTACGTTGAGCCGACGGGCTGGCTGAGCGAGACGTCGGCCAGGGCGCGCACGCCGCGCTCGATGGCCTGGTCATCCGTGTCGTCACCGACCAGGCCCAGGTTGGCCGGACCGGTCGGGAAGCCACTTGTCTGGTTCAGCAGGTGGCGCACGGTGATCTGAGCAGACGCGGCCGCGTCGGCCACACGAAACCATGTCAGGTAGCGCTGTATCGGTGCATCGAGCTCGACCTTGCCAGCTTCGACGAGCTGCATGACTGCCAGAGCGGTGACGGACTTGTTGATCGAGGCGGTGAAGAACGGCGTCTGTGCAGTGACTGGCCGACCTGTTGGGTCAGCCTGGCCGAAACCCGCGAGATGGACGATGCGATCGCCCTCCACGATTCCGATCGCCAGACCAGGGATGCGCATCGCCTGGCGTTCAGATTCGACGTAGCGATCGATCGCCCCGAAGCGGCCGCGTCCTTGGCCTGCAATGAGCTGTGCGTCGCTCCTTCCACGGTGTAATGGGCGCTATTGCTCGAGAGTGCGGCCAGCTCGTTTTGCATCTGCTGCCAGAGTGGATCGACCTCGGCCGCGTACGGCCCGAACTCTGCCGTGTGGTCGGTTGCGCTCAACACGACGAGCGGCCGGGCACCGAGCATCTGCGTTGCGCGTACCTGGGCGTCTCGTTCTGGTGCGCCCATCTCCGCGATATAGGCGTCTATGGCCCTGGCTGAGACTTTCCATGCCCGCTCCTCGCCACAGTGTTGGGGCGTGAGGCCGCAGTCGGCCGGGAAGTTGGCGGTCAAGCGGGTGAAGCCGAGGTGCGCCAGGCCGCGGTAGGCGAGACCCATGGCCGGGCTGGGGACCTGAGCCGCGGTGAGCGCGGGCGGAACGCGCGACCACATGTCAGGGTGAGAAGCGTCGACCAGCACCATGCCAGCAACTTCGTCTGGATACAGGTCGGCAAACATGCGCACGTACAGGCCGCCGAACGATTGCCCGACGAGCACAAACGGCCCGGAGATACCCGCGTTTGCCAGCAGCGTATGGAGCTCCTGTGCAATTTGTCGTGAATCTCGAGGCTGTTCGCCGTTGTCGCTCCAGCCGATACCTGCCCGATCGTATGCACAGGCGCGAGTGATTGCTCCAACCGCTGGCTGGACGTTCGCCCAATCGGCTGACATGTTGGCCAAGCCCGACTCGAACACGACGGTCGGACTGCCATCACCGACGCACGAGATGTGCAGCCGGTGGCTGCCCACGTTTACCAAGCGACCCGGCGGCGGGTAGGCCGCGGCGTCCTGAGTCGCGCCGATTGCCTCGTAGGTGGCTCCCGCGCCCGCGAGCGCGAGGACAAGAACGATTGCGCCGACGGCGAAGCGTCGTACTAATTGCGACACTCGCCGGATGGGGAGACGGCGGGAAGCCGCCCAAGACGATGCTGGTGCGGTCGGCACGGCTGCTACCTTCATGGCTTGAACCCAAATCGGGCGCCACTCAGGTACAAACCCATGCCGCCGTTCGACTCGCGCCGGAACTCAGCCGGCAGCTCATCGAACCCGCTCTCGTCGCCGAGCAAGATGAACATGCTATCGCTGAGTGGCACCAGATCGAACACGAGCCCGCCGCTCGTCAGGTGCAACTGGTTCGCTTCGCGATAGACGCGGAGCATGCCCTGCGGGCTCTGGTACTCACCGAAGTACGCTGACCATGCATTCAGGTCTGGAGTGAACCGGCTCGCGGCGATGCGCCAGTCCGGCGCGGGGCTGGGAACCGTGGGCTCGTTGCCCAGCGCGATGCTGAGGACATCCATTGCCAGCTCTTCCTTCTCGTCGCTCGCCAGATTCGCCAGCACGCCGACCGCAATGCCATGGTCGGGCGCGATCACGAAGAACGACCCAGCCGTATCGATGCTGCCGCTGTGTGCCACCACGCGTTGCCCGCCGATATCCGCGACACTCCATCCCAGGCCGTACTGCCTCGAGCCTTCGCCCATAGCTACGATTGGCGTCCAGCTCTCATCCAGCGACGCCTGGCTGATGATCTGTTGGCCGTTTGCAGTGCCGCCGCTCAGGAGCGCTGCGAAATAGTGGCCCACGTCGGTCGCCGTGGTCACAACCATTCCGGCCGGCCCGATGCCTCGCGAGAGCACGATCGGAGCGGGCGCGACGACCCCGCGGCGCTTCGCATAGCCGTGCGCCCAGCCCCAGGTCGCTGCCTGGCTCGGGTCAAAGGTCGTTCGGTCCATGCCCAGGGGCGTAAACACCGACTGGGCCATGTACTGCTCGTACGGCATGCCTGTGACGCGCTGGACGACCAGGCCTGCCACGCTGTAGCCGTCGTTGGCGTACTCGAATCCCGTGCCTGGTGACCGGCTCAGGGGAGCCGCCGCGAGTCCGGCCACACGCCGTTCGAGAGCCCCGTCGTCCTGGGCGCCATCGAACGTGGCGCCCTCCGGGATGCCCGCGGTGTGGCTCAGCAGCTGACGCAGCGTGATGCCCGCCGAGCGTCCATCGGCGCTGCGGAAGTCGGGCACATAGGTGGTCACGGGCGCGTCCAGGTCAACCAGCCCGCGCTCGACGAGCTGCAGGACCGCCAATGCCGTCATGGGCTTGGTGGTCGACCCCACGGCGACCGGCGTGTCCTCCGCATGGGGATACCTGCCTCGAGGTCGGCATACCCGTATCCACGGCTGAGAATTACCTCGTCGCCGGCGACGACTACTACCGAAAAGCCTGGAGTTCGCGCGCTTGCCATGCGCTGTTGGACAAAGCGATCGATTCTGGTGGCCGCGTCCGCCTGGGCTGGCGTTGGCTCCGCATTCGCCACAACTGGCGTGACGGCGATCGCCAGGGCGATGGGGAGGGCGACCAAAGTGGGAATGTGCATCTCGCGACTCCTTGGTATGGCCGGCCGGGAGTGCTGCGAACTGCAGCCCCGGC
>WNGA01026254.1_pt1 | contig 10022 bp, 7 predicted proteins | sample 5400061 | NCBI WGS metagenome assembly WNGA01 (sample SAMN13153366, study PRJNA577476) | soil metagenome | isolation source: 100 cm soil or saprolite under grassland replicate 2 | place: USA:California | collected 2016-06-15
CGATCGTTTCTCCTGTAATAAACCCCGCCTGGTCCGACGCGAGAAAAGTGATCAACGCCGCAACCTCCGACGGCTCGCCGGGGCGCCCGAGAGGGTGCGTTTCCTTGCTGCGCGCGAGAAACGCCGAGTACGTTTCATCGTTCAATCCGGCGCGTCGATGGAGGTTCGTGACGGTCACCCCTGGATTCACCGCGTTGACGCGCACGCCGTGCGGTGCCCATTCGATCGCGGCGCATCGTGTCAGGTGATCGAGCGCACCCTTGCTCGTGTTGTATGCGGCGAGGCCGGGAAACACTCGCCGCCCGTTGACGCTCGACACGTTGACGACCGCGCCGCGACGCGTCTTGAGATGCGGAAAGGCCGCCCGCATGAGCCTGAACGGGGCGCGCACGTTGATGGCCATCATTTCATCCCAGCGGTCGTCGGCCGTCTGATCCGTGCTCCCGAATGCGATGATGCCAGCGGCATTCACGAGTACGTCAACAGCTCCGAATCGGGTGACCGCGGAAGTCACGATGCTTTCCGGGGCGTCCTCCCCGGTGACGTCGGCGGCAACCGCAATCGCGTGTCCGCGCTCATGACCTAACTCAGCGACCACAGATTCGAGCGTGGTGCGGTCGCGCCCCACGGCGACAACCGACGCGCCGCCGTGCGAGAATGCCAGTGCGGTTGCGCGGCCAATCCCGCTCGACGCGCCTGTAACGATGACGACCTTTTCGGCAAAAGACATTCGCTCAGTATAGGAGGACAGCCGCCGTCCTTAGCCGGTGACGAGCGATTCAAAGAATCTGCGGATATCGGCCGAAATCTTCGATCTGTTGCGGCTGTCGCGAGAAAGAAGTCCGGCAAGCCTTTTGCCTCGGATGGGGTGCCCGACCCAGCATTTCTGGTCGCCGGGCACTCGAGATCAACTGAACCCATGCTCTCTCACGCCCTTCCTGAAGTGTATGAGCCACGCGATATCGCCGCGGCCGCCGGCGTTGGAGAGAGCCATGTCTCCGCGCTCGTGGCGTCCGGCGACATCCGGACGATCGCAAGTTTGCTCGTCGAAGGCGCCGATCCTCACTGGAGCACGCTCATCGCGCACTCTGAAGCGGTGCGCGCGGTCCGTTCGTTGCGCGACGGCACCTTCGTCTCGTCGCCCCAGACAGCCGATTTCCACCGGCTACTTACGCCCGCGTCGACATCGAAGCGGCCTACCACAGTCCCCATGCTCGTTTCCACGTCGCTCCATGGACTGGTAGCGGCCCTCTTCTTCGTGATCACGAGCATCGGGTTTACCCACGCCGACGAACGCACCGACGCCATCGACAAAGACCAGCAGCCGATCCGGCTGGTGTACCTGGTGCAGCCGGGCCCGGGTGGCGGCGGCGGTGGTGGCGGGCTCAAGATGCGCGCGCCCGCAACGAAAGTCGAACGCAAGGGCGAGCGCAAGATCAGCAGTCCGATTCCCGCGCGAAAGCTCCCGCCTCCCCTGGAGCCAAAGCCAAAACCTGTCGAGCCGCCGCCCGTCCCGCTCGAGGCCAAGGTGCTGCCGCCCGTGATGGCGCCGGTGGCGCCGGTCGCGGCCGACACGCGTAATCGCGAAGGCGATTTGAAAGAAACCCCTAAGGAAGCGCCGCCCAGCCAGGGTCCGGGTGCCGGCGGCGGCGGTGGCACAGGCAAGGGGACAGGCATCGGGGAAGGCACGGGAAGCGGCATAGGACCTGGCGAAGGCGGCGGCACAGGCGGCGGTCCGTACCGGGCGGGAAGCGGCGTCGAACCACCGCGGCTGCTGAAAGAAGTACGCGCTGATTACACAGATCAGGCGCGGCGCGATAACGTCACGGGCGAGGTCGTGCTGGAGATCGTCGTGCGGCGCGACGGAACGGTCGGCGACATTCGCGTCCTGAGACGGCTCGGATCCGGGCTCGAACAGAAGGCTATCGACGCCGTGCGGCAATGGCGATTTGCGCCGGCGAAGATGAAAGGCGTTCCGGTCGACGTGATCGTCGAAGTCTCTGTGGAGTTCAAACTGAGATAAGGCTGATTGAGCCGGCGTGAAATCCGGCCTGCGGTGGCAACGATGGAAACAATACTTCTTGCAATCACTGTCGCTTCGCTGCTCATCGCGCTTGTGATGAGCGCGGTTGCGTGGCGCGTGTCGCGGCAGGAACGCGCGCGAAGATCGGCCCGCGTCGCGGCGCTCGCCCTGGCGGCGTCCGAGCAGCCCGAGGCTGCCGCCGCGTCCGAACGCACTGTCGCGCGCGCCGAACGAAGCGTCGCGCGTGTATCGACCTTTGCCGCAGCACGCACAGTCACCGGCACCGCAGGCATGGAGCCGTCGGCCGGTTCAGAGCTCCCGTTGAACGCCAGTGTCGTCAACGACGACTTGCCGCTTCGCGCGGAACGATCGACATCCAACGCGCCGCAGTGGAAGCCGCCGACGGCAACCGAGCGCCCGGCAATTCGCGTCGTCACGTCTTCGACACCGGAAGAGATCATCGAAGAGTTGCCTGTCGGCGAATCGTTCCTGAGCGGCACGTCACGCGAGCAGAGCGGCACGAGACAACGTGGTCTTGCCGTCGCTGCCGTGCTGTTGTTCGTCCTGTTCGGCGGCTCGGCGTATTGGGCGCTCTCGAACGATCAGCCTGCGGCATCGAGTCAAAACACTCCCGCCGTATCAGCGAATGTGCCGCTGGAGCTCGTCTCGTTGCGCCAGGAGCGTCGGGGCGGCCGACTGACGTTGTCAGGTCTCGTGCGAAATCCGACCGGCGGCACTGCCGTGGAGAATCTCGCCGCGGTCGTCTTTCTGTTCGACGCGCAGGGCGGTTTTCTCAGCAGCGCTCGCGCCGCAGTGGACTTCAAGCGACTCGCACCGGGAGACGAATCGCCGTTTGTGATCAGTGCCGACGCTCCGCGCAATGTGGCGCGCTATCGAGTCAGTTTTAGAACAGACCACGGGATCGTGGCCCACGTCGACCGTCGCAACGACCAGGCAATGGCCACCGCCGCGGTCGCCGGTCGGTAAGGGGACGAAGAACAGTACGCAGCGCGAGCCTTCAGGCCCGCGACCACTCGTTTCAGGGATCTACGGCCATGCAACCGAACAGCACTCGTTGGCTTCTGGCAACCGCGCTCGCCGCGGCGGCCGCGCTCGCGTTCACCGATCGCTCAGTCGTCGCAACCAGCGATCAGCAAGAGCAGTTTCGCTTCAAGAGCGGCGTCGAGTTGATCAACGTCAACGCGACGGTCACCGATCGCTCGGGACGGTTTGTGCCGGGACTTCGGCAGGAAGACTTTGTCGTCTACGAAGACGACAAGCCCGTTGACGTCACGCACTTCAGTGCCGAGCGCGTCCCCGTGAGCCTCGGGATCGTTCTCGACACCAGCGGCAGCATGGCGGGAGAAAAAATCGACTCAGCGCGCGACGCCATCGAACGTTTTCTCGGTGAGCTTCCTGATGCGGACGACGAATTCTTTCTCTATCGGTTCAGCGCCGACCCCGAGCTCGTGAACGACTGGACGAAGGACCGCAATGCAGTGAGCCGCAGCCTGGCGCGCGTGCGCACGACCGGCGGTACCGCGATGTACGACGCGGTCGCCGAGGCGGTGCCGATGGCGCAGGCGGGCCAGAACCGCAAGAAGGCCATCGTCCTCATCTCCGACGGCAACGACACCAACAGCCGTACTCGCGTTTCCGAGCTGCGCCAGATGCTGCGTGAAACAGAGGTCCTGGTTTACGCCGTCGGCATCGACGGTGAATCCGAGGGAACGATCTTTTCCGGCCGTCCGTCTCCACCAGTAGCGCGGCCGCCACTACCGATTCCATTTCCAATTCCCGGCCGCCGCGGCGGCATGCCGTTTCCTATTCCGATGCCTGGTGGCGGCGGCGGCCAGCGCGGCGGAGGCATCGGCACGCGCGGCGCTCCGGACGATCGGGTGAACGTCGTGGCGCTGCGCGAGATCACGGACGACAGCGGCGGCCGTACGGAAATCGTGCGCGACGCGCGCGATCTGGATCCGGCAACGGCGAGCATTGCCGACGAATTGAGCAAGCAGTATTACCTGGGCTATCCGAGCCCCCAATACCACGACGGTCGCTGGCACACCATCCGCGTCGAGCTGCGGAACGCGAATTACCGCGTGCGCGCGCGCAAGGGCTACATCGCGACGTCATAGCGCGGTGGCCACCGTGCGTGTGGTGGCACCGTTGTAGCGGCGCCTTACTGGCGGGGCTAAAGCCCCGCCACTACGGTAGACCGCAACTCGCAGTTTTCCTGTTTTCGTACCTGTCCCATTACTCATGTAGTGGCGGGGCTTTAGCCCCGCCGGCTGTCCCCTTACGAAAACAGCCACCCGCCCGCGCAGTGTCTTTCAGCGGGAAATCGTGCACAACACTTGGCACGCGCGTCGCAGTGAGCCTTAGTGCGATCACTGGGCCCCCTTGATCGCACCCTAAGGAGCAGAATCATGTTGAAGAATGCGGTGACCGCTCTCTGCATGGTGGCGTGGCTGGCCGCGCCTGCGTTTGCAGGCGAGCGTAAAGACCTGCAGATCTTCCGCGACATTTCCGATCAAGTGAACCGTTATACGCAGTTCACCATCTTCGACAATGTCGAAGCGGAGGTGACCGGCGGCCGCGTCATCCTCTCCGGCGCGGTGACGATGCCGTACAAGAAGGACGACATCGAGCGCCGTGTCAGAAGCGTGGACGGCGTCCAGTCGGTGGAGAACGCAATTGAAGTGCTTCCGGTGTCGACGATGGACGACGAACTGCGGTTCAGGATTGCGCGGGCGATCTACGGCAACGCATCGTTCTGGAACTACGCAGCGATGCCGAACCCGCCGATTCACATCGTGGTCAAAGGCGGCCACGTGACACTCGTCGGCGTGGTCAACAGCAACGTCGAACGGATGCTCGCGCGCTCGCTCGCAACGGGCTTCGGTGAGTTCGACGTCCGCAATCAACTCAAAACGGACGCGGAGATGCGAGAGTTGATGGAATCAGTGAAGTGAACGTTGCGGAATGGTGATGTGGCGATGTGATCACATCGCCACATCACCACGCTCCAGGGGCAGCATTCGATGCGGAGGGGCTCGACTGCGGCGCCCGCTTGGTTGATGGTCCGTATAGAATGCGCCCAGGGCGCGCGGCGGTCATCGCGCCGTTCTCGAAAACAATCTGGCCGTTGACGATTACATGCGTGACGCCTTCGGCGTAACTATGCGGCTTCTCGAACGTGGCGGTGTCGCGCACACGCGCGGGATCGAAAATGGCCATGTCTGCCTTCATGCCCACCCGCAGCACACCGCGATCTGCCAGACCGAGACGCTGCGCCGGAAACGCGGACATCTTCTGCACCGCTGTTTCGAGCGACAGCAGCTTCTTCTCGCGCACGTACACGCCAAGCACGCGGGCAAACGTGCCGTAGCTGCGCGGATGCGGCGAGTTGCGGCCGAAGATCGGGATTTCGCCGTCTGAGCCGATCATCGTCGCAGGATGCACGAGGATCCGCTGCAGGTCTTCCTCCCCGATCGCGTGGAAGATGCCCCCGCAGCCGCCTTGTTCGACGATCCACATGGCTGTTTCCGCCGCGTTCTCGAGCGTGATCGGCAAGCCGCGTCCCTGCGTGATCTGCGCGAGGTTCTTGCCGGCAAGCGAAGGATCGAACTGGCAGCTCGAGACTGCAACGTTCTTGGGATCGCCGCCGCCGCGCTCATCGCGAAGGATTCTGACGCTCTCCGCTTTGATCTTCGCGCGCGTGGCCGGGTCCTTCAGTCGTTTCAGCGTCGCCTCGCGACCGCCTTCCTGTGCCCAGGCGGGCAGCAGGGCGGCGCCGATGCTGGTGGCAGACGCGGTGTACGGATATTGATCGATGGTTGCGTCGACGCCGCGTGCGCGCGCCTCGTCCACCATGCGCAGGGTGTCGACAGAACGACCCCAGTTGGCTTTGCCGACAACTTTGTGGTGGGTGATCTGCGTCGGCAAGTGGCCGCGCTCGCCAATCACGAGCGTCTCGCGCACGCTTTCGATCACGCCCTTGGCTTCGTCACGCATATGCGAAATGTAGATGCCGCCCATTTCGCCGGCGACACGCGCCAGCTCGATCACTTCCTCCGTCGGCGTGAAGGTGCCGGGCACGTAGAAGAGCCCGGAGCTCAAGCCGAGCGCGCCGTCTTCCATGCCCTGGCGAACAAGCGCTCGCATCTTGTCCATCTCCGCCGTGGTCGCCGCACGATCGACCTCGCCAATCACCTCGCTGCGTATCGAGCCCTGCCCGATGAACATGCCGAAATTCGGCGTGATGTGCGTCGCGGCGACCTTTTCGAGAAAAGGCGCAAGAGGAATCGGCGAGCTGCCGTCGGGGCCTTCGATGAGCGTGGTGACACCCTGCCGCACGTAGTTGTCGGCGGTCGGCACATCGAAGATTCCGCGCCGCGCGTGGGTGTGAATGTCGATGAATCCAGGCGACACGACGAGGCCGTTGACGTCCACGATACGGGCCGCGCGCGCCTCGATTCGCGGCGCGATGAGCGCAATGGTGTCGCCGCGCACGGCGACGTCGCCTCGATACCATGGGCTTGCCGTGCCGTCGACGGGAACCCGCCGGCAAGCGGAAGGAGCGCCACGAGCAGCAGTCGAGCACGCATGCTACACATCCTTTTCCAGGCGAATTTCGTCGCGAATCGGAATGCCCCCGAAGCCGATTGAAGGGGCCTCCCGGAAATAGTTGGGCACGGCACCCGCGATCAACTCCCCGATCCGGTACCCTCGCCGTTGATAGAAATAGAGCGATGGCAGATTGTCGTTGGTCGTTGCCACGACGACGCGAGAAAGCGTCTTGCGCCGGGCGATGAGCTCCGCTTCGGCCACCAGATATCCGCCGACGCCAGAGCGCTGCCACATCGGATCGGTTGCAAGCGCGAGGATCTGCAGCGCGTCGGTCCAGACACGGTGCGCCAGCGCGCCGGCAATGTCGCCCTCCATTTCAGCGACGAGGGCCTCTGCCGCGTCGAGGCGCATTTCTTCGCCGAATGCGACGAGCCGGGTGCGGCCGAAATCTCGCTGAAAGAGATCCTTCACCGCTGGTCGATCCTTGTCGACCGCATCGCGGACGAGCACGGGCGGCAGATCGAGGTGAGGACGACACCCGCACACGATCTGCAGCCGTGCGTCTTGCCAATCCACGAACCGCCCGCACCGCGAGCAGCGGAGGACGGTGGGCTTGGCGCCGAAGGCCGTGGCTGTCATGACGCTTCCTGTTCTCGCGCGCTCGCCGGCGGGCGGCCGCGGCGCATCACGATCCAGATGACCACGGCAAATGTCAACGCTGCGAGCAGGGCCATGGATCCGAAGAGCGTCAGCGTTCGCGCCAGGATCGACTGGGTTTCCATGTCGGCCTCGATGGAGAGCGGTTGTCCCTTCAGCCGCTCGGCAAGCGTCTGCTCCCACACGATGATGTTGCCGCGTTCGATCGTTCCCGACGGCGAGTTGTGATACGGCACGCGGCTAGGCAGGTGAAGTCGAATCGCCACGAGCTCGGCGCCGGTCCAGCCGACCTCAGCGACGTCGCGTCCCGCCGACGCGCCGACCGTTTGCCGGTACTTGAGCAGCGCATCGTCGCGCTCGAGCGCGTATCGGGACCACGCAAACGGCGCCGCCGCCCCGAGCTGGTTCACATCCTTGACGGTGATTCGAAGGTGGACATACCGGCGATTGTCACGCCGCGAGCCGGTGACGCTCGCCACGTGCGTGACCGGAGACTCGAAGCGCGCGCGAATGCGCGCGCGGTCGAAGCGCGCGCGAGGATTGACGTCGAGATCCAGTCCGCGCAGCGCGACGAGCGCGGGCACCGACGCATTCACGTACACGATCGCCGACCCATCGAGCGCGAGATACACGTCTTCTTCGTACTCGTACTTGCGCGAAAGCACCGAGTGGCATGAAGCGGAACAAACTGCGGCGGCGACGACGAGCGCGAGAGCGTGCGCGCGCACGCGAGGAGAGCCGTGCATGAAAACCTGAATGATATACTGATCAGTCCCGCCATGTCGGATCGTCCCACCCTGTTCCTGATCGATGGCAGTAACCAGATGTACCGCGCGTATCACGCGATACGCGGCTTGACCGGGCCCGACGGTCGATCGACGAACGCCGTCTACGGCTTCGTCACCATGCTTCGAAAACTCATCACGGACCATCAGCCTGCGTACATCGCGGCTGCCTTCGATCTGGCAAAGCCGACGTTCCGCTCGCAGATGGTGGCCGACTACAAAGCCACGCGCTCGGCGATGCCTCCCGATCTTGCGGAACAGATCGCGTGGGTTCATCAGGCGTGCGAGGCGCTGGGCGTGCCCGTCCTGACCGCCGAAGGCTTCGAGGCAGACGATGTGATCGCGACGATCGCGTGCCGGGCGGCGGCGGCGGGCTTCAACGTGGCGATTGTCACTGGCGACAAGGATTTCTTTCAGCTCGTCGGCGATGGTATTCGCGTGTTCAACCCGCGCGACGAAGGGGCGTGGTACGACGCGGAGGCGGTCAGGCGGAAGTTTGGCGTCGCGCCCGAGCAGGTGATCGACGTGCTGGCGCTCATGGGCGACACCGTCGACAACGTCAAAGGCGTTCCAGGCATCGGCGAGAAGGGCGCCAGGGAACTGATCGCCTCTTACGGATCGCTGGAGGATCTGCTGGCGCGCGCGGAGGAAGTGCCGCAGAAGAAGTATCGCGAGGGCTTGAAGGCACACGCGGCTGATGCCCGGCAGAGCCGCGAGCTGGTGAGGCTCCGCACCGATGTGGAGTTCCCGTTCAACCCCGAATCGTTCCGCTACCAGGGCGCGTCCCGCGAAAAGTGCTATCAGCTGTTTTCGACCCTCGGCTTCCGAACCCTCGTGACGGAATTCGCGCCGACAGCCTCGTCCATCATCAAGGATTACGCTGCCGTGACGAGCGCGAGCGATCTCGAGCTGCTGGTCGGAGAGCTTCGCGACGCCCGGCGCATTGCCGTCCGCATCATTGCCGATGGGCCGTCCTGTGTGCGCGCGACGCTGGTGGGGCTGGTCTTTTCCACTGCGCCACGACGCGCTCGGTATGTGCCGCTCGGCCATGCAGGTTTCGGCGGCGGCACAGCGCTCGACCGGGAGGCCACGATCGAGGCGCTCAAAGGCGTGTTGGAGGATCCGGCGATCGCCAAGGTCGGCCACGATTTGAAGGCGGATATGGTCGTCCTGTTGCGTCACGGCGTGACGCTTCGGGGACTCGATATCGACACGATGCTGGCTAGTTACCTGATTGACGCCACGCGATCGAGCCAGGACCTCGAGCCGACGGTGCTCGAGCAGCTTGGCTACAAGGCGCTCACGCAGGAAGAGGTCTGTGGCAAGGGCGTCAAGGCGCTTCCGTTTGCGCAAGTGCCTGTCGATGGGTTGCTGGACTTTGCCGGCGAGCGCACGGACCTCGCTTTTCAACTCGCCGGTCATATCGCGCCGCTGCTCGTGCGCGACGGGCTCGAGACGATTTATCGCGAGCTCGAGCTGCCGCTGGTGCCAGTTCTCGCGGATCTGGAGCGCGTTGGTGTGCGCGTCGACGCGAAGGCGCTCGCGTCGCAAGCGTCCCTCGTCGACAGGGAGTTGAACGACAGAAGCACCGCAATCTTCAGCATGGCCGGTGAAGAGTTCAACATCAACTCGCCGAAGCAGCTGTCGGAGATGCTGTTCGACAAGCTGAAGCTTCCGGTGCTGAAGCGCACGGGCGCCACCAGGACGCCGTCTACCGCGGTGGAAGTGCTCGAAGAACTGGCGCTCGGGCATGACCTGCCGCGTCTCATTCTGGAATGGCGCGCGCTCGCGAAGTTGAAAGGCACCTACATCGACGCTCTGCCTCAGCTCATCAACCCGGAGACGGGGCGTGTCCATACATCGTTCAATCAGGCGGTGGCGGCCACCGGTCGGCTGTCGAGCAGCGACCCCAACCTGCAGAACATTCCTATCCGCACCGAAATTGGCCGGGAGATTCGGCGCGCGTTCATCGCCGAACCCGGCTG
>WNGA01049346.1_pt1 | contig 10022 bp, 7 predicted proteins | sample 5400061 | NCBI WGS metagenome assembly WNGA01 (sample SAMN13153366, study PRJNA577476) | soil metagenome | isolation source: 100 cm soil or saprolite under grassland replicate 2 | place: USA:California | collected 2016-06-15
GAGCAGCAGTAAAAACCTTTTCTGCAGCGCATCGACGAGTTGCCAATTGGCCGTCGCGCGGTTCTTCAAGTGGTGCGCTTCATCCACGATCACCAGATCGTACTGTTGTTGCGCCAGTAGCGTGCGATGCTCAGGACGCCGCGCCGTGGCAATTGAGGCGATCACACGTGGTTGCGACCAGAAGGCCGGCGGGTCCTGGCGCAGCAGTGCGTCGTAGCTCGTGGCACAGAGCACGTCAAACTTCGTGGCCATTTCTTCCTGCCACTGGCCAACCAGCGTCGCTGGCGTCAGAATCAGGACGCGCTCGACCATACTGCGCAGCAGATATTCCTTGAGCACCATACCTGCTTCCACCGTTTTGCCGAGGCCAACCTCATCGGCCAGCAGGACACGTCCGTGAAATTGCTTCAGGACTTTGCGCACCGCTTCGACTTGATACCAGTAGGTTTCCACACCATGGAGTGTGGGCAGGCACAGCAGCTCATCAAAACCCTGTAACAGGCTGAGCTGCGTCCACTCATAACGCAAGCGAAACAGCTCGCCGTCGGCGTCAGGCCCAGGCTGTGTGGCAAGAGCCAGCCGCTCGCCAAGCGCTTCTGGCAGGTGTACAGAGAGAGGGACCTGGATGTTATACCGTGGTAAGGGGGGTACGTTTGCCTCAATCTCCGCCGCCTTGCGGACGTCCGAAGTTGGTCTCCCGGCTGTGGGTGCAGGCATACCTGCTGCGGAAGCAGGCGAGGCTTTGCTGGATTTGCGCGGCTTGGGTGAGGCAGGCGCCGCCGTTTTTTTCGTAGCGATCTGGACGGCGGGATTACGACGTTGCGCTTCGCGTTCGATCTTCCTGATCCACCCGTGAAACCACGACATCAACTGCCAGCCACACGGCACATGCTGGATGGCGCTGTTGAGTTCGTACACGCCATGTTGCTTGACCACGTGCGCGGCCTGTGTCCACATGCCGCGTTGCGCCAAGGCGATAGCACGCAGCAATTGATCCTCGACGGTAAAGGGCACATAGCGTTTGGTAAAGCGTTGCAGATACCGTAAGCTCTGCTCGGGACGTTCGTCCAACAGCCCGGCGATGACCGCGAGGAGCAGCAGCTCAGGATCAGTCGGGTGTGCCTGCAGCGCTGGGAGCACGGTCTGCAAGGCGTTGGGCTGACGTCCACCGATGTGCGCAAAGAGTTTTGTTTTCCACACTGCCAGATCATCTGGAGCGCTGGGCAATGGCTGGCTTGGCTCTGTTGAGGGTGTCTTCGTGTCCATGGTCGTCAGGAGAAGGAGTAGTATACATGCCCGTTTATTACCTACGCTGAGGATAAGGCATTGGACAGCACCTTGTCATCTCTGTATAGAGCGCCTGATACACGCCCCCAACAGTAGACATCTGCGCCCCGCGCAGCAGCCCCTGTGGTGTGCCGCTCCCTTAGAGCGCCAGGTATTGCCGCCGCACTTCCTCGTTGTCCTGCAGCTCGGCAATCGTCCCACTAAAGCGCACCTGCCCTTTCTCCAGGACATAGGCGCGCTCACTTAAAGCAACGGCAAATTTGGTATTCTGCTCGCACAGCAGGATCGTCAACCCTTCCTCCTTGAGCCGCTGAATCTGCCGGCCCAGGTCGCGCACGACCAGGGGGGCCAACCCTTCGGACGGCTCGTCCAACAGGAGCAGGTCGGGGTTCCCCATGAGGGTGCGACCGATGGTGAGCATCTGTTGCTCCCCACCACTCAAATAGCCACCTTTGCGTTCATCAAGCCGGGCCAGGACAGGGAAAATTTCATACACCCGCTCTATCGTCCACACCGTACTGTGCGGCGACGCCGGAGATTTACGCGCCACATCAAGATTTTCCCGCACCGTCAAGTCCGGGAAAATGCGCCGATCTTCTGGGACAAACCCCATGCCTAACTTGGCCACACGATAGGCTGGCATATCAGTGATATTCTGGCTCTTGTACCATATTTCTCCCTGGCGTGGCGGCGTTAACCCCATGATGCTGCGCAGCGTGGTGGTTTTTCCGACCCCATTGCGGCCAAGGAGTGCCACACATTCGCGTTCGCGCACTTCCAGAGAGATACCAAACAGGATCTGACTGAGGCCATACGACGTATACAGGTCACGGACTTCCAGGATCATGCGGTTTCTCCTAGATACACCCGTTGCACTTCGGGGTTACTCCGCACTTCCGCAGGCGTCCCTTCGGCGAGCACCTGGCCCTGATGCAGCACGGTGATCTTCTCCGCAATGCTAAAGACTACATCCATGTCGTGTTCTGTAAAGAGCAAGGTCAGACCCCGTTCCCGGACGATTTTTTCGATGAAGGTGATGGCGTTTGTCGTCTCCTGGGGGGACATCCCAGCCGTCGGTTCGTCCAGTAAGAGCAACTTCGGCTCACTGGCCAGGGCAATCCCCAACTCGAGCTGCTTTTGAAACCCATACGAGAGCATGCCGCCGATGGACTGGGCTTCATCGACCAGGCCCACCTGTTCCAGGAGGGCATAGGTCTCTCCCTGCACCAGCTTTTTGGATGGCGTGAAGCAGTTGAGCGTTTTCTTGTGATGCACCAGCACTGCCACCTGGACATTGTCGAAGACAGACAGACGCGGAAAGATATTGGTGCGCTGGAAGGACCGTCCCATCCCCAGTTGGCAGATTTTGTAGGGAGGCAGACCAGTAATGTCCCGATCGTGGAAAAAAATTCTCCCCTCAGTGGGTTGGAGGTGTCCGGTGATGAGGTTAAACAGGGTCGATTTGCCAGCCCCATTCGGACCAATGATACAAGCCATCTGCCCCTTTTCGACCGTAAGATTCACGTCGTGAACCGCCACAAACCCGGCAAAAGACTTCGTCATCTTTTCGACTCGGAGCAGCATGCTGTGAGGTCCTCTCATGCTCCTGGGGCAGTTGGCAGAGAAGTGCGGTGCTGCTGACCGAACGCCTCTCTAATCTCAGCCTGCCAGAGGTAGTTGTAGATAAACACGGCCCACAGCACAATGATCATCAAACCCGACAGGGGCGTGTGCAGCGCGATATGCAGCGCCAGAGGCAGCACCGGAAAGACGAGGAACACGAGACGCCAGACCGGCGCTAGGGTATTGAGCTGACGGAGCATCCAGGAACAGAGGACGGCCCCAACTACTGCCTGGGCCGCGCTCAGAAGCACCGTGGCCCTCCAGGTGTCTGGCGCTTGCAGGATGTGGAAAAAACCCGTGAAGAACAGCGTTGCTGCAAAGAAATACCAGAATTTGCGGTTGAACTCTCCCATCGCCTTACGCACCCGCATCGCCGCGTCATCCGTACTCGCGGTGTCGCGCGCCTGGATAAAACCCATAATGCCACCTGGCAGCCCATACAAGATGAGCACGAGCATGCTGCCGAGGAACAATTGCCAAATTTGTGGATAATCCTTAGTAATATCCGCATCCATCAGTTGCAGCAGAAAGGCGCCCACGATCGGACCGAAGAAAGTATACACCCCCCCGAGAATGCTCATCAGCAGCACCTGCGTCGAGCGCGTCCAGAACGCTAGCTCCGGGTAGACGCTGCGCTCATTAATCATGAACAACGCACCCGCCAAGCCTGAAAAGGCTCCGGCAACGATGAAGGCGTAGAGCTGGTAGCGTTTCACATGGATGCCCACAAAGCCAGCGCGGTCAGGATTTTCCCGAATCGCCGTTAACGCTTTCCCGAATGGGGAGTTAACAATGCGCCAGAGGAGGTAAATACCCATGAGTGTGACGACCAGGACGAACTTGTAATAATTGGCAAACGTGGGGTCCTGCACCCAGGCGGGCACAGGAATGCCAATCAAACCGTTGTCACCGCCAGTGAAGTCGTACCATTTGAAGGCGGTGTAATAGACGATCATTGAGAATGCCAGGGTGAGCATGGCAAAATAGGTGTGGGTCAGGCGGATACAAAAATAGCCAATGATCAGCGCCGCCAGGGCGCCGGCTACTGGCGCCGCGATCAGTCCCAGGGCAAAAGGAAAACCGCTAATTTTTTTGAGCAGCAGCCCAGTGGTGTAGCCACCAATGCCCAGATACGCCGCCTGCCCAAAGGAGATCATGCCCGTGTAGCCCATGAGCAAATTAAAAGCCACGGCGAACAACCCCCAGATAAACACTTCAGCCAGCAGGGTAATCCAGAACTTCGCCCATCCCATGTGTCCACTTGTGACGTGTTTGCCCAGCAGGCCCTGTGGGCGCACCACCAGGACAATGACCATAAGGATGAAGATAAACAGTGTTTCAAACTGGGGCACAAACAGAATGCCAAAAGACCGCAAGAGCCCAAAAATCAGGGCACCTAGCACCGTACCAGCGAGGCTGCCGAGCCCCCCGATGACCACCACAATAAAGGCGTCGATAATGATATCCAGATCCATCCCTGGATAGATGGCCCCCATCGGTGCGGCAATCACACCCCCTAGCCCACCGAGCCAGGCACCGAGGGCAAACACGCTCGTATAGAGCAGACGCACATTGATTCCCAGGGCGCTAATCATCTCGCGATCCTGCGTGGCGGCACGGATGATACAGCCCAGACGTGTGCGGTTGAGAAAATAGTAGAGGCCGATCATCGTCAAGAGGCCGCAGGGCAAGAGAATAAAGATACTATAGCTGGGGAACAATTGACCGAAAATGGCGACCGACCCGTCGAAGCCTGGCGGTCGTGACACGGATTGATTTTCCGCGCCCCAAATGAGCTTGACCAGGTCGCTCATGATCAGCACCAGACCATAGGTGAGGAGGAGCTGATAGAGAGGGTCTGCCTTATAGATAAAACGTAAAAAGCCCATTTCCAGCGCCGCTCCGAGGACCGCCACCAGGAGTGGCACCAGCAGGAGCCCCACCCAAAAACTACTCGGCGTGCCGAAGACATGGCGCATCAGCGTGAAGAGGAGAAAGGAGCCGTACATGTAGAGCGAACCGTGGGCAAAGTTCAGCACCCCTAGGACACCAAAGACCAGCGACAAGCCGGAGGCAATCAGGTAGATCGTCATGGCGATCGTCACACCGTTCAAAAATTGGACGAAGAAGTCAGACATCCGCGTTCCTCTCCGTGATCTAGGGACACGCGTGCAAGGGGAGACAGGCTGTCTCCCCCTTAATTCCTCTTCTGTGCCTCTTGGCGTATCTGTTCGACCTCTTCCTGAGTATGGAGGACATCCTGCCCTTCGGCACGCACAACATCCTTCAGGCGCTTGAACGGGTAGTTGGGGTTTGTGTAGGTAAAACCGGTGTAGTAGCCAAACGTCGCCTGTCCATCGAAGTCCCGGATGGTGACGTCGCCCAGCAGGGTCTTGAATTGCCCACCACGCAGGACTTTGATCAGTGCTGCGGCGTCCGTGCTTCCGGTCCGCTCGATGGCCTCGGCCATCATGTATGTGGCGACATAGCCAAGCATGTCTCCAGACTTGGGCTCGTAGCCAGCACGCTGCTTAAACTTGGCAACAAATTCCTCGTTGTCCTTCTCCTTCCCTTTGACAGGCATATCAAAGGCATACATGAAGGTGGCCATGAGGCCGTCCGGCATCTCTGCGCCCAGCGGTTTGAGAATGTCGAGGTCGCCAGCGCCGGTAGAGATGAACTGCACTTTGTTGAAGAAGCCATAGGCATTGGCCTGCTTCACAAAGGCAATCAGGTCGCCGCCCCACAGCGAGCTAAACACGGCGTCCGGTTTGGCGTTCAAGATGGTGGTGATGTGTGAGGAAAAGTCCCGTTCCCCGAGCTTCGGCCACAGCTCCCCGGTCTTTTGTACGCCCTCTTTCTTTTTCTGGACAAATTCCCAGAAATCGGCGTTGACGCGGTGCCCCCACTCATAGTCGGGGCCAATGAAGTAATAGGTCTTCCACGGCCCGCGCGATGCCGCCAGGGCAGCGGTACGGCCAATGATGGTGCTATTGGTCGTGGTGCGCACCACATACGGATGTCCCTGCTCCTCGGTGAGCGTCGCGGTCTGGGCGATGGTATCGACAAACAACACCTTCATCTCTTTGGCGACTTCGGAGACCGCCAGGGCTACACCGCTACTGATGACCCCCATCACGAAGTCCACCTTGTCACGCGTCACCATGCGGCGAAACTCCTTCACCGCTTCACCAGGTTTGAGTTTGTCATCACGCGTGACATACTCGATCTTGCGCCCCCCCAGCAGTCCACCCTTGGCGTTGATTTCCTCGGCAGCGATTTCGTGGGCGTACACGGTGCCTTCCGTGACCACTGCCGCCATACCGGACAAGCTGTACAATAACCCGATCTTAATCGGCGGTTTGTCAGCCGCGCGCGGCATGGTGGTAGTGCAGAGTATCAGGGCGGCCACCACAACCGCCAACCTTCTCCATAGGGGTCCTTGCATAGCGTCTGTCTCCCTGAAGCGTAAAATAGCCACGATAGCACTCTGAGGCTAGTGCCTAGCACAGCGTGAGGGACATTGTCAATGGTCTTTTTGTCGAGGCAGACGTGCATTATGCCTTCGCACCTGCGGGCTGTCGTGCTACTATAGCAGGACTAGGCAAGCGGCAAGGTGGCACACACCTAGAGAAAAAAGGCGTGAAAACATATTGACTTCTTGCAGGGGAATCGGTACCTTTGTTGCTCGATAATGCAAGTTGCATTAACAGAGGAAGCTCCTGTGGAATTTTACGATAGTCGCAATATCGCACGTTAATGTATTGGGTTGAGACAGGGCTCATACGTCCGCATGCCTACTCAGGACGTCGTCGCACGCCAGTGCTCTTTTCTGCGAAAGATGTCAAGGAAATTGGCCGCCTGGTGCAGTTGCGGAAATACCTACGTGGTCAGTCGTTGCGCGATGTGCTGAATACCTTGCGGGCTATGGGGCATAATCCTTTGTCGCAAGGTGACTTCTTGGTACTCGAAAACCGCAAAGGGCAACGGAATGTAATCAAGATTATGCAAAATAATGAAGCGATCCAGCTGCTCCATATGCAGCCTGACCGTCAATTGCGACTCATCCCTCTGACTGGGGATGAGGTGCAGGAGGCCATCTCAGCTGGCCATCAGGAGCTGCTATTTAGTACACGCGACACTGAGCCATCCCCGCGGGCAGAGCCGCCGCGGACCGCGGATGAGGTCGCAGGGCAATAAGGTGTAGGAAGGGTGGGAGGTGCTGGTATGATGGAGTTTATGGATGATGACGGAGTGGAAAAGGGCGCGTACATTAAAGTCATCGGCATCGGTGGGGGCGGTGGGAATGCCATCAACACGATGGTCGCGGCCGGGTTACAGGGGGTGGAATTTATCACCGCCAACACGGATCTGCAGGCGCTCGAAGCCACCCAGGCAGACGTCCGCCTGCAATTGGGGGCAAATTTGACGCGCGGCTTGGGGGCGGGTGCCAACCCGGAGATTGGCCGCAAGGCGGCCCAAGAAGACCGTGAGGTCATCATGAAGGCGCTGGAAGGTGCCGACATGGTGTTCATTACCGCTGGCATGGGCGGTGGCACGGGCACGGGGGCAGCGCCTGTCATCGCCAGCATGGCCCGCGAGAAAAACATCCTGACCGTCGCCGTGGTCACCAAGCCCTTTACGTTTGAGGGGCGCCAGCGTATGAAGCAGGCCGAGATGGGCATCCATGAATTGCGGGATCACGTCGATACGCTGATTGTGATCCCGAACCAGCGCCTCCTGGAAGTCGTCGATAAACGTACGCCACTGCGTGAAGCCTTTCAAGTGGCCGATGATGTATTGCGTCAGGCCGTACAGAGCATTTCTGATCTGATCCTGGTGCCGGGCCTGGTCAATTTGGACTTTGCGGACGTGCGCACAATCATGACTGGCCAGGGCAAAGCCATCATGGGCACAGGCCTGGCACAGGGTGAATCCCGCGCCGTCGTGGCAGCGCAACGCGCCATTGAGAGCCCCTTGCTGGAGGCCTCGGTGCATGGGGCGCAGGGTGTGCTCATCAACATCACCGGCGGTTCAGACATGTCCCTGTATGAAGTGCATGAGGCCTCGTCCGCAGTACAGATGGCCGCGCATCCCGAGGCGCAGATCATCTTTGGCGCCGTGATCGACGAGCAGATGGGCGACGCCATCCGCGTGACCGTGATTGCGACGGGCTTTCTGGAGGCAGCGCTCGAGGAGCCGACGAAGGCTGTCCCCACCATGCGGCGGCGCGGGGAGATACCCGTGAATAATGGCTATACCGAGCCGGCGAGCGCAGCGGCCTATGAGGTGCACGAAAAGTTTGATCCGGATGCCTACGCCCGCTGGCAAGCGTTTACCAACAGCGCACAGCCGCCAGAGTCGGGCAGTGTGCCCGATGAACGGTCCTTAGACGTGCCGGCGTTCTTCCGACGTCGATCACGGCGGCGCTAGTGGTCCTGGAGGAGCGCTTGGAGGCAGTTGGCTGCGACGCTGGTGTTGGTGATTCTCGGACAGGGCAGGCGCGCAAAGTGCTGATCTTCAGCAAGGGCGACGCGCCTTTCTGGAAAAGCGGCCGCCAGTGTGGCAGGGACATTAAGGGCTGTGCACCGCCATTATCCCGCCAGTGTGGCGGGGCAGGTTGACATCCATCCTTCTGGTAGGAGGGAGGTGTGAACGGACAGAGGATTGACGGTGCACGGTACTAAGACCGCTTGAGAGCGTCTCGATCAAGGGCAGGCAGGGTGCCTTACTCAAGCACAGACGTGCTCGTCGGAGTTGTCTGGGCTGCGACATAATTGGCAATAGTCGCTTGGGCTTTATTATCCCCCCAGCCAACCCACCAAAACTCTGCGCCAACCTGGTACCTGCCGCCGCGTGGTTTACACCACACCACCTTGGCCAGCGCGAGAATCGGGGCGTCGAAATCAAGCGAATGAATGTCTAAGGCGACCAAGGCACCGGGCTGGAGGTTGTCGGTTGCCTCGAAGCATACCCCTCCACCGCTGATATTCAAGGCAAGGCTACTGACAGGATCATTGTCAAACTTTTCCTGATCGACCATCTTGTATGAAATCTGGAACTTCCTGCTCAGTCGGGGGAACCTTCTCCTCCAGAACATTGCTGTCTCCTTATGCGCGGGCTACGAGTGCGTTTGTTCCGCGTTTCAAGCAAAGATCATGCCAGAACCCTGCATCTGACGCGTACCTCCTCTTTGCCTGCATCGCCGCGTGCTGCCAGCAGTTCGTAGGCGCACCCGCCTGTCAGGAATTAAACACCGCGAGTCAAATCACTGACGGAATGGCGTCGGCATGTTGGATGTAGGTGACACACGATTTCCATGGGTGCCCCCTCATAACGCGCCAGCCTGTTGCAGGCGGTCCACATCGGCGGCAGACATCTGTAACCACTCCGTCAATACCTGCGCGGTGTGCTCACCGAGCAGCGGCGGTGGAAGCGCGACCGCCCCTGGGGTGTCAGACAGTTTCACAGGGACACCGGTAACTCGTATGGCGCCGGCCTTGGGGTGCTCGACGTTGACTACCATATCGCGGGCGATGATTTGCGGGTCTTCGCAGACTTCACCCACCGACTGGATTTTGCCACACGGGATACCCACCGCCCGCAGGACGTCGATCCACTCCTGCATGGTCTTTTCCAACATGACAGGCTCGATGAGGCTACTCAGCGCCCGGCGGTTCTGCACGCGTTCGGCATTGGTGCGGAAGCGCTCGTCGTTGGCCCAGTGGTCGTGGCCAGCCGCCTTACAGAGGGCGCGCCACATGCCATCGTTGCCGCAAGCCACGTTGATGTAGCCGTCTTGACAACGGTATGTTTCGTAGGGGGTAATCGTCGGGTGCTGATTGCCCATGCGAGTCGGGCTCTGGCCGGTGGCGAAATAGATACCGGCCTGGTACGTCAACATGGCAACCTGGCAGTCGAGCATGCCGAGGTCAATCTTCTGGCCGTGGCCGGATTGGGTACGGGCGATAAGGGCTAATAAAATGCCCTGAAAGGCCATCATCCCCGCGACGATATCAGCCTGGGAATTACCGACCTTGTACGGGGGGCCGTTTGGGTCACCGGTCAGGCTGGCGGCCCCACCTTCGCCCTGGATGATCAGATCATAGCCG
>WNGA01029187.1_pt1 | contig 10020 bp, 7 predicted proteins | sample 5400061 | NCBI WGS metagenome assembly WNGA01 (sample SAMN13153366, study PRJNA577476) | soil metagenome | isolation source: 100 cm soil or saprolite under grassland replicate 2 | place: USA:California | collected 2016-06-15
TAATTCGGGCGTGCTCCAGGATCCGGCCGACGTGCGCGCCGCATCCGTCGCCTGCTTGGCGCTCGGCCGCTTGAAGCGCGCGAGCTCATGCCCGGCAAGGCGCGTGCAGCAGACCATGTCGGTCGGATAATCGGGAGGCAGGCCGAGGGCGCGCACCTCGTGGTCAAAACCCAGGCGGCGATAGTGCTCCATGGTGCGGGCCTGGGTGGCGTGCGCCTGGGGGTTGGCGGTGGTGCCGGGCTTGTCGTCGAATAAGACGCACGATACGCCGCGCCGTCCAAGCTCGATCGCAAGCGTGAGCCCTGCCGGGCCGCCGCCCGCGATCACCACGTCGACTTGCCGGCTCGCCACGTCCGCGCTTCTCCGCTGGTATCGAAAACGGCGCGGTAACGTAGTGTTCCTGCGAGGGGTTGTCTTGTCCTGCGCGCCCAATCCCTGCATTTCCACTTCAACGGCCCGCCTGATAGAGTTCGGCGTTCCCGCCCCGGCAACGGTCCTTGCCGATCCCTGGTTTCCCGCCACGCATCCGGAGAAGTGCGCGCGTGAACGAACTGTCCCCAGCACAAAAAGCCGACGCCGGGCAGTCCGACGGCTCCGGTCGAACGACGGTCTCGATTGCCGGGGTGGAGCTCGAGCTGTTCGAGCGCGGGGAAGGCGCGCCGGTCCTGTTCCTGCACGGGGCCCAGGGCGTTCTGCCGGCCGGCGCCTTCCTCGACTTGCTGGCGCAGCAGCGCCGGGTGATTGCGCCCTCGCATCCCGGGTTCGGACGATCGGCGCTGCCGGACTGGCTCGACAGCGTGGAGGATATCGCCCACATCTATCTGGAGCTCATGGACCGGCTCGGGCTCGACCGCGTCGACCTGATCGGCTGCTCGATCGGCGGCTGGATCGCGGCCGACCTTGCGAGCAAGACCCCGGAGCGCTTGCGCCGTCTCGTCCTCGTCGGCCCGGTCGGCGTGAAGGTCGGGCCCCCCGACCGGCTCGACATCCCCGACATCTTCGCGATGCCGCAGGACAGCCTGAACCGCCTCGTCTTCCACGATCCGGACAAGCACCGTCCCGACTTCAAGTCGATGTCCGACGAGGAGATCACCACCCTGGTGCGGAACCGCGAGACCCTCGCGCTGATCACCTGGGAGCCGTACATGCACAATCCGAAGCTCAGGCATCGGCTGCATCGGGTGACCGCACCGGCCCTGTTAGTGCGCGGGGCGAGCGACGGGCTCATTTCCGCCCAGTACCTCGCAGCCTATGCGGCGCTTCTTCCCAATGCCCGCACCGAGATGATCGCGGCAGCCGGCCACGCACCGCAGGTCGAGCAGCCGGCGGCGCTCGCCGCGATGGTGCTGGGGTTTTTGAATGCCTGAGACCGCGGAGCAACGTGATGAAAGCCGCGTAGGGTGGGCAAAATCGCTTGCCGGAGCATCGACGGTGGGCGAGCCGCCACGGCGGCGAGGGACGGCGCGCTGGCGATTTTGCCCATCGCCTGTAGGTCACACCAGCGCGCCTTTGCCCACCCTACGAACTTGAATGGTTGAGACGGCGGGAGCAACGTGATGAAAGCGTGGCATTTCAGCGAGAACGCCTATCCCTATCTTCCTCCGGCCGACGAGTACGAATCGATCCGCGTCACGCTGCCCAACCGCAATTACGATCCGGCCAAGGGCGCCGCGCTCTACGATCGCTACATCGACGAGTGGCTGATCGCCGAGGACGAAGGCGTCGAGATCATGCTCAACGAGCACCACCAGACCGCGACCTGCGTCGATCCGGCAGCGCCCCTGGTGCTTGCAGCGCTTGCGCGCCTATCCACGAAGGCGCGCCTGTTGATCCTCGGCAATCCGGTCGCCAACCGCCGGCAGCCGGTGCGCGTCGCCGAGGAGATGGCGATGGTCGACATCCTGTCGAAGGGGCGGCTCGAATGCGGCTTCGTGCGCGGCGTGCCCTACGAGATATCGCCGGCCAATAGCAACCCGGTGCGCATGAACGAGCGCCAGTGGGAGGCGATGGACCTCATCGTCAAGGCCTGGTCCCACCACGACGGACCGTTCAGCCACGAGGGCCGCTTCTTCCACAGCCGCATGGTCAACATCTGGCCGCGGCCGTATCAGCAGCCGCACCCGCCGATCTGGGTGAGCACGACCTCGGCGGGCGGCGCCGAACGCGTCGGGACGCGCGGCTACGTTCAGGCAACGTTTCTCACCGGATACGGGCAAACGCCGCGCATCTACGACGCCTATCGCAAGGGCTGGCGCGAGGCGGGCCGCGGCCAGGACGTGCCCATCGACCGGCTTGCCTACGCGGCCTTGGTTTACGTCGGCGACACCGAGGCAAAGGCGCGCGCCGGCGCCGAGAAGCTGCTCTGGTATGTCACCTCGAACAAGGTGCCGCCGCATTTTTCCAATCCGCCCGGCTATGTCCCCGCCGCGGCGCAGGTGCAGATGCTGCGCGGCGCGCCGGTCGACCAGCACGCCGGCATCCGCGACAAGGCGACCGTCGACAAGGCGACCGAGCTCGGCATCATGTTCGCCGGCACGCCCGATCAGGTGTATCGGCAGATCACGACATTCTACCACCACGTCGGCGGGTTCGGGCATTTGCTGATCATGGGCCAGGCCGGCTTTCTCGAGCATGACGACACCGTGCACGGGATCCGGACCTTCGCGCGCGAGGTCTATCCCCGGCTCAAGGCTGAGTTCCCCGACACGGCAATCTCGGGCGTGCGACCGGAGCGGGTCGTCGCGTAGGACCACGCGCGCACTTTTACCTGGTAATCGCGTTTATGAACGCGCCCGCAAGCACAATACCCAGCAGACACTCGAACGCGGCGACTAATCGCGCGATAGGTGTCATCGGAAGGACATCCCCAAAGCCCGTTGTAGTGATTGCCGCGACGCTGAAATAGAGCATCCTTGTGGCACGGTCGAACCAAAACTGGCGGGGGGCGTGACCCAACTGCTCCTCGGAAACTGCGATCAGCAGGTCTTGCGTGTTTGGCGATGTGCTCACCATTGCTTGAAATCCATAATCAGTTTTTTCAAAGCTCCGATAGATCGCGCTGAGTATCTGCTGATCGCACTCGTTAATTGGCCGTTCTGGCTTCGCACGGACTGTGGCAGTCGTTCGCGAGATAGAAGCAGACATTACTATGGTGAACTCAAGAGAGCGCTTGTAGAATCGTGACGCGCGTTCGCTCTTCCCACATTTCGCCTCCAGCCCCGACCATTCTTCATCGCTGTCCGCGAAGCGATAGTAATAGTATGAGACTTCAAAAGAGATCGCTTCGGCGCGATATGTGAAATTATGCGCCTGGTTGGAACTCACCGTAAGATGATGCGGTGTCTCATTGAATTTTTCCAGCCTCAAATCCTGGTCGATCGCTTTTTCAAATTGCTTACGGTGCTCTACTGTTGCGGGCTCGTATTGGATTGTGGTGTGATAAAAATCTTCATCCGGCATGAAATAGTATCCGACAGCAAAAACGAAAAGCGCAAGCAGGTAGCACCCACCAATGCCCCGCGGTGTTGTGAAAATTCTGCCTAAGCAATCTCGACAGGCCATGACCTTGTCCTCGGTTAAACTGTAGTCCCCGGATGATAAACCATGCAGACATGAAGTGTGACCTTGTGAGGCTTTCCAGCAAGGCGGATTACTGCGAAGTCCGAGTGGAATCGGTTCTTGGCTTGTTTGGCCGCGACCGAAGCGGTGTGCAGCCTCGGCCCCACCCGTGAAAGCGCGCCCACCATCTGCTAGCGTCGCGGCCATGGACGCCGCCCGCCCTGCCGCAGCCCCGGAGATGCCCGCCCCACCTAACGGGAGCAGCCGCGCCATGCCTAGCGGCGACGGCGACGCTGCCCGCATCACCCCGATGATGGAGCAGTACATCGAGATCAAGGCGGCCAATCCGGAGTACCTCTTGTTCTACCGGATGGGCGACTTCTACGAATTGTTCTTCGACGACGCGGAGGTTGCCTCGCGCGCGCTCGGCATCGTGCTCACCAAGCGCGGCAAGCATCTCGGCCGCGATATCCCGATGTGTGGCGTGCCGATCGAGCGCGCCGACGAGTACCTGCACCGGCTGATCGCGCTCGGCCACCGCGTCGCCGTGTGCGAGCAGCTGGAGGACCCGGCCGAGGCGAGGAAGCGCGGGGGAAAGAGCGTGGTGCGGCGCGACGTCGTGCGCCTGGTCACCCCCGGCACGCTCACCGAGGACAGCCTGCTCGATGCAAGGCGCAACAATTACCTCGCGGCAATCGCGCGCGCGCGCTCCTCGACCGAAACCAGCCTGTTCGCGCTCGCCTGGATCGACATCTCGACCGGCGAATTCCGCCTCACCGAATGCGACCGCGCCTCCCTTGCGGCCGAGATCGCCCGGCTCGAGCCGGGCGAGATCATCGTCGCCGACGCGCTCTACGGCGACCCCGAGCTTGCGCCCTACCTTCGCTCGCTGCCGGCGGTCACGCCGCTTGCGCGCGACGTGTTCGACGGGGCGACCGCCGAGCGGCGGCTCGCCGACTATTTCGCGGTGGCGACCACCGAGGCGTTCGGCGCCTTCTCGCGGCTGGAGCTGACCGCGGCCGCCGCCTGCGTCACCTACGTGGAGCGCACGCAGATCGGCAAACGCCCGCCGCTCTCCCCGCCCGCGCGCGAGGCCGCCGGGACGACGCTGAAGATCGATGCCGCGACGCGCGCCAATCTCGAGCTGATCCGCACGCTGTCGGGCGAGCGGCGCGGCTCGCTGCTCGCGGCCATCGACCGGACCGTAACCGTCGCCGGCTCGCGCGTGCTGGCGCAGCATCTGGCGGCGCCGCTCACCGATCCGGGGGCGATCGCGCGGCGTCTCGACGCGGTCGCAGCCTTCGTCGGCGACGCCGCGGCCCGGCAGGAGGTGCGCGCGCAGCTCAAGGCCGCGCCCGATCTCGCCCGCTCGCTCGCTCGCCTGGTGGTCGGCCGCGGCGGACCGCGCGATCTCGCCGCGATCCGCGACGGTCTGGCGGCCGCGGCAACGCTGTCATCGGGGATCGATGCCCAGGCGGCCGCCGAGGCGATTGCCGAGGTGCAAGTTGCGCTGCGAGCGCCCGATCCGGCGCTGACCACGGAGCTTGCGCGCGCGCTTGCCGAGGAGCTTCCGGCGTTCAAGCGCGACGGCGGCTTCGTGCGCGCAGGCTATGAGGCCGCGCTCGACGAGGCGCGGCGCCTGCGCGACGAATCGCGCCGGGTGGTCGCGGGCCTGCAGGCGCGCTACGCCGAGGAGACCGGCGTGCGCGCGCTCAAGATCCGGCATAACAACGTGCTCGGCTATTTCATCGAGGTCACGGCGCAGCACGGCGAGAAGTTGACGGCGCCGCCGGCCAACGCGACCTTCATCCACCGCCAGACGCTCGCCGGGCAAGTGCGCTTCACCACCACCGAGCTTGCCGATCTCGAGACCAAGATCTTAAGCGCCGCCGACCGCGCGCTCAGCCTCGAGCTCGAGATCTTCGACCGCCTCGCCGCGCGCGTGACCGAGGCGGCCGCATCCATCAAGCAGGCGGCCGACGCCTTGGCGGCGCTCGACGTTGCGGCGGGACTGGGAGAGCTCGCGGTCGAGCGCGACTATGTCCGGCCAGACGTTACGCCGACGCTCGAATTCGTCATCGAAGGCGGGCGCCATCCGGTGGTGGAGCAGGCGCTCGCGCGCGAGGCGGGCGCGTTCATCGCCAACGACGGCGATCTTTCGCCGCCCGCCGGCGCCGCGGCCGGGCGCATCTGGCTCGTCACCGGCCCGAACATGGCCGGCAAGTCGACCTTCCTGCGCCAGAACGCGCTGATCGCGGTGCTGGCGCAGATGGGAAGCTTCGTGCCGGCGCGCCGCGCCCGCATCGGCATCGTCGACCGCCTGTTCTCGCGCGTCGGCGCTGCCGACGATCTCGCGCGCGGGCGCTCGACCTTCATGGTCGAGATGGTGGAGACCGCGGCGATCCTCAACCAGGCGGGCCCGCGCTCGCTCGTCATCCTCGACGAGATCGGCCGCGGCACCGCGACCTTCGACGGGCTTTCCATCGCCTGGGCTACCATCGAGCACCTGCACGAGGCGAACCAGTGCCGCGCGTTGTTCGCCACGCCTGTTCAACGCCACGGTCCGGGTCAAGGAATGGCATGGGGAGGTGGTGTTCCTGCACGAGGTGGTGCCGGGCGCCGCCGACCGCTCCTACGGCATCCAGGTGGCGAAGCTTGCAGGCCTGCCGGGCAAGGTGATCGAACGGGCCAAGGTCGTGCTTGCCGCGCTCGAGGCGGAGGATCGCGTGGCGCCGGGGCGGCAACTGGTCGATGACCTTCCGCTGTTCGCCGCCGCGGCGCGTCCGGCCACGCCCGAGCCGCGCGCCGACGCCGCGGTCGAAGCGATCGTCGAGACCCTTGCGGCGCTCAACCCGGACGACATGTCGCCGCGCGAGGCGCTGGAAGCGCTCTATCAGTTGAAATTGCGAGCGGCCGCCAAGGACCGATAGGGTAGACGATGACCAAATGGCTCGGCGCGTTGCTGGCGGTCGGATGCCTGTCGGGCGCGACCGCTGCGCACGCGCAATCGTATCCGAGCCGGCCGATCACGATCATCGTCACCGCGGCGGCAGGCGGCGTCAGCGACGTGGTGGCGCGCGCGCTCGGCCAGCGGCTTTCGGAAACCTGGGGCCAGCAGGTCGTCGTCGAGAACCGGGGCGGGGCGGCCCACATCCTCGGCGCGGCGTCAGTGGCCAAGGCGGAACCCGACGGCCACACGCTGATGCTGGCCAAGGCGGGCACTTTCGTGGTCAATCCCAACCTCTATCCCAAGGACAAGCTGCCCTATGACATGGGACGAGACTTTGCGCCGATCACGGGGCTCGTCCGCATCCACCACGCGCTGATCGCGAGCCCGTCGCTGCCGGTGGCGAGCGTCGCCGAATTGATCGAGATGGCGAAGAAAAAGCCGGGCGAGATCACCTATGGGACGGCGGGTGCCGGTTCCGGCCCGCACGTGAACTTCGTGCGTTTCGAGCATATGGCGGGCGTGAAGCTGCTGCCGATTCACTACCGCGGCGCCACTCCGGCGCTCAATGACGTCGTCGGCGGCCACACCAGCATGATGCTGATCAGCGTAAGCTCGGCCGTGCAGCCGTTCCGCGCCGGTCAGGTCAAGATGCTCGGCGTCGGAAGTCCCGCACGCTTGCCGCAGCTCCCCGACGTGCCGACGATCGCCGAGGGCCTGCCGGGCTACCAGGCCGGAACATGGTTCGGCCTTGCGGCGACCGGCGGGACCCCGCGCGAGATCGTGGCGAAGATCAATGCCGAGGTGCTGCGCGTTCTCGGCGATCCCGCGTTCCGCGAGAGGTTTCTCTTACCCCAGATGTTCGAGCCGATGACAAGCTCCCCGGATGAATTCGCGCAGTTCATCCGGTCGGAGACGCAGGCCTGGGCCAAGGTGATCCGCGAGCAGAAATTGACCATCGGGCAATAGCGGCAGCGCCTCGTCGACTCGTCGTGCCCGGGCTTGTCCCGGGCACCCACGTCTTTCTTCACTTCAAAAGAAGACGTGGATGGCCGGAACAAGTCCGGCCATGACGATGCGGATAGGTCGAACTCAAATCGGCACGCCGTGGCGGCGCGCCGTAAAGATCGAGAGGTTGGCGCCGATCGAGACGGCAAGCGCCAGCGTGAGCGCGACGGTCGAGCCGAGCGGCACTGCCGCAAGGTGCAGCGCGAGCAGGCAGCAGGAAAAGCCGGCGAGCCCGGAAATCGTATTCGCCAGCACGGCCGCGCTCGCCCTCCCGCCGATGCGCGGCGGCAGGATGATCATCAGGCTCGTCAGCACGATCGGGAAGACCGCCAGGATGCCGGTGACCGTCGGTCCGACGCGCGTGCTTAAGCCCACCACCACCGCCACCAGGACCGCGGCCATCGCGGCGCGCATCGGAACGTCGTACCAGCGGCGCATCATCAGCGGCATCGGGGCGTCGCGGAACGCCCGGCCGATCGCAACGCATGCCGCAATGACGACGACGTTGAGGAGGACGACGCCGGGAAGCGTCCAAGCGACCGAGCGGACGGTCAGCGCGAGCACGGTCCACACCGTCAGCGCCGCCGCGAGACTGAAGCCAAGTCCATGCCTCTGCACCGTAGCGGCAAAGACCAACGCAAAAATTGCCGTCACGGCATTGATGGCGAGGCTCGCCAGCGCGCTCGCGGCGATGAAGGCCGCGTCGTGGTCGAGCGCGACGACCACGTAGGCCGGCCCCGCGGCGATCGGCAGCGTCGCGACCAGCGCACCGATCAGCGCGCCGGCCCGTTCCGCCGTCGCGGTCGCGCCCACGACGAAGCCGGCGGTGACCGCCATCTTGATCGCCAGCGCGAGCCAAAATGCGAGATCGGGAGACATACCAGGTCCGGGTGATCAGTTCGGCCGCTGCTTCGAGACGCCCCTTAAGCCTCATCCTGAGGAGCCGAGCGAAGCGAGGCGTCTCGAAGGAGAGGCTTAAGGGGCTCCTCAGCATGAGGCCGAACTGGTCACCGGCGAATGCCACGCCCGCTGGAGGCGGATATCGACCGGCGGGCCGTTGCGGATGGTCTGATAGACCACGCAATAGCGCTCGGTGAGCTTGAGCAGCTGATCGAGCTTCTCCTGCGGCGCGTCGGTGTCGAGATCGAAGCGCAGCCGTATCTGCGCAAAGCCGACCGGCGCATCCTTGGCGACGCCGAGCGTGCCGCGGAAATCGAGATCGCCTTCCGCCGAGACCGTGCCGGATTTCAGCGGCACGTCGATCGCGGTGGCGACGGCCTTCAGCGTAACGCCGGCGCAGGCAACCAGCGCTTCGAGCAGCATGTCGCCGGAGCAAAGCTCCAAGCCCGATCCGCCGGTCGCCGGATGCAGGCCCGCGACCGCGAGCGCGCGGCCCGTCTCCACCTTGCAGGCAATGTTTGTGTCATCGAGGGTGCCGCGGGCCTTGAGCGTGATCGCGGCGGCCTCGGGCGTGCTCTTGTATCGCTCCTTGAGCGGAGCCTGCATTGCGCGCAACTCGGCGGCATCCATGGTTCGAAGCTCCTAGGTCGGACGACAGAGGACGGACGACAGAGGACGGACGACAGAGGACAGATAAGATTGGCTCTTTCCGTTCGTTATCCATCCTCTCTTGTCTGTCCTCTGTCGTCTGTCGTCCGTTATCCGTCATCCGGCCGGCGCCAACACGGTACGGCCGATCACCTTCCCTTCCTTGAGGTCGGTCAGGGCCGCATAGGCCTCGGCGAGCGGGCGCCGGCGCACCGGAACGAGCGGCAGCGGCGACCGGCGCACCAGGTCGATCAGCTCCTTCAGCTCGGTGAGGCTGCCCGTATAGGAGCCCTGCAAGGTCATCGCCTTGATCGGAATATAGGGCGTCGGCATGGTGATTTCGCCGCCGAACAGACCGACCACGATCAGCTTGCCGCCCTTGGTGATGCAATCGATGCCGAGCTGTACCGTGCTCGATGATCCGACGAAGTCGATGACCGCCCACGCGCCGCCGCCTGTCGCGGCGGAGATCTCTTGGGCGGCGTTGGGCGCGTTGGGATCGACCACGGCGAGCGCGCCGGCCTCCTTGGCGGCGGCGCGTTTGGCCGGATCGATATCGACCACGATCGCGCCGTGCCCGCCGAGCGACTTGAGCACGGCGAGGCTCATCAGGCCGAGGCCGCCGGCGCCGATGATCACGATCGGCTCGGTTTGCAGCACGCCGCCCACTTTCCTCAAGGCACCATAGGCGGTGACGCCGGAACAGGCCAAAGGCGCCGCCTGCTCGGGCGGCATGTCGCCGAAGTCAACGAGATAGCGCGGGTGCGGCACCAGCAGGTGATCGCTGTAGCCGCCCGGGCGGAACACGCCGAGGAAGCCCGGCTTGAGACAGAGCTGCTCGTCCCCGCGCTGGCACACCTTGCACTCGCCGCAGCCGATCCACGGATATGCAAGCCGCCGGTCGCCGACCTTGACGCCCCTGGCGTCGGGGCCGAACGCCAAGACCTCGCCGACGGTCT
>WNGA01033745.1_pt1 | contig 10018 bp, 4 predicted proteins | sample 5400061 | NCBI WGS metagenome assembly WNGA01 (sample SAMN13153366, study PRJNA577476) | soil metagenome | isolation source: 100 cm soil or saprolite under grassland replicate 2 | place: USA:California | collected 2016-06-15
CAAATCCCGGCTGGCGGCCGTTTCAGCGTCTCAACCGCGCCGAGTATGCCCACTCGGTTCGCGATCTGCTGGACATCGACCTGGACGTCTCCACGTTTCTTCCGCCGGACACGGTGAGCCACGGGTTCGACAACGTCGCCGATTCGCAGGCTTTCTCGCCGACGCTGCTCGAAGGCTATCTGCGTGCGGCCGCAAGAATCAGCACGCTTGCGGTAGGCGATCGGACGGCGGGCGCCGCCGAAGCCACGTACAAGGTGCCGCGCACCATGTCGCAGCTGCACCACATCGACGGCGCGCCGATGGGCACTCGCGGCGGAATCGTGGTCAACCACGTCTTTCCGGCCGACGGCGAGTACGTCTTCCGCGTGATGCTGCATTCGATTCCAACCGGACAGTTGTACGGCAGCATCGTCCGCGGCGAGCAGATCGAGTTCTCAATCGACGGTGAGCGCGCGGCGCTTCTCGACGTCAATCCCCGCATGTCGGAGTCCGATCCGAACGGGATGAATCTGAAGACGCCGCCAATGTTCGTCCCCGCAGGTCCGCACAGAGTGGCGGCGGCGTTCATCGAACGCTTCAATGCGCCGGTTGATGATTTGATTGCCCCCATCGAGTACACGCTCGCCGACAGTCAGATCGGTAGCGCCTTCGGTGTGACGACGCTTCCGCACGTCCGCGATTTTGCGATCACCGGCCCGCTGAAGGTCACAGGCGTTTCGGATACGCCGAGTCGACGACGGATCTTCACGTGCCGTCCGCTCTCGGCGGCCGAAGAGGCGCCATGCGCGACGAAGATCGTCTCGCGTCTCGCGGCGCAGGCCTATCGGCGGCCCACGGACGCCGAAGACATCGCCGGCCTGATGAAGTTCTACGACCAGGGGCGCAAGGAGGGCGGCAACTTCGAGGCGGGCGTACGGATGGCACTGCAGGCCATTCTCGCCAGTCCGCAGTTCATCTTCCGTCTCGAACAGGCGCCGGGAACCGCGAAACCGGGGCAGAACTACCGCATCACCGATTACGATCTGGCGACGCGGCTGTCGTACTTCCTCTGGGCCAGCGTTCCGGACCAGGAACTGCTCACGACGGCATCGCGCGGCACGCTCGGGAATCCGGTCGTGTTCGAGAAGCAGGTGCGGCGCATGCTCGCGGACAAGAGGTCTGAAGCGCTCGCCACGCGATTCGCGTCTCAGTGGTTCCGGCTACAGGACATCGACCAGATCAAGCCGGATGCCTTGGCGTTTCCCGCCTACGATCAGATCCTCGCGGAGTCGATGCGGCGTGAGACGGAGCTGGTGTTCAACGCCATCATCCACGAAGATCGGCCGGTTACCGAGCTGCTGACGGCGGACTTTACGTTCGTCAACGAGCGGCTTGCCGAGCACTACCGGATTCCGAACGTCGCGGGCAGCGACTTTCAGCGCGTGCCGTTGACCGATCCGAACCGCCGCGGGATTCTCGGACACGGCAGCATCCTGATGCTCACGTCGGTTGCGGATCGCACCTCGCCCGTGCTTCGCGGGAAATGGATCATGGAAGTGCTGTTGGGGTCGCCGCCGCCCCCGCCTCCGCCGAACGTGCCGGCCTTCGAGGAGTCGAGCGCCACCGAGGGTGGCCGCCTCCTGACGGTTCGCGAGCGGATGGAGCAGCACCGGAAGAATCCGGCCTGTAATTCGTGCCACAGGGTGATTGATCCGCTCGGTCTTGCCCTTGAAAACTTTGACGTGACCGGCCAGTGGCGGATACGCGACAATGGAAATCCCGTTGATCCGACCGGGGATCTGTACGAGGGCACGCGGATGGAGGGCCCGGTCGGACTCCGGCAGGCGTTGCTCAAGCACTCGGATCTGCTGCTTCTGAGTTTTACCGAGAATCTGATGACATATGCGCTCGGCCGCCGCGTGGAGTTCTACGATATGCCCGCGATTCGCGCCATCATTCGCGACGCGGCGAAAAACGACAGCCGCATTTCATCGTTCATTCTGGGTGTGGCCAAGAGTCCGGCATTCCAGATGAGTCGTGCCGAAAAAGCTGAAACAACCAACGACCGCTAGTTGGGGAGAGAGATGATGATCACCAAGAAGCAGGTGTCCCGCCGCACGGTTTTGCGCGGCATGGGTGTGACGATGGCGCTCCCGCTGCTCGAAGCGATGGTGCCGGCCGGAACGGCGTTCGCCAAGACCGCTGCCGCGCGCAAGGTTCGCTTTTCGGCGATCGAGATGGTGCACGGCGCCGCGGGCAGCACCAAGATCGGCATCGAGAAGAACATGTGGTCGCCGGCGCAAGTGGGCCACAGCTTCGACTTGACCCCCACCAGCCTGAAGTCGCTCGAGGCATTCAAGAACGACATCACGATCGTCAGCAACACCGATGTGAAGAACGCCGAAGCGTTCGAGCTGCCGGAGATTGGCGCCGATCACTTCCGCTCGAGCGCGGTGTTCCTCACGCAGATGCATCCCTTTCAGACCCAGGGATCGAACGTGCGCGCCGGCACATCGATCGATCAGTTCTTCGCGCAGAAGTACGGGCAGGACACGCCGATTCCGTCGATGCAGTTGTGCATCGAGAACGTGGATCAGGCCGGCGGCTGCGCCTACGGCTATTCCTGCGTGTATACCGACACGATCAGCTGGTCGAGTCCGACGAAGCCGCTGCCGATGGTGCGCGATCCGCGCGCCGCGTTCGATCAGTTGTTTGGCGTGGGCGCGACACCCGAGGAACGCGCCGCCATCCGGCGCGCCGACCGCAGCATTCTCGACTGGATCACCGGCGAAGTCGGGCGTCTCAAGAGCGAGCTGGGCGCCGGCGACCGCGCACGTCTGGCGGATTACCTGGAGAACGTGCGCGAGATCGAGCGGCGCATCCAGAAAGTCGAAGCCTACAACTCGAGCGGCGAGCCGCGCGAGATGCCCGAGGCGCCGATGGGCGTGCCCGATTCGTTCAGCGAGCACGTCAAGCTGATGTTCGACTTGCAGGTGCTCGCATTCCAGTCCGACACGACACGCGCCTTCTCGTTCAAGCTGGGACGCGATGGATCGAGCCGCGTCTATCCGCAGAGCGGCGTGAACCTGCCGTTCCATCCTGCGTCGCACCACGGGGACCGCGAAGACCGCGTGACGCAGTTTGCCAAGATCAACGAGTATCACGTCAGCCTGGTGCCGTACTTCTTGAAAAAGCTGAAGGACACACCGGATGGCGAGGGCAATCTGCTCGAGAACACCGTCGTCATCTACGGGTCGCCGATGGGCAACTCGAACGTGCACAATCACAAGCGCTGTCCGCTCTTCATTGCGGGGCACGGCGGTGGTCAGTTGAAGGGCGGAGTCCACATCAAGACGCCGGACGGCACGCCCATGGCAAACGTGTTCCTTGCGCTGGCGCAAGGGCCGCTCGGGCTCGATCTCAAGACGTTCGGCGATAGCACGGCGGCGTTGGATTTGAACGGCGCGCCGGATACGACGGTTGCGTAAGCGGATTTCGAGTCGTTCGCGGACCTGAAGGTCCGCGCTACGTACGACTCGTGTCGGCATGTAGCGCGGAACTTTAGTTCCGCGAATCAGGAGTAGAGAATGTTGCGGAAACGGTTGTTCAGCGGCTTCTGTCTCAGCCTCGCCGGTGCGCTCTGCCTCTCGGCGGTGCTGCACGCGGCGATGGATGCGTCCGTGGCGGACGCTGCCATGAAAGGCGACAGAGACGCGGTTCGCGCGCTGCTCAAGAGCGGTGGTGATGTCAACGCGGCACAGGGCGACGGTATGACCGCACTGCACTGGGCGGCGCTCAAAGGCGATGCCGAGCTCGCGCAGATGCTCGTGTACGCCGGCGCGAACGTCAAAGCGACCACGCGTCTCGGCGGCTACTCACCATTGATCCTGGCCGCACGTGAGGGACACGCCGACGTCATTGCGACGCTGCTTGCCGCAGGTGCGGATCCCAAGGCCGCGACGGCCACGGGCACGACGGCGCTGATGCTTGCCGCCGCATCGGGTAACGCACGCGCGGTCACGATGCTCGTCGAAAACGGGGCAGACGTGAACGCGAAGGAGTCGGTCATGCAGCAGACCCCGTTGATGTTTGCTGCGGCGTACAACCGTACCGACGCGATGAAGGCGTTGATCAAAGGCGGCGCCGACATCAAGGCGAATACCAAGGTCGTCGATCTCTCCGCCATGACGTCGCCGGAAGAAGAGTTCCGCCAGCAGCAGCAACAGCAACAGCAAGGTGGGGGTCAGCCGGGCGGCCCTGCCGCGGGTCAGGGTGGTGGCCAACGTGGTCCGGGCGCGCCAGCAGGACCAGGCGGACAGCAAGCCGCTGCGGGCCAGGGCGGCCAGGGTGGTGGTCGTCAAGGCGGCGGTCAAGGCCAGGGCGGCGGCTTCTTTGGCGCCCAGCAGGGGAAACCCGGCATCGATCGACAGTTCCGCTTCAATGAGCTCGTTGCGTATCAGGGCGGCATGACGCCGCTCTTGATGGCGGCGCGACAGGGCCATCTCGAAGCCGTGCAGTTGCTCCTGGAGGCAGGAGCTCCGGTCAATCAAGTGAGCGGGGGCGACAAGACAAGCCCGCTGCTCGTCACGATCATCAACGGTCATTTCGATCTCGCAAACTACCTGCTCGAACATGGTGCCGATCCAAACATCAACAGTGAGAACGGCGCCACACCGCTCTATGCGGCGCTCAACGTTGAGTGGGCGCCCAAAGCGCTGTACCCGCAGCCGCGCGCGTACCAGCAGCAGAAGCTCACGCACCTCGAGCTGATGAAGGCGCTGCTCGAGAAAGGCGCCGATCCCAATGCGCGCCTCAAGAAAAAGGTGTGGTACTCCGGCTACAATTTCGACCTCTCGGGAGTCGACGAAATCGGCGCGACGCCCTTCTGGCGCGCGGCATACGCGTCAGACGTCGACGCGATGAAGCTGCTCGTGCAGTACGGAGCCGATCCGAACATCACAACGATGAAACCCGCGGGGCGGCCTCGGACCGGCGATGGCGGCCGCGAGACGGTTGAGGACAAGTCGGGCCTTCCGCCCATTCCCGTTGGCGGTCCCGGCGTGACGCCGTTGCAGGCTGCGGCAGGCGTCGGCTACGGTGAAGGATTTGCGGCCAACTCGCATCGGTTCGCTCCCGGCGGCATGATGGCCGCGGTGAAGTACCTCGTCGAGGATCTGCATGTCGACATCAACGCCGCGGATCACGAGGGCAATACCGCGTTGCATCAAGCCGCCGCACGTGGCGATGTCGAGATGATCAAATACCTCATCACCAAGGGCGCCAATGCGAAAGCGATGAATCGTGAAGGTCAGAGCACGGCGGATATGGCTAACGGGCCGGTGCAGCGCACGCAGCCCTATCCTGAAGCACTGGCGCTGCTCGAAAAGCTTGGCTCGGTCAATAACCATAAGTGTGTGTCCTGCTAAAGTGCCAAGTGCCAAGTGCCAAGTGCCAGGTGCCAGGTGCCAGGTGCCAGGTGCCAGGTGCCAGGTGCCAGGTGCAGCGCGCGCCGCCGCAGCCCGCACCTGCAGCGCCGAAGCCGGCAGCGAAACCGGCCGCGCCCGCACCGAAGCCGGTCGTGTCGCATCCAACAGGCGCGACTGAGGTCCCGCCCTCCGCACGCGTGGCAGGGCGCGCCGCCAGCCGCGCCGAGGCCGAGCAGTCCGGCGCGGAGGCCGAATCACAGACGGGCGTGGTCAAGCAGTACTGCACAGCCTGCCATAGCGATCGCGGCAAAGCCGGAGGACTCTCGCTCGCCGCATTCGATGCATCCAAAGTGGTCGACAACGCGGCGACCGCCGAGAAGATGATCCGGAAGCTTCGGCTCGGCATGATGCCTCCACCGGGCGCTCGTCGTCCCGAAGCCGCGGTGCTGGCAGCGCTGGCCGAGTCAATCGAATCGCGGCTCGATCGCGCGGCAGCGCTCAATCCCAATCCGGGACGAAGGCCGTTTCAGCGGATGAATCCACGGCCTCTGCGACATCAACGACGTACAAACTGGGCCGGACGATGTCGCAGATGCACCACATCGGGGGGACGCCGATCGGCACGCGGGGCGGCACCGCCGTCACGCATGTCTTCCCGGCCGACGGGGATTACGTCTTCAAGGTGGCGCTGCATTACGAACCGCTCGGCGGCTTGTATGGACGCGCCACCATGGCTACTTACGGAATCGAAGAGCAGGTGGAAATTTCCGTGGACGGCGAGCGCGTCGCGCTGCTGAATCTGAACACGCGGATGAGCGAATCGGATCCCACGAACAATCTGGAGCCGAAGACACCGCCGATCCACGTGTCCGCTGGACCGCACAACGTCGCGGCCGCGTTCATCGAGAAGATCAACGAGCTTGCGATTCCTGACGATCTGCTGATTCCGGTCGAGAACACGCTGGTCGATGTCAGCATCGGCCAAGGGATCACCGTGCTGCCGCACATTCGCGACGTCACCATCATCGGACCGTCGAAGGTCACTGGTGTGTCGGACACGCCCACTCGGCGGCGCGTGTTCAGTTGCCGTCCGACATCGTCGGCCGACGAAGCGCCGTGTGCAGAGGAGATCGTCAAGCGTCTTGCCACACAGGCGTTTCGTGCGCCCGTGACGCCCGACGAGCTCAAGGGCGTGCTCGCGTTTTACGAGCAAGGGCGCAAGCGCTCTACTACCGCTCAAGGCGGTCCGGCCTGGGGTGGGCGAGGCGACTTCGAGAACGGTATTCGTCTCGCGCTGCAGGCCATTCTGGCGAGCCCGCGGTTCCTCTTCCGATTCGAAGAAGTTCCATCGTCGCTCAGCGCGGCGAACGATGCGTCTCACCGCGGTCTTGCTGAGGTCGCACCCACTGCGCGCCCGTATCGAGTCAACGAGATCGACCTCGCGTCGCGTCTCGCGTTTTTCCTGTGGGGCACTGTCCCGGATGCCGAACTGCTCAAGGCGGCGTCGCAGGGCGGGCTCAAAACGCCGCTCGCGCTCGACAAGCAGGTGCGCCGGATGTTGGCAGACCCGAAGTCACAAGCGCTGGCGAGTCGATTTGCCGGTCAGTGGCTGCGTCTGCAGGATTTGGACAAGCTGATCCCCGATTACCTGCAATATCCCAACTACGATGCCACGCTCGCGAATGCGCTGAAGCGGGAGACCGAGCTTTTCTTCGATCACGTGGTCCGCGACGATCGACCTGTGCTCGACCTGTTGACCGCAGACTATTCATTTGTCGACGAGCGCGTGGCGCGCCACTACGGCATCCCGAACGTTGCGGGCCCGGAGTTCCGGCGGGTCGAGCTGCCGGACAACCGCCGCGGGCTGCTCGGCCAGGGCGCCATACTCGCGTTGACGTCGAACTCGGATCGCACATCGCCCGTACAGCGCGGCAAATGGGTGATGGAGGTGATGCTCGGATCGCCGCCACCGCCGCCACCGCCGAACGTGCCGTCGCTGGACGAGACGAAGCCGACAGGCGACGGCAAGTTCCTCTCCGTGCGCGAACGGATGGAGGAGCACCGCAAGAATCCAGCGTGCAACTCGTGTCACCGCGTCATCGACCCGCTTGGGCTCGCGCTCGAGAACTTCGACGTCACGGGTGCGTGGCGCATCAAGGACAACGAGGTGCCCATCGATTCAGCCGGTGAGTTGTACGACGGCACCAGGATGGAAGGTCCCGCAGGCCTCAGAAACGCCCTGCTGAAGCACAAGGACATGTTTCTTCAGAGCTTCACCGAAAACCTGATGACGTACGCGCTCGGCCGGCGCGTCGAGTATTACGACATGCCCGCAATTCGACAGATAGTCCGGGACGCGGAAAAGAACGATTACCGCATGTCGTCGTTCTTTCTGGGTGTGGTCAAGACGGCGGCGTTTCAGATGATGGCTGCGGAGGTTCCAGAGACGACGACTGCCGCAGGCGGCCGTTGAGGAGTGCAGGAGCAGAGCCCCCATGTTCATTACACAAAAGCACGTTTCCCGCAGGACGGTGTTGCGGGGTCTTGGCGCCACGGTTGCCCTGCCGCTGCTCGATGCAATGGTGCCCGCGGGGAAGGTGTTTGCGCAAACGCGGGCCGCGAGCAAGATTCGCATGTGCGCCATCGAGATGGTGCACGGTTCGGCAGGCAGCACCAAGTTCGGTATCGAGAAGAACATGTGGGCCCCGGCACAAGTCGGGCGGAATTTCGATCTCAGCACCAGCGCGCTCAGCCCGCTCGAGCCGTTCCGTGACTACGTGACGATCGTCAGCAACACCGACGTGCGCAACGCGGAAGCATTCGAGCTGCCGGAAATTGGCGGCGATCACTTCCGATCGAGCGCCGTGTTCCTGACGCAGCTGCACCCGCGCCAGACGCAGGGCTCCGATGTCTTTGTCGGCACGTCGCTCGATCAGTATTACGCGCAGAAGTTCGGACAGGACACGCCGATCCCGTCGATGCAGTTGTGCATCGAGAATGTCGACCAGGCGGGCGGTTGCTCGTACGGCTACTCGTGCGTGTATACCGATTCCATCAGCTGGGCGTCACCCACCGAGCCCCTGCCGATGGTGCGCGATCCGCGGGCGGTGTTCGACCAGTTGTTCGGCGTCGGCACCAGCGTGAACGATCGCGCCGAGCGTCGCGCGGAGGACAAGAGCATCCTCGACTGGATCGCCGCGGACATGTCGAAGCTCAAAGGCGCGCTCGGCGCGGCCGACCGCGCCAGATTGAGCGACTATCTCGACGACCTGCGCGAAATCGAGCGCCGCATTCAGCGTGTCGAGGCGTACAACGCCAGCGGCGCGCCCCGCGAGCTGCCCGAAGCGCCTGTGGGCGTGCCCGATTCGTTTGAAGAGCACGTGAAGTTGATGTTCGATCTCCAGGTGCTCGCCTTTCAGTCGGACACGACGCGCGTGTTCGCGTTCAAGCTCGGACGCGACGCGTCCAACCGCGTGTATCCCGACAGCGGCGTTACGACGGCCTTCCACTCCGCGTCGCATCATCAGGAGCGCGAGGACCGGATCATGCAGTTTGCGAAGATCAACCGGTATCACATCAGCATGCTGCCGTATTTCTTCAAGAAGCTGAAGGACACGCCGGACGGCGACAGCAATCTGCTGGAGAACTCGCTCGTCATCTACGGGTCGCCCATGGGCGACTCGAACGTGCACAATCACAAGCGCGTGCCGTTCCTGGTCGCCGGACATGCCGGCGGCAAGTTGAAGGGCGGATTGCACATCAAGATGCCCGACGCGACGCCGCTCGCGAATGCGATGGTGAGCGTGGCACACACGCTCGATCTCGACATGGCGAAGTTTGGCGACAGCACCGGCACGATCGATCTGAACGGCGTCTCGAGTACGACGTTCTGACTCGAGCCCTGCGCGACGCGAGGAATAAGAAGCTTGTCAATCAGCGATGTCACGCGCCCGGATGGGAAGCCGTTGCTTCGTCTTGAAATAATCGCTCCACGGGTCTTTCAGCGTCTTCAGGCGACGGGGCAGCGTGCCGATGGTCCAGCGCTCAGGCGCCAGGCGCGGCGTGAGCTCGTCCCACGCGATGGGCACCGAGACGCTGGCTGTTTGACGTGCCCGCGCCGAGTACGCAGCGACTGACGTGTTCGTGCGGTTATTGCGAAGATAATCGATGAGGATCTGTTTTTCCCGTCCGGTCTTGGCAAACTTCGTGGTGTAGCGCGACGGATCGTACGCGGCGAGCTCGCTCGCGAGCGATCGCGCGAACTCGAGACAGACCGCCCAGTCGTGAGCCGGCGCGAGCGGCACGACGATGTGCAGGCCTTTGCCGCCAGTGGTCTTGATCCACGCTTTCAGTTTGAGCGTCTGGAGCGCGTTTCGGACCAGCCGGGCGGCGTCGATCATGTCGCGCCATTCGACGGCGGGTCCGGGATCGAGATCCAGCACGAGGCGATCGGGCTGCTCGAGGTGGTCGGTGGTGGAATTCCACGTGTGGAACTCCACGATGTTGCGTTGCGCGAGCGCGATGAGCGCGGCGAGATCGTCCACGACCATGTAGTCGCCGATCTTCGTTTTTTCGCGGATGTTGATGACGCGCACGTGGGCGGGCGCGCGCTC
>WNGA01016585.1_pt1 | contig 10016 bp, 9 predicted proteins | sample 5400061 | NCBI WGS metagenome assembly WNGA01 (sample SAMN13153366, study PRJNA577476) | soil metagenome | isolation source: 100 cm soil or saprolite under grassland replicate 2 | place: USA:California | collected 2016-06-15
ATAGTTCCTACATTGCGTACATCCAGTCTGCTTCTCATAGTGAACCTTAGAATATGTTTGATGTCGGCGAAACCACTTACACAGCGGGCATTATAGCATAGTCTTGTCGCCCCGGTCTGCGCGAATGTCCGACCATAGCGATCCTACGTGATTTGTAAAACGGAGTCGAGCCTTCGGGTGATTCGCTTGCATTGGCTCCAGCTAAAGCCTCGACTCCCGTTCAAAACTCGGGAATGACTGCTCTATAGCATGGCCCAATTGCGCCGAAACACGTATTCCAGCCAAGTGCCTTGCTGCCACAAAACCGTAATTATTCAGTGGAACCTGTAGAGGGATTCTTTCCCCCAAATCTGAACAGGTACGCACGATCACACGATGGTGGATTTGACAACGATTGCCTCATCGCATACACTCGATTTCTCATTGCATTTCAAATCATCAGAGCGACAAAATTCGCGAGGATGTATGCTCAAGCGAACTCCCTTTCATGCCCGCACTGCGGCGCTCATGCAGGCCGATCAGTGGCGCCGCTGGGCCGGATACACGGCCGCCAGCGCGTATGAAATGACGCACGACCGCGAATATCTAGCGCTGCGCAACGCCTGCGTGCTGATCGATGTTTCGCCGCTGTGCAAATACCAGATCACGGGGGCAGATGGGCTGCGCTTTCTGAATCGGCTGGTGACGCGCGATGTGAGCAAATGCCCAATCGGCGGCATGCTCTACACGCCCTGGTGCAATTCGCGCGGCCAGGTGATCGACGATGGCACGATCGCGCATCTTGGCGAGCAAAGCTATCGCCTGACCTCGGCCGAGCCAAACCTGCGCTGGCTGCAAGATAACGCGATCGGCATGCAGGTGCAGATCGAAGAGGTCTCCGAGCAGATCGCGACGCTGGCGCTACAAGGCCCACGCTCGCGCGAATTGCTGATGACGCTGACCGATGCGCCGCTGGCCGACCTGAAGTACTACCGCTTTATTAACACCGTGATCGCCGATACGCCGGTGATGATCTCGCGCACCGGCTACACCGGCGATCTGGGCTACGAGCTGTGGCTGGACGCCGACCGCGCCGGCGGGATCGAGGCCGGGCTGATCATGCTCGACGTGGACTACACACCGGCCAACAAAGCCATGATCGACACCCAGGCCTCTACGCCGCTCGAGCTGGGCCTGGAGTGGGCCGTGAGCTGGAACAAAGGCAGCTTCGTTGGGCGCAAGGCGCTGCTGGAGGAGAAGCGGCGCGGCCTGACGACCATGCTGGTGGGCCTGGAGCTCGACCACGTCGAGTTCGCGCGCCAGCACCACGCGCTCGGCCTGCCGGTCGCATATCCGTTTCTGGCGTGGCGCTCGGTGATCCCGCTGCATGCCGATGGCGCGCAGGTGGGCTACACCACCAGCGGCGTCTGGTCGCCCACGCTGAAGAAATATATCATTCTGGCGCACCTCCAGCCCGGCCACGCCGCGCCTGGCAGTGTCGTCACAATCGATCTGGATGTCGATCGCTTCCGCCGGCCCTTCGAGGCCAAAGTGGCCAAGCTGCCATTTTTCAATCCAGCACGCAAGAAAGAATTGCTATAAGAATTTTATCACTGGGACAGAGGAAATGATTAGTATGAACAACCATCGCTACGATGCCATCGTGATCGGCGCCGGGCACAACGGCCTGGTCAATGCCGCCTATCTCGCCAAAGCCGGCAAGCGCGTGCTGGTGCTGGAACGCCGCCACACCGTGGGTGGGGCCACCGTCACGGAAGAGATCTACCCCGGCTTCAAGTACCTGATCGCCTCATACCTGATCAGCCTGCTGCGCCCGGAGGTGATCCAGGAGCTGGAACTGGCGCGCCACGGCCTGGAGATCATGCCGCTGGAAAGCACCTATGTGCCGCTGCTCGACGGCAACTACCTGGCCGACTGGCCCGATCACGACGCTACCAAGCACGAGATCGGCCGCCATTCGAAACGCGATGCCGAGGCCTACGATGAATATTCGCGCACCATGCGACGCCTGGCGCTGGCACTTCGCCCCCTGCTGAGCATGATCCCGCCTGACCCGACCTCGGTCTCACCCAACGATCTGGCGACTATGGCCAAGGTCAGCGGTGTGCTCAGCCAGCTGCGCCAGGATGATTTCTACCTGCTGGCGCGCTTGATGACCATGAGCGCGGCCGATTTTCTGGATGAGTGGTTCGAGTCGCCGGTGCTCAAGGGCACCAAATCCACCAGCGGGATCATCGGCACGTTCATGGGGCCGCGCTCGCCGGGTTCGGGCTATGTGCTGCTGCACCACTATCTGGGCGAGCTGGATGGCGTGTTTCGCGCCTGGGGCTTCGCGCGCGGCGGCACCGGCGCGCTGAGCCAGGCGATCGCCAGCGCCGCCCGTGAGGCCGGCGTGGAGATCCAGGTCAACGCTCCCGTCGCGCAGGTGATCGTCAAGAACGGCGCGGCGGCCGGCGTGGCGCTCGAGAATGGCGATGAGTACCTTGCCGACATCGTCGTCTCGAATGCCGACGCCAAACGTACGTTCCTGAAGCTGGTCGAGACTCAGCACCTACCCGACGAATTCCTGCATGATGTGCAGCGCCTACGCAGCAGCAGCCCGGCCTGCAAGGTCAACCTGGCGCTGGATGGCCTGCCCGAGTTCACATCGCTGCCAAAGGGCAAAGAGGCGCTGCTGCGCGGCTCGATCGAGATCGCGCCAAGCATCGACTACCTGGAGCGCGCCTACGATGACGCCAAGTATGGCGGCTGGGCGCGCAAGCCGTTCATGGATGCGCTGATCCCTTCGCTGATCGACCCCGGCATGGCGCCGCCCGGAAAGCACGTTATGTCGCTGTTCGTGCAGTACGCGTCGTCCGATCTGGCGGGCGGCTGGGACGAGCAAAAGAAGACGCAGTTCCTGGATGTGGTGATCGACACGCTGGCCGAGTATGCGCCGAACCTGAAGGACATCATCCTCCACAAACACATCATGACACCCTGGGATATCGAGAATATCATTGGCATCACATCCGGCCATATCTTCCACGGCGAGCTGGCGCTGCAGCAGCTGTTCTTCCTACGGCCGTCACCACAGTGGTCGAACTATCGCACTCCTATTCGCAACATGTATATGTGCGGCAGCAGCACGCATCCGGGCGGCTGTATCACCGGCGCGCCAGGGCGTAACGCCGCAGTGGCCATTCTGGAGGATCACCCATGAGCCACGACCGACCAACGACCAACGACCAACGACCACCGGATGCGCACTCCTTCATCCTTCGTCCTTCGCCTGCCCTGAGCGGCGTCGAAGGGTCCTTCGTCACCGCAATGTACGAGGTATTGGACTATGACGGCCTATGACACAGTTATTCTCGGTTCCTCGGCCAATGCGCTCACCGCCGCAGCCTATCTGGCCCGCGCCGGCCAGCGCGTGCTGGTGCTGGAGCAATCGGCGCAGATCGGCGGCGCGACGGCAACAGGTGAATTCGCCGACGGCTTTCGGGCCGACATGGGCTTGATCAGCGGGCGACTCGACCCCGGCATCGTGCGCGATCTGCGCCTGCACGACCATGGGCTCGAACCGATCGAGCGCGACACGATCACTAGCCTGCTACCCGACCGGCGCGGCTTCACGCTGCCGGCCGATCGCGAGGCGGCGGCCGAGGTGATCCGCGGATTCGCGCCCAACGACGCGGCGCGCTATGGCCAGTTCATGCGGCTGCTCGATCTGGCGAGCGACCTACTGGGCAGCGCCTACGCAGCGCCGCCGCCCCAGGCGCAGCATCCCTCCGCCGCCGATGCGGCGCAGATGATGGCGCTGGTGGGCCGGCTGCGCGGCTACGGCCGCCGCCAGATGACCGAGGTGATGCGCCTGCTGGTGATGTCGGTGCGCGATCTGCTGGACGAGTGGTTTGAAAACGCTGATCTGAAAGGGCTATTAGCCAGCGCGGGCGTGCGCGGGCTGACACAAGGCCCTTTCGCCGGCGGCACGACCTTCAACCTGCTGCATCACCTGACGATCGGCGATGCCTACTTCCGCGCCACGGCCAGCGGCGGTATCGGCGCGATCAGCCGGGCACTGGCGGCGGCGGCGCAGGCCCACGGGGCCGAGCTGCGTGCGGGCGCTGGCGCACCGCGCGTGATCGTGGCCGATGGCATTGCGACCGGCGTGCAGCTGGCGAGCGGTGAGACAATTGCGTCCGCGCGGGTGATTTCCGACTACGATGCGCGCCACACCTTCACGCAGCTGGTCGATCCGCCCGAGCTGGAGCCGGAGTTCAACCGCGCGGTGGCGAACATTCGCTACAATGGATCGGTCGCCCGGATCAACCTGGCGCTACACGAGCTGCCCCACTTCACCGGGATCGCCGACGATGCGCTGCGCGGCACGCTGGTGATCGCCCCCAGCCTGACGCAGCTTGAGCAGGCATTTGACGGTGCGAAATATGGCAGCGTATCCGACCAGCCCTACGTTGAGGCCTGCATCCCCACGCTCGCCGACCCGACACTGGCGCCGGCAGGCCAGCATGTGCTGTCGATCTGGCTCCAGTACGCGCCGTACCGCAACAACCTCGATCCGCGGCGGCTAAGTGAGCTGGCGCTGGAGCGCCTGAGCGAGTTCGCGCCAAACCTACGATCGATCGTGCTGCATACGCAGGTGATCATGCCGCGTGACTTCGAGGAGCGCTGCCAGCTGAGCGAGGGGCACCTGTACGGCGGCGATATGACGCTCTCACAGGCCTTTTTCTTGCGCCCTGTGCCGGGCTTCGCCCAGTATCGCACCCCGATCGAGCAGCTGTACCTTTGCGGCGCGGCGACACATCCGGGCGGCGGCGTGAGCGGCCTGGCAGGAAAGAACGCGGCATACACCGTATGTAGTAGTCAGGAGTCAGGAATCAGTAGTCAGAATGTGCAATGAGTTGCGCCGCCCAGCACTCCAGGCGCATTGCGCATTCCGACTTCCGGCTCCTGGATACGGTTGCGCCAGAGCCTGAAGCGCGCATCTTGACATCGATATGGGTTGCTGCTATACTTGATTAAACGTTTCTCCTGTATCGTTTATTGAGTATCGTTTCGTAATGGGCGCTACTATGTCGCGAAAAACTCAGCGGACAACGATTGTTGAGGTTGCGCGTGCTGCTGGCGTGTCGACCACGACCGTGTCTGTTGTGTTGAACGACAGCCACAGTACTGTCCGCATTAGTGAGGCCACGCGTGCGGCGGTGAAAGCCACCGCCGCGCAGCTTGGGTATATGCCCAACCCGGCGGCCCAGAGTCTGCGTCGCCAGCGCACCACGATGCTCACGCTGCTCGTCGGCGCCCTCGCGAACCCCTTTTTCACCGATATCGCCGCCAGCGTGCATGCGCACGTTGCGGTGCGGGGGTACGAGCTGAATGTCGTCGATGCCTACCGGCTGGAGGCGGAGTTGCAAGCGCTCGATCAGCTGCGGAATGGCAGCTCGGCCGGGGTGATCGTCGCCACTGGGCGCCACGGCACGCGCGGCCAAGCGATCGATGCCCTGCGGGAGTTGGTGCGCGGCGGTCTGCCCGCGGTGATCATGTGCGACCGGAGCCCGGATCCGGCCATCCCAGCCATCCGGATCGACGATGAAGCTGGAGCATTTGTGATGACGACCCATTTGCTTAATCTCGGACATAGGCACATCGCCCATCTGACATCTCGACTGAGCGATCTATCGATGCCTGAGTCCAGCGTGGAATCGGACCGGTTGCGAGGGTATGTGCGGGCCTTGACGGAGGCCGGCGTCGCCTACAATCCGGCGTGGGTGCTCCAGGGCGAGCCGACCATTTCTGGCGGCTATGCGCTGATGCAAGAGCTCTTAGCGCGGCCGGGCCCGCGGCCGACGGCCGTCTTCTGTATTAGCGACCTCAGGGCGATCGGCGCGTTGCGTGCGCTCTACGAAGCGGGCATCCGGGCGCCCGAGGATATCGCGGTCGTGGGCTTCGACGGCATTCTGCTGGGGCAATTCACGACGCCGGCGCTGACGACCATGAATCAGCCGCGCGAAGAGATGGGCCGGTTAGCCGCCGACATGCTGTTTACCTTGCTGGAGGGCCGGCAGCCGCTGCCGAGCGAACAGGTGCTCTCAGCCGAGCTGCTGGTACGCGAGTCGTGTGGGGCAGTAGCTCAAATCAAATCAAAATTGGCATGACCCGCCCGGAGCGCGTGGCGCAAACCGTAGATCTGGCGCTCCACCCGATCCCCGACGAGCTCTGGCCACAGCTCGACGCAGTAGCATCCGCTCCCTACGACGTGTAAATATGCAGCATACGAAAAGGAGAACAGCCGTGGAATACACCCATCTTGGTCGGACCGGCTTGCAGGTGAGCCGGCTGTGCCTGGGGACAATGAACTTCGGCCCACAGACGAGTGAGGCCGACAGCTTCGCGATCATGGACAAGGCGCTAGAACTAGGCATCAACTTCTTCGACACCGCCAACCGCTATGGTGCACACCTGGGGGTGGGCGTCACCGAACAGATCATCGGGCGCTGGCTGGCCCAGGGCGGCCGGCGCGATCAGATCGTCCTGGCGACCAAGGTATATGGCCCAATGGGCGAAGGGCCAAGCGACCGTGGCCTTTCGGCCTATCACATCCGCCGCGCCTGCGAGGAGAGCCTGCGGCGCCTCCAGACCGACCACATTGACCTGTACCAGATGCACCATATCGAGCGCAGCACGCCCTGGGAGGAGATCTGGCAGGCGATCGAGCAACTCGTGCGCGAAGGGAAGGTGCTCTACGTCGGCAGCAGCAACTTCGCCGGCTGGGATATTGCGACCGCGCAATGCACCGCAACCGCACGGCACTTTATGGGGCTGGTGTCGGAACAGAGCCTCTATAACCTCAATGCACGCATGATCGAATTGGAAGTCATTCCGGCCTGTCGGCATTATGGGCTGGGGCTGATCCCCTGGAGTCCGCTCGGCGGCGGGCTGCTCGGCGGCGCGCTCCAGAAGGTCACCGAGGGACGCCGGGCCGATCCTGGCCGACAGAAGGAGATCGAGAAACGCCACGCGCAGCTGGAAGCCTACGAGCAGCTCTGCCAGGAACTCGGCGATCAGCCCGCCGACGTCGCCCTGGCCTGGCTGCTCCACAATCCGGTCGTCACCGCGCCGATCATCGGGCCGCGCACGCTGGAGCAGCTCACCGGCAGCCTGCGGGCCATCGAGATCCAGCTGTCGGATGCAACCCTGGCGCGGCTCGACCAGATCTGGCCGGGCCCCGGCGGCGAAGCGCCCAAGGCCTATGCGTGGTAGCTCTGCTATCAAAAGGAGGCACATAGGCGACGCGCTGGCCCGAAGGGGATTGGCGCAACAGCTACTTCGTACCCGCGAATCTGGCCGCCAGCGTGGACCGCGCGGATGCGCTCAAGCCCCTGGTGCCGGCGGGTATGACGCTGCCCGAGCTGGCGCTGCGCCTCATCTTGAGCAATCCGACGGTCGGGACGATTATTCCTGGGATGCGGAAGCTCAGAAACGTGCGTGCCAATATCGCGGCGAGCGACGGCGCCGGCCTGCCTGCCGATCTCGTGCAGCAGCTGCGCGCGCATCGCTGGGATCGCGAACCGACCGAGTAGTCACAATAAGTGGCGCACAGCAGCGCCAAATGCGAGATAACAGCAAGGAGGAGCAGACATGCTGATGGGGCAGCAGCTTGGCTCGTACACGCCGAGCACACACGGCAATCACTGGGATACCACGCTCGCCGCCGCACGCGCCTGTGAGCAGGCCGGTCTCGATTCGGTCTGGCTGGCCGATCACTTTATGTTCCCAGATAGAGCGGATCCTGGCAAGGAGGTACCGGTCTTCGACTGCTTCGTCGCCCTGGGCGCGATCGCGGCCAGCACCTCGCGCATCCGCATCGGCGAGCTGGTGGTTGGGGTGCCGTATCGCAACCCGGCGCTGCTGGCGAAGATGTTGACGACGCTCGATATCATCGCGCATGGTCGCACCATCGTCGGCCTTGGGGCGGCCTGGCACGAGCCGGAGTTCCGGGCGTATGGCTGGCCGTTTCCAACCGTTCGCGAGCGCATGGAGATGCTGGAAGAGGCGGTGCAAATCGTCGACCGGATGATGACGCAGCGGCCGGCCAGCTTCAGCGGCACGCATTATACGCTAGAGAATGCCTATAACGACCCGCTACCGGTGCAGCAGCCGCGCCCGCCGATCATGATCGGGGGCAGCGGCGAGAAGGCCACGCTGCGCATCGTGGCGCAGTACGCCGACTTCTGCAACGTCGGCGGCGACCCCGCGACGGTCGAGCACAAGTACACGGTGTTGCGCCAGCACTGCGCGCGGGTCGGCCGGCCCTACGACGCCATTACGCGCTCGAATGATGTTGGGATCCTGATCGCCGCCAACGAGCGTGAGCTGGCCGCGAAAAAGGCGCGCTTCGGCGAGAAGTTTGACCTGATTGGCACGCCCGATGCGATCATTGAAGGACTGCGGCGCTACGCGCAGGTTGGCTCGCAGTACGTCACCTTTCACATGCCCGATGCCAAGGAGATCGAGCCGATCCTACTTCTGGGCGAAACCGTGATACCGGCGGTCGCCGCGTTCTAGTGGGCTTTCAGCGCGGGTGTTGGGTGTTGGGTGTTGGGCGGGCGGCGTTGCGAAGCCCAACACCCAACACCTAAAACCTTGCTTGGAAATGCACTAGGCGCGCTCGTGCGCCGCGCCGCGAGATGTGTATTCCAGCAGCCAAGCCCACTCGGGCGCCCTAACCGGCGCCCTGGCGCATCTCGGCTGCGAGCGCGCACTGTGATCGATCGTGCAGATACGTCATCTTCGCGACCGAGCTGATCATCCGGGAATCAAGCGGCGCCCGAAGCCCGAACCCTACCCCGGTCCGGGCCACACGCCGGAGCGATACCCAGGAGTGAGGGGTTATAGTTCTTGAGAGGATAAACTGCCATGCCTTTTTCTGGATCGCCTTCTTCCGATGGGAATGCGCTCGGTCTGTTTGCGGATCAAACCGATGTCGGCACGGTCAGCCGGCCCGGTTCGTGCGTCTACAATGGAGACCAACAGGCATACACAATCGAAGGCTCGGGCGCCAATATATGGCACGCTCACGACGACTTCCACTACGTCTGGAAACGTATAACGGGCAACTTCATCGTGAGCGCACAGGTCCAATTCATCGGCGCCGGCGTGGAGCCGCATCGCAAGCTCGGGTGGATGGTGCGCACGAGTCTCGATCCCAGCTCGGCAAACATGAACGCCGGGGTCCACGGTGACGGTCTCACTTCGCTCCAGTTCCGCCGTGCTGCAGGCGCGCCCACGGAAGAAGTGCGATTTGCGATCACTGGGCCAGACGTCATTCAGCTGGAGCGAAAAGGCGATATGTACACCATGTCGGTGGCTCATTTTGGTGATCCCCTGGTCGCCGAACATGTGGCGGATATTGTACTGGGCGACGAAGTCTATGTTGGGCTGTGTGTCTGCTCACATAACGACGATGTGAGCGAGCAAGCCATATTCCGGAATGTGCGTGTGGTTATTCCCGCCAAGGATGATTTTGTTCCATACAAAGATTTCCTGGGGAGCAATCTCGAGATCCTGGACGTTGAAACCGGACATCGGCAAATCATCTATCGCTCGCCCGAGGTGTTCGAGGCGCCAAACTGGACGCCAGATGGCAACGCCTTGATCTACAACAGCAATGGCCACTTATATCGGTTCGATTTTTCGACGAAAACACCCGTGCTGATCGACACCGGCTTTGCGACCAGGAACAACAATGACCACCTTCTATCATTCGATGGGAAGATGATCGGCATCAGCCACCACAGCGAGGAAGATCGCAATAATTCGATCGTGTACACGCTGCCGGTTCAGGGGGGCACGCCCACGCGCATCACCACACTTGGTCCGTCCTACCTGCACGGCTGGTCGCCCGATGGCAAGTTCCTGGCCTATACCGGCGCACGAAACGGAGCATATAACATCTATACCATATCGGTCGATGGGGGCGAGGAAACCCAGCTTACCCATACTCCGGGGTTGGACGA
>WNGA01013802.1_pt1 | contig 10015 bp, 12 predicted proteins | sample 5400061 | NCBI WGS metagenome assembly WNGA01 (sample SAMN13153366, study PRJNA577476) | soil metagenome | isolation source: 100 cm soil or saprolite under grassland replicate 2 | place: USA:California | collected 2016-06-15
AAGTGGCTCGGCGGTCATGGGGTCGCCTACGAAAGCGTTCCGATCGTGGAGAAGCCGCCCACGCTCGGCGAGCTCGAAAAGCTCGTCCACCAAAGCAAGCTGCCCGTCGACAAGTTGTTCAACACTAGCGGCCAGAGCTATCGCGCCCTCCTCGCACGCATCGGAAAGGACGGCTTCGCCAAACTCGGCGCGGCGGAGAAGCTCCGCCTTTTGGCAGCTGATGGAAAGATGATCAAGCGTCCGGTCCTGGTGACCGGCGACCGTGTCCTCGTGGGGTTCGACGAGAAACAATATCGCGCGCTCGGAAGTTGATCGGCGAGAGTCTGGCTTACGGTTTGGCTCCGCGAACGACATACTGTTCCGGAAGAGTCTCCGACTGAACGACCGCTGCCCGAAGTCCGCCGCCTTGGAGCTCTTTGACGACTTGCTCCGGCGGCAAGCGGTGCTTCGCGGGAGGACCCATCGCGGACTCGAGTGTGAAATCGACGACCAGCAAGGTTCCTCCGAGTCGCAGCGCGCGCGCGAGCTTGCCGGCGTAGACCGCTCGATCGTCGATGTGATGCCAGGTATCGACGACGATGATCCGATCGACGCCGTCCGGCGGCAGATTCGGATCGTCGGCCGCGACGACACGGGGCTCGACGTTGCTCCACCCGGACTGGCGAACACGGCGGTTCATGTACTCGACCATGTTCGGCTCGACATCCAACGCCAGTACCCGGCCTCGATTTCCCACGGCTTTCGACAAATACGGGAGGAAGTACCCGGTGCCGGCACCGATGTCGGCGACCACGTGGCCCGCGTGAATATCGAGCAGAGTGACGACTTCGGCGGGCTTCTGCCAACTGTGCCGCTCCGGACTATCGAAATGGCGGGCAAACCGTTCCACCTCGGAGAAATCCATATGGTAGCCCTGCTTGCCGTGGTGGTGCTCCTCCGCCTGCGGGTGGTGTTCGGTGGGCGGTGCAACGGAGGACGCGGAGCTTGCGTTCGCTGCGGGCCGAGGCTCGGGCGGCGAGGGAGGCTGCGACGTGCGGCAGGCTGCGAACGAGAGTGCAAGGGCCGTCCAGCGCATGACCGGCGGCTACCCTATCGCCAATCGCTCGAGACGATCACGAATTTGTGCCTCTTCCCAGGCGTTTCGCGCAAGTCCAAGCGCGTTCGCGAGCTCGGCACGTGCTTCGTCGCACCGGCCGAGGTCCTCGAGCAGAATCCCGCGAACCAGGTGGGCATAGGGGTAGGCGCTGCAATCGATGCCTCCCTCATCGAGGAGCGCCGAGCAGCGTTGGCCTCGTCGCGGAGTTCTTCGACCCCGGCCCGAACCGCCGAAGCGGGCGACCGACGAGCTGGGTTCGCCAAAGCTCGCAGAGTTCGGGAGAATACCGACCGTTTCGATGCAGACCAGATATGCTGCTCCCACGAGAGGTGGACTCATGGCACTCACGCTCTACACCGATGGCTTTTTCATCAGCCCCTACGCCTTTTCGGTCTTCGTCGCCCTCGAGGAGAAGGGGGTGCCCTACACCCTAGCGACGGTGTCGCTGGCCGATCAGGAGCAGCATCGTGCGCAATTTCTCGAGCGCACGAAGCTCGGCCGCGTGCCGGTCATCGATCACGACGGGTTTTGGCTCGCCGAGTCGGCGGCGATCGTCGACTACTTGGACGAGGTCTTCACCGGGCCGCGGTACCGTCGCGCGCTACCCGAGGACGTCCAAGAGCGGGCCCGCGCTCGGATGGTGATGCATTGGATTCGCTCCGATCTCATGGAGTTGCGCCAAGAGCGACCCACGACGACGATATTCTATGCGCCCGCCGATCAGCCGCTCACGCCGGCCGGAGACGCGGCCGCCAAGCGCCTCGTCGAAATCGCTCTGCGGCTGGTGCCCGAGGCCAGGAGTTCGTTGTTCGGGGGCTGGTGCATTGCCGATAGCGATCTCGCCTTCATGCTGCAGCGGCTCCTCCTCAGTCGCCACGACGTCCCCGGGCGGCTGCGCGCCTTCGTGGATGCGCAATGGGCGCGCCCGTCGGTGCAGAAGTGGGTGAGGCTCGAGCGCCCTGCCTATCGCCCCTACTGAGCGCCTGCCCTACGGCCGATCCCGTACTGACTGCCGACGGCCACCACACGTCCGTCGGAAAAGTCGACCTCCATCAACTCCTCGCTGTACGCGATCGTCGACACGGCTTTGTAGGTTTTCGAGTCGATGACCTGGACCGGAATGCCGGAGTTCTGCTCCGGCGACGGGTACACGTAGGCGCCGTCGATCGAAAACGTAATCCAGTGAGTCGTGTGATATCCGCCGCCGATCGTGACCCGCCGATTCTGCTTGGGAGGCATCACGGTCATATCGAATACGAACAGATCGGGATGATATTTCGACCCCAGCCAGACCTCGGTTTCGTCGGGCTTCCAGGCGATCGCATGGTTGCGCAGAGCGGGCGGATCGGGGTTACCCGGGTCGGGCACCCCCTCGGCGTGGACGCGCGCGACCACTTTGCCGGTGGCGACGTCGGCCATCTCGAATCCAAAAAACTGAAAGACGTTCCCGACCACGTAAGTGTCGGCGCCATTGACGGCGTGCGGGCCCACGATGTCGCCGAACGTCAAGTCGCGAACGATCTTGCTCGACGCAATGTCGACGACCGACACGAGTGGCGAGCTCTTAGTCTCCATGTAGGCATACTTGCCCGAGATCCCGATGTCCGTGTCGTGGACCAACGACGTGAGCTTGAATTCGCCGATCTGCATGCCCGTCTTGGGGTCCAACACGAACTCCAGCGGCTCGGTGTATTTCTCGCCGGCGGGCACGTACAGTTTCGTTCCGTCGATCGACACGTCGCCGCGATCGGCTCCCGGTGAAAGATCTTTGCTCCAGATCAGCTTGTCGGTGAGAAGGTCCATCGCGATGACCCGTCCGCCGCCGGAGGTCTGATAAAAGAGATAAAGCGCGTGCAGAAGGACGTTGCCGCAGACGCCGCGCAGATCCCCGGACGCTCCCGGCAAGGGGCCGATCGCCTTGATCATCCGATGGCCCTTGTCGATGTCGTAGACGTTCACTTTGTTGCCGGCGGATCCCGCATAGATGTACCGCTGCACGGGCCCGCCCCCCGGCGTCGCGCCGCCGGTTCCCGTCGCACCGCCATTTCCGGTGCTTCCGCCGCTGGACGATCCATCCACCGGCCCGCCAGTGCCGGTGGTCGCGCCCGACGCGGAGCCGCCCGTTCCCGAGGCGCCGCCGCTGCTGCCACCGGTCGTGTTGCCGGTGTTGCCCCCGCTGTTGTTCGCGCCCGCCGTCGCGGAAGTGTCCGCCGGTCTCGGCGGCTCAGACGTTCCGCTGCAGCCGGCCCACGACGCGCCGCCAACGATCGAGAGAACCATCGAAACGCATCTCATTCTCGGCATCGCGGTCCTCGGATAGCGTAAAAGGCCGAACGGGACAAACGCACGGAAAAGATATCAGCGCGCGAACCTTTCGCCATCCCGCAATCGAAATCAGATGAGACATGAAAAATACACGTCCCTTCGGGCCCTACTCGAAGAGCTGGATTTCCGCGCTTTGAAAATCATCAGCGCCGCAAAACATGCTCAAGGAGGACCTGGCAGGGGTCTTCCGCGTGAAAGTTGGCAAGCGAATTCGGATCTTCTACCTCGCTTCATCTGTGCACAATACGGCGATCGTTCTGATGATCGGCTACCGCAAAGAAGGTGACAAGAACGACGCCTACGAAGTGCTCCGTCGGCTATTGCATCGAGGTGCCTTCGACGCTCACTTTGCCGAGCTTGGTGTGCGCAAGCCGAAACTGTAGGCGTGGGTGCCCCTCATGCTGGCGTATCGGCCGTGCTTCCGTACTGTTAGGCGGAATCGACGGATGGGGCGGATTGTGCGGCGCCGAGAGGGAGGGGTGATGCTGGCAGGCTACTTTGGCTCGGGTTTCCGCACGAAAAAGACGGGCGAGCCTACGGTGAAGAACAGCCACCCGTTCGCGTCCAAGAGCTCGGCCCGGTACACGGTGGGCGCCATCCCCGGCGCCAGCTGGTTGTTCTCCGATAGCGGCAGCGCTTCCCATTTGAGCTTCGGCAAATCCGGTCGCATTTCTCAACCTCCGCTGCAACCGTACCACTCCGTCGGCGAGAGAGAAGCGCTTTGCCGAAACTCGGCCGCGTTCGGTTGGCGGCGCACTCGTTACGCGCGCTCCTCAGCGGCACGCGGTGGAGAGCACTGCCACGTCCCCGTCGGTCGCGACCTTGAAATCGAGCGTCGCATGCGTGACTTCCATTCTATACGCGTGGCCGGGGGCGAGCGGATCGCAGCGCTTCCTCTTATATGCCGGGGGAATGTCACCGTACTTCCACTCGCCGGCGATCGACATCCGCGGGTCGTGCGTCAGCGCCAGGCTGCAGATTAGCTCGCTGGGGGCGGTCCCGCCGTCCTGCGCGCCGATCTCGTACACGTCGAGGTCCATGACACGCGAGGGCTCTTCGCCGTTTCCGCACTGAGCGAATCGGAAGACGTAATCGGGGCCGCGCCGGTCGACCGCGATGCCCACGGCCAGGTCGCTGGGCGGCTTTCTCCGGCAACTCGCCGCGAGAACGACGAGCAGCCACACCCGGGTGTGCCTTCCATTCATTTCCAATCACTTTCTTGCCACCTCCTCGGAGAGCGCGTCAACCTCGTCAGCGACCCAAGCTGTACCCGCAGTGTTACCCATGTCCTGTCCGGACCGACGGTGACTGGATCGGGGACGGGGACTGGATCGGGGACGGGGACCGTCACCGTCTCCGTCACTGACACTGCCCCCATCACTGACGCTGATATTTGAGTTGGGGACGGTGACAGTGACTGGATCGGTGATGGGGACGGTTGCGGAGACAGCGACAGGGACAGCGCCACTCCGCGACGCCCATTGTCGTAGGAAGGCCGCGCCAGGCTTCGCCTGGCACTGGCCTTGCGCGAAGCGCTATGCGCCTGTAACCGATATCAACCCGCCTCGCTCGATGGGCCATTGTCAATTGCAACGCCGCGCCTCCTTCCCGGCCGTCGTCCGGCCGCCTCCGGCTTGCAAAGCACCGGACGACGTCCGGGAAGGAGGCGCTCATGGCAATGCAAGTTCACGAAATGGCTCCCTCGATCGTCGAAGCTCTCGCCCCACTCATGCCGCTCATCCAAAGGCAAGATCGGGCGCTGGCTGTGCAACTTCGCACGGCCGCCAGCAGCATGGTCCTCAACATCGCCGAGTCGGAGTACAGCGACCCCGGCAACAAGCGCGCTCGCCTCTTCACCGCCGCGGGGTCGGCGAACGAGTCCCGCTCGGCCATCCGGGTGGCGGTTGCGTGGGGTTACGTCCGGCAGGAGCGCGCGGCGGACGTACTCGCTCGACTCGATCGGGTAATGGCCATCCTCTGGAAGCTCACGCACGGCCCGTGAGCCGTGCGTCGCCACCGGCGCCCGCGACAAGCGAGAGCCCGTGGCGCGTAGGTCAGTGACCGCCGACGAGGTGCACCAGAGTGCCGAGCACGTGATCGAACCGGCGCCTGAGCTCGGCGTCGACATCGGGCAGGTAGCCCAGCGCCGCAGATACTTCGAAGCACGCGAGCACCTCGCGCAAAGAACCGAGCGCCGTATGGTAACGCGCCGCGCGATTCTTGCCGCGAGAATAGCTTCCCTCGGCGAGGTTCAACGGAGCGCTCGTGAGCGCCCTCCTGCACTGCCTGGCGAGATCCGGATCGCGCCGCTCGAGCTCTTTGACGAGAGGCCCGAGCGAACGAACGAGACCCAGGAGGACGGGATAGATGCGAAGCATGGCGAACTCCTTTCGTGCGTGCCGATCCGCGCACCCGCGCGCGGGGGCACCCCCGCCGTCCCCTCCGCGCGCAGGAGCTGTCCAGGCTGCGAGCGAAGCGAGCACCGCGCGGGGCCGCGCGCAGGCCCGCCACTTGGATGATCGGCAGTCCACATCACCTACCCACGTGGGCGGGCCGAGCACGGCCCCGGCCTGGACGGCTCCGAGCACGGAGGTACGATCCAAAGACCCGAGCGCCCGTCACGCTCTCTCGCTCCCGCGCGTTGCGCTGCCACTCGCCCTCGCACGCGCTCTCGCCCTCGCACGCGCGCACGCTCGCCCCTTGCTTGCATTGGCTCTACTCAGTGACACCCACGCGGGCGGGGCGAGCACGATCCCGACCTGGACGGCTCGAGCGAGCCGCGCCGACTGTCACCATCCATACCGCACCGCGAGCCACAGAACTACGCCGAGCACCGCCGCGATGGCCAACATCAGCGCGGCGCCGGGGACCAAGAACGGAAGAACGAGCAACACAATCCCGGTCAGCAGGTGCGGAGGGCGCGCCATCTTGCGGCCGTACACGAGGAGCACGAATCCCGCGGACGACACGAGCATGCCGGCCAGCAACGAAGATGCGTCAAAGTTCAAAGAGCGTCGGAGTCGGGACTACTCGTGCGCGTGTTCGTCGAGCCAGTTCAGCAGCTTGCGGACGCTCCCTCTGGCGAGCGCCACGCTCGTGTCGGCCGCGCCATAGTAGAGATAGATGGTGTCGCCGTCGGCACCGAGGGTGTACCCGCATGGAAACGTGACGTTGCCGACATCTCCTTCACGCTCGTAGCTGGTTTCCGGACCGAAGATCCACGAGTCGCCTCGTCGAAGGCAGTGGTCCGGCTTGTCCAGCGCGAAAAGCGCAACGCCGAGTCGATAGAGGCTGCCCGACGCCGTGTGCTTGACGCCATGGTAGATCATCAGCCATCCTCGCGTAGTTTCGATGAGCGGCGGCGAAAGACCCACCTTGTTGGCGTCCCACCATGCCCCCCTCCGCGCCGGAAGAACCAGCTTGTGGCCCCCCCAATTACGTAGGTCCGGCGAGAAAGATATCCATATATGGGCCCCCGAATCGGCATTGGGGCGGTGAATGAGCGCGAAGTTTCCATCGATTCGCCGGGGAAGCAGCGCGGCGTCCTTGTCATCCGGCTGCATCACCAGCCCGCAGCGCTCGAACTTGTGAAAATCGTCGGTGAGCGCGAGAGCGACACCCGGTCCCCCTTTGCTGAACGCCGTGTACGCCACGGCGTATTTGCCGAGTTCTTCCACGAACGTGATCCGAGGGTCTTCGATTCCCCACAGTTCCTCGGGGTAGTGCTTGGGGTCCGGGCGGAGCGTCGGCTCGGGGTCCACCACCCAGCCGTCAACCCCGTTCTTCGATCGTGCCGCACACAAGTGCGAGTGCCCGCGCCGATCCTCCACCCGGCAGAGCAGCAGCGTCGTACCATCGCGCAGTCGAGTCGCTCCAGGGTTGAAAACGCTGTGTGCCGGATAGGGCCAGTCGGCAGCGGTCAAGATCGGGTTCTTGTCATCCCGAACAAATAAGTCCACGTAGCTGTGCCTTTGCGTCATTTCGTGTTTCCCCGCTCGACATGTGGCTCGACGCCGCTCCGCTCGACCGAACGCATTTCACAGAGCGCGAGCAACAACGACAGCGTGGATTCCGCACCCTGGTTCTCGTTCACCCGGTCGGCATGGAGTCCGTCGCGGCAGCCGCCGGTCGTCGCGTCGTAAAGCCATTGGTGGAGCTGGTTCTGCCCGAAAAACCAGCTGAGCGCATGCCAAGCACGCTCCGTCCAACGCTCGTCTCCCGTCACCCGGCGCGCTTCCATACAGGCGGAGACCATGGCGCACGCCTCGACGGGCTGCTGGTCGAACGAAGCTTTGGACCCACCGCGCTCGTAAAAACCGTTGGAGCCGACAGGCGCGAAGTAACCGTCGGGCGAGGACTGCACGGACGATAGCCATTCGAGTGATCGCAAGCCGGTTGCCGTCATCTCTTCGTGATCCATCGACGCGCCCGAAACGACGAGCGCCTGCGACAGGCGCGCGTTGCAATAGGTGAGACGATCCTCGAACCACGGCCAGTCGCGCCGACTCGTCCGCTGGAAGATGCCGAGGAGCTTCTCGGCCAGCGCTGCGCGCACGGCTTCCACATTGCTGTCGCCCGCGAACGCCCGCAGATATTCGTCGATGCCGAGCAACGCGAACGCCCACGCCCGAGGACTCGTGAAGCTGGACAGCGCCGGCAGCGCTGCGTGGAAAAGCCGGCCGCTGAGGTTCTGCCTGCCGGTATCGCTCGACCGACCGACCACGCTACCGAGAGCCCACATCGCTCGCCCATGACTGTCCTCGGATCCGACATTCTCCGTCCATCGACGAGAATAGCTCATGAAGTTTCTGAATCTTCCGCGCTCGGCATTGAAAGCATGACTCACGAACGCGAGGTAGCGCGATGCGAGCGCGCGCACGGCTTTCGGATCCTCGGTGCCGGCATCTTCGACCATCGTCATCAAGAGCAGGGCTCTGGCGTTGTCATCGAGGCAATAGCCCTCCTCGTAGCAAGGAATCGTAAACAGCGCATGTTGCAAGACGCCGGTATCATCGGTCATCGTGCCAAGGTGCTCGAGCTTCGTTTCGGGCAGCTCGGCCTGTCGGGTCGCCAGCGTCTTTGCTTGGAAAGCAGCGCGCAACCGGGCAGCGTGTTCGATACTTGCTTGCTCGAACGTCTCCCGATAACGGTGGGCGACGGTGGGCCATTTCATGTCCATGCCGTGCGCCTCTGCACGCCGGCAGAGCTCGAGGCGCTTCTCGTCGTTGCCGAGAAGGCTCATGACCTCCCGGGCAATTGCCTCGGGATCTCTCCAAGGTACGATGATACCGCGCCCGTCGGCGAGGAGCTCACGCGCGTACCAGTAAGGTGTCGAGATGACCGCCTTGCCCGATCCGACGGCATAGGCCAGCGTCCCCGAGGTGATCTGCTCGACCTTCAGATAGGGAGTGACGTAGATGTCGGCCGCCGAGAGAAATTCGGTGAGCTCGGCGTGGTTGACGAAACGGTCATGGAAGATCATGTGGGAATCGACGCCCAATTTCTTGGCCCGACTCTCGAGCATCAATCGGTACGTCTCTCCGTGACGCTCTTTGATGTGAGGATGAGTAGCGCCGAGCACGATGTAGACCGTGTTCGGAAATGCCTCGAGAATGGCGGGCAAGGCGTCGATGACATGCTCGATGCCCTTGTCGGGCGACAAGAGGCCGAACGTGAGGATGACCGATTTGCCGTCGACACCCAGCTGATCCTTGCTGCGCTTTGCCGATGCCAAGCTCGGAATCCCGTGGGGAATCACGTCGATCTTGCGTTCGGGGACGCGGTGCACTTCTCGTAGAAGCGAGGCGCCGAGCTTGCTCATGACCACCAGCCGCTCCGAAATACGAGTGATTTCGTCCATGGCCGCGCGCTGATGCACATTCGGCTCCGCGAGGATCGTGTGAAGCGTCGTCACGATGGGCATCCGTAGCTCCCGAAGCAGTGGGAGAAGGTGACTGCCAGCTTTGCCGCCAAAAATGCCGTACTCGTGCTGCACGCACACCAAATCGACCGTGTTGACGTTCAAAAAGTCCGCCGCGCGCCGATACGACGCGACGTCATTTTCAGAGATCTCGAAGCGAACCCGCGGCGGATAGGCGTGCCGCTTGCCGGCGTCGTTCATCGCGAGCACGAAGCAGTCGAGCTCGGAGAACTCGAGGGCGAGAGCGTCGCTCAGATCGGCGGTGAAAGTGGCGATGCCGCATTGGCGCGGCACGTGGTTGCCGAGCATCGCAATCTTGCGGATGATTCCCGTGTGCATGGTCCCTCCAACCGAGCGCGCTGGGTGGAAGAGACTGCGCGCAGAGCCGCCACGCCCGACGGCCGATACACGGATTCATGCCAGCATGCTCGTTCGCCGGCGCTCGCTGAACTGTCGTGTGGGCCGGAGACGCCCATCCCACAGCGCGCCAACGCGTGCTCGCGCGTGAGCGACTTCACGAATCAGCCGCCCTGCCGAACGTAATCAGGCCAAGCGGAAGGTCGAGACTATGGCACGTACGCGCGCGCATGCAAGAGCTCATTTGTCGAGTGCGGTGACCTCGGTGTCCGCCGATTCCGCGCGATGGGTCGCGGGCGGGCGTCCCATGCGACGAA
>WNGA01038492.1_pt1 | contig 10015 bp, 11 predicted proteins | sample 5400061 | NCBI WGS metagenome assembly WNGA01 (sample SAMN13153366, study PRJNA577476) | soil metagenome | isolation source: 100 cm soil or saprolite under grassland replicate 2 | place: USA:California | collected 2016-06-15
TGAAGGCCACTGCTACAGCCGCTTGCGGCAATCCGACGATTTCCGCGAAGGCGTCGAAGCGTTCCACGCCAAGCGACCCCCTAAGTTCGTTGGAAGCTGAACTGAAAGCCGGCTCCGCTCCCTGCTGCGGCTGTTCACGATTTCATATCTGCAGTACCGCCTCCTCGATCACCTCACCGCGCTCGATCACAAATGCTCGCCGCGTCAACATGGCTGCTCGCTTGAGGTCGGATTCGGCGACGTGAACTGCGAGGCCGTGCTCCGCCTGCTGGAAGTCACGGATAGTTTGCGCCAGTCGCCGCGACAACGCGGTCGAGACTCCCTCAAACGGCTCGTCGAGAAGAAGCAGCTTTCGGCCATTCACGAAGGCGCGGGCCAGCGCCACCATCTTTTGCTGCCCGCCGCTCAGCGTGATCGCCCTGCGCGCGGACCACTCTCTGAGCTCCGGCATCAGATCGAGGATCCGGTGTAGCCTCTCGTCATAGTTCGGGACGCCGCTGGCTTGAGCGGGGATCAACAGGTTGTCGCGAACAGACAATGTGCCCACTAGGCGCCGATCCTCGGGCAAGTATCCGATGCCGAGCCGAGCCCGCATGTGGGAGCTCATGCCGTCGAGCTTTTTCCCGTCGAGATCGATCCGACCTGAGCTCAGGCGGGTTAACCCCATGATGCTGCGGATCGTCGTGGTCTTACCGGCGCCGTTGCGGCCGACGAGCCCAACTGTGGCGCCGATATCGACCGCGAGGCTCAGCTTCCGCAGGATGGTGACCCCGCTGATCGCGACGGTGATGCCTTCGACGCGGAGCACGCTAGTCCTCTCCGAGAACGGCGCGGCGGACCTGCGGGCGTGCCAGCACGTCGGTGACCGGACCGTCGGCAATGATTTTTCCGCCATCAAATGCCACGCCCCGCTCCGCGTAGCGCTCCATGATCTCCAAGTCGTGCTCGACGAAGATCGTGGTGACACGGCGCTCCTTGAGCGCGGGCATCAGTGTGTCCATGACGGAAAACTTGTCGCGCGCACTCACGCCGCTGGTCGGCTCGTCCATCAGCAGTATCTTCGGCTCGAGAACGACCGACAGCGCCACGTCGAGGACCTTGCGCCCGCCTTCCGGCAGGTTCGACACGGTCGCCGCCGCCTGATCGCGCAGTCCGAACAGCGCGAGGAGTTCGTCGGCCTTGGTCACGCAATCGCTACGGTACATCGGTGTCCAGAAATCCGCGCTTCGACCGGAATGCGCGGCGATCGCAATCAGGATGTTGTCGAGCACTGTCAGCCCAGTATAGAGCTGTGGGATCTGGAAGGAACGCGCCATGCCCAGCGCGGTGACCCGTCGGGGGCCGAGCCCCGTGATATCGGTCCCCTGAAACACGATGCGGCCGGACGTGGGCTGAAGGTAGCCGGTGATCAGGTTCAGCAGCGTGGTCTTGCCGGAGCCGTTGGTGCCGATGATCCCGACCGTCTCGCCCTCGCCAACCGACAGGCTCACGTCGTCGACGGCGCGCAGCATGCCGAATGCGCGGGATACGTTCTGAACGTCGATCATTGCCGCAGTCTCCGTAGCTTGGCCCGCAAGCGCGTAAGGAGTCCCCACAGCCCCTGCGGCTGGAAGTAGATCACCACCAACAGGAAGATCCCCAAGGTCAGCTGCCAGGTGTTGGGCGAGAACTTAAGCGCATAGTTTTTGACGAACTCGAACGCGATCGAACCAATGAGGGGAGCGAACACACTGCCGGTCCCGCCTAGCACCGCGACGAAGACGAAATCGCCCGAGGAGACCCAGAAGGCGAGTTCCGGTGACACATGGCCGACGAGGTACGCGACAAGAGCACCGCCAAGGCCGCTGATGGCCCCGGAGATGACGTAGGACGCCAGGATCGCATGGCTTGCGGATGCGCCGAGATATTCAATACGAATTTCGTTGTAGCGTACCGCCTGCATGAGGTAGCCGAGCGGCGAGGCGAGAAATCGTGCGCCGACATATACCACGGCAGCAGTGAGCACGAGCACGAGGTAGTACTGTACGAGGCCGGGATGCGCAGGCGACGCGCCCGCGAGGGTGAAACCTCGAACACTGAGGCCATCGGTCCCACCAGAGAAATCGTAGAACTTGATCAGCACTGTGTAGAGGATCATCGACAGCGCAAGGCTCAGCATTGCAAAATAGATGCCGCGGAAGCGCATGAGCAACAGCCCGAGCGCGGCCGCGACCAGCGCCGATATGATGGTCGCCAGTGGAAGCCCGACCAGCGCCTCGCCGATGCCGAACCTGTTCGCCAGAAAGCCGACCGCATAGGCGCCAATGGCGAAATAAAGCGCATGACCGAACGAGATAAGGCCGCCGCGCAGGAGCAGCACGACACCAAGGACGACGGCGCCTTTGGCCAGCGCGAGCGCGATGAGGAAGCTGATCCAATCCGACAAGAACAGCGGCAAGATAGCGATGACAGCGAACGCCACGATCGCTGCCAAGGGAAGGCTTGGACGGGTCGAGGGCTCGCTCATATCTTGCGCAGCTCGATGGCGCCAAACAGGCCTTGCGGTCGCCACAGCAGAACCGCAACCATCAGCGCATAGATCACGAACAGCTCGATCTCGGGGAACAACTGAACGGCCGAGGCGCGCGCAATACCCACGATAATACAGCCGAGCGCCGCGCCGCCGATGCTCCCCAACCCGCCGATACCGACGACCGCAAATGCAAGCACGATGACGGACACCCCCATGCCTGGCTCGACCGACGTCATCGGCGCGGTGAACGCGCCGCCGAGCGCCGCCAGAAACGTGCCGAGTGCGAAAGCCATGAGGTCGATGCGCGGGACATTGATGCCAAGCGCGCCCGCCATCTCACGGTCGTTGATGACGCAGGTAACCTCGCGGCCGAACGAGGTGTGGTGAATGACGAACCAGAGTAGAAGGCCCGCAAGGATTGCAACAATCGTCAGCAGGAACGGATAGCCGGCAAAAGCGATGCCCGCCACGCGCACCCGGCCGAACAGCCGGAACGGACCCTCGACAAGATACGGTTCGATTCCCCAGATCAACCGAATCACGTCCTCCAGGATGAGGAAGAGCGCAAAGGTCGTCAGCAGTCCGATGACCTCGTCCTCGCCATAAACACGCCGCAGAAACAGGCGCTCGATGAGCGGGCCGAGCGTCAATCCGACGACGGTGGCGGCGAGCAGCAGCAGCAGCAGAGTTACCCAGCCGTGCTGCTCCTGACCTGCAAATTGGAGGATGAATGTCGCGCCGAGATAGGCGCCGATGGCGTAGAGGCTCCCATGCGCGACGTTGAGGATGCGCAACACACCGAAGATGAATGTGATACCCGCCGAGACGAGAAACAGCCAAGACGCGAACGTAATGCCGTCAATCAGGATGATCGGCAGGATATTCATGAGAACCGCACCTCAGCAGCCCCTTCGCGCCGAGTGGGACACCGCTCGGCCCCGCCCGCAACGTGCGCTTACCCTGAGGGTTGGGGCGCGCTCGGACGCTAAGGCTAACCGCTCCGCCGAACGCGCTGCCGTCCGAACGACGGCCCTCGCCCCAAGGGCGCTGGCGCTATTTCCGGGTCGGCCAGCTTTCGATCCACTCGACCGTCTTCTTGCCCTCCGGCGGAGTGACATCGGAGGCGGGGAAAACCCGGAATTGGTCGAGGATGGGATAGCCGAACGCGGGGTGCTTCTGTCGAGAGGTGAGGCCCCACATCGCCTCGTGCACTGCCTCATGATCCTTGCGCACGAGGACGCGGCCGCGCGGTGTGTCAAACTCCAGGCCTTCCATCGCAACGGCGATCTCCTCAGTGGTCGGCCAAGCGCCGTTCTTCACCTTGACGGATTTTTCGATCGCGGCCTTCAGCCCATAGAAGGCCTGCGCCATGAAGGTCCCCTGGTAGTCCGGCATACTATTGAACTTGGCTTTGTAGCTCCTGAGATACTCGCCGTTGCCGGCATTCTTGTCCGGATCCGGATACTGGAGGTGATAGCCGCGGCCGGAAAAGGCCGCGCCCTTGGGAAGAATCTCCGCCTGGTTCAGCAGGCCAGTCGTCATAATCACCAGGCTCTGCTCGAACAGGCCGCGCGTCTCGCCCTGATTGATGAAGCTGGTCAGGCCGGCGCCCCAGTTGACGGTGTGGATGACATCCGGCTTTAGCGCGAGCAGGCGGGAGATCTCAGCGGAATATTCGGTCGCCAGGAACTTGGTCCACAGTTCGCCCACCACCTGCACGTCCGGCTTGAGCTTGAGGATCGTGCGCTTGAACACGTCCCAGGAATCGCGGCCGTAGGCATAGTCGTAGTTCAGGCCCGCGATGGTCTTGAGATCGGGCTTGGTGGCCAGGACATAGAGCGCCGCACTGATATTCTCGGATGCCGCATGCGCAGCAGTGCGAAACACGTATTTGTGGATTCCCTTGTCGATTAGCCGATAGTTGGCGCACACGTGAAAGATGGTCAGCGTCTTGAGCTCGTCGGCGACTGGGGCGACGGCGAGACAATTGGCGCTCGACGTATAGCCGATTGCAATAGTGATCTTTTCGTCCTGGACAAGCCGACGATATTCCGCAACTTTGTCGGCAGCGGACCCGGCTTCGTCGACATAGATGGTGTTGAGACGGACACCCTCGATCCCACCGGCGGCGTTGAACTGCTCCGTCAACAATTTGGCCGTGTTGACCGCAGATGCATCGTGCGGTGCGGCTGCCCCGGAGAGAAATTGGACAATCGCGATCTTAATTTCGCTTGGCTTGCTCTGCGCCAGCGCGGGTCCGAACTGCAGATACGCCGCGACGAGAGCCATCGCCCCGGCTACGCTGCGCATGCCATTCCTCATGGTAATTCTCCCGTTTTGGCCTCAAGCGCCGGTTCCTGTTTTACCAGATGTATAATGCTCCGTTCCATTTTTCCTGCCAAGGTATGGAGCTAGGGGCCGCGAAGCGTCAAACACTGAAGACATGTTTCTTCCGGGCGTGCTGTGATGGGTAATCAGCCATATCGGTCAAGTACAGGGTTGCCTTGACGACATGTTGGAGCGTGCATCCGGCCGCCGCCAGGATGGCTTCGAGATTGACGATCGTCTGGCGCGTTTGCTCGATTACGTCATCGGAGGTCACTTCCCCGGTCCTTGGATCGAGTCCCCCCATCCCCGATACATAAACCCACGGTCCAACCACCGTCGCATGAGAAAACGGCCCAGGCGGCTGCGGAGCCTTGGGTGCGTCAACGAGTTTATGTGCGGGCATGATCCGATCATCCCCATGCTTCATTCGCGCGCCTTGGCGCCGATCCAATCCCGCAGAGCGCTTGCCGTCGAAAAGCCCGATTGGCGGTCGATCAGTCGTCCGTCACGAAACAGGAGCAGAGTTGGGACGCCGCGAATGTCGTACTTGGCAGCGAATTCCGCATGCCGTTCGGCATCGAGCTTGTGGGCACGAACGGCGCCGCCTGATGCGACTGCGACCGCCGCAACCATCGGCTCGATCCGACGGCAGATTACGCAGCTTGGCGTGTAGACGTCCAACACCAGCAGTCCCGGCGCCGCAAGGGCCGCATCGACTCGATCCGCTGAGGTCAACTCCGAGAGCGTTGCCAACTCAGTCTCCTCAGGCGGATTTCTTCCAGAGTTCTCCGCGACCTTTCATGTAGCTCAGGAAATCGTCCGGCCCGACGTTGAGGGCCCCATTGATCAGATTGAAGCTGTTGCCGGTATTCACGGTCTCGAGCGTTTCGATTAGGTCGCAATCCGACGCGCCTTTCCGGCGCAACTCCTCGATATCAGCTGAAACGATCGAATGAGGGTCGCCGTTCGCCTTCAGCGCATAATTGAACAGAGCCTTTTCCTTGCCCGACAGGCCGATGCGATCGGGATCGAATTCGAGCGCGGCCACGACTTCCTCGTCTGAAGCTCCGGCATTGCGCAGGGCCGTCGCATGGAACGACACGCAATAGTCGCACTTATTCGCCTCGGCGAGCGCAGTCATCAGCGCTTCCTTGAACTTGACGCTGAGATTTCCTTGGGAGAGGAGCACCATCAGGCGCTGGAAATTGGCTTTGGCAAGGGCGGGAAAGGCCGCATAGGCCTTGAACAGATTTGAGACGCGGCCGGGCCCACGCAACCGCTGCATCTCATCGTAGAACTCTTTACGTGCGCCTGTCGCCTGTTCGATCGGAACGAGGTCGATGAACGGTGACATGCTTGCATCACGGCTCCATTGACCAGTCATGGTCATGTTCCCCACCAATGCGGTTGCAAAAAAGGTGACGCGTAGTCCAGGAGAGACCAAGTCGTTTGTCATCTAATTTTGTCTCTATATCACGCGGGACCTGGAAGGCAAATCGCGTGCGACGTGCCTGCTCTTCGGGTCGGGGTTGCGTGACGCTGGCGGCCGCGAAAGGACATGCAAGTTCCCTGGCGAACAGAAAAGCCACTCCCGTTGCCGAGACTCGCGCTCTTCGCGCTCAGTTTTCATTCCGGCAAGATGGCATTGCGGCTCCGCGGCAACACGAGCCGGTTGGGTGGACGGACGTGAGCGACCGAAGCATTTGGCTTGCGCTCATCACTATCAGCGGAATCACCAAGGTTGTGTGGGCACTATCGATGCCGTAGGCAACGCCTGCCAAGAACCAGCCAATTATCACCACCAGAGAGGTGAGGATGCTGACCACCGCGCCCTTGCTCGTCCCGAAATGCGGCGCATAGAAGATCAACAGCACCAGGATCGCGAGTGTCGCGCGCAGCGACTTGGCGAGAAAGGTGGCCTTCAGGACGTCGGGCACGTAGATCGCGAGCGGGATCGGGTGAAGTCCCACGACAACCGTGGCAATGCAGACGAAATTGAGAGAACTGTGGTCATCCGTGCTCTTCTTGCGAATGGTTTGATAGAAGTCCTTGTAGAGCGGCGTCGCCGTGCCGATGCTGATCACCGAGATCTTGCCGAATAGCGATCCGGCAAGACCCGCCACCACGATCGTGGCGAGCACGTTGTCCATCTGCGTAATGATCGTCGGGAAGGCCTGCAGCGAATCTATCTTCGGGAACAGCACAGCCGCGCACATGCCGACTAGCGCAGCAAAGATGCCGAACCGGATCAACAGCAGCGCAGTGTAGAGGCTGGACGCCTGCGCCTTGCGACCGTCACCCACCGTGCTTATCGCCTGCAGCACGTATGTCGCCGGCATTCGAATAATGAAACCCCAAGGGCCAAGCAAATAGTATCGCCTGAACTCGGCGCCGCATGAGCCTGGCATTGCGCCAGTGGCTTCGTCATGCCCGGCTTTATGCCGTCTTCCGGCGGAAAAGATGTGGATGACCGAGACAAGCCCGGCCATGACGGTGCGCACGCCGCGATGCAGGTTTTCGGCTGGTCAGGTTCCGCGAAACTTGGGGGTGCGCTTGTCGTGGAAAGCTTCGACGCCTTCCCGGAAATCGTCGGACTGGCGCAGGCGGCTGTAGTTGAGACCTTCAAGCTCGATGGCGATGGAGAGCGTCGCATCCTCGGTGTCGTTGAGCAGCTTCTTCGCCGTGCGCTGCGCCAGCGGCGAGAAAGTTCGCAGCTCGTCGACAAGCGCATCGACGGTTGCTTCGAGCTTGTCGTCGGCGACGCAGTCCGTTGCGATGCCCCACTCCAATGCCTGGCGGCCTGGTATGCGCTTGGAGCGCATCACGATATCCTTCGTGCGCGTGATGCCGACAATCTTCTGCAGACGCGCCGATCCGCCCGAGCCGGGGATCTGGCCGAGCTTTTGCTCGGGCAACGCGTAAAGGCAGGTCTCCGAGGCAATGCGGAAATCGCAGGCCAGCGATATCTCGAAACCGACGCCGAAGGCGTAGCCGCGGTTAGCGGCAATGACCGGCTTGCGGCAGCGCGCCGGCGCGGCAATGTTCCAGGCCAGCTTGGAGACATGCTCGGGAGAGGCTTCGAGGAATCCGCGAATGAAGCCGCCGGACGAGAAGTGCTCGCCGACCGAGCGCAGCACGATGACGCGGACGCGTGGATCATCGTCGAGAGCCTCGAAAGCCCGCCGCAACTGGTCGCGCTGCGGCATCGAGATCGTGTTGAAGGGCGGCCGGTCGAGAATGACATCAGCGCGTTCGCGCTCGGCAGCGATCTCGACGCGAAAGCCGTCGAGGTCCTGCAGTCTCGAATCGGGGGATGTCACCGGCGAGTGCATGGATCAAGCCCTCTGATTAGAAGATATAGAAACGGCTGTAGGCGTCGGCTCCGCCTCGTATTCGCCCGCGACCAGCTTTCGGCGCAGCAGCTTGCCGACCGGAGACTTCGGGATTTCCCGGACGAAGATGTAGCGGCGCGGCCGTTTGAAGTGGGCAAGGCCCGAGCTCCGACAATGCGAGTCGAGCTCGTCGTGCGCAACATCGCAGCGGCGCCGGATGAAGGCGGCCACGACCTTGCCCCAGCGTTCGTCGGGAAGCCCGACAACAGCCACCTCTGCGACGGCAGGATGCAGCGAGAGGCAACTTTCGATCTCTACCGGCGAGACGTTCTCGCCGCCGCTGATGATCATGTCGTCGACCCGGCCGGTAACATAGATGTCTCCGTCGTCGTCCGCGTAGCCGGTATCGCCCGTCACTCGCCCGGCGCGGCGATCTCATCGATATTGCTCGCGCCAAGCTTGACGATCCGGATCATCTGGTTGATGCCGGCGCGGCCCGCCGAACCGGGCTTGCGAGCCGCATCCTGATTGATGGTGAAGGTGTAAATCTCGGAGGACCCGTAGTGATTGACAAACAGGTCGGGACGGAAGGCGTCGCTCAGCTTGGCAAGGAGGCCGTCCGTCATCGGCGCGCCGGCAAAACCCAGCTTCCGCACGGAGCTTACGTCCGAGCGCGCAAAGGCCTCGTGATGCACAATGTCGTGGTATAGGGTCGGCACGAGATAAAGGTTGGTGATCCTCTCCTTCTCGATCAGCCGCAGCGCCTCCACGATGTCGAAACGCGGCAGGCAGACAAACCGGCCGCCGATCAGCGACATGGACAGCAGCGAGCGCACTCCCATCGTGTGGTAGAGGGGCATGACCCCGAGCGTGCGTTCGCCGTGACCGTAAATGTTCTGCGCGACGTGGGCGACTGCGGCTGCACGCTCGGCGCGATGGCGCCGCGGCACGCCCTTCGGCTTCGCCGTAGTGCCGGATGTATAAAGCATCAGCGAGATGGCATCGGCGTCCACCCGCGGCGTGGCCGGAGGTGCATCGGGTGCAACAAGCTCGGTAAAGCTGATGTCGGACGGCGCGGACTTTTGACCCACGGAGATGCGCGCGAGACCATGGCAGGCGACGCTGTCGGCAACGTTCTCGGACGACACCTGCTCGAAGGCGATCGCCTTGGCGCCGGAGTTCTGGGCCGCGTAATCGATTTCGTCGGCCTTGGCGCGCCAGTTGATAGGCGTGATGACGACGCCGGCGAACTGGCAAGCCCAATGCAAAGTGGCGGCCTCCCATCGGTTCTGCAACGCGGTGACGAGATGATCCCCGGCCGCCAGCCGCAGCTGGGCAAAGCCGGCAACCACCGCCGATATTTTGGCGTACCAATCCCGGTAGCTCAGCCGAATGTTGCCGTCGACAACGGCGACGGCGTTCGGATCGCGGGAGACGCTTGCAAGAAAGCTCGTTCCAAGATCAAGCATGGAGAGACTCCTGGCGCAGCGTGGCGGCGGCCTCGAGCGCCGCCGCGAGAATGGGGGCATAGCCGGTGCAGCGGCAGAGGTGGCCACCAATGACCTCTTTCAACTCCTCCTCCGATGGCCGAGGTGACACCGACAAGTAGGCATGCAGCGACATGAGGATACCTGCGGTACAGAAACCACACTGCAGAGCGTGATGGCGGCGGAAGGCTGCTTGCAGCACTGAGAGCCGGTCGGGAGACGGTGCGAGTCCCTCGACGGTGCGGATGTCGCAAGCTTGCGCCTGGACTGCGAGCATCAAGCAGGAACGGGCCGACAGGCCGTCGACGATGACTGTGCAGGCTCCGCACACGCCATGCTCGCAACCCACATGCGTG
>WNGA01036657.1_pt1 | contig 10014 bp, 12 predicted proteins | sample 5400061 | NCBI WGS metagenome assembly WNGA01 (sample SAMN13153366, study PRJNA577476) | soil metagenome | isolation source: 100 cm soil or saprolite under grassland replicate 2 | place: USA:California | collected 2016-06-15
AACGAAAACCAGAAACGTTGGATTGAGGATAATCATCGCTACCTTCATTTGCCGTTCAAGCTCGTCCAAGTGGCACGGGGTGGGGTCTAATGTCAGCGCCTCGAGGAAATGCAGTCGCGCGCCGTATGCTGGGGACCAGTGCGGCAGGAAGCTCGAAGCGCCAAAATTCAGCGTCCACCCTTCCCGCCTAGGATGCCTCCAGGAAGCACATAATGGCCGGTCATGAGTTTTCTGCGGATCGGGACACTATGGCGACACCCCACGAAAACTTGGCGCAAGGAAATGCCCATATGGCGCGTTTTCTCGCCAACTTCCACACGGTTCCACTAGCTGCGATAGGGCACGTGCGTCATTTCGATGCCGGCCATGCGCTTGAACAGTTCGCCGGAGAGGTGCACCGAGGTGCCGATTCCCCCGGAGCCGTAGCTGATCTTTGCGGGGTTGGCCTTGGCATAGGTGATGAACTCGCGCACCGACTTCGCCGGCGAGGAATTGGGCACCACCATGATATTCGATTGCGTGCAAATGAGCGTGACCGGGGCGAAATCGGCAATGGGATCATAGGTGAGGGAAGAATAGAGAAAGCGATTGGTCGCGTGCGGCACTGACGTGATGTACAGCGTGTAGCCGTCGGGCTCGGACTGGGCCGCGGCCTGAGCGCCGATGTTGGCGCCGGCCCCGCCGCGGTTCTCCACCACGATCTGTTGACCCCAAGCCTCGGAGAGACGGATGCCCATGACGCGGGCGATCACATCGGTCGCGCCGCCGGGCACGAACGGAACGATGATGCGCACGTGACGCGTGGGCCAGCCTTGCGCGCTCGCCGGGCGCACGAGTGAGCTGGATGTCAGCGTCGACGTCGCAACAAGGCCGGCGAAACGGCGGCGGGTGAGCATGGGCTCGTCCTCCCAGACCCTCGCGTCCGTTATCCGGAGCGAAGGGGCGCGCGCTCATTCGCGCGTCTCAATTTTTGGAGAGGCTACTGCCGCGCGCTGCGTCCCACAACGGCCCCCGTGCCGCGAAAGGCCGCAGGCCTGGGCACCGCGAGCAGGCTAACTATTTACCTTTCCCCTCCGCGATCGGGGGAAGGTCGGCATCGCTATTGACGGTCTTTTTACCCACGTGTTCCCCGCCAGTGAGCAGGAATACCGCAAGCGCGACAGCGATCAGTGCGCCCAAAATGGCGCCGAGCGTCCCGTTCCGTGCTCTGTTGTCGTTCATCACCGTCTCCGATCATTCGGACGTAAGTCCAACGCTCCTGCCGGTTCCGGGTTCCTGCGCCCGGCGCCTTGGAACTGCGGCAGCCTTGTGGCGCCTCGCGCGAGCGTTTAACAAACGGCCAAGGGCGGCAGCGCAGGTGCAGCCTCGCGGCATAAATTGGCGGAAAAATGCGCTGATGAAATCCAAGCTCAGCAAAGGCGCAACCGGCGATTGGGAGGTCGTGATCGGCATGGAAGTCCATGCCCAGGTGACCTCACAATCGAAACTCTTTTCCGGTGCATCGACCGCATTCGGCGGCGAGCCCAATTCGCACGTATCCCTCGTCGACGCGGCCATGCCCGGCATGCTGCCGGTGATCAATGAAGAGTGCATCAAGCAGGCGGTGCGCACCGGCCTCGGGCTCAAGGCGCAGATCAATTTGAAGTCGGTATTTGACCGCAAGAACTACTTTTATCCCGATCTCCCGCATGGCTATCAGATCAGCCAGTACAAATCGCCGCTCGTGGGCGAGGGCGAGGTTCTCGTCGATTTGCCGGACGGCGAGAGCGTGACTGTGGGGATTGAGCGGCTGCATCTCGAGCAGGACGCCGGCAAGTCGCTGCACGACCGGCATTCCAGCATGTCGCTCGTCGACCTCAATCGCGCGGGCGTGGCGCTGATGGAGATCGTATCGAAGCCGGACATGCGCTCGTCCGAGGAGGCCAAGGCCTATGTCGCGAAGTTGCGTGCCATCCTGCGCTATCTCGGTACCTGCGACGGCGATATGGAGAAGGGCAACCTGCGCGCCGACGTGAACGTGTCGGTGCGCAAGCTTGGTGCGCCGCTCGGCACGCGCTGCGAGATCAAGAACCTCAACTCGATCCGTTTCATCGGTCAGGCGATCGAATACGAGGCGCGGCGTCAGATCGAAGTTCTGGAGGACGGGGGTAAAATCGAGCAGGAGACGCGTTTGTTCGATCCGAACAAGGGCGAGACGCGCTCCATGCGCAACAAAGAGGAAGCGCACGACTATCGTTACTTTCCCGATCCCGATCTGCTGCCGCTCGAGCTTACGGCCGCCTACGTCGACGAGCTCAGGAGGCACCTTCCGGAATTGCCCGACGAGAAGAAGGCGCGTTTCACACGCGATTACGGCCTCTCCGGCTACGACGCCGGTGTTCTGGTTGCCGAGCGGGAGACGGCCGACTTCTTCGAAACGGTTGCAAAGGGCCGCGACGCGAAGGCCGCCGCCAACTGGGTTATCAACGAGCTCGCGGGTCGACTCAATAAAGAGGGCAAGGACATTTCTGCCTCCCCGGTGTCGGCCTCGCAGCTCGGCGCAGTCCTCGACCTGATCTCGGCCGGCACCATTTCGGGCAAGATTGCCAAGGATTTGTTCGAGATCTGTTGGCGCGAAGGCGGCGATCCGCAGGCGATCGTGGCGGCACGCGGCATGACGCAGGTGACCGATCTCTCGGCCATCGAACCTGTCGTCGACGACCTCATTGCCCAGAACCCGGACAAGGCGGAGCAGGCCAAAGCGAAGCCCGCGCTGATCGGTTGGTTCGTCGGTCAGGTGATGAAGGCGTCGGCGGGCAAAGCCAATCCGAAGGCGGTGAACGAGCTGCTCAGGACCAAGCTCGGACTCTGAAGATCGACGCGCGAACACGGACAGCGGGGCGAGCGAGCAACGACGACCGACGTGAATTATCCGTCGAGATTGTCCGTTCTCCGTCGTTTTCAGCGAATCACCTTGCAGGCCGATTCGCTCGATTCGTGCCGCATCGGGCGCTTGCAAGCAGGTTTGCGGACCTACTGACAGAAGATTTTTTGCACAGTTTGCTCGGTATGCTTAATGCCTGGTTGCGGGGGCTCTCGTAAGCGCAGGAGTCTCGCGCGCTTGCCGCATCCGCTGCAATCGCGCGGAAATCAGAACATGGCGAAAAGCCTTATGTCATCGATATTTCCGAGCAATCGGAAAAAGATCGCGCGAGCCGCTGCGCAATTGCGCCGTAGACGATGTGGCGCGCCTTTCCCGTCCCGCTCGAGACGCAAGATGTGGTGGTGATGCGCGTGCGGGCGCGCTTCATCGTGCAAAAACACTGGTTTTTTTATCGCGCTGTAGTAATCCCAATGCAGTGTTCGCGATCCCCGCGGGCACGGGACGACATCGCCACTCACTCATGGCTAGGAGGGCAGCATGGCGAAGAAGCGAAGGAAGACAGCGAAGGCAGCGAAGAAGGGCGCAAAGAAGACCAAGCGCCGGAAGAAGAAGTAAGCGCGCGCCGCGCATCAGTCTTCGACTTCGAACGACGTCGATGACTGCGTCAAACGGGCCGGCGCGAGTCGAAACGCGGTGAGCGCATCGCATTTCGACATTGCCGGCCCAGTCGACGCCAGAGGGCGTCGGCGAGACAGGGGCTCGAGCTTCACCGGCTCCGTTCGCCGGGGACGGTGAAGAAGAGGCGACGGAAGACCTCCGCACCTCGCCGCAGCAGAACTCCGCTGCCGGACTCGCAGCCCCGGCTCTCGCCGACGCCCTTGGTATTTTCAAGAGGAGTGGGTGCTGCCTAACTTGTGCGGCCCCTCATGCGGCCATCGCCGCCCCGGCACTTAATCTTACCCTCCTCGGCTTGCCGGTCCGCGACGTTCGGTCCGCCGGCATAACGCATGCGTCGGTTGAGCCCGGCTGGGCTTGCCAAGTTCAGCGAAGATTGGGACCTGCGTTGGTTGCGGATTTTCCGCGGCGGACCTAAAGAGCGCTTGCATCCCGGCTCGAGAGAGACGCTCATGGCCCGCACCGCTGAGAAGCAAAAGAAACGCCGGCGCAAGGTGCGATCCGCGCCAAAGTCGGTCAAAACGGCGCCGCCCGCAGGCAGCAAAAAATCCATTGATCTCTATTACTGGCCCACTCCGAACGGCTGGAAGATCACGATCATGCTCGAGGAGTGCGCACTTCCTTACAGGATGATCCCGGTCGATATTTCCAAGGGCGATCAGTTCAAGCCGCACTTCCTGGCAATCTCTCCCAATAATCGCATGCCGGCGATCGTCGATTATGATGGCCCGAACGGCAAGCCGATCTCGATCTTCGAGTCCGGCGCAATTTTGCAATATCTCGGCCGCAAGACCGGAAAGTTCTATCCGCAGGACGAGCGCGGTCGCGTCGAAGTCGACCAATGGCTGTTCTGGCAGATGGCCAATCTCGGCCCCAAAGCCGGCGAGGCGAACCACTTTCGAAACTATGCGCCCGAGCAACTGCCGTACGCGATCAAGCGCTTCAGCAATGAGATGAACCGAATCTACGACGTCATGAATAGGCGGCTCGAGGACCGAGAATTCCTCGCCGGCAAGTATTCGATCGCCGACATTGCTTGCATCGGTTGGGCGAGCCGCGCCGAGCGTCATGGTCACGACCTGAGCGCCTTTGCGAACGTCAGGCGCTGGCTCGAAACCGTGCTGGCGCGTCCGGCGGTGAAGCGCGGCCTGTCTGTCAAGGTCGAGGCGGCGTTTCACGTCGACCTGAAAGATCCGAAGGTCCGCGCCGTTCTGTTCAATCAGCGCGCGCGCTAACTTGCAGGACGGATCGCGAGGGCCAATTTACCAGGGCCTGTCGTCGGCCTGCGCGGGAACGCTGTTTGGGTAGCTGCAGCGACCGGTCCTTGACCGTTCCCGACGTGGCCGATACGGAGATTTCGTCGCCGGAGACGTGGCCGAGTGGCTGAAGGCGGCGGTTTGCTAAACCGTTATACGGTCTAAAGCCGTATCGAGGGTTCGAATCCCTCCGTCTCCGCCACATCTTTGATTTCGTTCAGTTATTCCCCGCGGCGCTATTGCTACCCATGCCCCCCTCACCTTAGAATGCCCCCCAAAGCCATTAGGAAGCCCCGCAGCGCGTTTTCCCGGAGCGCCGACATGTGTGGGTGCTCTCGATTTCCGCGTCAGTGCAATTTGCGCCGCACGGTTGCTCGCCGCCGTTGTAAGACCAGTCCTGGATATTTTCGCCGGGCATTAGATTGTCCTACTAAGGATGAGCACGATTTTCGCAATCAGGATGCGCGCATCGGTCGGAAGCCCGACCGTGTTGTTCTGCACATAGGTTTTGATCTGCGCAGGCGTTGCGGCGCGTAGCTGAGCAATAAGGTCGAGGTAGTCTGTGTCAGCGTTGATCGAGGTAATGCGCGCCACGTCCTCGGGCGAGGGAACGTCGGTCATAGGTTCACAAACTCCGTGATGACCACCACGCCGGCCTTGCCCGCCCCTCCCGCCTGATTGGCGCCGGTGGCCACAGCACCGCCACCGCCACCGCCGTAGTCGGCCCCGACATTCCCCGCGCCCACGTTGCCGGTCGGCTGGGCACCGCCGCCATAGACGCTGCTGCCACCCCCGCCCCCACGAGAGAAAATCGTGTTATTGATCGCGTTGTAGAACCCGCCCTGGCCGGGAGCGCCAACAGGCGTGAAGTCCCCTGTACCAGCAACGCCGCCAAGACCGCCGTTGCCGCCCTGCGCTACACTTGAGAATGTACCGCCTGATCCGCCTTTGGCGATACAGAGGGCGCCCACGCTCGTATCGCCGCCTGCCCCTCCGTTGTTGGCGCCGGACGAACCCGCCGAGCCCGCGGCGCCAATCGTCACAGTTTTAGAGGCGCCTATATCGGCCGCCGTCGCATACTTGCGGGCATACCCGCCAGCTCCACCGCCGCCGCCAATATAAAGCTCAGTGCCGACTGTGCTCGCGCATCCGCCGCCACCGCCCCCGCCACCCACACATTCAATGATGCAGAAGGTCATCCCCGAAGTTGGGGTATAGGTTCCCGAGGAGGGTAAAAACCTGCTTTGTGACTGATTGGGCGAGGATGGTGGAAACTTGAGCCCTTGTTAGGTCAACGGGGACGCCAGTACCCGCGCCCGACGCGCGGCCCTTGATGGTGGCCTGCCCCATGTTGGCCAACTTAGCGTTGGCAAGGCTTGCATCCGCAAGGTGATCGCCGCGCAAGAATAGAGCATTCGCTGCAGCATTCGGATCGCGCGCCGCCTCGAATGCGTGCCGCCAGGGCGGCACTACCGCTCCGGCGCCGATCATGCGACGCTACCGGACTGCTGATCGGTATAGTCGGTCATACCGCGGCCCCCGTAGGTCGCTACCGGGCGGGTGTCGTTCCCACTGTCTCGGCTTAGTCACGAGGTCCTCCACTAACGCGCGCTGGCGCAGCCGCCCCACCTGGATCGGCACACCGCCGCTACTCGTTGCTGGCCACCACTCGCGACCGCCCCACACCTCGGTGGCGAGCACGTCTGCGGAGGCCAAAATGCGGTGGCTCGACAGCGTTTTTGCCCTTTGCAGGGCCTTGAATTGCTTGTGTTTTTTAGGGGGGTTCGCTGGCGCGCGGGTATCGCCACCCAAGGACGCCTTTCTAACGCGCCTACGGCCGATTTCCCGGTTGCGGCAACGATCCGAGCAATAGCGCTGCTGCCGGGAACGGCGCGCAACCGAGCGGCTACAGCCGGCGCATTTAACCGGCGCATCACGGCGCGCAACAGCAGTCACGCCGGCACCGGCTCTCGATCTGCCGCACGGCAAATCAGGTAAAGTTCGCGCCGCACAAAGTCTGAGCGGGAAATCAACTCACGCTCGGCGAGACGGTCGAGCTGATCGACCACTTTCTGAGGTACGCGAACGCCGATGAAGGCGCCTCGGGCGTTAGCAAGGTCAGTCATTTCGTTCTCCTTTCTGAGAACACGCGGGGCAAAAAAATAGCTCGCACAAGTGGCGAGCCCTGAACGAAAAGCGCCGCCCACGGGGGCTTCGGGCGCAGATCGGATTACCTATTATTTCTCTACACGAAAATCACCTTTGTGTCAAGAACAAAACGCGAACGATTGGCAAGCGTTCTAATTACGATGTGCCGATTTAAAACTGCCAATCCTAGGATTCCCAAAGGGCTGGCCCGTGCGCTCATGATGGACGGCCCCGGCTTCTTTTGCGTGGGACCTTTCCTAACGAAGAACACCCCCCGCCGGGGGTCGAAAGGAGGGGGGCCTGCCGCCGGGCTCACAGTGCGCCGGAGATTGTTTCCGCCGATGATCGTTGATATTGCTTGCGTTCTGCCTCTCGGGCCGCCGGTTTCAGAAAATAGGAAAAGGGTGGTCGGTAGATGGGACCCAATTCAAATGACGGGTAGGGGGTCGTTATTTCGTAATGGTACAGGCGGTGGGGGTGCCTCTCCCCAAAGGAAACGGGACTCCGGCGGTTTCCTTGTACCCCCCCCTCGTCGCCTATATGGGGGTCCCATGCCGGCGCTGGGCGGAGACTGCGTCCGCCACGCAGCGTTGATATCGTTGGGCTTCTAGCCTAGCGCTGCTGTACCCATGCCCGCACCCCTGCTTGGATACGCGCTAAGCCGCTGTTGTTGCGGGTGATTCCCAACTGGAATGCGTTTGGCCGGACAATGCGTCTGCTAGTTGCGAACCGTTCTCAACTAGCTCAATAGGTTAGCCTCACAACCTTGTGCCCGCCTCACCCATCTAGGGCGTGTACTCATTAACGGCAGATGTCGGGTTCTGGGACGAAGCGGAAAACTTGTGCTCGACCAGAGCACTACCGGTTCTGACAGACCCAAAGCGGACATGGGGGTCGCGCCTTACCGCCTGCCGCTTGCAAGCCTGTATTCCGCTTCGACCTCGATTGGCCCGCCCGTGTCGCCGAGGTCGCGCCGCACTTCGTCGCGCACAGCTCGACGAATTTCGTCAGGCAAGGCTGCCAATTGCTGGCCGGTGGAAACGCCGCCACGTTCAAACGGGCCGTAATAGGCGTCGAACGACGGCAGCACAAAGGTGTGCTTCACAGTATGTGTCTCGATCTGCGAGAAACCGCATTCACGGAACAACTCCTCTAGCCGGGACGCCTCGCCCAGCGAAAAAAGGCGAGTGACGGCTTCGGCCAAACCGGGTACATACCGTGTCAATATGACGTTGATCCGGCCATTATAGGAGCGCTCTGGGACCGTATTCACCGACACTGCCGCCCACCCGCCCGGACGAAGCACCCGACGAAACTCCGAGAGGCCCCGTGCCGGCTCGGGGAAGAGCATCAGCGCGAGATTGCAGACCACCGCGTCGAAAGTTTCGTCTGAGAACGAGAGAGCCTGTGCGTCCTCGACCAAAACGGAAGCATTGGGCGCTTCGCTGAGGCGCTCGCGTGCTTTCTCGGCCATGGCGGGGGAGACATCGGCGGCTGTGACGTGACCGGTCGGGCCGACCGCGGAGAGGGCCGCCTCGGCTGAAAGCCCTGTGCCAGCAGCGATGTCAAGGACGCGCATACCCCGTGCAACGCGGGCCGCGCAGAACGAAAGGCATGAAGTATCTCGTAACATGCGCAAAGCCTCGGTCGTACTCGGCCGCCGCTTCATCCTTGTAAGTCAGTTCTTCTGGCATCCGGGCGCATCCTTTTGATCCGTGGCCCCGTACTAGGGCGTGTACTCATAAAATCGGATTGGTGGCGGCGATCTAATCAATGTCCGCTTGGGCCAACGAAACGGTCCTCTAGCCGCGAGCCCTGCCTCACCCTCGCCCAAAAATTTTCGCGCGCGTCGGGAACCCGACACAAGGTCAGCGTGTTCCAAAGTTCGGGAGAGGAGGGAGGAAGTGGAACCTTAGAAATAAGCCAGTGGTCGGTCCCCACAGCTAACGGGGGAGGCGAACTGATGTTATTGTACGAAATGTTGGTCGGGATCGGGATCGCCGGGGTCCTCGTCGTGGCGATCCACCGCTTGGTATCGCGGGTAATGATGGGTCCAGAAGAGATGGCGTTGTTGCGGTTAGCGCGAGCCGCAACAGCCCAGCGCGACCTCGTGGCCTCAGCAGCCCAGCAGGAGCGGGAAGCGCGAGCCGCAACAGCCCAGCGCCGCCTCGTGGCCGCCGCAGCAGCCCAGCGCCGCCTCGTGGCGTACTGGACGGACGCACTCGCGGCGCCGCTCCCAGCGCGTCTCGCTACGCTCATCACTCAACTCGAAACACAGGACGTGAGCGCCTAAACGCGGATCGAGGATCATCCTACGCCAGGGCGCGCGCAGTGAAGGACACCGGGTAGCGGCAGTGAATGGCCGCGCGATGTCCGCTTCGATCCGTTCGCGACTGATAAACTCGCGGCGCCTCATTGGCTTCGTCCTCAAGCCGAGGACGGACCCTACCGGACATGGCTGGGCGATTTATGAGTACACGCCCTAACTCAATGACAACGGAGCCGATTGCGATCAAGTCTTTGCGGATGGATCGCGATGACCTTGCCCTACTCGGATTACTCGTCGCTATGGCTGTGGTGGCCCTACTTCTGTTTTTCTGGGTCTACTTGTAAAGCCGTGCTCACTCACGCCGCCAGCTCTTGGCGAATGCCGCCATCGCCGCCTCGCGTGTCGCAGCATAGCCGTGCGTCGGTGTGCGGTCCTCATGGTCGCCGTAGGCAAGCGTCCACATCCACGGCGTTCCGACCGGCGCCGCGTGCACCTTCAAAATGCGACCGACCACGACTCCCTCGGCCAGCACGTCATGGGCCTTTGCCTCGATCATCGACCTTATTGACGACCGTGAGAAAGGGGCGACCCGCGGTCACACCATAAGGGGAGGAGTCAGCCTCACACGGGCTTCGCGACCGCCCGCGCCCCGCCTCGGTGATCTTCACGCGGGCGACCTCCAGCCGCCGACCGCCGGCAACCACGCGCTCGGTATGTACGGTTGCAAGGCCGGCGCGGACTAGGCGAACAATGAAAGGGATGCTGAAGCCGTGCGCCACCAGCAGCCCCTCGAAGCAGCCATC
>WNGA01017966.1_pt1 | contig 10012 bp, 8 predicted proteins | sample 5400061 | NCBI WGS metagenome assembly WNGA01 (sample SAMN13153366, study PRJNA577476) | soil metagenome | isolation source: 100 cm soil or saprolite under grassland replicate 2 | place: USA:California | collected 2016-06-15
TCCTGAGCCGCCGTCGTGGCCCCCGGCACGAAGGAGATAGAGCAGATGGCGCAATCGCGCGACGAGGTCATCGACACGATGAAGGAGGTCCTCGCCTCCGAGCTGGGCGTCGATGCGGACAAGGTCACCGCCGAGGCCCGCTTCAAGGAGGACCTGGACGCCGACTCCCTGGACCTGGTCGAGGTCGTCCTCGCCCTCGAGGAGAAGTTCGGCATCGAGATCTCCGACGACCAGATCGCCGGGGTGAAGACCGTCGGCGAGGCGGCCGACCTGGTGATCTCCAAGCAGGCGGTGGGGTAGGGCTTCGTGCGTCGTGTCGTCGTCACCGGGCTCGGTGCGGTCACCCCGGTCGGCGTCGGGGCCAAGGCCTACTGGGACGCCATCACCGCCGGCCGCTCCGGGGTCGGCCCGCTCACCCTCGTCGACCCGGAGCAGGTGCCGTCCAAGGTCGCGGCCGAGTGCCTCGACTTCGACCCGACGGCCAGCCTCGAGCCCAAGGAGGCCAAGCGGCTGGACCGCTCGACCCAGTTCGCCCTGACCGCCGCCCGGGAGGCGTGGGAGGACGCGCGGATCGAAGGCGCCGTCGACAGGGACGAGACCGGGGTGGTCTTCGCCACCGGCATCGGAGGCATCTCCTCGCTGCTCGCCAGCGAGAAGGTGCTGCACACCAAGGGCCCCAACCGGGTCTCGCCGTTCACGGTGCCGCAGCTCATGCCGAACGCCGCCGCCGGCCAGGTCGCCATGAAGCTCGGCCTGCGCGGGCCGAACTTCTGCACCACCACCGCCTGCGCGGCCTCCAACCACGCCATCGGCCTGGCGTTCCAGGCGATCGGGCACGGCGAGGCGGTGGCGATGATCGCCGGCGGCTCCGAGTCGGCCTTCGTCGACATCGCGCTGATCGCGTTCGCGCAGATGACCGCCCTGTCCACCAAGTACAACGACCGCCCCCAGGAGGCCTCGCGCCCGTTCGACGCGCTCCGCAACGGCTTCGTGATGGGCGAGGGAGCGGGCGCGCTGATCCTTGAGGAGCGCGACCACGCGCTGCGCCGGGGGGCGCCGATCCACGCCGAGCTGATCGGCTTCGGGCAGTCCGCGGACGCCTTCCACGTCACCGCGCCGTCCGAGGACGGCAGCGGCGCGGCCCTGGCCATCCGCCGGGCGCTGCGCTCCGCCGGGCTGGAGCCGCAGGCCATCGGCTACATCAACGCCCACGGCACCTCGACCCCCGCCGGCGACGCCTCCGAGACCAAGGCGATCCGCCTGGCCTTCGGCGACCACGCCGACCGGCTCGCGGTGTCGTCGACCAAGTCGATGATCGGGCACCTGTTCGGGGCGGCCGGTGCGGTCGAGGGCGTCGCCACCGTGCTGGCGATCCGCGACGGCATCCTGCCCCCGACCATCAACCAGACCGACCCGGATCCCGCCTGCGACCTCGACTACGTGCCCAACCAGGCCCGCAAGGCGGAGGTCGAGGCGGCCATGTCCAACGGCTTCGGCTTCGGCGGGCACAACGCCGTGGTGGTGTTCCGCCGCCACGCCGCGTAGGCGGCGCGGCGCGGCGGCACGGCATGAAGCTGTACGCCGAGACGGCGCCGCGGCGGGCCCGCCAGCTCGCCGGCGACCTGCTGGTGCTGGCCTGGACCGCCGCCTGGGTGCTCGCCGGGCGCGGCCTGTACCTGCTGGTGGAGAAGCTGGCCGCGCCGGGGCGTGCGGTCGAGCGGGCCGGCACCGCCTTCGCCACCGACGCCGGCGAGATCCAGCAGAAGGTGGCTCGCATCCCGGTGGTCGGGGGGGAGCTGCGCGACCCGTTCGGGCGCCTCGGCGGCGTCGGGCGGGTGCTCGCGGAGGCCGGCATGACCCAGCAGCAGGTCGTGCACGAGCTGGCCCTCTGGCTGGGGGTGCTGGTCGCCGCCGTGCCGGTCGTGGCGCTGCTGGTGGTGTGGCTGCCCGGCCGGGTCGCCTGGGCGCGGGAGGCCGGCGCGGCCAGCAGGCTGCGCATGGGTGGCGCCGACCTCGAGCTGTTCGCGCTCCGGGCGGTGGCCAACCGGTCGCTGCGCGAGCTGTACCGGGTCACCCCCGACCCCGCCGGCGCCCTTCGGGCGGGCAATTATGCTGATCTTGCCGCGCTCGAGCTTCGGACGCTCGGCCTCCGCCCGATCGGACCCCCCCAAGAGCCACACGCGAGTTAGGGCCGCACGCGCGTTAGCGGCGGCCGGGTCGCCGCCAGACCAGGACGAGGCCGCCCAGCAGCAGGCACCCGACGCCGGCGCAGGCGGCCAGCGGCAGCGGCATGGCGAGCATGCGCAGGCCGAGACGTTCGACGAGCTGGGGCGATCCGACGCGGCCGGTGAGTCGCTCGGCGGCGGGCGGAAGCGTCCCTTCGGGAGCGGCGGCCTGCGTCCCGGCCTCGGGGGGCGCGTGGGTGCGGCCGAGCACCTCGGCACCGGCCTGGGGCCTGACCTTGAAGCCGTAGCCGAGCAGCGCCCGCACGTCGTCGTACATGCGGTCGGAGCCGAGGACGACCGCGACCAGGGTGCGGCCGCCCCGCCGCTGGGCGGCGACGATGGTGGAGCGGGCACGGACCGTGTAGCCGGTCTTGATGCCGAGCGCCCCGGGGTCCCTGCCCCAGCTCACGAAGTGGTTGTGGTTGGCGAGGACCTGCACGTGCCGGTCGGGCCAGCGGTAGCGGACCGCCCGGGACGCGGCCAGCTCGGCCAGCTCCGGCTGTCCGAGCAGCGCCCGGCCGAGGACGGCGAGGTCGGCCGCGCTGCCCCGGTGACCGGGCGCGTCCAGCCCGGACGGGTCCCGCCAGGTGGAGTCGGTGCAGCCCAGGGCGTCGGCCTTGGCCTGCATGGCCCGGAGGAAGCCGGCCCGCCCGCCGTCGGGGTAGGCGGCGGCCAGCGTCTCGGCGGCGTCGTTGGCGGAGACCAGCAGCAGCGTCGTCAGGAGCTGGTGGCGCCGGATCAGCCAGCCGGTCCGGTAGCCGAAGCGGGTACCGTCGACCCGCTCGGCCGCCTCCGGGACCCTGAACACCTTGTCCGAGCGGTAGGCCTCGCTGGCCACCAGGGCGGTGAGGATCTTGGTGGTCGAGGCGACCAGCACCGGGCGGTGCGCCTGACGCTGCCACAGGACGGCGCCGGTGGCGGCGTCCATGACCACGGCGGTCCGTGCCTCGACCCGAGGCGCGGGCGGGGCGGCGGCGGCCGGCGGCGCCATCCACACGGCGAGCAGGCCGAGCACGACCAGCAGGGACGGCAACCACGGTAGACGGAAACGCACGCCGGTAGGCTGCACGAATCCGTGTGTGAGGTGCAAGCGTCCCAGGCCGGACGGCGCCGCCACCCTGGCGGGGACACCCCGGGCGGGCGGCGGCGACGGGCGCCGCCGCCGGGCGATCGCCGGGAGCTCGTCGCTGGCCCTTCGACCAGCGCGAGGCTCCGGTTGCGGGCGACCCGGCCACCGGCCCTTCGACCGGGATCCCGGGTCCCGCGGCGATATCGTCAAGGGTGGCACAACTTCCGCTGCTTCGCCCATTCGCTCGATGACGTAAGTCGACTCCCTCCAAGTGGTGAGACGCTCGTGGAGCTATCGGAGTAATCGGCAGCCAATTATCGAAACCCGTAAATACCTCGATCGTAAGCATGAAATACCGGGAATCGGTAGGAACCGGACCGGGTTTTGCACAGCGACGACGAACGCGTCAATCTCTGCGGAACATGGTCGAGCCAGGTCGGTCCGGCTCGCCAAGGCGCGGACGACCCCCGGGCGCGCCGACCGGTCGGAAGCGGCCGGCAGACGTATGGCGAACAGAGAGGCTTCGAACAGCGGCAGGCATCTGGCCCAACGGCGCCGGCGCGGCCCGTCCGCCCTGCTGGTGGCCGCCAGCATCCTGCTGGTGCTGGCGCTCGGCGTCGGCGGCTTCATGGTGTTCTTCAACGACGCGCCCAGGAGCATCGCCTGCCGCGCCGGCAGCCTGCGCCTGCAGGTGGCGGCCTCGTCCGACCAGGCCGACGTGCTGGCACAGGCGGCGGCCGAGTACGGGCGGCAGCGGCCGACGGTGGACGACCGTTGCGTCGACGTTCAGGTCCGCGGTGTGGAGTCGGTGGAGGCGGCCACTGCCCTCGTCGGCGGCTGGGACGAGGTGGCCCTCGGGCCGCGGCCCGACGTCTGGGTGCCGGCCTCCTCCGCCTGGGCGCTCCAGGTGCAGCTCAAGCGGCAGGCCACCAAGCAGCCCGACGTGATCCCCTTCGAGCGGCCCAAGGTCGCCACCACCCCGATGGTCTTCGCCATGCCCAAGCCGATGGCGGAGGCGCTCGGCTGGCCGCAGCGGCCGCTCGGCTGGAACGAGCTGCTCCGGGCGGTGCAGAACCCGCAGGGCTGGAAGGCGTTCAACCAGCCGAGCTGGGGCCCGTTCCGGCTGGGCAAGCTGGACCCGAACCTCTCCACCCCCGGGCTGGAGGCCCTGATCGGCGCCGTGTTCGCCGCCACCGGCCAGGGCAGCGACCTGTCGGTCGAGACCCTCGCCAAGCAGGCCGACCAGTTGCGCACCGTGATCCTCGGGATCGAGCGCGCCCCCGGCCAGGACGCGGACACGCCGGCGACGTTCCTGGCCAACCTGCAGCAGGCCGACCAGGCCGGCGATACCCTCGGGTTCGTCTCGGCGGTCCCGCTCGACGAGAAGTCGGTCTTCGACTACAACCGGGGCAGCCTTGGCGGCCTCGAGGACGGCGGGCAGCGGCCCAAGCCAAAGGTGCCGCTGGTCGCGGTCTACCCGAAGGAGGGCACGCTGGAGGCCGACCACCCGTGGGTCGTGCTGCGCGCCCCCTGGGTCGACGCCGCCAAGCGCCGCGCGGCAGCCGGCTTCCTGGACTACATCCGCAGCGAGCCGGTCCAGGTCCGCTTCCAGGAGGCCGGGTTCCGCTCCTGGGGTGGCCGCCCCGGGCCGGGGCTCACCGAGGAGAACGGCCTGCTGCCCGACCAGCCGGCGAGGGTCCTGGCCCCGCCCGCCCCGAAGGTCGTGGTGGCGGCGCTGGAGAGCTGGAACGCGGCCCGCAAGCGCAGCAACGTGCTGGCGGTGTACGACGTCTCGGGCTCCATGAAGGAGCCCGTACCCGGGACCGGGCTGACCAAGATCGAGCTGGTCAGGAAGGCCGTCGTCCTGGCCTTGCCGCTGTTCGCGCCCGAGACCAACCTCGGCACCTGGATCTTCTCCACCAACCTGGAAGGCCGTCAGGACTGGCACGAGCTGGTCCCCATCGGGCCCACCAACGCCAAGCTCCCCAACGGCAAGACCAGACGGGAGGTGCTGGCGGGGACCATCTCGTTGTTGCAGGCCAGCAACGGCGACACCGGCCTGTACGACTCCACCCTGGCCGCCTTCCGCGCCCTGAAGCGCTCCTACGCGCCGGGCCGGCTCAACATCGTGGTGCTGCTCACCGACGGCATCAACGACGACCCCGACGGCGGCATCAGCAAGCAGGAGCTGCTCAGGCGGCTCAAGGCGGAGCAGGGCAACCAGAAGGTGGCGATCATCACGATCGCCTTCGGTGCCAACGCCGACGTCGCCACCCTCAGGGAGATCTCCCAGGCGACCGGGGGGATCCCCTACGTGGTCAGGGACCCGCGCCAGATCATCCAGGTCTTCACCGAGGTGATCTCGAAGCTCCCGGTGGGCTAGCCCGCCGGGACTAGACGACCTGCGAATCTGTCCATATATTCCCGTCACGGCGCCGGACGCAGCGGAGGGCCCGGCGCGACCCACGGGGAGGTTGCCGTGCGCAAAGTCCTGCTCGTCGCGCTGGCCGCGCTGGTCGCGGCCGCGCTCGCCCTGCCCGCAAGCGCGGGCCTGTCCGGTCAGGCGAGGTCGTCGGCCCAGTCCAAGCAGCCCGCTCACCTGCAGAGCGCCAACGGCGAGTACGTGGTCGCGTACGCCGACGGCGCCTCGGCGGCCGCCGCCCACGCCGCCATCAAGGCCGCCGGCGGCACGATCGTCAAGGAGAACGCCCACGTCGGCATGGCCACGGTCAAGTCGACCAACGCGGCCTTCATCGCCGCGGCCGGCAACCAGTCCGCCCTCGCCGGCGCGGCCCGCAACCAGCCCGTCGGCAAGCTGCCAAGCGGCGCCGGCAGCCCGCGTGACGCGGTCGAGCGCGAGGGCGAGGCGCAGGCCATCGCCCGTGCCGCGGCCACCGCGACCACGACCGCCGGGCCGGTCCCCGGTCAGGAGCCCCTGGCGGACAAGCAGTGGGGCATGCGGATGCTGGACGCCACCCCCAACGGCTCCTACCGCGTCGACCAGGGCCGTCGCGGCGTCCTGGTGGGGATCATCGACTCCGGCATCGACGCCAGCCACCCCGACATCGCACCCAACTTCAACCGCGACCTGAGCGTCAACTTCGTCACCGACATCCCGCTGATCGACGGCCCCTGCGAGGTGCCGTCCTGCGTCGACCCGCCCGACGTCGACGACAACGGCCACGGCACCCACGTTTCCGGGATCGTCGCGGCGGCGCTGAACGGCCTCGGGGTGTCCGGCGTCGCGCCCAAGGTGCAACTGGTGAACATCCGCGGCGGGCAGGACAGCGGCTTCCTCTTCCTGCAGCCGACCGTCGACGCCATGGTCTACGCCGGTCTGGTCGGCATCGACGTCATCAACATGAGCTTCTTCACCGACCCGTGGCTGTACAACTGCCTCGACAACCCGGCCGACTCGCCAGAGGCCCAGGAGGAGCAGCGCACCATCCGGGTCGTCACCCAGCGGGCGATCAACTTCGCGCGCGACCACGGGGTCACGCCGGTCGCCGCCCTCGGCAACCAGAACACCGACATCGGCAACCCGACCGTCGACGACACCAGCCCCGACTTCCCGCCGGGCGCCGCCTACCACCGCGACGTCGACAACTCCTGCATCACCGTCCCCACCGAGACCCGCGGGGTCATCTCGATCTCCGCGCTCGGCCCGAGCCACAAGAAGGCCCACTACTCCAACTGGGGCATCGAGCAGACCGACTTCTCGGCGCCTGGCGGGTTCTCCCGTGACTTCTTCGGCACCGACCAGTACCTGGCGCTGGAGAACCGGGTGCTGTCCACCTTCCCGCTGAGCGTCCTGCAGGCCAGCGGCGAGGTCGACCCCAACGGCAACCCGACCACCCCGTTCGTGCTGCGGGACTGCCAGGACGGGACCTGTGCCTACTACCGCTACCTGCAGGGCACCTCGATGGCGTCGCCGCACGCCGCGGGGGTCGCCGCGCTGATCGTCAGCAGCCACGGCCACCGCGACGCGCGCCACGGCGGGCTCACCCTGGACCCGCAGACCGTCGAGCGGGTGCTGACCAGGACGGCCAAGCAGACGCCGTGCCCGTCGCCGCCGATCTTCACCTACCCGGACCTCGACCCGACCTTCGACGCCCCCTGCGAGGGGACGCTCGCACGCAACGGCATCTACGGCCGGGGCATCGTGAACGCCCTCACCGCGGTCATCGACTGAGCGGTCCCCGGGGGCGGGGCGGCGTCGCCGCCCCGCCCCCGGGCCGTAGCCGCGAGAGCACCACGGCGGCACCGACCAGCCCGAGCCCGGCCAGCAGCAGGGCCAGGGGCGCGCCGAGGCTCCGCCACCAGGTGGCCGCCACCTCCGACAGGAACAGCACCAGGGCGGCGGCACCGATGCCGAGCAGCACCGGGCGGCCCAGCGTGCTGCCGGCCACCAGCAGGCCGAGCGCGACCGCCAGCCCGACCCACAGCCAGGCCTCCGACCCGGCCGCGAACAGCACCTCCGGCCCGGAGGCCACGGCGATCGCCCCGAGCGCCTCCGCCGTCCTCCTCGGCTGGAGGAGGTGACGCCGGCCCAGCGCCAGCCAGGCCGCCCCGACGCCCAGCAGGCCGAGGCCCGCGACCGTCTCCCCGGCCCACCCGAGCCCGTCGCCGGCCGCCACGACGGTCGCGACCGCCGTCACCAACAGGGCGACCTGCTGCAGGGCCCGTCGCTCCAGCGCCCACAGCACCACCGCGAGCGCCAGCGAGCCGGATGCGACCAGCAGCGGCGGGTTGCCCAGGGCCTCGTCGCTACGGCCGCCGAGGAGCACCGCGAGCAGGCCGGCCCATGCGGCCACCGCCGCGAACCACAGCACGCTGGCCAGCCGCGGCAGGACGCGGCCGTCGTCGGCCCGCAGGCGCCAGCCGGCCCCGAGCAGCGCCGCGACGACCGCCCCGAGGACCGCCACCCGGCCCCAGCGTCCGATCTGCGCCCACGACTCCGCCCCCAGCACGATCCCGGCGACCAGCGCCAGCACGCCGCCGACGTAGCCGAGGATCTCGACCGCCACCGCCCGCCGCCCGGCCGGCTCCGCTCCCCCGCCCTCCATCGCCAGGATGGCGTCGGCCTGGTCGCGCCGGATCACCCCCGCCTCGACCCAGCGCGCCACCTGCCGTCCCAGCTCGTCCACCACCCTCGCCTCCACCAGATCGTCGGCCACCTCGTCCTGTCACCCCGAGCATGCCCGCGCGGCGCGCCGCCGACCAGGTGGGTCGTCCTCATCTTCCGGGACCGGCGTGCCCATCCTGTCTGGGTAGTTCCGGCACGCCGGCTGCTACGCTGCCGGAACGCACCGGCTGAGCGTGAGCGGCCGGGACTCCAGGAGGCGCTGAGACGGGCGCGTGCAACCATTCTGCAACCTAACGAGCGTTCGGTTGTCACTGCGCGCCGCCGATGATCCCGTCGAGGATGGCGGCGGCGCGGCGCTTGTTCTCCTCCAGCGGGTGCACGTAGACGCGGAGGGCGAGCTGGCCGCCGTCCGTGTGGCCAAGCTGCGCGGCGATGTCGCTGGCGGGGACGCCGGCGGCGGCCAGCAGGGAGGCGGCCGAGTGCCGCAGCGTGTGCACGTGCACGGCCGCCGGCAGCTCGGCGCGGGCGACCAGCGTGCGGAACGCGGCCGAGGCGTAGTCGGGGCGGACCGGACGGCCGTCAGGCTGGCACACCACCAGGTCCTCGTCGTGGTAGGTGCCGCCGAGGGCGAGGCGGAGCTCCGCCTGCGCGGCCCGATGCCGCCGCAGCGCCGCCACCGCGAACCCTGGCAGGGCCAGCGTGCGGTAGCCGGCCTCAGTCTTGGGGCCCTTCACGTCCAGCCGCCCCCCGACGATGCGCAGGCTGCGCCCGACCCGGACGGTTCCCTCGTCGAGGTCGACGTCGGCCCAGCGCAGCGCGAGGAGCTCGCCGCGGCGGCAGCCGAGCGCCAGGCCGAGGGTGACCAGCATCCGCAGCCAGCCCGGTGCCTCCTCGACCGCGGCCAGCAGCCGCGCCGCCTGCTGGTGGTCGAGGGTGACCATCTCCGTCTTGCCGGCCGGTGGGAGCTCGAGGTCGCCGGCCGGGTTGGTGGCCAGCAGCCGCCAGCGGACCGCCTGGTGCAGCGCCCGGTGCAGGGCCCGGTGCACGTGCCCGACCGTCCGCGGCGACAAGCCACCCGGCCGCCCATCACGGCGGCCCTCGGCCAGCAGCCGCGCGTACAGGTCGGTGAAGTGCACCGGCGTGAGCTTCTGCAGCGGCACGCCGGCGAGGGTCGGGCGGACATGCAGGCGCAGCAGCTCCCCGTAGCGTTCGACGGTCCGCGCGTCGCGGACGGTGCCCATGTGCTGCAGCCACCGGTCCAGGAAGTCGCTGAGGGTGGTCTTGCTCGGGTCGACGTAGGTCGCCTGGTCGAGCCGGCCGAGCAGCTCGACCCGGGCCCGCTCCGCGTCCTTCTTCGTGCGGTAGCCCGAGTGCCAGCGGCGCAGGCGCTTGCCGTCCGGGCCGCGGCCGAGGTCGAGCACGACCGAGTAGCCGCCGCCTCGCTTGATGATGGTCCCCCGCACCTCGCCCTCCTCCTAGACTCATGTTCGGAGTGGAGAACAGTATAGCAGGTGATTGCTGCTGCCTGGGGGCTCATGTACTGTGAAGCGAACATGAGTGAGCATCCGATGCCGCTTCGGACGATCCGGTTGGCGCAGGGCCGCCGGCTGCGGGACGTCGCCCGCCTGGCCG
>WNGA01026141.1_pt1 | contig 10010 bp, 5 predicted proteins | sample 5400061 | NCBI WGS metagenome assembly WNGA01 (sample SAMN13153366, study PRJNA577476) | soil metagenome | isolation source: 100 cm soil or saprolite under grassland replicate 2 | place: USA:California | collected 2016-06-15
AGCATGGGCCCGTATTGGTGGCCCGATACCACGAAAGCCGATGGCCTCCCGTATATCCGCCGCGACGGCGAACGAAACCCCGAGATCTCGAGCGACTACGACGCGCCGCGATTCGGCGCACTGACCGGCGCCGTCATCACGCTCTCGCTCGCCTACTACTTCACCGACCGGGGGCTTTACGCGGAGCGCGCCGCCCTGCTGTTGCGCGCGTGGTTCCTGGAACCCGCCACACGCATGAACCCGCACTTGCGGTATGGACAGCGTATTCCGGGGATCACCGAAGGCCGTGCCGCGGGGATCATCGAAACGCGGCGGCTCGTGGAGGTGGTGGACGCGGTCGGCGCGCTCGAGCGCTCGCCGAGCTGGACGGACGCGGACGCCCGGGGCATGCGCGAGTGGATGTCCGCCTACCTCGAGTGGCTGCGCGCGAGCGACATCGGGAAAGAGGAGCAGCGCGCGCGCAACAATCATGGCACGTGGTACGACGCGCAGGTGGCGGCGCTGGCGCTCTTCACCGGCGACACCGCGCTCGCGCGTTGCACGCTCGAAGCGAGCAAGACGCGGCGCATCGGCTCCCAGGTCACGGCCGATGGCAGGCAGCCCTACGAGCTGGCACGGACCCGCTCGCTCGCCTACAGCGTGATGAACCTCGACGGACTCGGCCGGCTGGCCGAGCTCGGGCGTCACGTGGGCGTGGACCTCTGGTCCTACGAGTCTCCGGGTGGCGGCAGCATCCGCAAGGCGCTGGAGTACCTGGCACCCTACGCCGACCCGGGCCTGAAGTGGCCTGGCCAGCAGATCACGCCGGCCGAGCCGGATTTCCTCGTGCTGCTCCTGAAGCGTGCGCGGGTCGCGTACCAGGATGCGCGCTACGGCGAGCTGCTCCGGAAGATCCCCGGCGACGTGGTCCTATCCCACCGGGCGCAGTTGTTGTACCCGGATCCGGACCCCGCGCGAGAAGAGCGGTGAAGCACGAGCCGCATCATCCGAGCCTCGCGACGAAGCCCCCAGCCGCGCGGAGGTCTACTTTGAGCAAATCGTCCCGGCGTACGCTGGCGCGGCTGATCCGCACCGCCGCGGGGTCCTCCATCTGATCGGCGACGAGCAGCGCCGCGCGCGAGCCGCCGCCGAGGAAAGAGAGCGGGACGTCGAGGGACCGGGCCGTCGGACCGTTCGCGATCACCAGGAACCACTGCTTGCGATGCCGCCGAGCAAACCCGGCGACCTCGCCGATCTCGCTGAACGCCAGGACGCGGGTTTCGTCCCAGACGGATGGAATGCTCTTGATCAGGTCGGCTGCCGGGTGCTCCAGGATTGTCTTCGGGTGGGCGCCATAGACCAGCAGCGTTGTCTTCGGGTGGGCGCCATAGACCAGCAGCGGAGACGTGAACAGGGCCGCGGTGGCGATCTGGTGCGCCCAGGACGTCTCGCGGCGACGCTCGCCGAACAGCATCGGCGTGAAGTCCAGGTGCCCCGCCAGCATCCGGGTGAAAGGGATCGTCGTGTCGTGCTGCGACCACGCCGGCATGCTCTTCCGTTCCATCCCGGACACCGCTTCGCGGGTCAGCTCGTTCGGCCAGGTGCGTGACTCACCGGTCGGCTTGTTTGCGCCGTGGAAGTCGACCATGAGCCGGTGCTCCGCCGCGCCCTTGAGCGCGGCCCGGTACAGGTCCATGACCTCCTTGGCCTCGTGATCGAAGAAGTCCAGCTTGACGCCCACGGCTCCGGCGTCCTGAGCGTGCTGAAAGAACGCCTGGCGGGCGTCCGGGTCGCGAATGTCCCGGCTGTGTTTCCAGAGCCAGATTCCGACGTTGCGCTCCCTCGAGTAGTCGACCAGCTCCCGCAGCTCGCGCTCGCTCCAGCGCTGCCAGAAGCCCTCCACCAGGTTGTACTCGAAGCCCAGCTCTCCGGCGAGCCTCGAGAACTCCTTCATGGTCTCCAGTGTGTTCTCGCCACCGCCGTCCAGGTACTTCCAGACGGCCCGCCCCGGCTTGATCCAGTCCGTGTGGAGTCCCTTCGGGAAGAAGCGCTGGTCGGGCGCCGGCGCGAGATTGTGCACGATGTCGCAGTTCACGAGCGCATTCAAATCCGGGCCGATCATCACCACGCGCCACGGGGTGGTGATGGCTCCGGTGATCGCCGCCGGCTGCGCGAGACGAGTGGCCTCGGCCTCGCCGTACCGCAGCGTGAAGGGGTAGCTGGCGGGGTGAGCGTGACCGAGGCGCGCAACGAATCTGCGGTCGCCTTCCGCCTGCAGCGCCATGCCACTGTAGTCGATCACTGCGGCTTCGGTGATCGCGGCGTACCCGGCGCCGTCGGGCAGTTGGATGGTGAGGGGTGGGGCGGCCCAATCGCCGGCCTGGATCTCGGAGACGTCTTTCCGGGTGTGTACCCCTTCGTAGTGTCCGCGAAGATCGTGATACCAGACCGTGGCCCCGGCCGGGAGCGCGAACGCCGTTGCCTCGTCCGGCACCCTGCTCGCCGCGCCGGAGGTGGGGACGATCGCGCGGAAGCCGATCCCGTCGTCGAACGCGCGCACTTCGACCAGGTAGTCGGTGGCGCTCGCCGTGTGCCGGAGCGCGATCCTCGCACCCTTGAGCCGGTTGATCGCCTCGGAGTGCACCCCGCGCCACGCGTAGCGCTCGCTCGCGTGGTAGGACGCGACCCTCCCTGTCTCGACACCTCGCCCCAGATCGACGCCGTCCACGAGGAGGGCGACGCTCGAGTCTTCCAGCACGGGGCGGCCGCGGAACGCCACGCGATAGGTCAGCCGCGGCCGGTCGCGCCAGGCGAGCTGGAATTCGACGCGGCCGTCCGGACTGGACACGACTACGGCATCGGCCGGACCGGCTGAAACGCGGAGCGACGCACTCAGCCGATCCGCGCGCTGCCAGGCGGGGTGCAGCACGGGTGCGGCCAGCGCGGCGGCGAGGAACTCACGCCGGGAGCACAAATGCCGAAGCCTCGGGGCGCGGGTCGTTATTGCAGCGGATCGAACGTGCCTCCCGCCCACCCCATGGTCTGTTCCAGGTTGCCGTTCGTCTGTCGTTGGCTCGGGGGAATGGCAAAGAAGTAGTAGTTCGGCTGCCAGTTGATGTCGAACTGCGTGTCGAGCAGCTTGACCTGGGTGTCGAAGTAGTCCGGATACTTCGAGTCGAGATCCACGGTGTCTCGCACGAGCAGCCAGTCGGCCACGGGCACCTTCAAGGCGATCGTCACGCGGTGCCGGCGCGTGCCATTGAGCTGCGACTCGAACAGCATGTTCCGCCTCAAGTCCCAGAAGCGCTTCGCTTCAAACGCGAATTCGATCCGTCGCTCCAGCATGATGGCATCCTGCATCTGCTGTCGGGTCATCCCGGGGTCCAGGCCATACAGCCCCGTTCCGGGATCGATGCCCGCCCGCGCCCGGAGCGCGATGATCTGGTCGTACGCCTCCTGGGTGTTCCCAATGGCGTTCGCGGCCTCGGCGAGATTCAGCAGGACTTCCGCGTAGCGAATCTCGATCCATTGGGTTTGTCCGTTGAACGCGCCGAGCGCGTCCTGGCTCGGATCCGGCTTTGCGCGCGTAGAAGCCCGTCGGCGTCGGATTGTTGGTCTCGCCGCCGACGTAGGTCCACTGGCGGCGGCCCGTCTTGCCGGACAGGGGCCACCCGGCGCCGTTGTAGGCGATCGTGGCGTAAAAACGAGGATCGCGGCTCTTCCAGAAGTACAGGGAGTCGTACGCGGGGTTGTTCGCGATCGGCCGGCCGTCCCGCATGGGAAATGCGTTGACCATCTCCAACGTCGGCCGATTGGCCCCCGTGGCGTTCTGGGATTCGTCCAGGGGACGCGTGGCGGCCGCCCAGCGATGCACCGCGCCGATTTCCTGGCCGTTCTGCTCGACGCGCGAGCCGGGGAATTGGTAGCGGCGCACGAACACGGCCTCGCGGTTCATCTCCACGAACCACAACTTCTCGAACTCCGGATACAGGCCGAACCCGTGGCCCGCGAGGTAGTCCCGGGCTGCGTGATTGGCGTCGTAGGCGTTCTGCCACCGCGTCATGTCGTCGGTACGGTTGAACTGCGGGCTCGCGTAGTACAACAAGACCCGTCCTTTGACGGCCAGGGCCGTGCCCTGGTGGACGTGGCCGTCATTACCCGCTCCGACGCTGACGGCGGGGAGGAGGGCGACGGCGCTGTCGAGATCCGATATGATCTGCGCCACACACTCCGACGTGCGGGTGCGCGGCACCAAGAGATTGTCGGTCAGCGCCTGCGGCCGGAGCACGAGTGGGACGCCGCCGTATCGCTTGACCAGCTCCCAGTATCGCCAGGCCCGGAAGAAGTAGGCTTCGCCCTTCAGTTTCTTGACGAGGGCTGTGTCGAGGGTCCCGCCGTCGATTTCGGCAAGGAGAATATTGATACGCCGGATCTGTCGGTACGGCACCGTGTCTTGCCAATAGCCGACCGAGTTTTCGGTGAGCTGCCCGTACATGTAGGCCGTGCCCCCGGGGGATTCATCCGACGTAGTCGCATCTCCGGTGGACCAGCCGGGCAGATTGTCCAGGTAGATGTGGCTGACATAGGCCTCGGCCAACGCCGGGGATTTCCACACGTCCGCTTCATTGATGGCCGTCAGGTCCTTCAAGTCGAGGATGCTGTTGCAGCCGCCGAGCGCGAGGCTCAAGGCGGCGAGTGCGGTTGCTCTGGCGGTCGTCATTGGAGGCTCTTCTCGAGCGAGGCGGTCATGCCCAGCGTGAAGGTCCGCATCAAGGGATACGCCCGAATGTTGTGCATTTCCGGATCGAATCCCCAATCGCCCACGTGGTCTCTGACCAAGAACAGGTTCGTGCCCGTGAGATAGATCCTGGCGCTCGCGAGTCCGAGCACGCGCGCGATGCGTTGGGGCACTCCATACGACGCGGTCAGGTTCTTCAAGCGCAGGAACGAGCCATCGCGCAGCCAGAACGTGGAGACGGGGTAGGTCGTCTTGTAACCGGTGCCGAAGTATCCGGGATACGCCGCGTCGGGGTTGTCGGGTGTCCAGTGGTCCGCCCAGAAGCCGTAAGACGACTCTTCCGCCCGACCCTGAATGGACCGCCCGTCGGCGTGCATCAACAGCTTGTTGCCGGCGGCGCCCGAGAACAACGCATCGAGGCTCAGCCCCTTCCACGATGCGCCGACACTGAGGCCATAGGTGATCGGCGGGGTGTCGTGATCACACATCCAGGCTCGATCGTCGTCCGTGATCTTTCCATCCGGTGGGCCATTCACGACCGTACCATCCGGTTGGGTGATCCGTGGACCGCGCAGATCCTCATAGTTCAGCATCCCCAACCGGGCCGGGACGCCGTTGATCATGTAACCGGCGGGAAGGGCGTCCAGGTCCGCCTGCGTGCGGATGATCCCCGCGGCGATGTACCCGAAGCACGCGCTGGAAGGTGCCGTGGTGCGACCGAGGCGTTTCTGATAATCCGGAAGGTTCTGGGCCTCGTTCAACGTGACGATCTGGTTCGTGGCGTACCCGAGATTGCCCCGCAGGTAGTACTTGACGTTGTTCCCGCGCTCGGCGGATCCGCCCGAGTACCCCAGCTCGACCTCGAAGCCGCGCGAGTGGATCTCCTGGTAGTTCTCGTCCGGGAGGGCGGCCCCGAAGGTGCTGGGAATCGCCTCCTCGCGATCGCCCAGGATGTCGTACGTCCGGCGATAGAACAGATCGAACGTCAGGCCGATCCGGTCCCAGAGCCTCGAGTCGAGACCGACGTTGTACGACTGGGCCTTCTCCCACGTGATGATCGGGTTCGCGAGCGTCCCCGGAACGACGCCGGTGGTGGCACTGTCGAAAATGGCGCCGGGCTGGAACACGTATTTCTGGAGCCACTGAAAGCTCCCGACATCATCGTTGCCGACCACGCCATAGGATGCCCGCAGTTTCAGCTCGTTGAGGAACGGCACCTTGAAGAACGGCTCTTCGGTGAGGCGCCAGCCCGCGGAGACGGAGGGGAAGAGCCCCCAGCGGTGGCCGGGCGCGAAGATCACCGACCCGTCATAGCGGAACGAGCCCTGGAGATAGAAGCGGTCGGCATAGCTGTACGCGACCGACCCGACATAGGACAGTCTCGCGTTCTGCGCCTCTCGGCCGTCCACGCGTTGATCCTCGGGGGCCGTGCTGCCCGCGACGTACTGGTCTATCCCCGAGGAGAGGAAGTTGTCACGCTGGCTCTGGACCCACCCCGTGTCGCTCGCGGCCTGCTCATAGACGAGCAGCGCGTCCACGGCGTGGCGTCCAAAGGCGTGCTTATAGGTCAGTTGCGCGTTGAGCTGATATTCGTCGAACGGGGAATTCTTCGTCAGCAAGAACTCTTCGGCAGCCCGCGGCTTGGTACCGACGACCTCGGTTCCCAGCAAGTGGTTGTGCGTCCCCCACGTATTGAAGAGCGTCATGTCGTACGGCAGGTTGAACTGCTTTTCGTACGATTGGACGAATCCCTTATAGTAGGCCAGGCTCCCGGTCAGTCCGGAAACCCAGGGCACCTCATAGTCCAGGCGGCCACGGAAATCGAGCTGCGACCATTGGCGCCGGTCGTATCCCGACGTGTTCGAGATCACCACGCCCGGATGCCATTCCACCCAGTTGCCCACCGGTAGTCCGTCGACGTAGGGGGGCACCATGCGCGTCCTGAGCGCGAGCGCCTTGTACAGATCCTCTTGACCCCAATCGCCGACGGCCCAGCTCGGGCCGTGGCGGTTCTGGCGTGCGCCGTTGAAGTCCACCGACGCTCTCAAGTGACTGGTGAGGTCGATGTCGAGATTGGCGCGTGCCGTCGTTCGCCCGAACGAGAGGTTGTCGAACGAGCCCGTCTCGTCGAGGTACGAGCCGCCCAGGAAGTACCTCACGCCGTCCGTCCCCCCGGAGATATTCAGGGAGTGGTGCACGTCCAGCGGGGTGCGCCACAGGTCGCCGATCCAGTCCGACGAATGCGTCTGCAGGTAGTCGAGCTCGTCGGCCGTGTAGTAGCGGGCGTCGCTCGTGGGAAAGCCGTTGTAGCTCAAATAGTCGTTGATCGTCTGGGCGTGCCGATACGCGTCGAGGGTGGGCGGGATTCGGGGGGCGTCCTGCGCTCCCACGGTGACGGTGTAGACGAACTCCGTCGGTTTCACCGATCCCCGCCTGGTCGTCACCAGGATGACGCCGTTCGCGGCGCGAGCGCCGTACAACGCGGCCGTGGCTCCGTCCTTCAGAACGGAAATGGTTTCCACTTCCTGCGAGCTGAGTCCGTCAAAGGCAAACTTGTCGCTGACGATCCCGTCGATCACGTACAACGGATTGGAGTTGTTGAAGGTCCCGACCGCGCGGACACGGATGCTGGACTCACGCCCCGGCGTCCCCGCATTCTGCGTGATCGTCGCGCCGGCCAACCGCCCCGCCAGCGCGTTGGACAGGTTGTCCGCCGGCACGTCCGCAAAGTCCGCGCTGTTTACCGAAGCAACCGACCCCGTCACCGTGCGCCGGTCCTGCACCCGATAGCCTGTGACGACCAATGCTTCGACCTCAACGGGCAGCACCGCCAGTTGAACGTCGATCTCGGTTCGTTCGTCAATCGGGACTTGCTGGGCCTTGTAGCCGATCAGCGAGAACAGGAGCGTATCCCGCAGTGAAGGCACGCTCAAGGTGTAGCGTCCCGCGGCATTGGAAGCGGTCCTCTGATCCGTACCCTTGACTCTCACATTCACCAAAGGCACGGGCCGTCCGCTCGCGGAGTCGGTTACCGTCCCGCCCACGGATTGAGGCCCAGCCTGCTGCGCGCGGGCGACCTGGACCGGTAACGACGCGCACAGCGGGAGCAGAACGGAGAGGACGAAAACGTCAGCGGGTACAGCTACACATCCCAGCGCGGCTGGACGGCGACGCTGCCACATGGGATCCTCCGAGTGGGCGCAAAAAATTTCCGGCGTCCGCGTGCGGTCGCAAGGGCCGTGCCCTTCCTCGTGACGCTGTATACCAGAAAACCGATCGTCAGCTGTGCCGATTGGGGCCGCGCGCTAACGACTCGGAAGGCTTCGCTTCGCTCCCGGCATGCCGCGTGCGCGCTGCTGATGTGGTGTGCGTGCAACGCTCAACGGTAAGCGTCTTGCCACTCGGCGCGGCATCCTCTCCGCGTCGCTCAACACGCCGCGTTGGCCCCTAGTCCCGGGGCGAGGTCGACCTCCCGCTGCGGAATCGGCAGGAAGACGTGACACGCCTTCACGCCGATCTTGGCCACGGGATCGATCTTCAACGTGTCGTAGAAGAAACCCCACCGCTTGAGGTCGAACAGGCGCTTCGACTCGAACGCCAGCTCCCAGCTGCGCTCCCGGCGCACCGCGGCTCGTAGCGAATCCTGGCTCAGTCCCGCCAGCGGGAGCAGCCTGGCGCGAGCCCGGACCTGATTGATGGCGTCGTACGCGGCCGCCGTCGGGCCGTTCGCCTCGTTCTCCGCTTCGGCGAACATCAGCAGCACCTCCGCATAGCGGTAAATCGGCCAATTGAGGTCGGTGCGCTGGTTCTGGCTGTTCTGGATCGACCCGTTGGCGTCGAAGAACTTGCCGTAGTACGGCATCGGCCGGGGAAAGCGCGGGCGCTTATCGCCGAAGAACCCCGGAAGCGAGTCGTAGCGGTACGTCGTGCACCCCGTGGCACCCGTGGTGCAACCCAGAGGAACGTTCACCCGCGTGAGAAACGTGACGCTCTTGCGCGCGTCCAAGGAATCGAACGTGCCCATGAACTCGGGGGTCGAGTACCAGTAGTTGGTGCAGGACTCCGCACCGATCCCCGAGGGCCGCGACTGGCACGTGAACAGGTTGCGCTTGAGCCCCTGGAACTGGATGGAATAGATGTGCTCAGGGCCGTTCTTGTTCTTGATCAGCCACAGGTCCGCGAAGTTCGGAACGAGGCTGTACTGGCCGCTCGAGATCACCGCCTGCGCCGCGCGCGCGGCGTCCGCCCAGTGGTTCTGCTGGACGATCGCGCCGGACATGTTCATGTACACGTCCGCGAGCATCGCATTCGCGGCGCCGCGCGTGGGCCGGCCGTCATCAGGAGTCGCCGAGTCGGGCCAGCGGAGCGGCAGCAGCGTGGCCGCGTCTTCCAGGTCGGCGGCAATCGCGGCGTAGACGTCCGGGATCGGCGCGCGTGTGGTCTCGGTAGCCTGGGCGAAGTCCCGGATCGGCGCCAGCATCAGCGGCACCGGGCCCCACACCCGCACCGCGTTGAAGTGGTTGAAGGCGCGGTGGAACTTCGCGGCGCCGAGGTAGCGGTCCTTCACGGCCTGCGAAACCTGCGTCATCTGGGGGAGGCGCTCGATGAGGACGTTCGCCTGGTTGATGGCGCCGTAGATCTGCCTCCAGACTCGCCACAGCCACTCGTTCGAGGGAGTCAGCGTGTAGCTGTCCTGCTCGTAGCGCGAGTCGCTCTGCGACTGCGCGACGGTCTGATCCGAGGGGACCTCGGTGATCATCGGCCAGCCGCGGTGGAAGTACGCCTGGCTGGAGCCGCCGGTGTACCAGTCATCGATCCCCCCGAGCGCGATCTTCAGATCCGCCTCGCTGGCGGGGAAGTTGTCCGGCGTGAAGAAGTCCTCCGGCGCCTCGGTGAGGAAGTCCTTGCAGCCCGCCAGGACCAGCGTGGCCACGAGGGGCATGACATTGCTGACTCTCATGGCGTTGCTCCTAGAAGTCGAGGTTCATGCCGAACGTGAACGTCCGGGTCCCCGGATAGTTGGCGTCGTCCCAGCCGAGCTCGGGATCGTTCGTGTCGCGCGAACTGGCCTCGGGGTCGTACCAGGAGTAGCGCGTGGCGGTGAAGAGATTCTGCCCGCTCAGGTAGAGCCGGAGCTGGCGCATCCCGAGGCGCGCGCCGAGCCGCTGCGGCACCGCCCAGCCGAGCGTCACGTTCTGCAGGCGGACGAACGAGCCGTCTTCGATCCAGCGCGACGTCATCCCGTCGTACGGTGCGACGCCCAGGGCGGTCATCTCGTTCGTGGGGTTGTCCG
>WNGA01027653.1_pt1 | contig 10009 bp, 16 predicted proteins | sample 5400061 | NCBI WGS metagenome assembly WNGA01 (sample SAMN13153366, study PRJNA577476) | soil metagenome | isolation source: 100 cm soil or saprolite under grassland replicate 2 | place: USA:California | collected 2016-06-15
CTAGCCCACCGACTGGTAGTGGATTGAATATAAAATATTAAAGGATTGAGAAAAAAAGTTCTGACTTAGTTTCTAGTCGTTTAGGTCGTTGTCGTCGAATACATGGCCCCTCTTCTTAGATTCTAACACGATTTTACCGAACTCTGCAGGGTCTGATAGTTTCTGCTTCATTCTCTCTTTATAGCAGCAGGTTCAAAGGTCTCCATTTCCCACTATCATTTGAGAGTTGTATCTCCTTACCGCATGTCGTACACGTCTTCTAGAACTCTTAAAGTCGATTCATCATACTTAGTTCCAATATACTTTTTCCGAAGTTTGCCGTAGTCATCTTTCCAATAGGCGTAATAATATGGACCGTGCGGACACATAGGACATGAAGACTTTCCACACTTAATTTCTTCTGATCTTATGGTCGCGTTTGAGGGAACATTTTGATAATTCTTCTTTGATGTCTTCTCTAATGCCTGCCGTCTGACAACAAACCTATTTGAACGAGCGAGAAGTTTGTCAGTGCTAGCAAGGAAGTTATTGTAGTGTTCGGGAATACCTCTTGTTAATGAGAACATGTCTATCATATCAAACTACCCCCAAAAGGACATTGTTCCATATCGCGTTGTAAACTCATTATATGCCAACCTCTAATCCATTTAGGTATAAACCTAATTTTTCGATATGGACCTTGATAGACTAAATTCTTATAATTGTAATAAGTACGGCGTGAAATCCTCTTTCCAATTTGTCTTCTAATGTAACTTAGAGATTCTCTTTCAGTCATATGATGATAGTCACAATCAACTATCATGAGTTTCAATAGTCTTTTTTTGACAAGCGAGAATTTCATTGTTACCTAGTTAAACCTCCAATCGAGTTCATAAAAATAGACGCAGCACTGAGCTTTAGGTATTGCGTCAGTTACGAGAAAAGCACAATAACTTCTATGTTTTCTCTACAATAACGAAATGTCAGATTATTCTAACCTAACCAGAATATCTGACGATTGTGGTTTGGAGGTTACTGAAACCATGGATGATGCCAAACAAACCATGAATCGAATTTGGGAAATTGAAAAGTTAGCAAGAGATGAAATCCTTATTTTGCTCTCTTCTTCCAACGCTTTTACTCGTCAGGAAAATGTAGGTTCAATAGAGATGTTAAAAGAATTATGTTTAAGGAACAAAGATCTTAAAATTAGATTCTTGACCCCAAAAAGTGAACATGTGGAACAAGTTAGATCCCAAACAAGAATGATAACTATAATTTCGACATTAAATTTATTCAGGAATTTTCACAAACCAAAATTTCGATATTAGTAATAGATAGGAAATATTCATTTGTTATAGAGTTGAAAAATGACAATGCCATGAGCACATTTGATGCAATGGGGATGGCAATTAATTCTACAAGAGTTTTAACCGTGTTGTCTTACGTATCGATTTTCGAGAGTTATTGGACTCTATCGTAAATGTATGAAGAATCGAGGAATGAATTGGCATCTACAAAGGAATATCTAAGTAAAGTCCTTAAGGAAATCGATAACAAAGGGAAGTAAAAGTTCCTACTCCCTCCCATTAAGACTATCTATACGTTATTAATCAAAAAGTTGAAATTCATTTGATATGGGCAGAACAATCCCATCATATAGGATTGCAGCCGAAATTGAACGAAAGAGATGGAGGCCATTTAGGTTAATGCTCAAGAGGAAAGACAGAAAATTATATGATAGTATGTTGAGCCTACCCAGACTGTACAACTCAGCCGGTATGATGGTATGTAGGCCCGTTGTGTTTCATTCAGTTGTTATGGCGATTTTATTTCATCACTATAAACAACTACATGAAATGGTAAAGAGCGTTAAAGATTTCCAAGATGGCACCAATACGGACAAAATAAAGGATTGTCAAAAATGTAATAGAGGAGTTCTTGAACCAACCAGAAACAAGAAGGTATTGATACGTGATAATTGCGGTTGGGCCAAAATTGAGATGACAATGGCCGACTACGAGGAATTATTTAAAAAGCAAAAAATGGTTGAAGAGGGAAATGGCGGAATTATCATAGTCGATGACAAGCGGAAACAAGCCGGCTGTCTCCATTGATAACATAATTCCATCTTTTGCTACTTTTTCTTCATAGACAAAAAACAAGAATCTGCCAGATACTGGTGGCGTTGTCCTGGTGAAGGCCATGTTACCCGTCTAGGCGAGAAACCGTTTCAATCTACCTATAATACCTAAAAGCCAATAATTTGTGATCGGTCTTATGCAAAAAGGAGAACTTAATGGACTCATATTAGATGCTGGGATTACAGCCGACCGAATGAATCACATTAAAAATCGAGGAAGATGCCAATGAAGTATATGATCAGTTGGTTCGAACGCTCACAAGGTTCGCCTATGGAGTACGAGAATGCCCAGAAGCGAATACTTGATGTGTTCACTAAATGGAAAGCGCCTGCAAATTTTAAAATCGAATCGTTCGTAATAAGAGTGGGCGAGTGGGGTGGACACATGTTGGTGGAATGCGACGATCCTGCGACTGTTCACAAGGTATGCTCAACCTTCCCTGCTTTCGAATTCCAAGCCCGACCAGTGATTCCCATCGATGATGCTGTCCGAGTTGAACTTGAAGCACTTGCTTGGCGCGATGAACTGAAACTCAATTGACATTGTTACTCACCACTGTAATTTTCTTCAGGGGAGCATAGTTAAATAATTAAAGGAATACTTAAACTCAAGTACTCCTTTTCTACACTTTTTACATTTCTGTCTCCTATCCATTTTTTTAATTACCGACTATTCGACTAATAGCATAAGACTCGATCAACAGGGAGGGAGAGCGGCAGATAAATTATAAAACCCTGGTGAGCCAGTATTACATGACTCACCAGAGAATGTTTAAGCCGACTCTTTGGGTTAACAAAGAACCGGACCAAAAATAAAACAGATTTCATTTATAGTTTTTGCTTAACTTTGTTTTCTTTGTCCAATAGGCTGACTTACATTTGGCACAGGCTATGGGCAACTTACCCTTTGGGTCCCTCGGGAGCCCGTTGTTATGATCTAATCTTCAGTAATTAACTTTCCGTGACTTTCAGCACAGTAATAGATTGTGTTTCTGCGCTCACAATTTTGACATAGTATTATACGTTCCAAATTATGATAAGTTTTGTCTCTCTCTACACATTTCCTATAGTCTGCTCTTGTCGTATCATCCGGGAGGTGTAGGCTAAATGGCTCATTACAATTAGAACAAGAAAATATGCGAGGGGCCATTCCTTATTTTTCTTTCTTGTTTAGATAGGATTCCAATGACTCTATCAGTACCGTTGCTAACGAAGTATCGTGATCTATCGCGTATTTCTTGGCCCTTTTCAATAATTCTTTAGGTAATCTAATAGAAGTTTGTACCTGGCCTTCCACAATTTCAACAAATGACATTATAGTTATAAACTTACCATGCTGTATTTATGTTTTAACCACAATAGAAAGTTTGTTAGATGCTGTATATACAGCACTACAACATGTCTAAAATGTATGTGAAAGATTCGCTCACTTGATCGTCATAGTGATATTCAACTAATCTTATGCCAGTCTATTCCAACAAATCCATCGCCTGTCCCCGGCACCTTATGCAGTCCGACTACTTCCCCAGATGGACTTAATATTACAGTCAGGCTCAAATGTCCATGATTGAGAATAAAGCCCCTAGGAACATCAGCCCAATCACCTGAAATCTTCCCATTTCCAGTAATTTTTGCATTATATACGTTGGTGAAACTGTGTCCATCGCCGCCACCGCTCAAACCGGCCCACCACAAAGTATTCCCGATCTGAGTCACATAGTACTGGCCCCCATCATCGCAATTGTATACTCCAGTTAGGCTCGTTTGGCTCTTGACGGCATTTGCAGATTGTAAATTTACTGGTGAAATCATAGTACCCATTGCGATTAGTGCAGCAACCAGAATCCCTATTCCTAATACTAGACTTTTTGCTACCATTTTCCCTAAATATTTGCTTTTATTAAAGCATTGTGGATACAATTGTACTTATCTTTATTCAGAAAACAAAATTATTCTATTACCCTTAGGAGAATTATATAATAATTACATCATAGGTAGCATGTAATTTATTTAAGCAATAGAAATGAATTCCATGCTTCCTCGGGTGAAATTCTCATTATGATAAAATTCGTAAGAAACTATTCCAATTTATCCTAATGCGTCATGGTTTACTTCCAGGCGCTATCTAATTAGTTTGTTTAGTATCCAAATCGAAAATAATTCTTCGGCGTAGTTTCGGAATTAACACGAAATTCCAAAATCAGGTCAGCCAAAATTTTCTTTATTGATGTCAGAAATGCTGGCACATGGTATTATAGAAAGATAATAACTAATAATGTTTCCTGATTGTTTTTTCCTGTGACTCTCGTTTACTATAGTTCTTGTGATGTTCTTATTATTGAAATTGTTAATATAATATCAGAACATCATTTTCACCGATACCAGAAAACACATTGCTGAAATTATGCAGTGTCAACTCTGTTAATTAAGAATGATGTAAAGAATATTTTGTGTGAGCGGATGTGACACTAACTCAACTTGTAACGCTGCTAATCGTCCTATTCTTGATTACGACTACTGGTTATACTTTTTTCAAGATGAGAAGATAGAGCAGCGCTCTCAACCTCACCAGGGCCATTAAATAAGAAATTCTTTTCTTATTCTATTTCACGATAGCGAAAGTCTTGCTTGCATTTACGGATCCTGTTGAAGTAGACACGGTATAGTTACCCTCCTTCACCTGCTGGCCAGAATCCTGTTGATTCCACTTTAGGGATTTGACTCCACCAGAGTCCAACACGGTTATCACTTGCGCGGCAAACAATGGATATTTTTTATGAGTAACTGAATTTTCAATTTTGAGTCCCAAAATGGAGTTAGGAAAAGTTAATGGATCTGTTCCTGTGTTCCTTATCGTAATGTTTACAATCTCCCCAAATTTGTATGATGGTTTACTTGTAGAAATAGCAAGTGTGTCACTTTCATTACTCTTGGTTCGAAGTTCAGTAAGTGATTTGGTTGGTACGCTAGGGCTACAAAAAACAGTTTGATTCGGCTCTGGAGTAGGGCATATATCAGAAGAAGGACATTCAGTTTGAGACTTGACTAGATTGCCGGCAGAACAACGAACAAGTCCTGGAACTTGTGCATCCTGACCCAAAACTTGAACCTGGAATACGCAGTTTGGGAAAGTCACTAAGAATGATAATGATAAAGCAAACAAAAGAATGGCTTTATGTGTCATATCAGACTAGAAATTATAATATCGTGTCCAGTCCATTTAAACATGACATAAGCAAAAGGATGTGGTACATGTGGATTCTCTGTTATTTGGTTGGAAGAACAGATACCACTGACCATTATCGTACGGTTTGGTTCTATAGCGCCGAGAATGTCGTTAACCCAGCATTGTCTTGGCCCATCGATTTAATTATATTTGCAATTCATTTATTTCCTCGTCCAAATTTCTTTTCTTTTCACATTTGGAGTATTCTTGAATCATATAACGCTTTTTTATTTTAATTTATTCGTGCAACATTAGGCCCTAAATCTCTTTTTGTGTAGGGACTGTACCAAATGGGCCATATCTAAGGTTAAAGTTTTTACAAAAAGGATCGTCGATGGCAGCCCTTCCACGATAGGAGCAATACTGAAATTCGGTAATTTCTCCTTTAACCAATTTCGTTAATTCTCTTGCAGTAATGTAGCCGTTGTAGATGGGAATTACAATAGCCAATATTACAGTAACAGCCGCTGCGACGCCAACTGATATGAATACTATATTTCGCGTATTCATTTTTTCCTCGGAGTATCCCAGTTTGTACTGCATTTAGGACAGGTTTTGGGTGGCTCCTTGGGATTCTTAGAACACACAATGAATATTAAGTCAGAATGTCTATTTATTCTTCAAAATGCGAACCGCTGCTGTCCCAAAAACCATGTGAACAAGAGTTTTTTGAGAGTTTTTCAGAAAGAATCATTTTTAGGGGTGGGCCGAACGACGGACTAAACCAATTAATAGGATTCGTCTTACTCAATTATATCTTCTAGACAAATGGTATTCCGGGTTTCGGTCCCGTTCCCCGAGACACTATTGCAGTACAGGGGAACGGCCGAAAAAAGCCCTTTACCTCCAGGAGATAAGATTAACAGAATGTGACCTGATTAAATTTTAAATATCTCCTCGTCCACATTAGAGACTGTACCTGTCATTTGTACTGGATTTACTTTTTCTATTCCAGACGTTAATTCAATTAACTCCCTATCTGTTACAACGTGAATAAAAGGTAATTTCTTTTTCTTTACTTTCCGTTTTTTATTTTTACTCAAAGCGATTGCAGCTTTATTTTTTCTTCGTTCTTAATGTGCTGTGAAGTATCTACTGAAATAAATCACTGCGAATATGGTTAACCCGATCATCACACCAATAATGATTTTTCTTTTGGTTCCTAGATTCATTTCTATTTTTTCCTAGGCCTATTCCAGTAGGGATTCTTGCATTTAGCGCAAGTTACTGGCGGGTTGTCTTTAGTATAGGTACGAGAGATCCAAATATGACCGCATTTCTCACACCTGAAAGCGTCAACCTTTATTATTGCCACAGATTTTTCCTCTTCCCTCATACCTGATTTATTACCTCATATATTTTACCATTGGTATATACCATAAGTAAAAGAATGTATGTGAAAGATTAGGCAGAGCGCTACTATAAAGAAAGAATGAAACAGATACTTACGGACCCTGCGGAGTTTGGTAAGGTTATCTTAGAATCCAAGAAGAGGGGCCACGTAGTAAACGACAACGACCTGGATGACTAACCCAGATTTTTTATTTAGTTCAAAAATCTGAAAATTAATCCAGAATCTTTTTTCTTAAGTCTTTAATAATTTATTGACCATACTAACGTCCATATTGGTGGGTCAAGACGCCATTTTCGTATCAATACAGTCTTGGCCCATCGATTATAATTCTAATTTATAGGATTCCTGAATTAAACGGAGTAATGACACAGAAAAATAACTTATATGGTAAGCGATTTAAGAGTTAGGCATGCCAGTAAACCTCCGGGCTAAAGTTATAGGAATTGGTATTGACAATGACCCGTTTACAGGAAGAGGTTACACTCTCGTGCAATTGGGTATAGAATTAGATATTGCGCCTCCCCCCTGCTCCGCAGGCTCAAAATCAGTACCCGCCTGTGGTTGGGACAACCCTCTACAAACATATTTTACATATCTTTGTTCCATCAGACCAGTGGAATAACCAGTATAGTATGTGGGCCGAGTATGATTTGGTAATAGAGGATAGCGGAGAACTACGTTTGAATCATTCTCCAGAACATAATTAAGATATCATTTTTCCTTATCACTTAATAAGTGGTAAAAATGTAATCTAAAATTATGAGTTCCCTTGACTCACCGATTTTACAAACATATTCTTCGGTAAGTCGTAATTTTAGTGGCACTCATTTTTCCTATAGTGCGTTAGACGAGATGCATAAGAACGTCTCGATAACCGTCCAGCAACTTAGGTTCACTATGGAAAAGTATAAACAGTTAAAGATTCATTCTACCGAATTGCTAAAACTGAAACAAGAGGACCTTATTGACGAGGATACCCTAAAAGATGTCTTGCACCAACACCAGTTACTCTTGGAAAAAGGTATCAAATTGCTTGAACATGAGGGGAAATATGCCTTAATGTCTAATGGTGAACTTTTTACTGGGTACACACTGGAAGAGGCCTTATCAAAGGCAAGAAGAAAGTACGGAAAGCGACCATATTATGCAGAATTAATAAATAGAGAACATTTTCCATACTTGTTTCAAAGTAATGGAAATAACATTTCATAATAATACTTTATTAACTACTCTTACTATCTCGGGTACCAAATCACAAGAGTTTACTGCAATCGTAGATACCGGCTCCGATCGGACTAGTATACCACGAAAATTCTGCAAGGAAAACGCAAACAAGCCTGTATTTCATAATCACTACGTCCATCTTGGAAACGATACCCAGCATTGTGGAAACAGCCCAGTTGTAACAGCTATAACATTTGCAAAAACTGGCGATGTTAGTGTAGCAAATTCAGGAACAATACTGAAAAATTTGCCAAAAAGCTCTGACGGCTTGAGCCAGAACAACAACGTTGGTCCTGTAGTATCATTCACACTTCGCGTAGTTCACGACGGCAATAACAACTTCATTTGTGTCGACAACATACCCACCTTTGACCGTGTAGTGCAGTAGAAAAAATCATGCACTCAAATCCTTTTTTTATATAACTTCGTGAAAGGTACGATGAATAACTAAAAACTTTTTTTATACTATATTTAAATTGATTATTTCACGGCCTTACTATATTACTTTAGCGCCCAGTGCCGACCACCCCTTTCAATTAAGAAAATGACATATTCGTGGTAAGATGCTCAAAAAACACTTGCTGTTTGACTATCCCTATGTCATCTTTACCAACTTTCGGAACTGTTCAAGATTTTTTGACAATTCTTCCTTCCATGATTCCTCAGTATAGCCATGTGCTTTAATAGCATGATACTCAGCGTTACGAAACAGAGCTTCCTCGCTAGCGCCATAGGCGATGTGGGTACAACCGATGTGTCCCGTATCTTTGCACTCCAAAGATAGATATGATCGCATTTCACTGAAGTTCTTCGATTTAAAATAATTTATCTGTTCGGTTGGCTCATTTGACTTAAAGGCGGGCTAAAAGTTAAAAGTGCTCAGCTTTGAATCCCTCTAAACATTTAATCAGTCACAATATTTTTGAAACGGTTCGGGATTGGAAGGTTGATAAGAAATCTCCTAGTATTCTTATACGATTACGGATATGGTCCTGTTTTCACCGTGTGACAGTGGACGGCAGTGTCACCATCCCTAGGACTAATGTATGCTACAGATTGAAGAACATTCTTGCAGTCCAAGAAGTCTTTCTTCCCATCAAGTTCGTTGGAAGGCAAATTCTGAAATAGCAAAGCAACGCCAAAATTGAATACCGAATCTAAATTCAATTTATCGGCAGCCGGACCCCGAAGGCGCTCACGCTCCCACGCGCTGACAATGTAATGATATCATCACCTTCATCACCTACAGCAGCGATATTCCTATCTGAAATGCCTGTAATCCTATCCTCTCCCTCACCTCCCTGGATTGCAACCGTAAATGTCGTATCTACATTCTTAACGACGATCTTATCTCCTCCGCTGAGCCCATTTATATTGTAGTTAATATTTCCGTCTATGCCGCTTGCTGTCATCGTATCTGGACTGAATGTTCCGTTGCATGGATCAGTCAATTGATTGCAGTTTATATTCGCGGCAAAAATGCTCGAAGGGACAATAACTATCATGGCGATAAGTAGACTGCCAAACAAGATAAAGTGTGACTGCCCCGTACTCCGAATGATTCGTATCTCATCCATTTTAAAAATTCGGACCATTTTTCATGGAAGTAGTAGAGGGATTGATGTTACAAAATTTACGTCGAGCCACTAGGATCCTAAAGTTATTCATGCTCCTTTCAAAGAGTAAAGACTATATACTGTCGTGGCGCCAGTTTTCACGAACCGGTATAATGGATAGAAAACTGCTTCCAGCAATGGTCGGTTTGATAATTTTACTTGGCATTATTAACAATGCTGTTTTAGCACAAATACAGCCTTTTCCGTCTGCGATTCCCGGAGGATCGCCGGGTAAAATTGGAGTTAAAATAACTTCACCACTGACTGGACAGAAGATAGCCGTAGGACAGCCTATTTCAATTTATGGCACATCGACGGACAACGCAAAGGAGAACTGTCAGGTCTCTATCATTATGAATAATTTAAAGCCATATCAGAAGAGTGAGGCGACTGGCAAGGGTGGGAATAATGACTACTCCTCGTGGATCTTCAAGGCGATGTCAGAAGCTATTAAGATGGGTCAGAAC
>WNGA01014335.1_pt1 | contig 10007 bp, 12 predicted proteins | sample 5400061 | NCBI WGS metagenome assembly WNGA01 (sample SAMN13153366, study PRJNA577476) | soil metagenome | isolation source: 100 cm soil or saprolite under grassland replicate 2 | place: USA:California | collected 2016-06-15
TCTGCGGCCTGGCCGCCGGGGTGCTGGTCACGCAACTCGTCGGGCATGATCCGCCGGTGCGGTGGGCCGCCGACGCGGTGCTGTACTACATCGTGGCGCTGGCCGGCTGGGGCCTGGTCGGGATCGTCGGTGCCGGACTAGCCGCCGTGGCGGCGGTGGCTGGCCTGTGGCTGGTACGCAGGATCGATCCGGCTACCGGCTACCGGCTGGCGCTGGCCGCCACCGGCCTCGGTGCCCTCGGCCTGGCAGCCCTCCGCGACCTGCACGGCGCGGCGTTGACGGCCGCGATGCTGCTGTCGGCGATCGTGCTTATCTGCCGGAACTGGGTCGGGAGCCGCGGGTAACCCAGCTCCTGTTCACTCTCATGCCGCGGCCAGCCACCGTCGCCCCACAACAAGTCACCCAGATGGTCGACAGCGCCAGGCCTTGGGCGGTGTGGGTGTGGCGTTTGGCGTCGTAGAGGACCTTCTGGTCGGCCCACCCACGGGGTCGTTGCACCCGGGTGGCCAGCCCGTCCAGGCACACCGCTCGCCGGCCTGGGTCATCTCCGCCAAATGCTCACGCAGCTCGTGGTGGTGATGAAGCTGCCGTCGGGCTGACAGAAGCCGAGAGCGACCAGCGGACCAAGCAGCAGGTCCAGGCTGTCGCCGACCGCGGTCTTGGAGACCCCACTGCCCGGGCCGGCGCGCCGGTACGACAGCCCGTCCAGCAGCACCGCGCCAACGGCGTCCAGGCGGACCTCCAGCGGTAGCGGCCGGTTGCCGCCCCGTCGGGATGGGTGGGGTGGCAGCAGGTGGGCCAGACGGCTGGTCAGCCAGGTGAGGGCCTTGGCGGGCAGTGACGAACGCGGGCAGTATGACAACGGAGACCGGACCTCCTCGGCAGGCGTGAACACCTTGCCGATGGTCCGGTCTCCTTATGTCAGGGCGCAATGTCAGGGCGCAAAGAGCATCACGGACACCCTCATTGAGTTCAGTCGCCAACGATCTTTCGTCCGGTGGCCATCTCACCTCCTTGTAGTCGATGGAGTCGGTTCCGCTGATGGCCTGCGGCCGACACCGCTGTAGAACCCACCAGCAGCGGGCATGCCGGGACGCGCATCGTGCGGGCGCCACGCCGCCGGCTGCACCAGCCCCGGCTCGACCAAGTCGAAGCCGTCGAAGAACCGCTCGATCTGTGCGCGGGTGCGGAGCACCAGCGGGGCGGACGCCTGCTGATAGATCGCGGTGACCTTGGCGGCCACATCGGGGTGGAAGTCCGCGGTGGCATGCGACAGCACCAGGAAGCTGCCCGGCGCCATCGCCTCGCGCAGCGTTGTGACGATCCCGACCGGGTGCTCGGCGTCGCGGATGAAGTGCAGGACCGCGATCAGCAGCATCGCCACCGGCTGGGTGAAGTCCAGGACCCCTCGAACCTGGGGATGGTCGAGGATCGCCTCGGGCTGGCGCAGGTCGGCGCGGACGGCGCGTTGCAGGAACGCGCGGTTCTGTCTGGCGCCCTGGCGGGCCTGCGGGACCACGTTCAGGAGTTCCTCGGCGGCGTGGCGGTCTGCGGGGAAGTTGTCTTTGCCGCCGAGCAGGTAGTCGTAGATCCGCGCCGGGTTGGGCGTAGTGGGGTCGATATCGTTGACGACGCCGCAGCCGTCTTCGTGGGCGGTCATGAGGTGCTCCGCTGCGCCACCGCGTCCCCCGCCTGGCCATGCTGGAGTCGGGTGTGATCGGTGAGGAAGGCCTTGATGAGGCTGGTGCCGTAGATGGCGGCCACCACGACCACCAGCACCGGCAGGGACAGGCGAGTCGACGGGGCCGTCAGGACTGCCAGGCCGACGGTGAGGTTGTACAGGGCATGCAGCGCGATGGCGGGAACGATCGAGCCAGCGCGCAATCGCACCCCGGCGAGCAGCCAACCGACGCTGGCCGCCAGCACGACCTGGAACAGCCGCGCGCCGAGAGGGAGGCTGACCTTGATCAGATGTGGCACGGCGAACAACACGCTGCCGACGGCTGCAGTCTGGTAGACGCCGCGTCGGGTAGTGCCCCATGCGCTGAGCAGGAGGGCCCAGGATCACACCGCGGAAGAGGAGTTCCTCGGTGATGGCGACCAGCGGCACGGTCGCGATCAGCAGCCCCAACACGACAGGGATCGAGGCGTGGGCCACGCCGAGAATGGCATCGGCTGGGATCGGCCCGGTCGCCAGCCGCGCGGCCAGCAGGACGACCAATCCGAGCACGACCAGTAGTGGCCAGGCCAACCCTGCCCACGTCCTCGGATTGGGCTGGGTCCGGCCCACGGCTGCCCGAATGCTGTCGCTGATGGCCAGCATGGTCAGGGTCGCGCCGCAAAGGATAAGCATGCCGGCAAGGCCAGCGACGCGCGGTTGGACCGGCACCGACATGGGCAGTGTGGCGGCCAGCATGGTCAGCGGCACAGCGACCAGTGCGGTCGCCACGGTGTAGGCGATGGTGATCAGTACCGCACGTGCCATGGATGCAAGCCGCATCGCCAAGGCCTCCTTCCTTATCTGATCGTCATGGGTGAGCGAGGTCCCGGTCAGGACGCAGCCCGCGGGACATGGCGCCTGGTGCTGCTGCGTCCCAGCGGCGGCCGGGCGCTGGGGCGGGCGGCCGGCACACTTCGGGTCTATGAGGTGGCGGACCGCCCAGGGGGCCGCTCCTCCGCCTGGTCGGCCTGGATATGCAGCGCCTGGGCGAGTCCCGGCAGCACCCGGATGAGGTCCAGCAGCTTCTGTGTGCTCGGCTGGGTCAGCCCGCGCTCCCACTGCGACACGCTGGACTGCTTGACGCCAAGCGCCGTCGCAACGGCAACCTGGGAACGGCCAGCCCGCCGGCGGGCTTGGCGGATCGCGGTGGCCATCGGCACTGGCGAGGGGCGCGGCGCCGACTCCGGCAAGCGGCGCGGGCGCGGATCGGCGTTGCGGACCTGCTCGGTCAGACTGTTGAGCCGCTCCGCTGGCAGTGCAGCGATGACTCGCATCAATGCAGCGGGTGACATGCCGGTGCGGAAGGTGCGCGCGAACGCCTCCGCGTCCATGCGCAGGACCACATCCAGCAACCGGTTGGCGTCGCTGATCGGCGCGGCCATCAGCGGCCTCCCGGACGGAGCAGTCTGCCGAACAGCTCCTCGTAGGCGGCCACCATCACCGCCACGTCGAACTGTGCGGCGGCGTGCTCGCGGATCTCCTTGGGGTCCAACCGCCCCGATCGCTCGATCGCGTCCGCCAGCAACGCCAGGTCGGTGAGCACCAGCCCCGACACGCCATGCGTGACCAGCTCACCACCGACCGTTCCGGCCATCGTTACGACCGGCGTGCCGTAGGCCATTGCCTCAACAACCTCCAGGCTGGAAGGCTCACCGTAATGCAGCAGACCAAGCAAGCAGTGGGCGTCGCCCAGCAGCTCGGCGCGCTCCGAGGCGCTTACCCGCTCCAGCAGCCGATCCCCCGCGCCAAGCAATGGGCGCAGCTCGATCTGGGCGTAGGCAGTTGCCTCGCCGCTTGGCCGAGTGCCGGCCAGCACGATCGGTCGGCCCGCCTGGTGCGCCGCCTCCAGTGCCGCACGGGCGCCATGTCCGGCCTGCAGCGGCCCCAGATATACACACAGCCCATCATGGTCCAGGCTGAGCGGATGCTCGGCGAAGGGGATGCCGGGGTGTATCACCGCGAGCCAGGGCAGGCCGAGGCCGCTGCGCTGCTGGTAGGTGGAGACAGCGACGTACCCGCCGGCCAGGTGCGCCAGCGGCGGGCGGGCTGGAGGTGACAGCCAGGAACTGGCGATCGGCTGGTAGAGGGTGTGCGCCATCAGCTGCGGGTGGCCGCTGGCGGGCCGGTAACCCGCTCGGGTGTGGTCGCTGACCGCGTCGACTCGCAACTGGTCGAGGATCTCGCCGGCCCGCTCAGCGTGCAGCTGGTCGATCAGCTCGGGCGTGGCGCGCCGGCCGCCCTTGGCGAGGTCGGTATTGGCCACGGCGTAATGCCCGGGTGGAAGCCCTGCAAGGTCGGTGCCGATCAGCGTCACATGGTGGCCATTGCCGGCGAGTCCCTCGGCGAGCCAGCGGACCTGCTCGAGGCCGCCGAGACTGGACGGCGGCACGGTCTGAGCTGGCGGCGCGATCAGCGCCAGACGCAACGCCTGGCCAGCGGCCCGCCAGCGAGGGGTCGGTGTTGGTGCGATTGCAGTCATGCGATCAAGACTCCTGGCTACATGCAGCACTCGAGACTCGCTTCGCCGGGCCGCCCGTGCCCGGCCGTCCACCGCTGCAGGTGGTGTTGCCTGCGTTGATTGGGACCACGAATTTGACCTGGCGTGGGTCGGCGGCAAGGGGCTGGCCGCGCCCTCGCCGTCGGGCGTGTAGAGCCGACTCCTCCTGCAGCCGCTCGTCCTTGCCGCCGACCCGTTTGCCCAGACCACCAGACGGATTGGTGGCCCGGACACTGTGCGCGCGCTGGTGGGGTGATTGGGTCTTCGTGGTGCCGGGATGCCGAATCGTCCCGGTGGACCCGGCGTCGCGGGGCGGCGATCAAATGCTTATCGCCGTATCTACCTGGCTCGCCGCTTAGCCTCGTCGTTCTCACCCACTCACGATGATGCCGATCTGTCCGTTGTCGAGAGTCAGCACGTTGCCGCTGGAGCGCGTGACCTCGCTACGTCTGGAGTGTGTCTTTTCACAGAATGGAAATGACGCCAGGAAGCGGCGGCGTCTTCTTACCGACTTCTGTCCGTCATTTCGCAACCCGGCCACACGCAGGGCTAGGACCCCCGGACCAGGAGAGCTATTCTCAATATTCACATCGAGCGTGGGAGCGGCGATGCCCGGGGATCCGACTCTGCTCAGAGTGCTGATCACTCAGCGTCACTGGCAGAGCTACGAGACGTTCGTAACGCAGTTCGAGAACGCTGCCGATGACCTCGCCGCTCGCGAGAGCGATCCCAGAATAAGGAGGCTCTCGATAGAGAGGCGGCAATTTGAGCGATGGCTCAGCGGCGCGGTGAAGACAAGGCCGCGCCCTGATCATTGCCGGGTGCTCGAACACCTCTTCGGGTATCCGATCGACGACCTTCTGGCGCCAGTTGCGACAGGACGCAAGCCCAGCGGCACGATGGCCCAAACGCAGGCACAAGAGGACCTCGCCGCAGATAGTGAGAGCCCGGCCTTTCTGAGGTCTGCGACTATCCAGGCCGGCCCGCATGAACGGCTCGTGGACCTCGAACGCGAGCTCGCGATGACAGCGCACGAGTCCAGCGAGCACGCCGGCTTCGTGGCCTCGCACGGCCTGGCCCCGGCGAGCCTCGAGCAGGTCCACGACCACGTCGTCCAACTCGCTCGTCAGTTCGCATACATGCCGCCACTCCTTGTGCACGACGAAGGAAAGCGAATCCGCAACCGCGGCTTCGACCTCCTTGCACGGACCAAACGCACTGACCAAGAACATGACCTCTACCTGATCATCGGTCAGGCCTGCGGGTTGCTGGCATCGGTGAGCTTCGACCTGGGGAACCCAGAGGCGGCGACCGAGCAGGCACGGGCCGCATGGATCTACGGGGCGCACATCGGGCACAACAGCCTCTGTGCTTGGGCGCGTGGCATGGAGGCGCTCATCGCTTTCTGGTCGGATCGTCCGCACGAAGCAGTGCGCCTGGCGCGCGAAGCGAGGCAGTACTGCCCGCCGGGAACCGCGCTGGTGCGAGTGCTCTGCATCGAAGCCCGTGCATGGTCACACCTTCGCAACGGCGACGAGGCGAAGGGGGCGATGCGGGCGGCCCACGATGCGTGGGCCCGCGGTGATCGGGCCGATGAGCTGCATGACGAGATCGGAGGAGAGTTCTCGTTCGATGCGGCTCGGCAGGCGTTCTGCAACGGCAGCGCGTTCGTAGAGTTGGGAGATCCCGAGCAAGCCATCAGGGAGACAGGACGGGCGATCGAGCTGTATCGCGCCATGCCGGCTGATCGCCGGTGGCCCAAGGTCGAGGCGGAGGCTCATGCTGATCTCGGCGCCGCCTACCTTCTGGAGAGCGAGTTCGATGGCGCCCGCGAGGCACTTGCTCCTGTCCTTGCGCTTCCGCCCGAGCACCGTGTCCAGGGTTTGACGCAGCGGCTTGTAAGAGTCCGCAGCCTGCTGCTCGCAAACCCCTACCGTCGATCCCGTGAGGCTCGCCAGCTTGGCGAGCAGATCGAGGACTTCACCGCAACTAGGCCCGGGCGGACGCTGCCGACCGGCCAGCCACGCGGGTTGACGCGCTCTTAGTGGCCTCACCCTGCATGTTGTCGAACCTGACCTTTGAGAGGAGGGGCCGATGAGGCGCTCAGCGGGTGGCGTCCCAGCCGGCGAGGAGCTGGGCTTCCTTCTCAGCCGCGATGCCGTGCTCGCCCTGCCGCTCGTGCGGGGCGACGTCGCCGGAATGCAGCCACTCCCACGTGTCCCGAACAGTGTGGCTGAGTGGTCGACAGCTCAGCCCGGCCGCCACGGCCCGATCGGAAGCGACGTTCCAGGTTCCCGCGTAGGTGCGCCACAGCGGCAGCTCCGTCCACTGCCGGACACCGTGCCCCAGCAGGAACTCGTCATCGACCCACACCAGCTCGGCGTCCGAGCGGGTCGCATCGATGCACCCGGCCAGAAGCGACCCAAAGGTGGCGTGACCGATCGGCGCGGCGACGTTGAAGGTGCCTGTGAGGCTGGCCTCCAGTCCATTGAGAATGAAGGCGGCGACGTCCCGCACGTCGACCGGCTGGATCTCCCGCTCGGGAGTACCTGGCGCCAAGACGCGACCCCCGCGCGCGAGACGCCCAAGCCACCACGGAAGCCGGCCAACATACTCGTAGGGACCGAGGATGACTCCGGGCCGAAGCACCAAGGCGCGCTCATCGAACACCTCGCGGACGGCGCGCTCACAGCCTGCCTTCTGGAAACCGTATTGGGTCGGGTAGCCGCGAGGATCGTCTCGGCCGAAGTCCGGCCCGGCGTCGGCGGGTGCCTCCAGCACCGCCGACTCCTCGCTGAGCGGCGCAACCGGCCAGCCTTCGTACACCGAGACCGTCGAGACGAACACGAGCTGGCCTACGTGGCCGGCAAGCGCGCGGCTGGACTCACGGACCACGCGCGGGACGTAGCCGCTGGTGTCGATCGCAGCATTCCACTTCCGCCCGCTGATCAGGCCCGCAAGGTTGGCTGAATTCTCCCGGTCACCGTGCACCGACTCGACTCCGGGGATGTCGGCGCCGGACCTACCCCGGTTGAAGGTGGTGACCAGATGGCCTCGACGCAGCGCGTCCTCGACCAGCGCACGCCCGAGAAACCAGCTTCCTCCCAGCACCAGCAGTCTCATGACCTTGCATTCCTCGAAGAATCGGGACAAAGGAGCCGGCAGTCTAGCGCAAGCGCCCCACGTGGGGTGTGGTTGCGGAGGCGATCATGACGACTGCCCGACGTCTGATCGCCGCTGGTCAGGCCGCTTCCTGCTACTTCCGGACCTCGGTTGCCGACGGGCAGCGCAAGGCGCTGGTCCAGATCACCGAGCGGTGCAACCTGCATTGCGCGCACTGTTTTGTGTCGGCGACCAAACAGGGCGACACCATGCCGGTCGACCAAATCGTCGAGCTGGTCATTCCGCGGCTGACCGCATGCCGGGTGACCCGCGTCACCCTCACCGGCGGGGAGCCGTTCGCCCATCCGGAGCTGCTCTCCATCGTTCAGGCGTTCCGAGCGGCCGGAATGGGGATCGGGATCTGCACCAACGCGACGCTGATCACTGACGAGCAGCTCACCGCCCTCGGCGAGCTTGGGGTGCACCTCAACGTCAGCCTGGACGGCTTCCGAGAGTCTTCCCACGGACGGTTCCGTGGGGACCGCGCCTCGTTTGCCACCACCGTGGCAACGGTGCGCCGACTTGCCGACGCTGGCCTGCTGCAGGGACTGCTGTGCACCCCTAACAACCTGGCCGAGGACGAGGAGTACCGACAGCTGTGCCAGTTCGCCGTTGAGTGCGGCGCCGAGTACGTGCTGATGAACCCGCTGTCGAGCATGGGTCGCGGCGCCAAGGCAAAACCGGCGCTGGCCGCCGCTGAAGGGCGGATGCGCCACATCTTCGAGCTGACCGTTCCCTTCGCCGAGCAGGGCCTGGACGTGGTCCACATTCGGTTTCCGAACACCGACCGGCCGCTGGCCGGCTGCGAGGCCGGCACGATCATCTACGTGTTCGCTCCTGGCGAGGTCACCGTGTGCCCGTACCTGGTGTTCGCCGCCAGAACGCCAGCCTCGCAGCACCGCGATTCCGAGTTCATCGTCGGAAATATCTTCCAGGATGCCGACATCGCGAAACGGCTCGATGCCTACCGGTTCCACGACCGCTACCAGCTGGGCGCCAACCCAACCTGTGCCAGCTGCTCGATCGCGTCGGGGTGCGGCAAGGGCTGCCCGGCGGCCGTGATCGCCGCCGGGCAGCGGATCGGCACGGTCGACGCCGAGGTCTGCCCGGTCACCACTCGCCAGAGATGGCAGCTGCCGGTCCTGCCGGCATGACCGGTAGCACAGCCGACCGCCCGGCCGTCGCCGGCTCGGCCGTACGCGGAGGCCTCCTGATCAGCTTCGACGGGCCTGGAGGGGTCGGCAAGACCACGCTGAGCCGCAGGCTGGCTGACATCCTCGCTGAGCGCGGGCTGACGACCCAGTCGACCACTGAGCCGTCCCCAAGTCCGCTGGGGCAGTTCGCCCGGCACGCACCCGACCATCTCAGCGGTCGGGCACTGGCCTGCCTGATCGCCGCCGACCGCTACCACCACCTCGACGCGGAGATCCTGCCTGCGCTGTCGGCTGGCAGGATCGTGGTCACCGACCGCTATCTGCCCGCGTCGCTGGTCCTGCAACGTCTCGACGGGGTCGATCTGGACTTCATCTGGGCCGTCAACCGGCACGTTCGACCCCCAGACCTGGCCATCGTCTGCACTGCCGACCCCGCCGTCCTCGAGCAGCGGCTCGCCGCCCGCGGCCGCCATAACCGCTTCGAGGATCCCGGCGTCAGCGCCGATCAGAGCCGGCTGTATGAGCAGACCATCGCCCTGCTGGAGACCGCGGGCTGGCCAGTGCTTGGCCTGGACTGCACCAGCGCCGCGCCATCCGAGCTGGTTGCTAGGATCCTGCCCTCGGTGATCGCCCTCGTGGAGGCCCAAGTCAGGTGACCCACCTCCAATTCCTTACCGCCAACATCGGCAATCCCTCGGTCGACCGGGCCCGCCGGCAGCTCGACTGGCTCGCCAGCCGTCCCGAACATGTCCTGGTCCTGACCGAGACCGGCCCTGGCCCAGGCAGCGCACTGCTCGCCGACCGGCTCACCGCCGCGGGCTGGTCAGTCACCTGGCAGCTGCCCACTCCAGCCGGCGAGCGCGGGGTCCTGCTCGCCTCCCGCGTCGCGGTGGAGCCAGGCGGGTGCGCTGGCCGGGTCGGCTACCTTCCCGCCCGGGCCGCCTCGCTGCTGCTGCCCACCGCGGCCGGCGCGCTTGAGGTCATCGGCCTGTACGTCCCAAGCCGCGACGCCAGCACGCGGAAAGTGCTGCGCAAACAGCAGTTCTGCCAGGGTGCGATGACCGCGCTCGCCGGCGCCAGCACGCGGGTGGTCGTCCTGGGCGACCTCAATGTCCTGGAGCCCGACCATCAGCCGCGCTACCGGTTCTTCCAGGCCTTCGAATACGACTTCTACCGCCACCTGACCAGCCGCCTGGGGCTGGTGGATGCCTTCCGCCGCCTGCATCCCCGACGGGTGGAGCACAGCTGGATCGGCCGGACCGGCGACGGCTACCGCTACGACCACGCCCTGGTCGGCACGTCGCTGGCCGAGCGCGTCAGCCGCTGTGTGTACCTGCACCAGCCGCGTGCGCTGCGTCTGAGCGACCATGCCGCGCTCAGCCTGTGCTTGCGCATCCACGCACCGGTCCTGATAGGGTCCCGCCCGGCCCTGGCGGCCACAGCACGTTCGCTGTCTTAGCCGCGCCGGCCAGCT
>WNGA01014336.1_pt1 | contig 10006 bp, 9 predicted proteins | sample 5400061 | NCBI WGS metagenome assembly WNGA01 (sample SAMN13153366, study PRJNA577476) | soil metagenome | isolation source: 100 cm soil or saprolite under grassland replicate 2 | place: USA:California | collected 2016-06-15
TCGGGAACACGGATCTCCTCGCCCTCGATCTTCTGGCGGATCACCTGCTTCAGCACATCCGTGTAGCTGTCCTTGTAGTCGGTGGGGTCCCACTCCGCGGACAGGGTGTCGATGAGCTGCTGGGCGAGCTTCATCTCCTTCGCCTGATAGCCATGCCGCGCCTTGGGGAGATCGAGCGTCTTCGGCGAGCGCACCTCGTGGGCGAAGCGCATGGTCGTGAGCACGAGCGCGTCGCCCGAGGGCTCGAGGGCAGCCAGGTGCTCGCGCTGGCGCAGGACGATCGTGCCGACGCCGACCCGTCCGGACTGCCCGAGGGCGTCGCGGAGCAGGGCGTAGGCCTTGACGCCGCCCTTGCCCGAAGGGGCGAGGTAGTACGGCGTGTCGAAGTAGAGGAAGTCGATCGCGTCGGCCGCGACGAAGGCGCGGATGTCGAAGGCCTGCGTCGCCGGCGTCTGAGCCTTCTCGAAGTCGGCGTCGGTGAGGACGACATACTGGCCCTTCGCGTACTCGTACCCCTTCACGATCTCGCCCCAGGGCACTTCCTTGTCTTCCTTCACGCAGAAGCGCTTGTAGTCGACGCGGCTGCCGTCTTTCTTGTGCAGCAGATGAAACGACAGCTTCTCGGTGCGCTCGGTCGCCGAGTAGAGGGTGACCGGAACGGTCACGAGCCCGAAGGCGATGGCGCCCTTCCAGAGGGGCCGCGGCATGACGCCTCCTGAAAGGAGCAAGGCAAATGCCACCGGCGACCGGGGGTGAAGAAGGCGCGACGGCGGCCGGGCCGCCGTCGCGTGTGGTTCAGCTCAGACGATCAGGCCTTGCGGACGTTGACGGCCTGCAGCCCCTTGGGGCCACGCGTGACCTCGAACTCCACCTGATCACCTTCCGCCAGGCTCTTGAAGCCCTGCGCGGAGATGGCGCTGAAGTGGACGAAGACGTCCTCGCCGCCCTCCTGCGTGATGAACCCGAAGCCCTTCGCATCGTTGAACCACTTGACTCGACCTTGTGCCATGACTCGAACCTTTCCTCGGGGCGAACCCCGTGCTGTGCTCCCGTCACCTGACGGGGTTGACCTCCGAGATTGGAGGGCAAACAAAAACGCCGCGCGTACTGGGTCTCGCGCGGCGTGTCTCTCGGTGCCACTGTCCTGAATCCGAGCTACGAACCTTGAGTGAACCCAAAACCGATCTGAATCATGGCACATGAGGCGATGGACGTCAAACAAAACCGTAGGCTGCCTCTCCTCTCCGGCAGGCGATCGCGCTCCGGTGGCAGCGCGCTTGCTCCTGCCTTCTGACAACGGCAACACCTACGTCCAGGAGGAAGCAATGGCAGACGAGCGACCAATTCTGGTGACCGGCTTGTTTCGTGATCGGGACAGCGCCGAGCGCGCATACGGAACGGTAACCAGCCGAGGCTACGGCAAGAACGACGTGAGCCTGCTCATGTCCGAGGAAGCTCGCGAGCGGCATTTCCCACGAACCGAGACCGTCCGGACGGAGCTCGGCACGAAGGCGGCGGCGGGGGCGGCGGCCGGAGCGGTCGCCGGAGGCGGCCTGGGCGCCGTACTCGCCGGGCTGGCGGCGTCGGGCATCGCGGTGCCGGGCCTGCCGATCATCGCCATGGGCGCGATGGCGGCCGCGCTGACCGGCGGCGCCACGGGCGGGGCGATCGGCGCGCTCATCGGCGCCTTGGTCGGCTACGGCATCCCCGAGGAGCGTGCGCGGATGTACGACCGCGGGGTGCGCGAAGGCGGCATCGTGATGGGCGTCACGCCACGGTCGCGGCAAGACGCCGAGTATTTCGAGCGGGAGTGGGCGACGTGCGGCGGCGAGGAGATCTGCTGCTCACCGGCCCGTGGGCGAGAGGCTGCATAGGAGGGGTGCGATGACCACACGACGAGCGTTCGCGATGATGACAGGCCTGCTGTTCCTCGGCGCCAGTGTCGCGTCGGCCCAGGCACCGGCCGGCGAGATGATGGGCAAACACACGATGGATGGCGAGGTGACCAAGGTCGACAGCAAGAAGGGCTGGGTCGACGTCAAGACGTCGGAAGGGTCGATGAAGCTGCACTTCCCGCCGGCGGCCCTGGCGAATGTCAAGAAGGGGGATTCGGTGAGCGTCGAGCTGGGGCTGAAGGACAACGGGCCGGCGCCGAAGAAGGAATCGAAGACGACCAAGTAACCCTTACACGAGCCAGGAAAACGTTTTCCGGTCTTGCGGGATCACGGCGAGCGTCCGTACGTTGATCTCGCTATTGACCGACGAGGAGGTGCGGGATGCGGAAAGCGTTGATCGGAGCGGTCGCGGTGCTGTTGGCGGTGTCCGGGGCGGCGTGGGCGGCAGACGTCCAGGGCAAGATCAAGAGCATCGACGTCACCGAGAAGAGCTTCATGCTCGAGGACGGCACGAAGATCTGGGTCGCCGAAGGCGTCGCCATCGAAAGCCTCAAGGAAGGCGCCGACGTCAAGGCGTCCTACGAGGAAAAAGACGGTAAGAACGTCGCCACCAGCGTCGAAATGAAGTAGCCGATGTGTCGATCCGCGGCGGGCATGCCCGGGCTCACCGGCATGCCCGCCGGATCGTCCGTCCGCACGCGACTCACCCGTTGGTCTCGGGCTCGCCTCCCTCATCGACCCATGGACTCTTGCCCTTGGCGTCGGGATCGGGCATTCCGGTGTCGTAGTGGCCCTTGGGATCCGGCTTGCGGGTGAGAGGCCGGACTTTCTTGCGATCGGGACCGAGATGCGGCGTGTCGTGGGCGGGCTTGGCGCCCCGCGTGCGGCGGGCTCGCGGGCTCATGCCGAAATGAATTAGCAAGAGTCCGGCCGAGAGGCGGCGGTGGGGCCTCGCGCTGTCTACACGGCAACGGTTCGACGTTTGCAGTCACGTCACGCAGAGGTGACGAGCAAGCCATGCGATGGTCGACCGGTCGGCGCAGCGAGAACATCGAGGATCGACGTGGTGGGTCCGTGCCGCTCGGGATCGCGGGCGGCGGCCTGGGGACGATCGTGCTCCTGCTGCTGGCCTTGTTCTTCGGCTTCGATCCCAGCGTGCTGCTGCAGGGCGGCGGGGCGCCCGATAGCTCGACCGAAGCCCCCGCCGGATCACCGGCGTCCGATCCTGTGCGTGACTTCGTCTCCGTCGTCCTCGCCGACACCGAGGACACCTGGCGCACGCTCTTCCGCGACATGGGACAGACCTACAGCGAGCCCAAGCTCGTCCTCTTCGACGACGCCGTCCGATCGGCGTGTGGCATCGCCGGCGCCGCCGTCGGGCCGTTCTACTGTCCGCCCGACCACCGGGTCTATCTCGATCTCTCATTCTTCCGGGCGCTGAAGGATCGCTTCGGGGCGCCCGGAGATTTCGCACAAGCGTACGTCGTCGCGCACGAGATAGGGCATCACGTCCAGACGCTGCTCGGGATCACCGAGCGGGTCCAGGCCTCCGGCGACAGGACGAGGTCGGGCGACCGCAATGCGCTCTCCGTCAAGCAGGAGCTCCAGGCGGACTGCTTCGCCGGCGTGTGGGGGCATCACGCCCAGCGCCGTCAGATTCTCGAGGCGGGCGATCTCGAGGAAGCCCTCCGGGCGGCGGCGGCGATCGGCGACGACCGTCTGCAGCAGCAGAGCCGGGGGCGCGTGGCGCCCGAATCGTTCACGCACGGAACCTCGGCGCAACGGGTTCGCTGGTTCAGGCGCGGCTTCGAGTCCGGGGATCCGCGCCAGTGCGATACCTTCGCCACCGCGCGGCCCTAGCGCCCACTGGTACGCGCGTTGCTGAGCGGACCTACGGGAAGATCGAGGACTCACCACGAGGGCGACGTGTGGTCCACAATCGTGACGACAGTGAGGTGCTGCCATGTGGGGATTGATCCTCGGAGTCGTGGCCGGAGCCATCGCCGGAGCCTATTGGCGTGACGACCTGATGCGGCTGCGCGACAAGGCGCGAGGGGACTACGCGTCGACGGCCCGCCAGCGTGCGGCCGAGACGCTGGAGTCGCTGGAAGCGACGGTCTCGTCAGGCCTCGACCGCACACGCGAGGCGGCGAGCTCGACGCTCCGCTCCTGGAGTCAGACGGTGCGCAGCGGCGAGGAAGGCGCGAGACCGACGGGCGAGCAGACGCGCTCCGAAGCGATCTAGGGCGGCCGCGCGCGGCCGCCCCCTACGAGGCGGCGATGCGGGCGAGGTCGTCCATGTACGGGCGCAGGGCGTCCGGGACGATGACGGAGCCGTCCGCCTCCTGGTAGTTCTCGAGCACCGCGATCAGGGTCCGGCCGACGGCGAGCCCGGAGCCGTTCAGCGTGTGGCAGTACTCGGCGTGGCGGGCGCCGACGGGACGGTAGCGAATGTCCGCGCGCCGGGCCTGGAACGCCTCGCAGTTCGAGCAGGACGAGATCTCGCGGTACTTGTCCTGGCCGGGCAGCCAGACCTCGATGTCGTAGGTCTTCGCCGCGGCGAAGCCCATGTCGCCGGTGCAGAGCTCCACCACGCGGTACGGGAGCTCGAGACGGCGCAGGACTTCCTCGGCGTTGCGCGTCATCGACTCCAGCTCGTCGTAGGACTGGGCCGGCGTCGTCACCTTGACCAGCTCGACCTTGTCGAACTGGTGCTGGCGGAGCATCCCCTTCGTGTCCTGGCCGTAGGTCCCCGCCTCGCGCCGGTAGCAGGGCGTGTAGGCGACGTAGCGACGCGGGAGCGACTCCTCGGGCAGGAACTCGCCGCTGTGGAGCGCGGTGACCGGCACCTCCGCGGTCGGGATCAGGTAGAGCGTGCGGTTGTCGTCGGGCTCCACGGTCTTGAAGAGCTGGTCCTCGAACTTCGGGAGCTGACCGACGCCCAGCATGGTGGCGCCGGAGACGAGGTTGGGCACCCACACCTCGGTGTACCCGTGCTCGCGAACGTGCAGATCGAGCATGAACTGGGTCAGCGCGCGCTCGAGGCGGGCCGCCGGCCCCCACATCACCGTGAAGCGCGACTTGGCGATCTTCGCGGCGCGCTCGAAGTCGAGGATCCCGAGCTTCTCGCCGATCTCCTCGTGCGGGCGGGGATCGAACGAGAACGTCCGCGGCGTCCCCCACCGCCGGACCTCGGGGTTGTCGTCGGCCGAGCGGCCCACCGGCACCGACGGATTCGGCAGGTTCGGAATGCCGAGCAGCAGGCGCTCGACGTCCTCGTCGAGGGTCTTGGTCTCGGCGTCGAGGACCTTGATGCGATCGGACACCTCGCGCATCCGCGCCATCTCGCCGGAGGCGTCCTCGCCGCGGCGCTTGGCCTGGCCGATGGCCTCCGAGGCGCGGTTCCGAAGCGCCTTCAGCTCTTCCGCCTCGCGGAGCAGCCGCCGGCGCTCGGTGTCCTTGGCGAGGAGATCCTTGATGAGCTGGGCCGCGCCCTCTCCGCGGGTGGACAGCCGCTGCACGACCGCGTCGGGCTGATCGCGGATCAGCTTGAGGTCGAGCATGCGAGGCTAGGGCGCTTCGACGGGCGCTTGCTCGGCGGCGACGCGGGCGACGGAGCCGACGCGGTCGTCGGCCTCGAGATCGATGATCCTGACCCCCCAGGTGTTACGGCCCTGGGCGGAGACGTCGGCGACGTGGAAGCGGATCATCTTGCCCTTGGTGGTGACGACGAGGATGTCGTCGCCCTCGCGCACCTGGAGCATCGCCACCACGTTGCCGTTGCGGCCGCCGGTCTTGATGTCGATGATCCCCTTGCCGGCGCGCCCCTGGAGGCGATACTCGTCGAGCGGCGTCCGCTTGCCGAAGCCCCGCTCGGTGACGGTGAGGATCGTCACACCTTCCTGCACGACGTCGGCGCCGATCACCGCGTCCTCGTCCTCGACGTCGATGCCGCGTACGCCGCTGGCGCCGCGGCCCATCGGGCGCACCTCTTCCTCGGAAAATCGGATGATCATGCCGAGCTTGGTGGCGATCATCACCTCGCGCTGCCCGTCCGTGCGTCGGGTCGTGATGACCTCGTCCTCGTCATCGAGGCTGATGGCCTGGATGCCGCCGGCGCGCGGGTGCGAGTAGGCCTCCAGCTCCGTCTTCTTCACCTTCCCCTGCTTGGTGACGAACAGGACGTAGCCGCCGGAGGCGAAGTCGCGCACGGGCACGCATGTGGCGACGCGCTCGCCCTCACCGAGCGAGAGCAGGTTCACCATGGCCTTGCCCTTGGCCTGACGCCCACCCTCGGGAATCTCGTGGACCTTGAGCCAGTGGACCTTGCCGAGGTTCGTGAAGAAGAGCAGATAGGAATGCGTGGAGGCGATGAAGAGATCCTCCACGATGTCCTCTTCCTTCGTCTCCATGCCCGTCACGCCCTTGCCGCCGCGACGCTGGCTGCGGTACGCCTCCACGTGCGTCCGCTTGATGTAGCCGGAGCGGGTGATGGTGACCACCATCTCCTCGTCGGCGAGCAGGTCCTCGATCGTCAGATCGGCCGTCTCCACGAGGATCTCGGTCCGGCGCCCGTCGCCGTACTCCTCCTTCAGGGCGACCAGCTCCTGCTTGATGATGTCCATGAGCTTGGCGTCGGAGGCGAGGATGCCGCGCAGCTCCTCGATGAGGGCCAGGGTCTGCTCGTGCTCCTCGATCAGCTTGTGGCGCTCGAGCTGGGTCAGGCGCTGCAGACGCATGTCGAGGATCGCCTTGGCCTGGATCTCGCTGAGATCGAGACGGCTCATCAGCGCCTCGCGGGCGGCGTCGGGGCTCTCGGCCTGACGGATGAGGCGGATGACCAGGTCGAGGTGCTCGACCGCCTTGCGCAGGCCGGCCAGGATGTGGGCCTTCTCCTCGGCCCGGGCCAGGTCGTAGCGCGTGCGCCGGGTGACGATCTCCCGCCGAAAGCGGACGAACGCCTCCAGCATCTCCTTGAGGTTGACGACTTGAGGTCGCCGGTCGACGAGGGCCAGCATGATGATCCCGAAGCTCGTCTGCATCTGCGTGTGCTTGTAGAGCTGGTTCAGGATGATCTGCGGGAGCTCGCCGCGGCCGAGCTCCAGCACGACCCGGATGCCCTCGCGGTTGGACTCGTCGCGGATCTCGGAGATGCCGTCGATCTTCCGCTCGCGGCTCAGCTCCGAGATCTTCTCGATCATCGTGGCCTTGTTCACCTGGTAGGGCAGCTCGGTGATGATGATCGTCTCGCGCCCGCCCCGCATCGTTTCCGTGTGCGCCTTGGCGCGCAGGGTGAGACTGCCCCGCCCCGTCGTGTACGCCTCCCGGATGCCGCTCGCGCCGTAGATGTAGCCGGCCGTCGGGAAATCGGGACCCGTGATCACCTTCATGAGCTGCTCGATCGTGGTGTCGGGGCGCTCGATCAGCATCACGAGGCCGTCGACGACCTCGGTCAGGTTGTGGGGGGGGATGTTCGTGGCCATGCCGACGGCGATGCCGGAGGAGCCGTTGATCAGGAGGTTCGGCACCCGCGAGGGCAGGACGACCGGCTCCTCGAGCGACTCGTCGAAGTTGGGGACGAAGTCGACGGTCTCCTTGTCGATGTCGGCGAGCATCTCGTGGGCAATCTTGGCCAGCCGCGTCTCGGTGTAGCGCATGGCGGCGGGCGGATCGCCGTCGATGGAGCCGTAGTTCCCCTGCCCGTCCACGAGGGGGTAGCGCAGGGAGAACTCCTGCACCATGCGGACGAGGGCTTCGTACACCGGGGAGTCGCCGTGGGGATGGTACTTGCCGAGCACCTCGCCGACGACGCGCGCCGACTTCTTGTAGGGCCGGTTCCAGACGAGCCCGAGCTCCTGCATGGCATAGAGCACGCGACGGTGCACGGGCTTCAGACCGTCGCGGATGTCGGGCAGCGCGCGCCCGACGATGACGGACATGGCGTAGTCCAGGTAGGACTTCCGCATCTCCTCTTCGATCGGAACCGGAACCTGCCGCTCGTTCGGCATCAGATGTCGAGGTTGGCGACGTCGAGGGCGTGCTTCTCGATGAACTCGCGACGCGGCTCGACGGCGTCGCCCATGAGGACCGTGAACATCTCGTCGGCGCCGACGGCGTCCTCCTGGGTGACCTTGAGCAGCGTGCGCGTCTCCGGGTTCATCGTCGTCTCCCAGAGCTGCTCGGGGTTCATCTCGCCAAGGCCCTTGTAGCGCTGGAAGCTGGCACCCGCGCGCGACCGCTCGAGGGCCGTTTTCAGGAACCCGTCGAGATCCTTCACCGGTGTTTCCTTGCCGGCCTCGTCGATCATGATCGTGGGGCCCTTGGCCACGGCGGCGACCTTCTCCCACTGCTCGTAGAGCGCGGAGTAGTCGGCCGACTTGAAGAGCGCCGTGCTGAAGGTGACGGTGGGGGAGCCGGCGATGCTCACGGTATGGCCGTCGCCGTTCTCGCCGGGCCGGACCTGCGGGTTATAGCCGTTGACGGCGGCGGCCGCGGTGACGATGGCCTGGCCGATCTCGTCGTGGCCGATGCCCCGCTTGGTGCCGCGGAACTTCGTCCGCAGGAGCTCGGCGAGGATCGGCGCCGGCACCCCGCGGCGGGTGATCTTGCCGAAGAGGGCTCGGTATTCCGAGGCCGCGCGCACCAGCTCCAGGAGCGGCGCGCCCGTCACCGGGGCCTTCGTGCCGGCGATCTTCACGCTGGCGGTCTCCACCCACGCCATGAGGAAGAAGTCCTCGAACTCGCGCTCGTTCATGAGGTACTTCTCCACCTTGCCCTTCTTGACCTTGAAGAGCGGCGGCTGGGCGATGAAGAGATGCCCGGGGTCGATGATCGCGTTCATGTGGCGGAAGAAGAACGTGAGGAGGAGCGTCCGGATGTGGGCGCCGTCGACGTCGGCGTCGGTCATCAGGATGATCTTGTGATAGCGGAGCTTGGCGAGGTCGAACTCCTCCGTCCCGATGCCGGTGCCCATCGCCGAGATCAGCAGCCGGATTTCATTGTGGGACAGGACCTTGTCGTAGCGCGCCTTCTCCGAGTTGATGATCTTGCCGCGGAGCGGGAGCACGGCCTGGATCTTCCGATCGCGGCCCTGCTTGGCCGAGCCGCCGGCGGAATCGCCCTCGACCAGGAACAGCTCGCGGTACTGCGGATCGCGCTCGGAACAGTCGGCGAGCTTGGCCGCGAGACCCTCGTCGTCCCGACCCCCCTTGCGCGTCAGCTCGCGCGCCTTGCGCGCCGCCTCGCGGGCCTGGGCCGCCCGGACGCACTTGTCGACGATCTTCCGCGCGGTGGTCGGATCTTCCTCGAACGCCTCGGCGAGCTTGTCGTTGACGATCTGCTGGACCAGGCCCTTGACGTCGGTGTTGCCGAGCTTGGCCTTGGTCTGCCCCTCGAACTGGGGCTCGGGCAGGCGCACGGAGACGACCGCGGTGAGGCCCTCGCGGACGTCGTCGCCGGTGACCCCGCTCTTGAAGCTCTTGAGGAACCCGTTCGCCTCGGCGTAGCTCGTGATCCGCCCGGTGAGCGCCGCGCGGAACCCGGTGAGATGCGTCCCGCCCTCGCGCGTGTTGATGTTGTTGGCGAAGGAAAAAATGTTTTCCTGGTAGCCGTCGTTGTACTGGAGCGCGACCTCGATCTCGATATCGCCACGCTTGCCCTCGAAGAACAGGACCTTGGGATGGATCGGGGTCTTGTTCTGATTCAGGTGCTTGACGAACTCGATGATCCCGCCCTTGTACAGGAACTCGTGCGTGCGCTCGTCGCGTTCGTCCTCGATGACGATCTTGAGCCCGCGGTTGAGGAACGCCATCTCGCGCAGCCGATTGCTGAGCGTGTCGAAGGACAGCGACGTTTCCTCGAAGATCGTCGGGTCGGGCTTGAAGCGGATGATGGTGCCGTGCTTCTTCGTCGGCTCGCCGGGCGCGAGGGGCGCCGTGGGCACACCGCCGTTCTCGTAGCGCTGGGTCCACGTCCGGCCGCCGCGGCGGATCTCGAGCTCCAGCCATTCGCTGAGCGCGTTGACCACCGACACGCCCACGCCGTGCAGCCCACCCGAGACCTTGTAGGCGGAGTGCTCGAACTTGCCCCCGGCGTGCAGCACCGTGAGCACG
>WNGA01032813.1_pt1 | contig 10006 bp, 5 predicted proteins | sample 5400061 | NCBI WGS metagenome assembly WNGA01 (sample SAMN13153366, study PRJNA577476) | soil metagenome | isolation source: 100 cm soil or saprolite under grassland replicate 2 | place: USA:California | collected 2016-06-15
CAAGGTCATGTAACCCGCGCCGAGCGTCTGCAGCATGCGAAGCGTCGCCAGCGAGTTGTCGATTGAGTGACCGCCTTCGACGCCGATCATCGACGCGATGTGACCGTTCTTGAATGCGCGCTCCACGTCGGCCGCGGTGCGCGCCATTTCGAACGTTTCAGGCCATCGGCGCGCCATGCGATAGACGGTGTCGACTTCCTCCAGCGTTGCACGCACGGCTTCCTTCCCCTGCATCGTGGCCGGCACGTACACGGACCAGAACTGGCCCCCCACACCGCCCTCTCTCAGACGCGGAATGTCGGTCATCAGCTTCGGCACGTTGCTGGTGATATCCGCTTTCGCGAAATCGCGCGCGGGATCGGCTTCGCGCACTGCCCACGGATAATCGTTGTGCCCGTCGATGAGCGGCACCTGCTTGTGCAGTGCGCGGGCACGCGCCAGCAAATCGTTCTGCGCGAGGCTCACGTAGCCGGTCGTTGCGATGAGCGCGAGGGCGATGGCGCTGGAAGTGAAAATTCGCATGGGAATGCCTCTGTTTGGTAAAAAGGGCCTGCCCCATTTCTTTCGGTTGCCCCACACATCGATTTCGATTTCCCGAAAAAAAAGGGGCAGGCCCTTTTTCGAGATTCGCGTTCTGCAATAATTGCGCAGCCTTTGCATTTCTCCAAGGAGGTTGTATGTTCCGCGCTCGCATCTCGTGGCTGGCTGGCCTTGCCGCGCTTCTCGCACTGGCTGTCGCCACGCCGGAGGCACAGCGCGGCGGTGGAGGCGCGCCCGCGCCGCCGCCGACACCGCTCAGCACCGTTGTCGCCAAGCCCGACGCACGCGTCCAGAAACTGAAGGAAGCCGCAAGCGCCGACGTCGCGTCCATGTACGATCTGGGTCAGCAGATGATCGACATGGTCTTCAGCTTCGGCGAGCTTGGATTCCAGGAATTCGAAACGACGAAATACCTCACGGGCATCCTGAAGCAAAACGGCTTCGCTGTCGAAACCGGCGTTGCCGGAATTCCAACCGCATGGGTGGCCAAGTGGGGCAGCGGCAAGCCGGTGATCGCGCTCGGTTCGGATGTCGACTGCATTCCGCAGGCGTCGCAGAAACCCGGCGTCGCGTATCACGATCCCATCATCGAAGGCGCTCCCGGCCACGGCGAAGGACACAACTCCGGCACGCCGCTCAATATTCTTGCGGCCGTTGCCGTGAAGCGGGTCATGGAGCGAGAAAAACTACCCGGGACGATCATGATCTGGCCCGGCATCGCCGAAGAGTTGCTCGGCACAAAGGCGTATTACGTGCGCGCGGGCCTGTTCAAGGATGTCGACGCCGTTCTCTACAATCACGTCGGCTCGAATCTGAGCACGTCATGGGGTGACGGCGGAGGCAACGGTCTGATTTCTGTGGAGTACCGGTTCGAAGGCGAATCGGCGCATAGCGCCGGCGCGCCCTGGCGCGGCCGCTCGGCGCTGGACGCCGTCGAGCTGATGAACGTGGGCTGGAACTATCGCCGCGAGCATCTACGCCTGCAACAACGATCGCATTACGTCGTCACCAACGGCGGCGATCAGCCGAACGTCGTGCCGAGCAACGCGAGCGTTTGGTACTACTTCCGCGAAACGAACTACGACGCCATCAAGAATCTCTGGGATATCGGCGACAAGATGGCTGAAGGCGCTTCGCTGATGACCAACACCAAGTGGTCGTCGAAGGTTCTCGGCTCCGCGTGGCCATCACACATGAACCGGACGCTCGCGGAGACCATGCAGGCGAACATCGCAGCCGTGGGCCTGCCGACGTGGACCGATGCGGACGTGCAGCTCGCAAAAGCGACGCAGAAAGAACTGGGCGTCCCGGAGATTGGCCTCGCGACGAAAGTCAATGAGCTGCGTGGACGCGAGTTTCAGCCGGACGAAGACAAACGGGGCGGCGGCTCCGACGACATCGGTGACATCTCGTGGAACGTGCCCACGGTGTCTTTGAGCTTCCCGGCGAATTTCCAGGCCGGTCCCGGCCACAACTGGGCGAACGGGATTGCCATGGCGACGCCAATCGCGCACAAGGGCACGATTGCGGGCGCGCGCGTCCAGGCGATGATGCTGCTCGATGCGCTGACGCGGCCTGACGTAATCGCGCAAGCACGCGAATACTTCGAGAAGGTTCAAACGAAAAATCAGAAGTACACGCCGCTCATCCGGTCGCAGGATCAGCCGGCGACGTATCTCAACAAGGCGACGATGGAGAAGTATCGACCTGAGATGCGCAAGTACTACTACGACCCGGCGAAGTACAAGACGTATCTCGAACAGTTGGGAATCAAGTACCCGACGGTCAGGGCGGCACCGACGTCCGCGGCAAAATAGGCACGCGTGTCCTTCGGAGTTTCCAGTTACCAGTTGTCAGTTCAAAGTTTAGTTTCTGAGTTCGAGCGCGGCGTCGGTTTGAGAGTCCTCAGGGAAACTTCGTAACTTCGGAAACTTGGAACTCACCTTTGAACTGGCAACTGGCAACTGGTCCGCTCCTTCACCGCTGAAACACCCTCTTCCCGTTCACAATCGTCCGCACCACCTTCGCGTCACGAATCTCTTCCGGGGGGATCGATCGCAAATCGCGATCGATCACCACCACGTCCGCGAGCATGCCCGGCGCAATCGTCCCCTTCGCGGTCTCCTCGAACGACGCATATGCGCCGCCGCGCGTGTAGGCCGTGAGGGCTTCCTCCACACGGATCTTCTGTTGCGGCACCCACCCGCCCGGATTCTTCTCGTCGATCGTTCGTCGCGTGACCGCCGCGTAGATGCCCTCGATTGGCGTTGGCGGCGCGACGTACCAGTCGCTGCCGAACGCGAGCGTAGCGCCCTGGTCGAGCAGCGATCGAAACGCGTACGTCGTCTTGATGCGCTCGGGGCCGATCACGCGCTCCGCCCATCGGCCATCGTCTATCGCATGGTACGGCTGCATGCTGGCGATGACTCCCAGCTGCTTGAAGCGAGGCAGGTCGGTTGGGCGCAGGTGCTGGGCGTGTTCGATGCGGAACCGCCTGTCCCGCGCGCCATTTTCGCGGGCCACTCTTTCGTAGATGTCCAGCAGCGTCTGGTTTGCGCGATCGCCAATGGCATGGACCATCACGTGCAGCTGCGATTTGTCGGCGTTCGAGATCCAGGTATAGAGGTTTTCGGGTGTATTGACGAAGAAGCCTTTGTCGCGCGGCGCGTCGCTGAACGGCTCGTTGAACGCGGCGGTGTGGGAGCCGAGCGATCCGTCGACGAAGCCTTTCAACCCGCCGACGCGAAGCCACACGTCACCATGTCCGTCCTGCCCGTACGTGTGCGACGCCACTGCTTGCCGCAGCCGATCCCACGTGTCGAGCGGCACGACGGCATAGATGCGCGTCGTCAGTCGCCCGGCGCGCCACGCGCGCGCCATCACGTCGAGCTGCTCCCAGGTGCCCATGTTGTGGATGGTCGTGACGCCCTGCGCGTTCACGTATTTCATCGCGGCCTCGAGCGCGCTGTCGTTCGCGGCATCAGACGGCGGCGGTACTTTGCCGGCGACGAGCGCCATCGCGTTGTCCTTGAGAAGGCCGGTGAGCTCGCCCGCACTGTCTTTCACAATCTCGCCGCCTGCGACATCCTTCACGTCTCGCGTGACGCCCGCCGCCTTCAGTGCAGCGGCGTTGGCGAGCGCCATGTGCCCATCGAGACGATTCACCCACACGGGATGATGCGGTGTGACCGCGTCGATCCACGCACGCCGCGGCAGCTCGCCACCCCACAATTGATGGTCCCAGTCGCCGCCGGTGATCCAGGTTCCCGCAGGCACCGTGTCAGCGAATGCGTTGAGACGCGCCGTGAACTCCTGCGGCGATCTGGCGTCGCGCAACTGCACTGATGTGAGCCGGAATCCACCGTCGATGAAGTGCACGTGCGCGTCTATGAACCCGGGCGTGACAAAAGCGCCGCCGAGATCGATCACCTCGGCGCTGCCAGCCTTCGATTTGATGTCAGCCGTCGAGCCGACCATCGAAATGCGATCACCTGATATCGCGACCGCTTCGGCCTGCGGCAGCCGCGGGTTGCCGGTCCACACGCGGCCGTTGACCAGCACGAGCGATGCTGCTGCGACCGTGCTCGCCTGATCTTCCGCCCGGCGACGACCGGAGCACAGAGCGAGGAAAGCAATCGCCACGAGACAGCCTGCGAGGGTGACGGCGTTGCGAAACAGGCGCATCTTCATTCGGTAGAATCTACCTCTAGTGCGCTCGACAGGCATCTCTCGATTGACCGGACTCGAAAGCCGTTTGGCCGCCTTCGTCGCGGAGCAGTTGCCGTTTGCGCTCGACACGGCGCTTCACAGCCTCTCATCCATTTCACCCGGTGAGCTTCGACAGAGCGATGCGGCCGCCATCGATGCACTCCGTCCGCTGTTTCGAAAGGAATTCTCCCGCCGCTTAGCAGAAATGGAAGTCTCCGACATCGCCGAGGAAACGACACCTGGAGTGAGCGCACAGACCAGGCTGGAGCAGGCGCGCAACGCCGCGCTCGACGCGTGCGATGGCTTTCTGCGCCGCGAGTCGATTCGTGCGTCGCTGACGAAGGATGAACGGCGCGAGATTCTTCGCGGCATGGTGCTCACGCGCGCCGTCGACAATCGGCTCAAGCAGTTTTTCACTGGCGGCGACGTCCGCTGGCAGGAGATGGCCTTTCAGGGCAAGGGTTTCCGATCGCTGGGACAGGAAGCGATCTACGCCGCTGGAATTCGGCTGCGGCGCGGTCCGGCGTTTCAGACGGCCGGGGGTTGGAGAGGCGATGTTGTTGCGCCGGTCATCCGCGACGTCGGCGTTGCGCTCGCGATGCGGCATGACGAAGACGCAGTGCGCATGATCTTCAACTCGCAGATGGGGAAGGCTGGCCCGCCGATGCACGGCAAGGACCTTCACATCGGCGACTGGGCCTGGGGTGTCCTGCCGGCGACGGCGCCGTTATCGATTGGCACGATGTCCATTGCGGGACTCGCGATGGCGTTCTGGCGCGACCACTCCGAGCGCGTCGCGCTCTCGTTCATCGGCGAAGGCGGGTCTTCCCTCGGCGAATGGCACGAGGCGATCAACCTCTGCGCCGCACGGCGGCTGCCCGCGGTGTTCTGCGTTGAAAACAACCAGACGGCGCTTTCAACGCCAGTGCGGGACAACTCCGCGGTTCGCGTCTTTGCCGACAAAGCGCCGGGGTACGGCATTCCCGGCCTGACGATCGATGGAACGGATCCGGATGCGATTGCCGCAGCGTTTGCGTGGGCGGTGGAGCGCGCACGCGACGGTCTGGGTCCGACACTCATCGAAACCGTCTCGATGCGGATGTGTGGTCACGCGCATCACGACGACATGCTGTATCTAGGTAAGGATCCGCAGCCGTCCTGGGAGTACGCGCCGCTTCTCGAGACCGGCTACGCCAATCGTGAGCTCTATGAATTCTGGGCACGGCGCGACCCCATTCCTGCCTATGCGGCACGCCTCGAACGAGAGGGTGTCATCGGCGGAGGTGAGCTCGCGGAACTGAAGAAATGCGCGGAGGCGCTCGTGGCTGCACAGGCGCGCACGGTGATCGAAGGCGCCGCGAACACGTGTCGAGGTGCTCGATCCGGCGTGGCGCCTCGCACAGGACGTTGACGCGCCATTGCCCCCGCTCGAACCCGGCATGCCGTTCGACAAGAAGGGGACGACATTCCTCGAGGCCGTGATGCTCGGTCTGGGCGACGCGCTGCGATCCGATCCGCGCACGTTCATTTACGGGCAGGATGTGGGCGCGCCATACGGCAATGCATTTCTGCTGCTTCGCCCGCTTCTGAAAGAGTTCGGCGATCGCATTCTCAATTCGCCTCTTGCCGAAAGCGCCATTCTCGGGGTCTGTGTGGGCGCGGCGTTGGGAGGACAGCGTCCGATCGGCGAGATGCAGTTCAATGATTTCGTCGCGACCGGGTTCAATCAGCTTGTCAACAACGCCGCGAAAATTCGCTATCGCTGGGGCGGCGAAGTGCCGATGGTGGTGCGGATGCCGTGGGGCGGCTTGCGCTACGCCGGCCCGTATCACAGTCAGAACACCGAGCCGTGGTTCTATCGCACGCCGGGTCTGAAGATTGTCGTTCCGTCAACGCCAGAGGACGCGCGCGCGCTGATGTTGTCCGCGGTCGATGATCCGGATCCGGTGCTCTACTACGAGCACATCGCGCTCTATCGTGAGCCGCGTATCAAGCAGATGCTCCCGAAAGCTGCGCCGGCGCCGATGCCAATCGGCAAAGCGGCCCTCCGCCGCGCAGGCGATCAGCTCGCGATGATCTCCTACGGCGCCTACGTTCACGAGTGTCTGCGCGTGGCGGAGAAGCTGTCGCGAGATGGCATCGAGGCCGCGGTGCTGGATCTCCGATCGCTCGCGCCGCTCGACAAGGCCTCGGTGCTCGCCGTCACGCGGCACTGCAACAGGGTGCTGATCGTCCATGAAGACTCGCGTAGAGGCGGCATCGGCGAGAGCCTCGCGGCGATCATTCAGGAAGAAGCCTTCGAATCGCTCGACGCGCCCGTTCGCGTCCTCGGCGCGCTCGATACGCCAGTGCCTTATTCGCCGCCGCTCGAAGAGTACTTTCTGGTTGGCGAGCAGGAGTTGGAAGGAGCAGCGCGTCTACTCGCCGCGTACTGACGCGGACGGCAGAAATCGGTTGGGAATCTCCGATGGCCACGCGCGCGCGTTCGTTCGCTACCTACCCGCGTCCGCAGCGTCGATCGCTCGATGCGGAGTAGACGCGGCGACAGATCGGCGCCGGCCGCGTTACGGCGCGCTGCGACTCGCGCCGACAAACTGGCTTCCGCAGGCCGACAAACCGCACCTCCAGACCGTCGTCTTGCTGCCTGTCGCTGCGGGCGGGAACCACACATAGTGCTTCCCGCCGGTCGCCGCGTCTTGCGGCGCGGTTTGTCGAACCCACGCGTCGCTCATGACCGAACCGTGCGCGATCGCGGTGGGCCGGCGCGGCCTGCTCCAACAGTTTTCGGCGCGAGCCGCAGTCGCCGCCTTCAATGCGGCCAGGCCCGTTGCCGCCGCAGCGCGATGAAGGCCGATGCGGAGTGGTCGCGGCGACAGATCGTGCGCAGCAGCCCGCGCGACGATGACCGAAAAACGACGCGCAGGCGAGTATCACCGCGTGGGGATGGGGGTCCCCGCGCGTTTGGCTCACAGACGTTGCGCCGAGCGTCGTTTTTCCGGGCTGCGGAGCCCGATTTGTCGCCGCGACCACTCCGCGTCGGTGACTCGCGTTGCGCGTCGCCGCCGACAGGTTTGAAATTACTTCAGGCGCCGTTATTTCCGTGCCGCCGGCGTCAACGTCGTTTCCTTTCGATCGGAACCGCGCATGTAGACGACCTTCACCGCCTGTCCGATCTTCAGCGTTTCGAGCGCGTACGTGTAGTCGTAGATATTCGTGATCGACTGCCCGTTGATCTCGATGATCACGTCGCCCTTTTGCAGGCCTGCCTGCTCCGCCGGACCGCCGCCGATCACGCCGCCCAGCAGCAGCCCCTTCGCGTCGGTCGCGTAGTCGGGAATCGTTCCCGTAAACACTCGGACGCCGGCGCGTCCGGCGCCGGTCTCCACCGGCTGTTCCACTTTCGTGAACTGCGGCGCGTCCGCCGTGTCGCTGATGCGGCGCACGATGGCCGCCGCGAAGCTCACGACGCGATCGAGATCCTCGTAGTTGATCTTGTCCGCCGTGTCGGTGGGCCGATGGTAGTCCGCGTGCGTGCTGGTGAAGAGCGTCAGACACGGCACGCCCGCCTGGTTGAAGCTGGCCACGTCGGTCGGCTGGTACGGGTCCGGCTGCAGAACGAGATCGAACCCCGCGGCGACGTTTGCCTGCTCCAGGATTCGCGGCCACACCGCGCTCGTTCCTGTGGCTTGCACCGTGAGCTTGTTGTCGACCATCCGGCCGACCATATCGAAGTTGACATACGCGGCGATGTCTTTCAGCGGAACGAGCGGACTCGCCACAAACGCGGCCGATCCCAGCAGTCCGATTTCCTCTCCCGACCACAACGCCAGCAGCACGTTCCGGCGGCGTGGCTGCTTGGCGAGCAACTCGGCGATTCCGAGGACGGCAGCCGTCCCTGACGCGTTGTCATCCGCGCCGTGGTGAATCTGTCCCGCCTCCTCTTTGCGCGCGAGCGAGTTGCCATGACCGCCGCGGCCGAGATGATCGTAGTGGGCGCCCAGCGCGACCCATGGCTTGTCGATGCCAGTCGTGGGACTCGTCGCCGGCAAGTACGCCACCACGTTGCGCGCGGTCTGGCTTTCGCGCGTCACGACAGCGCGAACCGTTACCGTGATGTCTGGAACAGCAAAGCCCGCGACGTGCGGATTTGCGGAATCGAGCTCTTTCTGAACGGGCTCGAGCTGTTTGCCGGCCGCGGCGAGTATCTCCGCGCCCGCGTCGCCGCTGATGCTTGCTGCGACCATCCCGGAACCGGCGAGCGCGGTGTCGAAACTCATCGGAATCGTTTCGCCGGCGTGAGGCGAGCGCGGACCGGTGACAACGAGCATTGCCCGCGCGCCGCGCTGCCGCGCAGCCATCGCTTTGTAGCGAAGGTCGGCATACCGCGCGAGCATTGATTTGCTCTTCTGATCGGCGTCCTCGGGAAAGTAGCGCAGCACGAGGACGACCTTGTCCTTCACATCGAGACCGGCATAACTGTCGTAGCCGAAGTTCTGCGCGTCGGGCACGACCAGCCCATAGCCCGCAAACACCACGCTGCCTGTCACCTCCGAGGAGTCGGAGAACGACAGCGCCTGTACGTGTTCTCTCGTGATGAACATGCGAGCGGCGTCCTTCTTCAGGACGGCCAGACTCGATCCTGCGTCCTTCGTTCCTGCCGTGAAGTCGAACGGCTGGAAAAAGTCTGTTCTGCCCGGCAGCGGCTTGGCACCGAGACGCATCAACTCGCGCGTGAGGTAGTCGGCGGCCAGGCGTTCCCCCGCAGATCCTGCGAGACGCCCCTCGAACTCGTCGCTCGCAAGCGTCTCGACGCGCGCCTTCGTGTGCGAGACGGTCGCCGCTGTTGGCGCGTGAAGAGATGCGACGGCAGTGATGACGGCCAGGGCGCTCGCAAATCGTTTCAGCATGGTTTCATTCGGCATGATTCGCGGGACTGAAGTCCCGCGCCACGCACGTCAATTGTTAGCGGATCAAACACCCACACGATTGCATCTGCGTTTATCTGCGTTTATCTGCGGCTATCTGCGGTCATCTGCGGCTATCTGCGGCCATCTGCGGCTCGCGCGGGCGCAGCAGCGAGCGCTTTACGCGCCGCTTCGTGGTTCCACTGCGCCAGAAAAATCTGTCCTCCACGATCGCCGCCGCGGCTCGACGTCCACGCGATCTGCGTGCCATCCGGCGACGGCACCGGCAGACCGTCGAAGCCGTCGCTGAACGTCACACGCACCGGCTCTTTCTTTCCGTCGATGTCGACCATGAAGACTTCGAAGTTCTCGAATCCGAGCTTGTTCGACGAAAAGAGAATGTACTCGCCGGAGGGATGAATATAGGGCGCCCAGCTCATCGACTTGAAGTCTGTGATCTGGCGTTGATTGGTTCCATCGGCGTTCATCATCCACACATCGGCGATGAGTCCCCGCTCGTCGAACCGCCGCCAGATGATCTGTTTCCCGTCGGGCGAAAAGAACGGGCCGCCGTCGTAGCCGTTGACGTTGGTGAGCTGCTTCGGCCCGGATCCGTCCGCCTTCATGATGAAGATGTCAGAGAAGAAACTCGGATCGGTCTCGAGCTGTTTGCTTTCCTTGTCCGTCAGGACGCGGTTGTACGCATTCCGCATCGACGAAAAGACAATCCACTGCCCGTCGGGCGAGTAGCTGGCTTCCGCATCGTAGCCGCGCGCGTTGGTGAGCCGTGTCAACGCGCCGGTCTTCTCCGCGTCGACGTAGATTTCCATCTCGGGGTCGTAATCCCACGAGTA
>WNGA01014340.1_pt1 | contig 10005 bp, 9 predicted proteins | sample 5400061 | NCBI WGS metagenome assembly WNGA01 (sample SAMN13153366, study PRJNA577476) | soil metagenome | isolation source: 100 cm soil or saprolite under grassland replicate 2 | place: USA:California | collected 2016-06-15
GCATGGTGATGCGCGCGACATAGACCGTGCTCAGGCTGCTGGTGACTACCGCCAGCGTGTACAGCAGCTGGTAGTTGAACGGAAAGGGCGCCCGATCGAGCCAGATTCCAAACAAGAAGGTGCAGATCGTCACTGTGATGCCGAGCGTGATATTGCGGCTGGAGAAGACTGGCGCGCGGCGCCGCAGCGGGATGATCTCGGCCAGCAGCGGCAGCCAGCCGGCGGTGAACAGCGCAACCGGCACGTTCAGCAGCAGCAGAATCAGCAGCATCATCTCCGCGTGCCAGCCGGAAAGCCAGGGGATGGCGATCAGCGCCAGATGGCCCAGCCGCAGCAGCGCCAGGCTGCCGATGATCAGCGGCTTGCGGCGCGCGGTGCGCTCCAGCAGCGCCGCGAACGGCATCGTCGCCAGCGCGTTGATCAGCGCCGCGCCCGATGTCAGCAGGCTGATCAGCAGGTTCGAGCCGCCCAGGCGGATCATGTAGGCGGCGTTGAATGAGACACATCCGGTAAAGATTGCGGCCCAAAACATCTCAATGACAAGATAGCGCAGGTTGCGCTCGACGATCTGCTTTTCCAAGTGTCCGATCTCGTGCTGTAGTGGCGGATTGCGCCGCCGATGCGCGCAGTACTTTACCGCAGAATGTGATTTTGATCGAATCAGTTTAGGTCTTTTGCTTACAGCCCTTTAGCCTGCCCTTCGACCCTTCGACAAGCTCAGGGCGGGCATGCTCAGGGGAGCCGGCAGCGTGGTACTTTCCTTCTTTATTGTGTGGCGTTTTTTCACCCGGCCGGGTGAAAAAACGCCACACAATGAGTTGAAAATGACGGCGTTTGTCCGCGTCCAATCTCGGGGATTGTGAACAATAGCGTGGTAGACTTGTCTTGTGCTACAATCGTGGCAGATTCGCTCGACACAGGGAAATAATCATGAAACTCGGCCTCGGGCTCTACCGCCACATGCTCACGCCGGAAAACTTCCGCTTCGCCAGGCAGGCCGGCGCGACGCATATCGTCGCGCACCTGACCGACTACTTCAAGGCCAGCCCTGAGATCCCGAGCGCCACCAGCGATGGCGACGGCTGGGGCGCGGCCGGAACCGGCCAGCTATGGGCGTATGAAGAGCTGCGCGACCTGCGCGCGACGATCAACGCTGAGGGGTTGGAGCTGGAGGCGCTCGAGAACTTCGACCCGGCCTTCTGGTACGATGTCCTGCTCGATGGCCCGCGCAAGCAGGAGCAGCTGGAGAACCAGAAGACGATTATTCGCAACATGGGCCGCGCCGGCATTCCGGTGATGGGCTACAATTTCAGCATCGCCGGCGTGTGGGGCCATGTGCGCGGGCCATACGCGCGTGGCGGTGCCGAGTCGGTCGGCTTCCTGGGGCCGGATGGCCCGGCCGAGGCGCCCATTCCCAACGGCATGGTCTGGAACATGGTCTACGACCCGCAGGCGCCGGCCGGCACGATCGGCACGGTCACGCACGAGCAGCTCTGGCAGCGGCTGGCGGTGTTCCTCGACGCGCTGGTGCCGGTGGCCGAGGAGGCTGGCGTGCGCCTGGCCGCCCACCCCGACGACCCGCCAATGCCGACGATCCGCGGCGCCGCCAGGCTGGTCTACCAGCCACGCTTCTACCAGCAGCTGCTCGATCTCAAGCCCAGCCGCGCCAGTGGGCTGGAGTTCTGCCTGGGCTCGCTGGCCGAGATGACCGAGGGCGATATCTACGAGACGATCGACCAGTACAGCCGCCAGGGCGCGCTGGCCTATGTCCACTTTCGCAATGTGCGCGGCAAAGTGCCGCATTACCACGAGGTGTTCGTAGACGAGGGCGATATCGACATGATCCGTGCGCTGCGTATTCTGAAGAAGAACGGCTTCGACGGCGTGATCATCCCCGATCACACGCCGCACATAGAGTGCGATGCGCCCTGGCATGCGGGGATGGCCTACGCGCTGGGCTATATGCGTGCGGCGCTGAGGATGATCGAGGCCGAGTAGAGCGTATTTCCGAGGTGGGGTCTGGGTCGGGCTGCGCCGGCCCCAGCGGTATTTTTCTCGTGGGTGTTCCGGCGGCGAAGCCGCCGGAACACCCACGAGAAAAAGTACACAAGACTCTACAACCCCACCCGCGACAAGAACTCCGGCACGCCCTGGATGCCCAGATTCAGCCGAAACAGCGCGCCGGCGCCCGCGCCCTCTGCGAGCTTGATGTCGCCGCCGGCCGTGGTCACATACATATCGGTGTAGTCCGGCCCGCCGAAGGTCACGCTGGAGACTTTCTTGGCCGGAAAGCTGATCCGCCGCTCCAGCACACCCTCGGGCGTGTAGCGCACCAGGCAGCCGCCATCCCAGCGCGCCGACCAGACGTAGCCCTGGGCGTCCACGGTCATGCCGTCCGGCAGGCCCTCCTCGGACGGATTGCTGGCGAACAGCCGCCGGTTGCCGATCGCGCCGCTGGCCCGGTCGTAGTCGAACAGGTAGATCTCGCGCGCTTCCGAATCGGTATAGTACAACTGCTTGTGATCGGGCGTCAGGCCCATGCCGTTTGAGCAGCCGATCCCATCCAGCACCCTGGTCAGTACGCCGTCGGTGTCGAGCCGGTACAGCCGCCCTGGGCGATCTGCCGTCGGCATCGTGCCGCAGAATACGCGCCCGGCAGGGTCGGCGAACACGTCGTTGAAGCGCGTTTCGCGCTCGTCCGGGATCTCCTCGATCACAGTGGCAAAGGCGCCGTCGCGCCAGAGCTTGACGGCGCCACGAACCATGAACAGCAGCAGCGCACCGTCGGCCTGGATGGTGAAGCCGCCCAGCTGCTGACCCTCGAAGCACAGCTCGTGCTCGCCGGAGGCCGGGTGGTAGCGAAACAGCCGGCCCTGCGGGATGTCGACCCAGTACAGGCGCTGCTCGGCCGCGTGCCAGAGCGGGCCCTCACCAATGATGCAGGCGTAGTCGGCGATTAGTTCTGGTTCCATCATTTGGTTTACCTCTCTAGTATTACAACGCAGGGTTCTCCCACATAGCATCCTGAGTAGGCTGAACCCTGAGTAGGCCGCAGGCCGTAACGAAGGGCGAGGCCGTATCGAAGGGTGCGGCGCGCTGGTGCCGCACCCTTCGATACGCGGTTACGTGCCCCTGCGGCGGCACTCCACCGCTACTCAGGATGCTATGGCATGCGGCTTTGATCGACTCTGCGTTGGTATACTAGCGTACCCGCGCCTGGCCGCACTCAAGCGTGTATTGAATCATGTCCAGTGTCTCGTCCAGCACATCCAGCGGCATACCCGGCCGCCAGGCCAGGGCGCGCTCGATCAGCGCCGCCCGGCGCGTGCCCAGTGCTGCCTGCGCCCAGTGCGCCGCGACCGGCTTCGAGACGATCGCGCCGGTTTCGAGCGTGTACAGCGCCCGGCACATCGTCAGGATGGCATACGCTTGATATTCATCGCTCCGCAATCGCGCCGTGTCGTGGAGCATTGGCGCCCACCAATCGCGCAGCAGCTCGCGCATCGCTCGCCGCAAATCGTCGGGCGCAACCGGGTCGATCAAGCTGCGCGGGGCCGGCCCGGCCAGCACGATGCCCTGCTCGCGCAGAATATGGCTCTGGATCACCCAGTCGCTGCCGTGGCCGCCCATGTAGAAGCTGGCCTCGTTAATCGAAGGGTACAGCGCGTCGGTTGGTGCGTAGCGCCGCAGCACCTGCTGCGGAAAATACGTGCCCTCCAGCTTGGTCGCCCAGCTCAAGCCGCTGTCGATCAGGCGCGTATGCAGCGCCGCCAGCGCCGAGTTGATCGCATCCGGCAGTCGGCCGGCAGTGACGACCACGAAATCAATGTCGCTGCGCTCGGGGTCGAAGTCGCCGCTTGCGAGCGAGCCATGCAGGTACATGCCCACGAACTGATCGCCCAATGCCGCCTGAACGCTGGTGAGCAACAGCCGCAGTACGGCGTTGACGTCGGAGTAGGGTGTGGGGTTGGTCACCATAACAGGGTTAGGTTCATTATTGCTTGCCTACCGTAATGGCAATGAATTCAAAGTACCCCAGCGAGAGAGCGTACCTTCAGCCAACGTGACAGTGAGGTCTCGATGAGCACGAGGTATCATTCAGTGTTTGGCTCGGCGCGCGATCAAAGCGGCCTTGAACCCCGGCCATCAGTCGCGCTTGAGCAGCCCCCTGGCCCGATACACCTCGGCCGCCTCGCGCACCATCTCGGCGTTCTCCACCGCTGCGTAGCCACGTTCCAGCTCATCCGCCAGCGCCAGCAGCTCGGCGTGGCTGGCGCGCTGCGGGCGCAGCAGCTCGTACATGCGCAGCAGCTCGGCGTTCGGAACGGCGGCCAGCTCGGCGGCGCGGGCCAGATTGGTGGCCAGTTGCCGGAAGCCGGCCTGGCGCGCGATCTCGGCCTGCGCGCGTAGCGTAGCCGGGCTGATCTGCACATCGGCGATCGACAGCTCCTCCAGCGCGTCGAGCGTGACCTCGCTCAGCGGGCGGCCGCTCACCGCGTGCAGCTCATTAACCTGGTCGATCAGCGGATAGTTTGACATGTCTGTTCCTCAATTGACGAACGACGAATGACCAAAGACGAAAAGAAGCTACAATGCCAAAAGCGTTGCGTTCGTCCTTCGTCCTTCGTCCTTGGTCTACACATCGGGTTCCCAATCGAAGCGCCACTCCATCGGCGGCTGCTCGCGCACCTGCTCGGTCTCGCGGCGGTGCAGCAGCGTGGTCTTGACGATCAGCCGCAACCGCGCCCAGTTGTCCACCTGCACTGGCACCGGCGCCACCGCCAGGCCCTTGGCGTAGCGCGCGGCGTTGCGCCCGATCGCGCGGTAGGTTTCAAGCGTCAGGCTGGGCGATTGCGGGAACAGCTCCAGGTTGTGCAGCCGCGGCAGCCCGCGCTTCTGGATGACCGTGGTGCCGCGCGATTGCATGCCGATCGCAATGCCCGATCCACTCAGCTGTGCGCCGGCGTGGCCGATCGCCGCGCAGTCGGAGCTGTGGTAGATCTTGATGATCCGTGCGGTCAGGCCCTCGCTGGCCACGCCGGTCAGGATGGCCGCCAGCACATCCGCGTGCGCCAGGTTGCCGATCGTGCTGGTCAGCGCCGTGCCGAAGGCCGGGCCAACCGCTACCACCACCTCGTTCGAGCGACCGGGGCGCGCCAGCCCAAGCTCGGCCAGCGACGCGACCGGCGCGCCCAGCTGATCGGCGATGAAATCGCGTGGCGAGCGCACCTGTGGCAGCGCCTGGATCTCTTCCCAACGCGCGCCGCCGACGCGGTAGCCAGTGCCGGGGCCGGCGTAGTCGTTCGGATCGTTGATCCCGCTCAGCACGCGGAAACCGCGATCGAAGATCGCCGAGGGCTGGAGATAGTCGCCGGCGACGCGCTGGCGGCCCATCTCCAGCATGTTCGCCGCCACCTGGGTGAAGCCGCGCGCCTTCAGCGCCCGCACCGCCGCCAGAATCGTCTGGTCGCTGGACAGGAACCCGTCGGCGGCCGCCAGATCGGCCACCACATCGCGCGCGGGCATATCGTCGCTGCCATGCGCGATCACCGCCGCATCGACCTCGGCATCGGCGATGGCGGGGAAGCCCAGCTCGGCGTAGATCGCCTGGATGGCCTGGGCGGCCTGGCGGCGCGCGGCCATCGCCGATGCCTCTTCGACCGGGCGCACGCCGCCGTCGATCTGCATATCGCGCTGGAGCACGTTGTAATCGTCGAAATCCTCGGCGTCGAAGTTGCCGCCGCCGAACAAATTGTCGCGCTTGGGGATGGCGCTATAGCCCGAGAAGATGAAATCCGCGCCGGGGATGAACTGAAGCATTAGCTTGGCCGTCTTGCGGATGGCCGAATGCGAGGCCAGCGCGTCGTTGCCGGCGGCCACCTCCAGGTCGAGCATGGCCGCCAGCAGGTTTTCGGCCAGCACCGCCCGCACGCCGCCCGGCAGCGATTCCGGCAGCGCGATGCAGGAGATCGAGCCGTTCTGGACGCCCTGGCTGCCCGCGCCGCGTGTGATCAGCAGGCAGCGCGCCTCTAGGTACAGCATGGAGCAGCCCTGGGCGTGGCCCATCAGCGCCTCGGAGCCGGTGCCGGATGTGAAGCGCACCTTGACGCCGCGCGAGGCATACGCCGATGCCAGAAACGCCTTCGACCAGGGCGTGTCGTCGCCATCCACAAACGAGCGCTCGGTGCCATACACCGAGAGCGTCTCGGCGTAGGATGTCAGCCCTTTCATCGCCAGCCGCAGGCCCATCGACTCCTCGATCGAGCACTGCGTCAGCACGCCGCCGCGGCCGGTCTGGGTGCCCACCAGGATGGCCAGCGCGTTCAATGGCGCAAAGCGCGCCACGCCCACGGTGGTCTCGACCTCGGCAAAGCCGCGCAGCGCGGCCTCGGCCGCGTCGGCCGCCAGCAGCGCCGGGTGCTCGCGCTTGTTGGTGACATGGGCCTGGTTGGCCGGCGTGCGGCGCACGCGCATCTTGGCCAGGCCAATCATCATCTCCAGCACGCTCATGTGGCGGATGATCTCGACCAGCTTGGCCGGCGTACAGCCACCGACGATCCGCCGGAGCTGCTCTCGCGGGATGTTGATATCGACAAGCATGCGCGCGATCTCGCCGGCCGGCAGCGCCATCGCCGCATCCGCGCTGCGCAGATCGATGCTGTGATCGGCGATGAAGCAGTCGAGCAGATCGAAATCGGCGCGCGCGCGGCCATCCAGCTCGACCACCCGGCCATTTTCGATCCGCAGGCTGGCGACCGGGTCGAACGGGCTGTCGGCGACGATCAGGCCGGCCTCGGGCCACGGCTCGACAAAGGTCTCTTTGTTGATCTCGCGCTCGGCCAGCAGCGCGAAGCGGCGTGAGTGAGTCATTCCGGCGACCTTTTTGCTTGTGTGGCGACTGGCGCCATTATATCACGCGTGCTGGATGCACTGGGGTGGCCCGGCCCCGGCCACTCCCGGCCAGAGGCTGCCGCCCCTTTTTGATCTCTGAGCCCGTCCTGCAGGTCGCGCTCCATCGAGTTGCCTGCTAGGTAGAACACTTGTACAATAGGCCCATCCTATTCGCTGGCAGGTACAGAAGGAGCGACGATGGATCTGCTTGATCGACTGCTGGGCCACGATTACTGGACAACCGCCCAGCTGCTGGAGCGCCGCCGAGAGCTCCGTGCTGAGCAGAAGAAAACAGCAACTACCGCAACAGTATGCGGGTGTCTGGCGGGTCACATGACTTGCGTCGATGCAAAAGCGACGCGCCTGACCCGGCGTAGCGAAAGGAGGCTTCCATGGCACAAACGCGCGACTGGAAAGGAATGAAGGAGATGTCGGCCCGCCTGCTGAAAGAGCGTACTGGTCAGGACGTAGAGGCCTGGAACCAGCGCATCACGACCGAGGGCTTCACAAACGAGCAGCAGCTCCGCGCCTGGCTGACCGCCCAGGGAGTGATTGGCTACGCACAATCCTTGCTCGTGATGGAGCGCTTCGGCTATCCCGACTTCCTGGTTGCCTCCGCCGATGCGCTGATCGAGGGCCAGTATGCCGATCGGCCGCAGCTTCGCCCGATCTTCGACGCCATTATCGACACCGCTGCCGGGCTCGGTGATGTGGTTGTTCAGACGCGCAAAACCTATGTCTCGCTCGTGTCGCCGCGCCGGACATTTGCACGGGTGCAGCCGACGACAAAGCAGCGTGTGGATCTCGGCCTGCGGCTGGAAGGATTGCAGCCAGGAGGGCGCCTGCAACCTTCCAAGATCCACGAGACTATGCCGCTCCAGATCAGCCTGACAGCGCCTGATGAGGTCGATGCCGAGGTGCTGGCCTGGCTTCAGCAGGCCTACGACCAGAATTGCTGACAGGCTGATGATGAGCTGCGCAACGATGCAGAAATCCCAACTATGGTAGTATGTGCATAAAAACGTCGCCCAACACTGTGTCCAGCCGACCGCCCTGATGGGCAATGGTTCTCGCGTCTCAACAGCAGCTGATGCGCATGTCATTGGGCGCCGAAGTAGTGAAGACACGAGAGCATACTATATGCGCAATCGACAAGGACGGTGAACGAGAGGATAGCACGATGTCAGCTTCGCTCAGCGCCAGCGCGCAGAAGGTTCAGGATGCATTGATGGCGCTCGGCTTGCCGTGCCGGGTGGTCGAGCTGCCGGCCAGCACGCGCACCGCCCAGGAGGCCGCCGACGCGGTCGGCTGCTCGGTCGGCCAGATCGTCAAATCGCTGGTCTTCCGCGGCGCACGGACGGATCTCCCGATTCTGGTGGTCGCCAGCGGCGCGAACCGTGTGAACGAGGAGCGTCTGGGCGAGCTTGCCGGCGAACCGATCGCCAAGGCCGACGCGGCGTTCGTGCGCGCGCACACGGGCTTCGCGATCGGAGGCGTTGCGCCACTCGGCCACCCTGCGCCGCTGAAGACGTATATCGACGCCGACCTGCTCCAATACGCCGAGATCTGGGCGGCGGCCGGTACGCCAAACGCGGTCTTCGCTCTCGCGCCGGCCGACCTACAAATGATGACAGGCGGGAAGGTTGTGACGGTCGCGTGATATGTATGCGTGCTGCGCACTAGTGAGGGCGATGTGACGAACGTCTTGGCCGTAGACTGGAGCATATGAACTCTGCTCGTCGCATGCGACGCACGCTGTGGAGTGCGGTCATCCTGCTGGCGCTGATTAGCGTTGCCGTGGTAGTGCGGCGGACGACCAATCTTGTGCTGATCCTGATCAATGGCTACCACCCACCTGCTGCCGCATCCAATCTCACAGCAGCGCAGCTCGCGGCGCTGGATGACGTGTTTGCGCGCTACCCCGTCCTGACGCTTATTCACATCCTTCCCGGTGTGCTGTTCATGGGGCTGGGGCCGCTCCAGTTCAACGCTACACTGCGTGCTCGCCACCGGCAGTGGCACCGCTGGAGCGGGCGCGTCTACCTCATCTGTAGCTTGATCATTGGTGTATCGGCGCTGGTGATGAGCGTGGCTATGCCGTCGGACTTCTTCCTCATCCTGAAGGGACGGCTCACCATCGGCCTGCGCGATCGCGAGGTCGTGCTGGGGTCGGGCGAGCTCTTCGTGGTCCCGCGCGGTGTCGAGCACCAGCCCTTTGCGGAGGAGGAGACCCATCTGCTGCTAATCGAGCCTGGCGGAACACCCAACACCGGCAACCCTGCGACCGCCGCGCCGCGCCAAGCGATCTAGCGACCAAGGAGACCAGATGAACGACGAGCTGCTTGCGCTCTACACCGCCGATCGCCAGGAACGCATCGATCAGCCACGGATGGGCACGCCCGAATATGCGGCGATGGGCGAACGCGATCAGCAGCGGCGTCTCCGTGCCGCAGCGATTTTGTCAACGCTTGCGGCACCAGCCGCTGCGGATCTGTATCACGCCGCGCTGCTCTTTCAGCACGGTGACCTGGCCGAGGATGCCTGGCGCGCCTATGCGCTTGCGCACGAAGCAGCTGAACGAGGCGAAGCGCGCGCCCGCTGGCTGACCGCTGCGGCCTACGACCGCTGGCTCATGTATCAGGGCAAACCTCAAAAGTATGGGACGCAGTACACCCATGATGGCATTCGGCATCGCCTCTGGAATGTCGATCCGAGCACGAGCGACTTGCTGGAAGAGATAGCCAATGCTTGAACCTCACAATTCGACATCACTGGGTACGCACAACGAGACGCGCGATGTCTTATTGGCGACGAAGATCGGCATTCCAACTATCCGCCCCGATCTCCTGCCGCGCTCGCACCTGATTGGCCGTCTGGAGGAGGCGACGAGCCGCGACGTTGTCCTGCTCAGCACCCCGGCCGGGTTCGGTAAGACAACCCTGCTTGCCAGCTGGGCCAACAGCACCGAACGGCCGCTCACCTGGCTCTCCCTCGACCCGGACGACAACGATCCCGAGCGCTTCTGGCGCTATATCGTTGCGGCGGTCGAGAGGGTGCACAAAGGGATTGGCGAGCAGGCCCTCTCCCTGCTCAATGCCTCGGCACATCCGACCC
>WNGA01024113.1_pt1 | contig 10005 bp, 15 predicted proteins | sample 5400061 | NCBI WGS metagenome assembly WNGA01 (sample SAMN13153366, study PRJNA577476) | soil metagenome | isolation source: 100 cm soil or saprolite under grassland replicate 2 | place: USA:California | collected 2016-06-15
GAGGAGACGGCGGGACACTCATGATCCGGGCCATGTACCATGCCTCCGTGTCACGAGAGACCGGATGACTCGTGCCCCGGGAGTTCTGGCTGTTCCTGATGGATTCCTGATGAGGAGGCCCTAGAGAACATCCCTTGACTGGGAAAAGGGCTCACCCATAGCCTCACGACCAGCGGGAACACCTACCCGGGCCTGTAGCTCAGGCGGTTAGAGCGCGTCCCTGATAAGGAAAACCTGGGGCCTATTCTCCTCGCGCGGTGACCAGTAGGAACAGCCATTTATGCAGGTCAATATCATCGTAGCATGTGGATCAAGTAGCAGCGAATAGCAGCAACTGGCACCGGTTGGCGAGCGATCCTCATGAGTTTCGAGGCGAGAACCCGGACAAACGAGCCCGCTCTTCTCTGGGGCGGAAGGAGTCCTGCGTTCATGGGGCTGTGTCACACTGGTGAGCGGACAACCCCGGTCTGGACGGCGAGGAGGCGTGGTGAGCATGGCCGAGCGGGCGAGCGGCCCAGACCTGCCCGAGCGGGTCGAGCTGGTTCGCGCGGCCCTGCCCGACGCCGACCGCGCCCGCTTCGAGCAGCTACTGGACGAGGCGCTGGACACGGCGCGGTCGACCCGGGACCTGCGGCCGCTGGGCCACGTCGTGGAGGCGTGGTGGCGGGTGGTGTTCGCCCGCCAGCACGGTGGTGAGCGGTGGACGGCAACCGAGGCGCGGCTGCGCCGCGGTGAAGAGCCCGAGTGGGAAACCGAACCGCTGGACGTCGAGGACGCAATCACTCGCTATCTCACCTGAGCGCACTCGAGCCGCCTGGTGGCCGCGTCCTACAGGATCAGACACAGCCCCGAGTTCTCCCAGCTTGTCGCCACCCTGTCCGAGGAGGTCCACGCAGAGTTGGCCAGCGTCTATCGGCGCTTGCCCGCGGGCCGCTGCCTCGCCAGTCGCTGCTCGCCGTCGAGCCGTACTCGGCGGTGCCGAATACCTACACCGTGCCGTTCCGCGGCGGGCTGCTGATCTACGTCGTCCCGCCGGGCAAGCGGATCGTCGGCATCGTCGACATGGTCGGGGTCCAGCGGTAGTCGCGGCACGCGAAGTCCTCGTCGCCTGCCTCGGCAAGCCGGGGCAGCGCATGCCCGCCGCCTGCTCCCGCCGGCCCGCCGCGGGGGCGGTCGGGACGCGGTCAAGTCGGGTTCACCGTCCCTGGAGGGTGTCCAGGGCGGCTTGGATGCGCCGGCTGGCCTCCTGGGCGATCGGCTGCAGCTCGGCGCGGCCGGGCACGGTGACCATGACCTTGGGGTCGAGCGCCTGGACCAGCGTGCCGGGGCCGTCGGCGCGGCCGAGGATGTTGCAGGGCAGCAGCAGGCCGATGTCGGGCTCGATCTGCAGCGCCCGGTGGGCGAGCTGCGGGTTGCAGGCGCCAAGGATCACCTCGGCATCGGCCACCCCGTCGGTCTTGGCCAGCACCCGCTGCACCCGGGCCGCGCAGGAGCCACACGTCATCCCCTCGACCGTGAGTCGATGGTGGTGGCGTCCTCGGCATGGGGCCGGACGGTGGCCATGGGGCTGCTCCTCTCCCGATCATGAGCTGGACGTGCGCGGCTCAGGCCGGTACGTCGTAGCCCTGCTCCTCGATGGCGGTAACCAGACGGGCGCGGTCGGTGACCGTCTCGTCGACCTCGACGGTGACCGTCTTGGCGGGGATGTCGACCCGCGCCGACGCCACACCGGGCAGGGGGACCAGCGCCCCCTCGATGGAGTGCTTGCAGTGGTCGCAGTGGATCTCGGGGACGCTGATGGTCATCGTCGTCATTTCGGCCTCCGTCTTCGGCGTCGGATGCGGGCGCTGGCGGGCGCGCTAGGATTTGAGCAGCCGCTCGATCGCTTCGGTCGCCTCGGTCACGATCGCGTCGCCGTCGGCCTCGCTGCGGACCGCGTCGCGCACGCAGTGGCGCAGATGGTCGTCGAGCAGCAGCACCGAGACGCCGCGTAGGGCGGCGTTGACCGCGGCGATCTGGGTGAGGACGTCGATGCAGTAGGCGTCCTTGTCGACCAGCCGCTGCAGGCCGCGGATCTGTCCCTCGATCCGGCGCAGGCGGGCCTGCAGCTTGTCCTTGTCCGCCGTGTAGCCCCGCATCCTCCAACCCCTCCTTATGCCCTACCCTCCTAGGGTATATCCGCCTGCTCCTGGTCGCTCCTTGCTGAGTTGGTGGTCGTGGCGTGGCGCCTCAGTCGGTCAGGTTCGCCGTCCCCGATCGCTGGCTTGGCTGCCCTTGCCTCGGATGTGAAGCGGGCGGGGTTGGCGGCGAACTCCTCGCGGCAGGCGACCGAGCAGAACCACCACACGGCGCCGTCGCGCTGCAGGTGCGGGTGGTCGTGCTGGGGGACGGTCATGCCGCACACCGGGTCGGTGGCCATGGTGGCAAGCTCCCGGAAGGTGCCGTCCTCCAGCCACAGCAGCCGATCGGCGATTTCCTCCAGGCGGGTGTCGTGGCTGACGATCACCACCGCCCGGCGGTCCTGAGTGGCGAGCTGGCGCAGCAGCCGCGCCACGTCACGGCCGATGGCCCTGTCGAGGTTAGCGGTGGGCTCATCGGCCAGGATGACCGGCGGGTCGTTGGCCAGTGCGCGGGCGATCGCCACCCGCTGCTTCTCCCCACCCGACAGCTGCTCAGGCCGGAAACCGAGCCGGTGGCCCAGCTCGACCCGCTCCAGCAGGACGCGGGCACGCTGGCGGGCCCGGCCGCCGATGACGCCGGCGAGGTTGCAGGCCAGCTCCACGTTCTGGGCGACCGTCAGCGCCGACAGCAGGTTGAAGTCCTGGAAGACGAAGCCGAAGCGGCGGGCGCGCAGGCCCGGCAGGCGCCGCTCGGGGGCGCGGGCGAGGTCCAGGCCGCCGACCCGGATGACACCGGCGGTCGGCCGCAGCATGGCGCCCAGCATCAGCAGCAGGGTGGTCTTGCCGCTGCCGGACGGGCCCATGACCAGCACCACCTCGCCCGGCTGGACGTCCAGGTCGACGCCGCCAACGGCGGTCACGGCCAGCTCACCCTGCCCGAAGGTCTTGGTCAGCCCGGTGACGTGCAAGGCCGGCTCGCGGCCGACAGGGACGGGCACGGTCTGGGTGGTCATGTGGGCCTCCGGAACGAGGCGGCGGGGTCCACGCGCAGCACCCGCCGGATGGGAAGCAGCGCGCCCAGCCCCGTGCGGAGCACGCTGCCGGGCGCGATCCAGATCGAAAGGGCCGGGTTGAGCCGGCCGATCACAACCGCCAACAGGAGCGCCAGGATGGTGGCGGTGGCAAGGGCGAGCGCGACCGACCAGGCGGCCTGGGCCGCGACGGTGCGGCGAGCCGGCCGGGGCGGGCGCCGAGCGCCTTGACCACGCCGTATTCGCGGGTCTTGGCGGCGGTGACGTTGAACAGGGTGAGGGCGATCACCGCCAGCGCGATCCCAAACCCAATGCCCGACATGATGCGCATCAGGTCGGCGCTCATGTCGGTGACGATGCGCCGCTCGGAGTCGGCGAACTGGCCGCTGGTTTGCACGGTGTTGCCGGGCGGGATCCCCTCCAGCCGGGCGCGGAGCGCGCCGAGGTCGACGCCTTGGCGGGCGCCGACCAGCACATAGGCTTGGGTGGGGCCGCGCAGGCGGGCGAAGTCGGCGGTGGGGATGAACACCGTGGTGTTGGCGATGTTGGTCCCCCCGGTCGACAGCCCGACCAGCGTGAAAGGCTGGCCGAGGACGCGGACCTGCTCGCCCACACCGACGCTGAGCTGGGTGGCGGCCTGCCGGTCCAAGACCGCCTCGCCAGCGCCGGGCTGGCGGCCGACGACCAGCGAGGGGCCGGCGTGGTGGGCGGTGGGGTCGTAGCCGATCACGCAGCTGGCGGACTGGCCGGCCGGGGAGCTGACCATGCCGGTGGTGTAGCGGATGGGCTCGGCCCAGGCGACCCCGGGCACCTCCCGGGCTCACTCGGCGATGTCGGGGCGCAGCACCGAGGCGCTCATGTGCATGGTGGTCACGCCGCCCTGGGAGACGATCAGGTCGGCTTGTGTGTGGTCGAGGTAGCTGGTGAGCTGGCGCATGGCGCCGGCAAAGATCCCTCCAAGGACCAGGACGAGCAGCAGCGCCACGGCGACCCCGCCGGTCGACAGCAGCACCCGGCGGCGGTCCTGGAACAGGTTGCGGCGGGCCAGTGGCACCCCGCGGCCGAACCGGACCCAGTCCAACAGCGAGACAGGCCGCCGGTCGGGGCCGTCGGGGGCCTGGGTCCGCTCGTCGGCGTCGTCGGCCGTGCGCAGCCACACAAGCCCAGCCACGGGCACCAGCAGCACCACGGCAAAGGGCAGGAGCACCGGCGGCCAGGCGCCACCCCCAAGCTGCGCAGCCCAGGCGGTCAGTGCGGCGACCAGTACGACCGCCACGGCCGCGCCGAGCAGCGCCGCATCCATCCGCTTGCCGTGGTTGCCGGACCGCTGGGATCGCTGGGTGGGAGTGGTGGGGGCCATGGTCATGCACCTCGGTAGGCGGTCGCCGGGTCCAGGCGGGCCAGGCGGCGAGCGGGGATGATCGCGGCCAGCAGCGCCATGACCAGCGCCGCGCCGACCGCCTGGACCAGCAGGCCGGGGGTGATCACGACCTCGAACTGCGGGCGGGCCCAGGCCAGCAGGGTCCGTCCGGCGGCCAGCAGCAGCCCACCGGCGGCCAGGCCGAGGGCGGCCATGACCAGCGTCTGGGCTACAGCGAGCGCGGCCAGGCGGCGGCTGCTGGCGCCCAGGGCCTTGCAGATGCCGTACTCGCGGCGGCGCTCGGCCACCTGGGCGTAAACGGTCAGCGCCACGATCAGCACCCCGGCGGCGAACGCGATCGCCACCATCAGCCGCAGCGGCGACCCGAACACCTTGGTGTTGAGCTGCACCGCCGTGCGGCGCAGCGTGGGCGTGTCGAGCACGGTCAGTCCGCTGGCCTCCAGCCGGGTGCGGACCGCGGTGGGCTGGGCGGTGCCGACCAGGATCGCATTGGTCTTGCCGGGCGCCCCGAGCAGGGTCTCGACCGCGCGGTGGGTGGCGAACACATAGCCGATCATGAAGCCGGCGTGGCGGGTGATGCCCACCACCCGGTAGCTGCGGTCGGCGACGATCAGGCGGTCACCCAGGCCCAGGCCGTGTTTGCCGGCCAGGACCCGGTCGATGGTGACCTCGTCGTCGGCGGTCGGGGCACGCCCACGCGCCAGCGCCCAGGCCCCCACCGGGCTGGTCGGGCGTGGAGCCGATCAGCACGACCGCGGCCTTGGTGTCGTGGAGGTTGAGGATGGCGTACAGGCCCCAGGTGGGCGCGGCCCAGTCCACCCCCGGGGTCGTCCGGACGGTGGCCAGGGTGCTGGTGGGCAGCTGGGTGCCCTCGGCGAACAGGGTGCGGGTGCCAGGGGGCAGGACCCACAGCGCCGCGCCGGTGGCGTCGACGTACTGGGCCGACTGGGGGTGGATGCCGGCCCACAGGCCGCCGAGCAGCAGGATCAGCATCAGCGCCAGGCCGATGCCGGCGACCCCGGCCGCCAGGCGGCGCGGTTCGGCCAACAGGTTGCGGCGCGCCAGCGGGACACGACCCCTTGGATGGACGGCGCGCATGTGACACCTCCAAGCAGTGGTGACGAACCCGCCGGAAACGGACTCATCCCTGCTGGTAGCGGCTCTCAGCCTCCAGGCTATACCCTACGGGGGTATTGTATATGGGCCGAACGGCCGGGTGATGTCGGGCCTTTCGGCTCCCGGGCTCGGCGCGGCGGACCCGGGTGAAGCAGGCGGCAGCGAAGTCGAGGCATCGCCGACCCGCGACGGTTGCAGCGGCACGCGGGCGTGGCCAGTTGGCCATCGGGTACGGAGGCGATGCCGCTGCGGCTCCCTTACCGCGCCCCGTCGTCTCCAGCTCGCTGGGCAGGCCGGCCGCCGGCGGCGGTGGGGATGGTGGGGAGCCGGACGACGAACCGAGCGCCGCGACCGTGGCCGGCGCTGTCGGCCCATACCCGCCCGCCGTGGGCCTCGACGATCGCGCGGCTGATGGTCAGCCCGAGCCCGCTGCCACCACCGCTGTTGCGGGTGCGGGCCGGGTCGACCCGGAAGAAGCGCTCGAACACCCGCTCCAGCAGCTCGGGAGGAATCCCCTCGCCGGTATCGGTGACCGACAGCTCGAGTTCATCCCCGCGTCCCTGAGCGGTGATCTCGACCAGGCCCCCAGGAGGCGTGTGCCGCAGGGCGTTGCCGAGCAGGTTGGCCAGCACCTCCCCGATGCGGTCGGGATCCACGCCGACCGGGGGCAGGCCGTGGTCGACGCTTGCCTGGAGGGCGACGTCCTTGGCCGCGTAGGCCGGCTCGGCGGCCTGAGTCGCCCTGGTCACCAGCGCAGCCGGGTCCACCGGGCTGGGGCGCAGGTCCAGCTGGTGCTCCTCGGCCCGGGAGACCGCCGTCAGGTCCTCGGTCAGCCGGCGCAGCCGGACCAGATCGGCCTGCAGCACCGTCCACGTCTCCTCATCGGCTGCGACCACCCCGTCGGCGAGCCCCTCGACGTAGGCTTCCAGGGTCGCCAGCGGCGTGCGCAGCTCGTGGGCCAGGTCGGCCAGCAGGGCCCGGCGGCGGCGCTCGGTCGCCTCCAACGCCGCCGCCATCTGGTTGAAGGCGCGGCCGAGGGCGGCCAGCTCGTCGTCGGAGGGGGGTACGGGCACCCGGGCCTGGTAGCCGCCGCGCCCGATGCGCTCGGCGGCGTCGCCGAGGGTCCGGATGGGCCGGGTGAGCCGCTGCGCCAGCAGCCAGCTGGCGGCCAGGGCGGTGACCACGGCGGCGATGGTGGCGATGGCCAGCGCCACCAGGATGGCGTCCTCGAACCCCTGCTGGAGATGGCGGACGACGTCGGGTGGCAGGACCGTGAGCGCCTGGCGGGCGTGGATATGGAACAGCCCGGGCGCGATCGCCAGTGCCACCAGGGCGAGCGTGAGGCTGCCGGCTACGATCACCAGCAACTGCGCGGCGAACAGGCGGCTGGCCAGGCCCCCTCGGCTGCGGCCGCTGCTCATGTGCCCGGCCTCATGCGGTAGCCGACCCCCCGCACGGTGCGGATGTAGCGGGGGTTGTGGGGGTCGTCGCCGAGCTTGCGGCGCAGGTTGGCGATGTGCACCTCCACCAGATGCTCATCGCCCAACCACTCCGCTCCCCACGCCCGCTCCAGCAGCTGTCGGCGGCTGAACACCACCCGCGGCCGCTCCGATAGCGCATCCAGCAGGTCGAACTCCAGGCGGGTCAGCTCGACCAGGGCACGGCCGCGGCGGACCTCCCGGGCGGCCGGGTCCACGGTCAGATCCCCGAAGCGGCGCACCACAAGAGGACCCGGCCGGGTCGCGCGGGGTCGGCGGCGCATGGCGCGGACGCGGGCCATCAGCTCACCTGGCGAGAACGGCTTGGTGACGTAGTCGTCGGCGCCGGTCGACAGGCCCACGATCTTGTCGGCCTCCTCGGCCCGGGCGGTGAGCATCACGATGTAGGCGTCGCTGAAGCTGCGGATCTGCCGGCAGGCCTCGATGCCGTCCACGCCTGGGAGCATGAGGTCGAGCACGATCACCTCGGGGTCGTGCTCGCGGGCCAACTCCACCGCGCGCTCGCCGTCGCCGCAAACGGTGGCCTGGAACCCCTCACGCGCCAGGTAGCCGGCGAGCAGCCGGGCCAGCGGCGCCTCATCCTCGACCACCAGCGCGCGCGGCAGGGCGGCGGGCCGGCGCCCGCCCTGCCTCCGGGGGCGATGGCCGGTCATCCCGAGGTGCCGGAGCGTTCAGCAGGTCAGCGGCGCAGGCCGGTCGGTTGTCGGTTGGTGGAGCGCAGCGTCTGGAGGCGACGGTGGTACTCCTCCTCGTTGATCTCCCCGGCGGCGAACCGCTCGGCCAGGATCTGCTCGGGGTCGCGCCGCTCCCGGCGGCTGTCACCCGACCGGCGGAACAGCGCCACGATCCCCCAGATCACCAGGCCCCAGAAGCCGAGCATCGTCAGGGTCATCAGGGCCCAGCCCCACCAGCTCCAGCCATCCCATCCCCACATCATCGCGGGTTCCTCCTGTCCTCGAGTCTCGACCGCCCTCGGTCGTGTCGGCCCCACTGGCCTGCGATCAGCCTACGGCGGTCAGGTCAAGCCCCGGGTCGGGGAATCCTCAAGATTGGCTCAAGTTGCGCCAGGGTCCGGTCGGGGTCGCGCCCGGCGGATCTTGACGAAACCTTGAGCGTTGGCCGGCTGGGAGCTTGAGGTGGCCGACGTAGGGTGCCCGTGGAGTCTGGAACCAGCCCAAGGACACAGCCCTGGCCGGATGCTCGCCCCGCGCCTTGCGGGGCGTCAGGTGGTGGAGGTGATGGCCGTGAACAGAGGGCCGATCATCGGCGTCGCCCTCGCGGCGGCAGCCGCTGTTGTTCTGCTGGCCGGGGGTGTCCGTCAGCCGGCTGTTGACGTTGCTGCTGGTGTTGGCGTGCCCGCTGATGATGGTGTTCATGCACCGCGGCGGCCACGGCGGACAGCGTTCCCACGGCGGCGGTCAACACGCCCAGTCTCGCGACGAGCGGCTGGCAAACAAGCAGTAGCACCGTGGGCAGGGGAGCTCTGGTAAGGCCTCCTGAACCGCCCCGGGATTCGACTCTGCTGGCGAATTCAGGTTGCTGGTAGGGCTTGGGTCAGCCGGGCGAGTCGGGAGGTCCAGCTTGTGGTCGTTGCGGCCCCGGTGAGCCAGGCGTCCAGGCGGATGAGGTTGATGGCCATGGCGGTGAGGGTGTGCTGCAGGAAGGTCTTGGGCTTGCCGCGGTAGCGGGCGTGGTGGACGTCGCTGAGCCAGCAGGCTTGGGAGATCAGGCTCTCGACGCCGCATCGTAATGCGTACTGTCGGCGCCAGTCGCCGGTGGACTGCTCGGCTCTGATCCGCTGCCGGGCCTCCTGCTGGCGGCGGGGCAGGAAGGTCACGTGCCGGGCATTGTCCTGTGATCGCGTGCATCGTGACCGGTCGGGGCAGGGCCGGCAGTCCGGCTGCCGGAAGGTGGCCCTAATGACCGGCAGGCCGTCGCGGCTGCGGGCGGGCTGCCAGTTCCGGCTGACCTTGCCCTGGGGACAGACGACGTGGCGAGCGTCGAAGTCGATGACGAACCGGGTCAGGTCAAACGCGGTGTCGTCGCCGGCCTGCCAGCTGGTGTCGGGCGGCAGCGGGCCGGTCAGCTGTACGCCATGGTCGTCGGCCGCGGCCAGGATCTGCCCGACGCTTGTGTGGCCCGCGTCGACCAGGTGGGTATCGGGCAGCAGGTCGCGGGCGGCGAGGTCACGGTGGCGGTCGGGCTGGCACGTCTCGGTGAAGTGCGCCTTACCTGTGGGGCACCCGCCGGTCAATTGGGAGACCTTGCGTCTTGCCTGGCTCCTCCTCAGCAGCTCACGCGACAGCCCACAGCCGGAGTCACGGCGGCCGAGAGGGCCGTACCGGAGGGACCGGAGCGCAGCGGAGGCCGTTGCCGCCGACGAAGGGCTGGCGCCCCCTGGCGTGGGAGGAGTGAAGGTCACCTCACATGGCCGCCACCTCCCGTTCGGGCATACCGGCGATGACGAGGGCTCCGGTGTGCGAACGCCCAGCCTTACCTTGGTGCTCGGAAGCAGTGGCTTCCGGCGACGTGATGGTTGATCGGGTGGTTCCCACGGGATGCGGCCGCATCAGTCTTGTGAGGCTGTCCAGCAGACGGTGAAGTGTCCCGCTGGCAGGCAGGCACACTGGTGGAGCTGGCCGCAGATCATCAGCTCGAGGGCGAGCAGGCACACGCAGCCCCACCGTCAGACCGCCGGCACCGGCTCTGCCCAGGCCTGATCGCCGAGGGCGCGCAGGGTGTGGTGGACCCGCCGGGCCAGCTTGCGCGCGACCGAGATCACGCCCAGGTGACCGTCGGCCCGGCGCTTGACTGCCAGGAAGTGGGCATGGTCGGGCGAGTTCGGCCGGGTGGCGCAC
>WNGA01026128.1_pt1 | contig 10004 bp, 9 predicted proteins | sample 5400061 | NCBI WGS metagenome assembly WNGA01 (sample SAMN13153366, study PRJNA577476) | soil metagenome | isolation source: 100 cm soil or saprolite under grassland replicate 2 | place: USA:California | collected 2016-06-15
GCCCTCCGGAAAGATTGTGTCCATCACGCTCGGCAGCGTGACCTATGCCGACCACGGCATCAAGGACGCGCGGAGCCGGCCGACGCTGCCACTGGAGGCGGACGGGGTGATGATTGTCTTGACACGTTCGGGACGCCGGCGCTACTGTGCCCAAGGGCTGGAAGCCGATACCTCGGTTCCCTCACGTCGACAGGCGCATGACCGAAACCCTTGTCTTCCTGCTCTCCAGCTTCTGGCTGGGCGCCGTACACGCGGCGACGCCGGGACACGGCAAGACCATCGCCGCGGCCTACATCGTCGGCGCGCGCGGCCGCCCCGTCGACGCGCTGGTGCTGGGCATCTTCGTCACGCTGTCGCACACGAGTGGGATCGTTGTCGTCGCCGTGCTCGCCTCCCTCGGCTCGGCGTGGTTGATCCCGCATCGGGTCGAAGCCTACCTCGCGTTCGCCACCGGCGTGCTCGTCATCGGGATCGGCCTGTGGATGCTGGGCTCGCAGCGGGCTGCGCTCTGGCCCGTCCCCGAACCGGAACCGCGCGATCCGGTCCGAGTCGGGCCTGCACGGACGCACGGCGACGAGCGGCACGAACGCGCGCGCGACCACGGGCACTCCCACGACCACGGCCCCGGGCACGATCACGCGCCTCCGCACGACGAGACGGCGGGCAACCCGGATCACCTCGACGTGCACGCAGGGGAAGGCGACCCCGGCTATCACAGCCACGGCTGGGGCCGGCGCCACACGCACCGCATCGATCTCATCGCCGAGAACCGGCCGAAGCTCGCCGTCCTCCTCGGCCTCGGCATCGCCGGCGGCCTCCTCCCCGACCCGGGCGCCCTCGCGATCCTGTTGGCGGCGATCGCGAGTGGACGGGTGATGCTGGGGCTCTTCACCGTCGCCGTGTTCAGCATCGGCTTCGCCTCGGTGCTGGTCGTGGTCGGCATCGTCGCCGCGCGCGTGGGGCAGATCGTCTTGACGTGGCTCCGGGGCCGCTGGGTCGCGTGGGTCCAGTCAGGCGCGGCCCTCCTGATCGTCGCCGTCGGCGTCGTCCTGACCGTCGTCGCCGGTCGGACTCTCGCGAAGCTGCCCTGATCGCTCAGAAGCTCGAGCCGAGGTAGGGGTTCTGCGGTTCCGCGATCGGCCGTACTCGCTCGGCCACGATGCTCACCAGACCGTTCCCCTCCCGCTCGCGCACGCCCAGCACGCCCTCCACTTCGACCCACTGATCCACCGCGACCGGATCACCCCACGAGACCACGAGGAGCGCGAGGGGCCGGGCATCGGCCACGCAGTGGGCGATCGAGTAGCGGAGCAGGGCGAACTCACGCTCACCGAGCGCCTCGCTGCGCAGCGCGAGCCCCGTAGCCCGAACCCGTTGGCCCACGCCAGACATCCCGGCCCGCTGCAAGTACGTGAGAAGATCGGGGGTGTCCGCGATCGGCGTGAACGGGGCCGCAGGCCCCGCGCCGGGCGGCGGCGCGGAGCCGGGCGCGTACGCGAGCAGGAGGCTCGCCACGCTCTCGCCGCCGAGCGCCCCGGCGCCGAGCGCCCGGGGCGTGACGAGGATCCCGAGGCCGAGCGGCAGGATCACCAGCATGTAGGTCAGGATCTGCTCGATCGCGTCCACCCGGCGTTCATCGTCGTGGGCGTGACGCGATCCCGCTCCGACCTCGATCACGCCCATCGCCGCTACCACGACGGCCGTGAGCGCGGTGAGCGGATCCAGGGCTGGCGCCATGTACTTCACCATCTCCCCGGCGATGAACAGCTTGGCGATCAGCGCCGCAAAGCCGAAGAGCAGCGCCGCCCGCAGCAGGTGAATCGTGTCCCGACGGAGCCGCCCTCGGAGCGTCCTCATAACGTCGGCATCACCATGTTGATGAGCAACCCCTCGACCAAGACCAGCACGTACGAGACAATCACGATGAGCGCGGTCAACCTCGCCCGCAGCGTCCGGAACAGGAGGAAGCCGTTCCGCAGGTCGATGATCTGGCCGATGGTCATGAAGGCGAGGATCGCGCCCACACTGAACGTGGTGGCGAATGCGCGCGCGACGAAGGCGTCGGCCTCCGAGCAGATCGACAGCAGCGTGGCCACCGGCATCAGCGCCAGAACCGAGACGGTCGGATTCGAGCCGATGGTGGTGAGGTCGCCGCGCGGCACGAGCGTCTGAGTGGCGGCGGTGAACAGCGCCCCCAGGATGATGAAGAAGATCACGTCGAAGAACTCGGCGGTCGCGTGCCTGACGAGCCCAGGGACACCTCTCGCCGCTGCCGCCGGGGGCGCATCCTCGTCCAGCCTACCGCCAGCGATGGGCGCACCGGCCGGCTCGAGGCTCGGCGCCCCGGGGAAGAGCACGCTGGCGGCCAGGCCCACCACGATGGCGACGCTGAGCGTCATCGCGAGCCGGAGGCCGACGATCCTCCAGCGGCCCTGAAATGCGAACGCGGTCGAGAGCAGCACGACCGGGTTCACGACCGGCGCGGCGAGGATGAAGGTGGTGGCCGCGTAGACGGGCACGCCCTTCGCGCTGAGCCGCCGGGCCAGCGGGATCACCCCGCAGTCGCACACCGGCGCCACGAAGCCGAACACGCTCGAGAGCAGGACGACGGGGAACCGCTTCCGCGGGAGCCAGCGGGTCACGGTCTGCTCGGACAGGTGCTGCTGGACGAATCCCGAGGCGAAGACACCGATCAGGAGGAACGGCAGCGACTGCAGGACGATGCTGACGAAGATGACGGCGAACTCGTTGAGCCGTCCCGGTAGCGTGAGGCTCGTCAGGGACCTGGCCCCCTCACAGGGCCTGCGCGCGCTCGGCGGGGAGCTTGCCGAGCCAGCCGTGCAGGTCCGTATACCAGATGTTGCCGGCGCGGTCGACAGCGACGCTGAACGGACGGGCGTCCGCGCGAGGGAGTCGGAACTCGGTGAAGACGCCGTCGCGCAGCCGGCCGAGCGCGGAGGCCCGCAGCTCGCCGAACCACACCGACCCGTCGGGCGCGACAGCCAGCCCGGTGAGCGCCGCCCTCGCGGTCGGGACGGGGAACTCGGTGAAGCGCCCGCCGGCGTACCGCCCGATCTTGTTCGAGCGGAATTCGAGGAACCACACCGCGCCCGTCGCGTCAACGGCGATATCGGACGGTCCGCTCGCCCGGGTCGGGATATCGATCTCCGTGACCTGGCCCTCCGGCGTGATGCGAGCGAGCTTGCTCGCGCCCTGAAGGGTCGCCCACACCATACCCCGCGCGTCCACGGTGACGCCGTATGGGTTGGGCCGGAAGGACGGGAGCACGTGCGGAGTGACGATGCCGTCCCGGAGCCGCGTCACGCTGAATGCCGTGCTGTCGGCGAACCAGACGGCGCCGTCCGGGCCGAGCGCGAGCCGGTTGAGCTTGGTGATCGGCGTCGCCGCGAACTCGAACGAGGTGATCGTGCCGTCGGGCTTCCCCTTGGGTAGCTTCCGGATCTTGCCGCTCCGGAGGACACCGATCGCGTCAGAGAACTCGATCGTGAACCAGACGGTCCCGTCGGGCGCCACCGCCACCGCGGTCGGGATGTCGCTCGCGCCCAGCATCTGGTACTCGACGAAGCCCGCGCGCCACCAGGGACCGACGCGCCAGGCGAGCACCGCCCCCGCCGCGACGACCACGAGGACCGCGGTCGTCAGCCATCCACGGCGCCGCCTGCCCGCGGGCGCGGCGCGCCGTCCCGCTACGGCGACCGCGCTCACCGCGCGGGTCCGCCGACACCCGTCCCCGGCGAGGCCGCGGGCCCAGCCGGGCTAGGGTAGTAGCGGCGGAGGCGGCGGAGCGACGCCACCGCGGCGAGCGCCATGACCGCGAGAAAGGCCACGCCGCCGGCAAGGCTCAGCGCGTCGAGCCGCCCCAGCATCGAGCCTCCCTCAGCGGCCATTCGCCACATCTCGTCGTACGGCGTCAGGGCAAAGCCGGCGTAGAGCGTGGTCGAATCTGCCGGGTCGCGGACGAGCGGCCCTGCTTCCAGGTGCGCCGGCAGCATGCCCTCCTGCAACTCCCACGTCTGGCCGCCGTTCGTGCTGCGGAAGAGCCCCCTATGCGTCGTCAGCACGATCCCGGGCTCCGACGTGGGGACGGCGATGCCGCGCACCGAAGTGTTGGGCTCGGCGAGGGGCCGACCGAAGGGACGCCAGGTCCTGCCTCGATCATCGCTGCGGTAGAGCTGATCCGCCGCGACGGCCCAAAGCGGCGCAGGGTCGCCGGTCCCCGAGGCGACGGTATCGACCCCGCCTTCCGGCATGCCGGCGTCGCTCGGCTCCCAGGAGCGCCCGCCATCCGCGCTCGTCCAGAGCCGGCCGCCAGCAACCACGTAGATGGTTTCGGGAGGTCCCGGGAGGACGATCAGCGCGCTGACCGACCCCTCGGGGAGCCCGTCCCCTCCGAGCGTCCACGACGCGCCCCAGTCCTCGCTGCGCCAGAGGCCGCTCATCCCCGCCAGATAGGCGCGCCCGGGCGCCGTGCCTCGCACGATGGCCCGGGCCGGCAGGGCCTCCTTCGGGAGCGGCGTTCGCCGCCACGTGAGGCCGTCTTCCGTCCGGAACAAGCCGCGCGCGGTCGATGCGAGCGCCCGCACGCCGTCGGCGTCAAAGGCCGCGGCGAAGACGCCACCGACCAGCGGGTCGGGCGCCTCGATCGTCCAATCGCGCCCGCCGTTCCGGGAGCGCAGGAGACCCGAGTCGGTCGCGAGCAGGAGGTGATGGACGTCGGAGGGGCTGATCGCGAGGCCGAGCGCCCCGCCGATGAAGCGCCCCTCGTGCACCGGCAACCAGCGGGCCCCGTTGTCGCGCGAGCGGAACAGCCCCCCCCAGGCGCTCGAATCGTGGGCGTGCGTATCGACCGACCAGAGGATGACGAAGAGCACGGGGAGGAGCAGGCGAATTCGGGTCATCACGCGGCTCGTGCAGCGTATCACGCGCGGGGCGAGAAACCCGAAGCGGCGGGTCCCTCGCCCCGCCCACATCGCGTGACCGCGCTACGGCTTGCGGGATTTCTCGCCGGGGGCGAGAGTGATCTCGGCCATGCGGGACCCGTTCGGCCCTACCCAGGAGTTCTTGGTGAGAGGATACTTGTCGGTGTACGAGAGAGGCTCGTGGGCGGCAACGCAGTTCTGGTATCCGCCCGTGACCTTGTAGCACTTCTCGTACGCGAGGAACTGCTGGACGGTGTCCGTCTGCTGCGGGTTGGCGATCATCCAGTCCCGAATGCCTTCCCACGAGGAGTAGGCGTCGCTGCCGAACATCAACTTCCCGATCGCGGTGGGAACCTCGAGGAGCTGAGAGCCTGCCGTGTGCGCGCGGAAGGCCGGGTGGATCTTCAGGCCGGGGCCGATCTCCATCTCGCCGTCGACGATGACGGCCTTACCCGCGAGCACCTTGCCGTAGATCTCGTCGAGCGTCTTGGGCGGATAGCCGCAGGCCGGCGAACGGGCGCATCCGCCGGGCGACGTGTTGACCGCCGCGATTCTCGGATGCGGATAGTTGAGAGCCCACTCGATGCCCCGGAGTTCCTCACGCTGCACGTAGAGGATTCCATTCGGGAAGTCCATCAGCTGGCCTGCGTGATCCCAGTGGCCGTGGCCGATGACGATCTTGGTCACGTCCGCGGCGTTGATGCCGAGCAGCTTGAGCTGGTCGGGCAGGGCAGCCCAGTGTTGGGTACCGGTCATCTTGAAGTAATCCTGCTGCTTCCAGCCGGAATCGTAGAGAATGACCTCCTTTCCAGCCTTGATGACGCCGACGTTGACGGGCAGGTCGACCGTGTTGATGTTGTTGTTCTTGCTGTCGCTTCCGGGAACGAAAGCGCGGTCGGGCATGAACGCGCCGAAGGGTACGCCCATGAACCGGCTGCTCTCGACGAGCCAGACCGAGTACACCGGCCCCTGGGCGGGCGCTGGCGCCGTGAGCGCGCCCACGGCGCCGACGACGGCGGCGAGCACTGCAAGGCCCATCAGGAACCAGAACCGTCTTCTCATCGTCTTCCCCCACTCGGACTCATGGATGCAATTCAGTGACTACACCGCCGGATATGCGACCACCCCCCTCCGGACCGCGTGTCCTTCACGCATCAGTTCGGCCTGTACTCGCTGGGCCACAGGACGTCGCCCACCTTGAGAAGCTTCTCGCTGGCTTCCATGCTGAGGGGCTGCGCGACCACCAGGTGCTCGTCGCGGCCGTCGCCGACCACCCGCACCATCTCGGCGGCCGACCGCTGGTACAGGCGTACCGCGTCCGCATACGTCTCGTGCGCCCGCGCGAGCGAGGCGGGCGGCGTGAGCGCGGCGATGCGCATCGCGGCCCGCCGGTACGTCTCGCTCGACGCATCGACCTTGCTCTTGAGCCCCGCCCGGTCGAGCTCCCCGAGCTTGTACGCCAGGCCCCCAAGGGTCATCTTGAGCGCGCTCGCCTTGACCTCGTTGTGGATCGGCCACAGGGCCAGAGCATACGCCTCTTCCGCGGGCGTCAGAGGCGGGCGGGGCGCAGCGAGCGTCGGGTGGGCCGTTCCGAGATTCGCGCGGGAGGTCACGACTTCGCGGACAGCGGCCAGGGACAGGACGCCAAGCAGGCTCAACAGAACGAAGCTGAACAGGAAGATCTTGACATTCGGTGATCGCCGCGACTGTCCGGTCAGGGACGCGGGTGGTTGGGAGACACCCGCACCCCCTTCACCGAGGGCCTGAGGTTGACCTCGAACCATGGGATCCTCGCTCCCCCCATATACCTACGCCGAGGGCGACAGTCAAGTGTAAATGCCTCGCAAAGCCTCACCCCACGGACCGGTCGGGGCTTGGACCGCCCGCGCGGTCGTCTGCCGGCGCTCTCGGAGTGACTCGAGCGCGAGGTACTGGTGCCGGTCTTCTGCTGGCTCGGGAAGAGAGCCACTCGGCAGGGCGCCCTGCGTCTTCCGGTAAGCGGTTCGAGCAGAGCCGGCTGGCGCCGGGCACCGCCCATCAGGGAACCGAGAGGTCGGTTGCCAGCGGCGGCGAGGGCGGGCGGCGCTGGCGACGTCGCCTCAGTGGCCGCGCAGCGCCGGCATCACCTGCTCCCCGAGGAGCCTGATGCCCCGCAAGGCGACCTCCTGGGACACGCCCGGCCACTGGACGCGGGCGAGCAGGCTGGTCACGCCGAGCTCGTCGCGATAGCGCCCGATGGCGCGGGCGCAGCCGGCGGGATCGCCGACGATGAAGGCCTCGCGCAGCATGTTCTCGAAGCTCCTCTCCGCGTAGCCCCAGCTGGCGTACGCGTCGTACTTCGTGCGCAGGTGCTGCGCGGCGGCGGCCCGCGCCTCACCCTCGCCTGGACACACGACGACCTCGCGGAAGATCGGGTATTCCCGCTCCGTCGAGTGACCGAGGGCGCTCAGGGTCTCCCGGTAGAGCGCGAGCTGCCTCCGGACGGTGGCGAACTCGACGCCGGGGCCGATCATCCAGGCGTCGCCGAGCCGGGCCGCGCGCGCGATGGCCGCGTCCGCGCCGGCGCCGATCCAGATCGGAGGCCGCGGCTTTCGCGCCGGCGCCATGGCGAGGGTGACGCCGTCGACCTGGTAGTAGCGGCCGTGGAACGTCACGCGCTCCTCCGTCCAGAGCCGCGTGATGAGGGCGAGCCCCTCCTCGAAGCGGGCCGCTCGCTCCTTCCGAGGAATTCCCAGCGCCTGGAACTCCGCGTCCCGGTACCCCTGGGCGACGCCGAAGATCAGCCGCCCGCCCGAGAGGGCGTCGAGCGTCGCGAAGTTCTCGGCCACCTCGACGGGGTGCTGGAGCGGCAAGACGTAGATCGCGGTGCCGATCGCCATGTCGCCCGCGTCGGCGGCGATGCGCGCCAGCATCGGCAGCGGCTGGAAGGTCTGGAACTCGATCAGGTAGTGATGGACCATCCACACCGAGTCGAAGCCGAGGTCCCGGGCCAGCCGCACCTGCTCCAGCATCTCCCCCGCGCGAAGCGCGGGCGGCGCGTCGCGGAGGTACTGCCCGGCCAGGATGAGCCCGAACTTCATCGCATCCCCCGGAGCCGGCCGGTCGCGACGGCGTCCACCGCGCCCGACACGGGATCGATCACCACGCCGTAGCCCTCGCGCGCCTGATCCGCCGAGACGTGGCCGAGCGCGACGTCGCGGGCCACCAGCTCGGGGTCGCGCGCGCGTGGGTCCCCGTAGCCGCCCGATCCCGAGACGCGCAGGCTGACGAGGTCGGCGTGAGCGAGCGGGTAGATCGCCTTGGGGTGCAGATCCTGCTCGCGCTCGGTGCCCGGGTTCAGCAGCGTGCGGCCGAGCGCGCCGGGCCGCCCGCCGAACAGCCCCGGCGGCGGGAAGCGATGGCGGTCGGAGAGGTTCGACACCGAGCCCCGCTCGCCGAGAAAGCGGATGTCCTTGCGGAGCCCACAGCTCCCGCGGAACGTCCCCGCGCCCGCCGAGTCGGGGATCAGCTCGAGCCGCTCGATCAGGATCGGGTAGTTGCTCTCGTTCACCTCGACGGGGATGTTCTCCAGGTTGAACGAGCCGCACACCGCCTCCGCTCCGTCCTTGTGCGGGCGCGCGCCCATGCCGCCCACGATGATGTCGTAGTAGACGAAGCGGCGCCCGCCCCGCGGATCGATCCCCTCGAAGATCGGGTTCGCCCAGTGCGAGGAGGCGGCGATCACGCGCTCGGGGATGGCCTGCGCCAGCGCCTGCAGGATCACGTCCACGATGCGCTGCTGCATCACGGCGCGGGCGCCGGCGGCGGCGGGCGGCCGCGGGTTGAAGAGCGAGCCTTCGGGCGCCCGCGCCCGGATCGGCCGCATGGTCCCGGCGTTTTGCGGCAGCGTCTGCTGGACGAGGGCGGACTTGACGGTATGCCAGGTGTAGGCGAGCGTGTAGTTGAAGGCGCTGTTCATCCCCGACCGCGTCTGCGGGCTCGACCCCTCGAAGTCGACGGTGATCTCGTCGCCGTCCACGAGCACCGTCACGAACACCCGGAGCGGGTCGGTGCCCCGGCCACAGTCGTCGTAGAAGTCCTCCGCCGAGTACCGCCCGGACGGCACTTCCCGGATGGCGGCGCGCATCTCCCGCTCGGAGTGCGCGAGGATCTCGTCCCACGCCGCGAGGACCGTCTCCGTCCCGTAGCGCCCGAACAGCTCGGCGAGCCGCAGCTCCCCGACGCGGCCGGAGTTGCGCATGGCCTTGAGGTCGCCCTCCACGATCTCGGGCACCCGCACGTTGCCGGTGATCAGGCGCATCACCTCGCGGTTCACCTCGCCGCCGCGCCAGAGCCGGGTGGGCAGGATGCGGATGCCCTCCTGGTAGAACTCGCTGATCCCCTCGACGGCCTGGGAGCCCGGCGCCGCCCCGCCCACGTCGACCTGGTGCGCGCAGTTGACGACGAAGCCGACGAGCCGGTCGCGGCGGAACACCGGCGTCGTGAGGAAGAAATCGGGCAGGTGCCCCGAGCCCATGTAGAGGTCGTTGAGCACGATGGCGTCGCCGGGCTGGAGAACCTCCGGCGGATACTCGCGCAGGACGTGCCCGACCAGGGACGGCATGGAGCCCAGGTGCCCGGGACTGAAGTCGCCCTGGGCGATCATCCGCCCGCGGGCATCGAAGAGGGCCGCCGAGAAGTCGCGCCCTTCGCGGACGGCCTGCGAGTAGGCCGTCTTGCGGAGGGCCGTGCCCGCCTCCTCGGCGATCGACTGGAGCGCGGCCCACACGACGCCCTTGGTGATCGCGTCCACGCCGGCTGCTGAAGAAGGCCCATCCGCTTCGTTGGCGCCCTCGGCCGCACGCTCGACGCACGGAGAGTACGCCTCGCGCGCGGCCGTCGGGCGCCGCCTCGCATCTGGACCCTTTTGAGCGATCTGTAGGCCTCTCCGCCTCGTGAACATCGCCCTCCTCTTCAGCCAGATCCTCAACGGCCTCGCCACGGGCATGCTCTACGCGCTCATGGGGATAGGGCTCAGCATCATCACGGGCGTGCTCAATATCCCGAACTTCGCCCACGGCGCCC
>WNGA01014351.1_pt1 | contig 9999 bp, 7 predicted proteins | sample 5400061 | NCBI WGS metagenome assembly WNGA01 (sample SAMN13153366, study PRJNA577476) | soil metagenome | isolation source: 100 cm soil or saprolite under grassland replicate 2 | place: USA:California | collected 2016-06-15
TAGAAATTATGATGGGCGGAAAACCGAGCGGTCATGTGACGCATATGATCGCAGCCCCAATTCTGGTAGAGCTCCAGCAAACAGACCTTGGCGTCGACTCTGCGCTGCAAATCAAGTCTGCCGATGGCATAACCACTCTCTTACACTTGAGCTAAGGGAAAGCCTCCGCTGGCGCTGAAGAACTGTAGCCTGCGAGCTCGTGTCACTGGAAACCGAAGTTGTTATTTATTCAAGTGCTGCAAGAAAACCCAATCGGCACTAAGGATTACTAAGCGATGAAAGAGAGAGTTAACGCAAAACTTGTCGTGGGGGCTGTTCGGTATTAAGCAGCGAGCAGAGAAGGATGAAGATTACCCGAATGAAGAACGATTGCAGCCAAGTGATCTATGAGAACCAATACGGCTCTGGTTCTGAAAGCTGGTTTGCTATGTCTAGAAGTGCGAAGCCTCCCAATATTTTTCCTGCGCCTGCTTGGCCCAGCTCCAGAAACCTTGCTTTACGTTCGCGGGTTCATCGACCCATAAATCTTCATGCAGATAGACGCTGTCGCCGCCACCCTCATCAATGACCAGCTTCAGCTCATGGTTATATCGTGAGACCGGCTCATGGCCCGCGATCTCGGCTATCAGATTTGCAGCCGCCACCTGGGCCTGACGGATTGCCATGTGGCCCATCTTCGGGCCACTCAAGTTAACTGCGTCACCGATAGCGTACATTTGATCGTGACCGATGACGCGCATGGCCCAGTCGACGTTTATGTATGCCTCGTCATTGGTAATGCCCAGGTTAGACGCTGCCGAAGGACCCTGGAAAGGTGGCAGCAGCATCAGGAGGTCAAACTCAATGGCTTTTCCCAGGCTGTCGTAGGCCGCGCCAAATGTTACCTGTTCGACGGAAAAGTCAGACCGTGACTCGATGCCATGCTTATCGAGAGCGCCACTGATTGCGCGAGCCAAGTTGTTATCTTCAAATTGCAAGCCTGGAGGCTGTGGATTCACGACGGTGATCTCGACGGCCTGGCGCTCGCCACGCGCTTCCAGCAACCGTGACAACGCAAATGCCGTTTCGTAGACGGGGACCGGCAAGCGCGCTCCCGCACACTGGCCAATTACTGCCCGTCCTTTATGAAACGCTGACACAGCTTTACCAAACTTCAGCGCCTTATCTACATTCAGCAGATGATGAGCATGTTCAAAAAAACCGGTGATGCGCTCGGTAGCCAGCCGGCGGCCTAACGCGAAAATCAGATAATCGTAAGAAAGATGTCCTTCCACATCACCATGAGCGATAGTCACCTTGCGCTCATGCCTGTCGACTCGCGCCACTTCCGCTTCAATGAAATTCACTCGGCGGCTCAGCATTGTGCAGCGCAAGTCGAACGAAACGTCGTCCCGTTCACATTTACCAAAGGCCAATCTCACTAGTGCCGGATAAAAGACAAAAAGCCGGCTACGCGACACCAGCGTAATTTGATGCTCGTCACCCAACTCTTTAGCAAGTCGTTCCGCAGCGATAATGCCGCCGAATCCACCACCAAGAATCAAAATCTTCGCCATTTGCCTAACCTCTCTGCGTTGAAGCAGAAGATTCTTCCGGATGAGCCTCACGCCTGGAGCGGCGCACTACTTCGACCGAACACTTCGCATGCGATACTACGGACTGCGAGACCGACCCCAGCAGAAAACGTTCCCACGCGCGGTAGCCATGTGAGCCGACCACGATTAAGTCGGCGCCCCAACTCTCAGCTTCGTCCAGGATCACGCTCCGCGCTGAACCCGCCGCAAATTTGCCCTTGACGTTTGCTTCGGAACCTATCGCTGATCCGACTTTTGTTACAACCCTCGAGACGAGCGATCGGGCTTGTTCAGAAGCCGCACGATCCAGTTCTTCAAAGTAAGTCGGAGGGCCACCCCAAGCTTCCGGTGATGGGGGAAGTGGTAGTTCAAAGGCGGTCAACACCTCGATTTCTGAACCCTGAGGCCAGGGTCTGCAGGCGACCTCCTCAATTGCTTCATCACTGCAAGGCGAGCCATCGACGGCCAAAAGCACTTTCATAGGAGCTCCTTCATAAACAGAACCACCGGAGCGTGGTGCACGATTTGTGCCATTGACGGCGCGGTTACGAATTGGTCTTTTCCAGCTTTAGGGTTGCAGATGGCTGCGAGGTTTTACTCATCGTGGGGACTTTTGCACGACCTGGCCGTCTTGCCACGCTGGTGCTCCGGCCCCAACCGCTAAGAAATCACGTCGAACTCCACAAAAGCGTGGGGCACGTAAAGCACACGACGATTAGTTTCCAGCCGTTCAAACGGACGTGTGTTGCCCATCGATTCAAGGGCGAACCTCTGAATATCAGGAAGAAGGTGATAAGAAATGGAGTCCAAAACAATTGAAAATGGAGCAGATACGGCAATGAATCTAGCTCACTTAAGCCATGAGGTTGCCAAGGCAAAGACGCTGCTTGACGATGCGATTGACGACGGCAAACGCAAGGCGCAGCGTGTCGCAAAGCGAAGCTACGCCATGGCCGAAGACTGTATTGAGGACACAACCTATTACATCAAGCGGCATCCCTGGAAATCAGTCGGGTTGTCTCTGGGTGTGGGTGCTATGCTGGGCATGATCTGTGGCTGGTGCTGTACGCGGACCTCTGCGCGGTCATAAAAATATAGTTGCGGTAGCAATCATCGTTAGCGCCGGCTCTCACAGCCCTGGCGGCCAGGAATGCGTTGCGAAGTCTTATCTCGACTTCGCGCAAACCCCTTTTTCAAAAGCCGCGCGCCAATCCTCGCGATTAGACTTGAGGGTCTTCTGCGCCCCTCCTGCAGCGTTCGTTTGCCTCAGTCGGCTCGACCGATGTCTACGCCGCGAGGTTTTTCAAAAAGACACCAACTGAGTAGGCAAGAACGGCAGCGATGGCGCCAACTAGCAGCGTCGCCAGACCCGAACTCCACCACGAAGCGGTCGACCAGCGACTCTTGGCTGAACCGATCGCGAAGAACACGGCGGCAGTCATCGCGACTGATAACTCGAGCGGATGCAAAAGCTTTAACAGATACGGAAGGAGTGGAATCAGGCCGCAAACGAGAAACGCGCTGAAGGTACTAAATGCTGCTATCCAGGGTGAGCGCACCGCGCGAGGCAAGCCATACTCCTCGGTCAACATAGTGCGCACCCATCGTTTGCGATCCGAAGTAACGAGCTGAACAATTCGCTCCAGGTCGTCTCCCTCGAAGCCATACCCTTGAAAGATCTGCCTGACTTCTTCTCGCTCGCCCTCAGGAAATAAATCGATGTGCTTATTCTCGATCGCTTCGATCCTTCTAATGTCGTCGTGTTCGGCCTTAGTGCCCAGAAAATTACTGGCGGCCATCGAAAACCCATCGGCGAAAAGATTAGCAAAACCCATTACCAGGACGACCCAACCTGTGAGGCGCGCACCCGCCACTCCACTAACCACGGCGAATGTGGTCACCGAGCCATCGATGCCACCATAGATCCAATCGCGGAGGTAGTTTTGGTAAGGTCCTCCCGCTAGCCTTTGTTCGATAGCCGCCGGTGAATGTTCATGTTCCATGTTCGCACCGTAGTGCCGGCGATCGTAGAGTCTACCGGCTCCACCCGTCCAATGCTCTCCGCAGGAAGCCGTTGCCTGATTCTTTCAGGTAGCTTTCAGCGCTACCTGGGTGGTTCGAGAGCAACGCCTATACCCACTCTAAGTTATTGTTTGTTTGCAGGGAGACTGGGGGTAGGTTGTGGAATATTGCCGAAAGTAGTGGAGAATTTCGCACTGGTCTGAACCGGCGGAGCCAATGAGGACGTTTGACTCCGGAAGAGGAACCTTTGCTGCCTCCCTGGAAAAACTGAGCAAGCTGTTGCTGAGGCAAACAGCGACCCGGGGTAAAAGATGATCAGCTCTTCAGAACGTGGGCCAATGCCTTGAGTAATTTTTCTGCCGTGTAAGGTTTATTGAGAAAGACGCTTACGCCTTCGAGCGACGCTTCACCCGCTCGCTGCCCCATCGCCAGACCGCTCGCGGCGATGATTCTAATCCTGGGATTCATTCTTTGGAGCGCGCGGATAGTTGCCGGACCATCCATGAAAGGCATTACCATGTCTGTCAGCACAACCGCAATGTCGTTTTTTCTGTCGGCATAAAGCGCCAGTGCCTCAGTGCCGTCGCTCGCCGTGAGTACCCGGTAGCCAAAAGCTTCGAGGGTGCCGCGGGTGATCTCACGAATTGCTTCTTCGTCATCAACTACCAGCACTAACTCTCCATTTCCAAGCGGGAGGTCTGTTTGCAGGGCACGGACGTCAGCGGTACCTGGAGCATCAAGAGCAGGAAGGTACAAGACAAACTGGCTTCCCTTGTGAAGCTCGCTGTAGACATTGATAAAGCCCCCGTGACTTTTAACGATTGTCAGTGCGGTGGAGAGGCCCAGTCCGGTCCCTTTTGTCATTTCCTTCGTTGTGAAAAACGGTTCGAAGATTCTGCTCTGAACCTCCGGGGGCATTCCCGGTCCGGTGTCGGTAACGGCGATCATGACAAAGCGGCCGGCCTTGGCTTCAATGTGCATACGAGCGTAGTTTTCGTCCACAAACGTGTTCTCGGCAGTGATGGAAATAGCGCCGCCATCGGCCATGGCGTCGCGCGCATTGACGCAGAGATTCATGAGGACCTGATGCATCTGCGTGGCGTCCGCTGAAATGATCCAGAGGTCGTCGGCGAGACGGTAATTAATCTCGATCGACTTGGGCAGCGTCTCACGCAGTATTTTAACGATCTCTTTGATGAGATGTTTGGGCTGCAAAGCCACACGCTCGCCTTCGACGCCCCGGGCAAACGACAACACCTGGCGCACCATGTCGCCACCACGCTCGGCATTGGTGCGCAATACATCAAGCCACTTTTTACTCGCGTCGTCATTTGCATTTAAACGCAGCATATCGACCGCCATCAGGATCGGTGACAGCACGTTGTTTAGATCGTGCGCGATGCCGCCCGCGAGTGTGCCAATTGATTCCATCCGCTGAGCGCGTAGAAACTGCGCCTCCATTCTCTTCTTCTCAGTGATGTCGGTATTGATTACCAGAATCGAAGCGGGCGCTCCATGTTCGTCGCGCACCAATGTCCAGCGATCCTCAACGATGATCTCGGCGCCGTCGCGGCGAACTTGATGAACTTCACCGCTCCACTCGCCGTTGTCGATTACCGCTTGTCGAGCAAGTTCAAATTGTGCAGATGGCTCCTTGAGTAACAACTGCACTGCGTTCTTGCCGATGGCTTCCGCCGCGGTCCAGCCATAGATTCGCTCGGCTCCCTTGTTCCAGAATAAGATGTTCTGCTCGAGGTCACGCACCAGAATAGCGTCCTGCGCTTGATCGAGTAGTGCTGCCTGCTCGCGTATTTGCTCTTCGCCGCGTTTGCGTTCAGTAATATCACTACGAATCGCGATGTACTGGTAGGGTTTCCCTTCAGAATTGAGAAAGGGAACGATGGTTGTGTCGACCCAATAGTAGCTGCCATCTTTCGCGCGGTTCTTAAGCTCACCCCGCCACACCTTGCCGCTCGCTATGGTGGTCCACAAGGTTCTCATGAATTCTTTCGAATGATAGCCAGAGTTGATAATGCGATGGTCCTGGCCGAGCAACTCGTCGCGCGAATACTTGGAGATCTCGCAAAACTTATCGTTGACATAGTTGATAATGCCGCGCTGATCAGTGATGGCCACTATCGCCGACTCATCAAGGGCAAACTTGATGTCTGCCAGTTCTTTCAGCGAGCGCTGCAACGCTTCTTCTGGTAGCAGCCCTCTGTCCGGAAAAGTTGTGTTAATCGCAGTCACTGGTATCAGGAGATTATGATTCGGAATTGGCGGCAAAACTCTGTGCTTCGTCAAGTTTCTTGAGTCGATATCTTAGCTGGTCGCGCGAGATTCCCAACAACTCGGCGGCGCGCGTTTGATTGCCGCCGCTGCGTTCTATTGCCTGCCGGACGAAAGACATCTCCGCTTCGTCAAGAGAGATTCCCTCGGGTGGAAGAGAAAATTGTTCTGCCACGTCCTCACTCTGACCGGAGCCCGTGCCATCGCGCCGGGCGAATTGTCCTGTAAGTCCTGCGGGCAAATACTCAGTAGTGATCACATCGTCGTCCTCGAGAATCAAGGCACGCTCGATCACATTGCGCAGCTCGCGAACATTGCCTGGCCAATTATAAGTTCGAAACAACACTTCTACCTCGGGCGAAAGGCTCGTGATCTTTTTGCGCAAGCGCAACCTCGACCCGATCGTATCGATATAGTGTTGCGAGAGGAGCAGGACATCGTCGCCACGTTCCCGCAGGGGCGGAATGTCTATTTGGATTATCGAAAGACGGTAATAAAGATCGAGGCGGAAACGTCCGGCCTCGCTTTCCGTTTTCAAATCACGATTAGAAGCCGCGATAACGCGGACGTCAAGAGGAATATCTTTCAAGCCGCCTACGCGCCGGAAGGCACCCTCTTCCAAAACGCGCAACAATTTCGCTTGCAGGGCCAACTCCAGTTCCCCAATTTCGTCCAGCAATATCGTACCGCCTTCGGCCTGCTCGAATAACCCTTCCTTGCGCGCCTTTGCGTCTGTGAATGCACCCTTCTCGTAACCAAACAGTTCCGATTCGATCAGTGTCGCCGGTAGAGCCGCGCAGTTGATGGCAACGAAAGGACTGTCAGCTCGACGGGAGCCGTAGTGGATCGCCTTCGCCACCAGATCCTTACCGGTCCCAGATTCTCCCTGAAGCAAAACCGAGGACACTTCACTTTCAGCTACCTTCGCCGCGAGCGAAAGCATCTTTTGCATGGCCGGTGACTGTCCTACGATCTGTTCAAAGGCAAACTCCTGTAGGCGCTCCTTCCGCACCTGATCGAGTTCACGCCGCAAATGGCGGGCTTCAATGCCATTGCGAATTGTTATGCGCAGCTCTTCAAGGCTGATTGGTTTACTTATGAAGTCGTAAGCGCCACCGCGCAACGCGGAAATCGTATTGTCTATCATTACATTGCCAGTAATCATGATGACCACGACGTCGGGCCGATCGTCTTTAATCCGGCGCAATAGGTCCAGTCCGGAGCCGTCCGGCAGATCGATATCGAGCAGCACCGCGGCCGGCGTTTCCGCGCTGAATTGCGCCAGCGCTTCGCTGACGGTTCCGGCTTCAATTGCTGTAAAACTCCAACTTCGCAGGGCTTCACCCAATGTCCAGCGAACGGCCTGATCGTCGTCAACAATCAGTATTTTCTCTTTATTACTTTTCAGCGAGCTGCGCCTCCCCTGGTTGCAAATGGCATCACAACGACTCACTTCATTATATTCGGCACACGGTCATTCAGAAAGTTGACCTGCCTGACGGTCGTGTCCTGATGCGCTGTGTTCGTTCCCGTCAAGCCTTGAGTCACAAAAGAAAAGCGTGGTCGGGCATGACTTGAACCGAGATCTCCTGAGCCGAACTCTGAAGACAACATGCTTAACCGAGGATCGTTGGCTGATCCTCTTGCCGTTCATCGTCCCGATGCTCCTGGAATCGCGCACCGAGATTCAAAATTAGCTCGACGCAGCCATCGGGAAGAACACGCGATGGGCCGGATGGTGTTTCAACAATGTTAAGAGCGAGACACTGGTGTTAAACATATTTGCAAATACTACGTTCTCTGCTAGAATCCTCAGCCTCCAGAAAATTCCCCCGACTCTGGTGATGTACTTAGCCTCCGAGAATTACTGCAAACCTGCGTAATGCCTCTCGGCTTATCGGGTCCGTAAAAAGTAAATCACAGCAAAATCCAAGTGAGGGACCAAAATGAGGAAATCCTCGTGTAGACCGTGGACAGCGCTATTGCTCGCGCTAACCATCTTCGCCGGCCTGCTAGTCAGTGATCACGCTCCCGCGAAATGCGCCCCGAAACTAACGTCGCCGAATAAAATTTCCGCAGACGTACTGAAGAAGGTAAGTGTCGGTCAGGGAAATGAGCGCATTCGCGTCATCGTCCAGCCCCGCGAAGCGTGGACCTCCGAGTTAGACTCAGCCCTTAAAGAGGTCGACGTAACCAACATCCGTCAATTCCAGATGTTTAATTTCCGCGTCATCACCGTTTCAGCGGCCGCCGCCGCGGCGCTGGCATCGCGGAATGATGTAGCATACGTCTCCGTGAACCGAGAGGTGCGCACGCTTGGTCACGTGTCATTAACGACAGGAGCTGACGCGGTGCGTGAGACGAGCGGCACGACGACCGGCGGGTTGGACGGCACCGGGATCGGCATAGCCGTCCTGGACTCGGGGATCGACGTTAATCATAAGGCGTTTCTGGACAAGAGCAATAACCTTCGGGTAGTCGTCGACAGGGATTTCACCGGCGAGGGGCGCTCGGACGATCCGTACGGTCACGGCACTCATGTGGCTTCGATGGCTGCGGGCAACGGCCGCATCTCAAACGCGCAGTACACCGGCCTCGCACCGAACGCTAATATCATCAACCTTCGCGTGCTCAACTCGCAGGGAGCCGGGACAATCAGCGGCCTGCTCCAAGCACTCGACTGGGTGCTGACCAATAGCGCTACCTATAACATCAGGGTCGTCAACATGAGCCTCGGCAGCCCGGCGGTGGATTCTTACAAATACGATCCCCTCTGCCTGGCGGTGCGTCGTCTGGTTGACGCAGGCATCGTAGTCGCCGCTGCGGCCGGTAATAATGGAAAAGACAGCGCCGGCAATAAAGTTTACGGGCGCATCCATTCACCCGGCAATGAGCCGTCAGCCATTACGGTGGGCGCAGCCAACACATTCGGTACCAACGCGCGAGATGACGACGGCGTTACATCTTATAGCTCGCGGGGCCCGACGCGCAGTTACTGGAGCGACGAAGAGAATGTCAAACACTACGACAACCTGGTTAAGCCCGATCTGATCGCCCCAGGCAATAAGATCGTCCAGGCTCAGGCCATCGACAATCTGCTCGTTGCAGATAACCCACAACTGGACGCGGGGGTGAGCCCAGTCGATAACCGCCGAATGATGTACCTAAACGGCACCTCGATGGCTACTCCGGCCGTGGCGGGCGCTGCCGCGCTAATTCTTCAGGCCAATCCCACACTTACGCCCAACCTCGTTAAGATGATCCTCCAGTACACAGCTCAGCCGATTCGTGGGTTTAACAGCTTCGAGCAGGGCACAGGTGAGCTAAATGTCGAGGGCGCGATTAGGCTCGCCAAACTCGTGCGCCGTGATTTGTCAACAGCGACTGCCGTGGGTGAGCCTCTGCTGGGGACGAACCCGCTCCCTCTCCAACAGACAACCATCGCCGGCCATACCTTCTCGTGGTCGCGAGGGATTCTCCGGAATTTCTCGTGGACGACCGGCGACGCTCTGATTAGTCAGTATCAAAGTATTTATGGCATCGGCGCTTTATTCGGTGGGGTAATCACTGGAGATGGCGTGATCACTGGTGACGGGGTAATTACCGGAGACGGGGTAATCACTGGCGATTGCATCATGACTAGTAATGGGGTCATCACTGGCGATGGCTTGGTCTTCCTACAGGTAAGCATGTTGCTGGACGGCGGCACCTTACTGAGCGGTATGGTCCTCGGCGATGGAGTTATCACGGGCGACGGAGTCATCACCGGCGACGGAGTCATTACGGGTGATTTAACTTTGCAGGCCCAATCCGCAACACTCGGCGGGGATGAGACGGCATCGATGTTGGTGACGGTCGACGACGGCGTAGATTTCCTGGACTATTAAGAGGCATTCTTAATCTTAGCCGCGAGGTTTTAAGCTGACGGTGATACCTCTTACCGGTCTCGAAAGACAGCCAACTATACAGGCCGCACTTGAGCAGGCCGCGAGTGGTTCCCTTGAAGCTTGCCCTCTTACAAAAGGGCATGAAGCCGAAGCGTTAGAATTTCTTGCGGCTGAACCGCTGCACAACGTTTACATGGCGGGCTTCATTCGCGACAACGGCCTGGTGA
>WNGA01015625.1_pt1 | contig 9999 bp, 13 predicted proteins | sample 5400061 | NCBI WGS metagenome assembly WNGA01 (sample SAMN13153366, study PRJNA577476) | soil metagenome | isolation source: 100 cm soil or saprolite under grassland replicate 2 | place: USA:California | collected 2016-06-15
GGGAAGCGGTAAGCACGATGGATCACCCGCATATTACACACCGCTTCATGACGATGACGATGGTCTACGCTCGAATCGCCGATCGCACATTAGCCAACGAGTACTTCGCGGTGAGCGACAAGGTCGAGGCACTCTATGACGGAGCTGCCGCGCTTCCTGCTAGTGCCGAGGGCGCCGAGATGCTCAAGCTGCGGAGTGAGATGCACCGTCGGATGCTCGGGAACGGCTACTGCGCCCGGCCGGTCGAGATGGACTGCCATTTTGAGTCGATCTGCGAGTCCTGCACGTTCTTCGTCACCACCCTGGACTTCCGCCCAACCCTCCAACGCCAGCGCGACGATGCCGCAAGCAAGGGCCAGGTCGGCCGTCAGCGGATCTTCGACGGTCTGCTCACCCGACTCGACGAGCAGGTCTCTTGACCCAGATCCTGCCGCTGGGCCTTGACACGATCACCCACATAAGTACAACCACGAGCACCGCCACTCCGGGCTGGGCTTCCACATCCCAGCCGACGTCCACTTCGGACGTGCCGGCTGCGTTCAACTCGAGCGCGCTCGCGTGCTCCAGGCAGCCTACGCAGCTCACCCCGAACGCTTCGTCCGCCAACTGCCCCTCCCGCCGCCTCTGCCCGGACCCGCCTGGATCAACAAACCCACAGACATGCAGCCGGCACAGTAATTTCCCAGCCTCTCGGGCTCACCAGTGTTGACAGCTTCCGCATCGCGCCGCCAGTCCGGATCACCGCCAGCGATGGCGCAGATGAAACACGGACCTTCGCGCGCGCGGCGCTCGTACTCGGACGGATTGAATGGAGTGCGCTGATCGCTCACGTGATTGAGAACGATCTTGCAGCTTACCGGCGCCAATCTGCCGCCTCGCAATGTGGCTGCTCGACTCGGTCCCGAAGGCGCGGAAGATGCGCGCGAGCGTGATGCCAAATTCGTGTATCTCCGGCGCGGGCGAACCCGCGCGAAACGCATTCGACGGTCGATCGTTTGGTTCAGACATGGTGGAGCGGGCGATCGATCCGGCGTACCTGTTCGAACAGTACGGGACAGAGGAGCGGTTGCGTATCCGGATCGAAGCGCATCAGCGCTACAGCGAACGCACTGACGACTACTTCGACTGGATCCTGGATCGCCTGCAACCCCGTCCAGGCGACCTGGTGGTGGACGTCGGCTGTGGTGTGGGCAGCATCCACCCACCCCTGTGCGCCCGCGGCGTGCGGGCCGTACTCGGCGTGGACGTCTCGAAGGCGATGGTCGACGCCAGTCAACGCCAGGCGAACGAACGCGGTTTGCCAGTAATAGCCATCGAGGCTGATGCTCAGGCGTTGCCATTACCGGACGACGCCTACGACTGCGCGATGGCCAACCACATGCTCTTCCATGTGCCGGATCAACGTACTGCCCTGCGCGAGCTGCGCCGTGTTCTGGGAAAACCGGATGGTCGGGTGGTGCTCACTGCCGCGGCACCAAGCCACCGATCGCGTCTTCGTGAGATCCACGCGCGCGCCGCTGAAGAGCTTGGCTATACGCCAGCGGAGTCGGTCATGCAGCGGTTCAATCTGGACCACCTGGACCTGGTTCGCGAGGTGTTTCCCAGTGCCGAGCGGTTCGTCCGCGACGACGCCTTTGTGTTCCCGACAGCTGACGCCGCGCTGCGTTACTACGCCTCGGGCGCGATCGATGCGCTCCAGACCTGTCCGACGGATGGCAGCCACAGGCCGCCGCTCCTCGCGCGGGTTGGAAAGCACATCGAGGAGATTATCCGCTCCGAGGGCGTGTTCCGCGACCCCAAAGACACTGGGTGCTTCGTAGCCACCGCCGGCTAGCCGGCTACGTTTTGGTCGACGAGCTGCCGTATGTTGCGAATGAGCTGCTGGATATCGACGTTCTCGTTACAGGTATCCACGTGAATGACAGGGCCATCCAGCTCCAACGCATCCCATCGCTCGTTGACGATGCGCGGAATCAGCTCGGCCAGCGAAGACGCGTCGGCGTGGCCTGGATGACGTTCACCGGAGCGTGCGCGACGGGTGAAGCGCTCAACCAACACCGCGGTCTCTGCCAAGCAGACCACCTGCACGAAACGACATTCAAAACGGGTCTGGAATGCGCGCAGTGGGGCGGTATCCCAACGCGGGTAGAAGTTGCTCTCGAGAGCACATGATTGGCCAGCTTCGAGCAGCGCTTCGGCACAGCGGAACAGGAGGTGTGTGCTGGCCAGACCAATCCGCCGCGACCACTCGCGGTCGCTACTGCCAGGCTGTCGAAGAGACTTTCCTTGAACAGATCCTTGCTCAGGAACGGCAGGTCCAAGGCCAAGGCGAGCGGGCGACCGATCGTCGTCTTACCGCCAGCGAGCGGCCCAGTGACAATGAGCACCAGTGGCTGCATCGCGGTTGTGTGTGGCTGAAGCGATAGCGAGTTCACGGCCCATTGACCATTGTGCCGGCGCACACCGAATGTGCGAGCCTTCCAATCGAAAGGCTTGGCCGTGAGGCTATCCTCGAGGTAGTGGCGAACGAACCATCCGCCCCCACCAACGCCGATACGATCATCGCCCGCGAGTTCCATATGGCCACCAGCTACCGCCTGGCGCCGATCGCTGAGAACCCTGAACGCGTCGGCATGGGCGCGCCGGACGAGATCGGCTCGCCGATCTGGCAGGAGGACTGGTCGATCGAACCACGCCCATACAAGGTCTACCTGGACCTCAGGCCGATCCCACTTCCCCGCTCCTTCGCGCCGACGCGTATGTCTGCGCTGGACGCGCTCAGCCGGCGAGGCGATGAGCCTTCGGCCACGGGTGTGCCCGACCTCCAGGCGCTCGCACGCTTCGGTCGACTATCCAACGGGTTGCTGGAACGCGGCATGAGCAGACGCCAAGGCCAGCCGATCGAGTTTCGTACTGCCGGCGGAACCGGCGCTCGTTATCACCTGGAGCTCTACTTCGTGTGCGGCGATCTGCCGGACCTGGAGGCCGGCGTGTACCACTACGCAGCACAGGACCACGCGTTGCGTCAGTTACGCCGAGGTGATTTTCGCGGCGCGTTGGTGACTGCGACCGGAGAGGAGCTGGCCATCACGCATGCGCCGGTTGTCATGGCGATGACCAGCACATTCTGGCGCAATGCCTGGCGCTACAAAGCACGCGCCTACCGTCACGCGTTCTGGGACGCCGGCACGTCCCTGGCCAACTTTCTGGGCGTGTCCGCCTCGCTCGAGCTTGCGACAGAGGTGGTCCTTGGCTTCGTCGACGCCGACGTGAACGCGTTACTCGGTGTGGACGGAGAACGCGAGGCGACGCTTGCGTTGTGTGCTGTCGGACGAAACGCCACGCCGGCTCCGCGCGTTACAGCATTGGAGCCGATCGCACATGCTACGGAGCCAGTGTCCTCGGCCGAGGTGACATTTCCCCAAATCCCGCGGATGCGCGCGGCGTCCCAACTGCACAGTCGAGCGGAAGCCGCCGTCTGGCGCGGCAATGCGCTCCACCGCTCGCTGGTCGTCAATTCGGCGAGCCTGACGCCACTTGCTCCCACAGAAACCACCCAGCTGACCATTGAGCAGGCGATCCTGGCGCGGCGCTCAACGCGCCACTACGACACCGCCCGCAGGGTGCGGTTTGAGGCATTTTCGACGGTGCTGGACAGCTCAGCGCGCGGCTTCGCGGCGGATGCTCTGGCGGCGAATGCGCCACCATTGCATGACAATTATCTCATCGTCAATGGTGTCGAAGGCAAAGAGCCAGGCATATACCTGTACCACCCCGGCGCGAGAGCTATCGAACTCCTCAGGTACGGGGAGTTCAGGCAGCAGGCGCGCCGCCTGGCGTTTTTCCAGGACTATGCGGCCGACGCGCACGTCAATAGTTACTATCTGGCGGACCTTGAATCGATCCTCGAGCGCTATGGTAATCGAGGGTACGGGGTGGTCCAGCTGGAGTCCGCGTTGTTTGCGGGTCGACTGCACCTGGCAGCGCACGCGGTTGGCTTGCGCGCCGTTGGCTCCACTTCGCTGGACGACGAAGTGGTCGAGTTCTTTTCGCCTCGCGCCGCCGGCAGCAGCTATATGTTCGTGACGGTCTTCGGATTCCGCCGCTCGCGCCACGAGCCATAGACGACCAGTTACTCGCGTGTTCCATCAAAGTGGCTGTTGTCGGACTTTCTCAGGTTATCGGCCATGGGGCCGCGCCGCCGAAGGTGCCCTTCCCGGACCGTCGGCTCACCGCACCGGCATCGACTAACGGTTACGCTCCCGGACCTGCCCAACGAGATGCGGAAACTCAGCGACCTCGAACTGTTGCAGATCGCGCGCCCAGAGACCCTTTCGCGTGCAGGCCCGGACCAGGTGGTCTTCGCCGATTACCTGGCGGAAGTGACCGCGGCGGGCGAGCGGATCAAACGCCTGGAAGCTGCCTTGCAGCAGTGCGCCCAGAGCTCCAGCCAGGTCGCCGTGATTCGCGCGCTGCAGGCCTTCCGCGGCATCGGCTTTCTGAGCGCGGTGACGATCGTGGCCGAAGCCGGCGATCTGCGCCGTTTCCGCACCGCACCCCAGCTCATGGCGTACGCCGGCACGGTTCCCTCGGAGTCGTCCAGCGGCAGCAAACACCATCGCGGCGCAATCACCAAGACCGGCAACAGCTTGCTGCGGCATGTCTTCGGCGAGGCGGCTCACCATGCCCGCCATGCGCCACGTGTCGCAGGCGCGCTCAAACAACGTCAGGCGGACCTGCCACCGGAGATCGTCGAGCTCGCCTGGCGCGCACAGCTGCGGCTGCATACGCGCTATCGGCAGCTTGGCTCGCGCATCGGTCGGCCCAAGGCGCTCACCGCGGTCGCTCGCGAACTGGCGGGCTTCATCTGGGCCGTCGGCCAACTGCTAGAGGAGGTACCCGCAGCAGCATGAGCACGTCGGCGGGCGACGCAGGTCGCGGTCGGGGCTGGCAGAGCATGCCGAGTACCCTCGTGAACTTCTATGTGGTTCCGACCCACGCCCCTAGTGCGAAGGACACCTCGGTGACGGCTCACTGTCATGCGGCACCAGCTCGGCTGACCCGCGAATATCAGGGTGATCACCGTCGCCACGTCCTGACCCCGGCCACGACCTGCGTCGCCCACACCTTGACAATCCCCTTCCATATCAGTAGTGCACTGCGATCGTCACCGTGAATGTGCGCGCCGGCTGCGCGCACGCCGGCTGAACCTTGCGGCAGGCTGGGTCACCAGTCGCATTGAGCGTTGTATGTCCGACACGTCTTGCCTGGTAGAGGCCCTGCGCGCCGCGCACGAGGGTGTCGCCTGAAACGCGACTCACGACGGATTCGTCATCCACCTGCACCCTCCAGTCGAGCTCGTCGCCGAGGTTGACTAGCACGCGCTGGCCAGGCTGAAGCGCGATAGTTCGTCCGTCATCAGCAAGCGTCACGCTCACGCTCGCACCGGGTAAGGGGGACGCCGCCACGCTGGGCCGAGGAACGCGGGTGGGGGGCACCCGCAGATCGATCCCCAGCCCGGGCGTCGCGGTCGGCGCGGCTGAGCCCGCGGCAGTCGACGTCGCACCAGACACTGGTTCGAGCGCGATCGGGGCGGCCGGCTGACATGCCATGAGCAGCCCCATCAGCCATGCTCCCAGGACGCCGGCAAGACGCACGCGGACTACACCTTGTCCAGAATCTTGCGCAGGAACTGGCGGGTGCGTGGCTCGCTCGGCTTGGTAAAGATCGTCGCCGGTGAGCCCTGCTCGATGATCTGTCCGTCATCCATGACCAATACGCGGTCGCCAACTTCGCGGGCGAACTCCATCTCGTGGGTGACCACGACCATGGTCATGCCCTCACGTGCCAGATCGCGCATGACATTCAAAACCTCGCCGCCCAGCTCCGGGTCGAGCGCTGAAGTCACCTCGTCGAAGAGCATCACTTTGGGCTGCATGGCCAGGGCGCGCGCGATTGCCGCCCGCTGTTGCTGGCCACCGGACAACTGCCCGGGGTAACTGGCGATCTTGTCGCTCAGGCCAACCTTGGTCAGGAGTTCGCGCGCCAATCCTTCGGCAGTCCGGCGCGGCACCTTGCGCACCACACGCGGACCCAGCGTGACGTTGTCGAGGACGGTCAGGTGCGGATACAGGTTGAATTGCTGGAAGACCATGCCGCACTCCACCCGTACCGCGCGGATGTTGGTGGCGCGGTCAGTGAGGCGGGTGCCACCGACTCGCACTTCGCCGGTATCCGGTACTTCCAGGTGGTTGATGCACCGCAGCAAGGTCGTCTTGCCGGAGCCGGATGCGCCGATGATGACGACTACCTCCCCCGCTGTCACCGACAGCGATACGCCGCGCAGCACGGCTAGCTTGCCGAAATGCTTATGCAGGTCTTTGATTTCGATCATTGGCTCCGCCATCAGGTCTGCCTGCCCATACGCTTCTCGACCGTGCGCACGACCTGAGACAGGGGGTAGCAGATGACGAAGTACACCGCCGCCGCGCCGATATACAGCTCGAAAATGCGGTGCGTTCGGTCGATGATGCTCTGCGACATCAGCATCAACTCCTGGAAGCTGATCAGCGATGCCAGGGATGTGTCTTTGACGAGACTTATCTGTTGTCCGATCAATGGCGGCAAGGACGAGCGGGCGATCTGGGGTAACACGACATAGCGCATCGTCTGCAGGTAGGTCATACCCGTTGCCAGAGCCGCTTCGCTCTGCCCGCGCGGCACCGCGAGAATGCCGCCGCGGAAAATCTCGGCGCAGAACGCGCCTGCGTTGAGCGAGAGTCCGAGTACCGCCGCCGCAAAGCCGTTGATCGGCACGCCGATCAACGGCAGCCCAAACCAGATCCAGAAAAGCTGCAGGAGCAGCGGCGAACCGCGAAAAACCTCCGTATAACCCTGTGCGTACTTGGCCAGGAAGGGCACGTTGGCAACGCGCGCCAGCGCCACCAGCAATCCGATCAGCGTGCCGAAGACTGCCGCCAACGCGGCCAGCGCGATGGTAGTCGCTGCGCCCTGCAGGAGCAGAAATCGATTCGTCCATAGAATGCCCCAGTCGAGGCCGACTGGCCTCCCCTGCGCCACCAGGCCACCCACGATCAGGGCGCCGACTGCCACGACCACCACGACCAGCCCGAACCGCATGACCCCACCAGCGTCAGCGGTGCGCGTACGCGTTTCCGCTTGTGCCACGCGGTCTATCGCGCGACCGGGAACGCGCGGCGTTCGATCAGCCGCAGCACCAACGCCAGTGTCAGCGTGCAGATGGTGTACATGACCGTCACCGCGCCATAGATCTCGAAGCTTCGAAAGGTGCGCGAGTCGAGTCGTTTGGCATGCTCGGCTAGTTCGGGGTATGCGATCACCGAGGCCAGCGACGAGAACAGGACGATCGAGATCCATTGACTGACCATGGGTGGGTACACCACCCGCAGCGCTTGCGGCAGGATCACGTAGCGCATGATTTGCGGATACGTCATGCCCACTGTGGCCGCCGCTTCAGTTTGGCCGCGGCTGATGCTGCGGATGCCAGCGCGTATGATCTCGGCCATATAGGCGCTGTTGTTGATGGTCAGGCCGAGCAACGCGGCCACGGGCACGCTCAGCCGAATTCCGACGGTCGGCGGACCGAAATAGATCAGGAACAGCTGCACCAGGGCGGGGGTGTTGCGCAATACTTCGACATACCAGGTGGCGACCAGGTGAATGAGGCCGACCCGCGACAGGCGCGCCAATGCGACGAGGATGCCCAGTCCGAAGGCCAGCACGCTCACCGAGCCGGCCAACTGGAGTGTTGAGAGCAAACCTTCCAGTAGGAATGGTAGGTTCTGCAGGACCACTTCGAAGTGCGGGGTCCAGCCGCGGCCGCCGGATGTCGCGATACCCGTCTGAATGACGATCTGGCGCACGGCGAGCAAGAGCAGCGCCGTGCCACCCAGAAAGCTCAGCGCCACCCACACAATGGACCGGAACAGCGTCCAGCCTGCGCCGAGGCCGGGTGCCGCTCGTCGAGCCAGCATCATGACGGGTTGGTGGGGGGCACTGCCCCCCACCAGACGCGCAAGGCCTGGCTCAGAAGTCCGGCCAGATCTTGTCCGCCTCTACGCCAAACCACTTCTGCCACGCGGCGGCATTCGAGCCGCTAGCCTGCCACAAGAATGCGAACAGGTTCAGCCACTGCAACCAATCATGGTCGCCGGGTCGAACGCCCCAGGCTTCGAACTGCAGACTCAGTGGTGGACCAACCGCGGCCAGGCTCGGATCCAGCTTGGCCTGATAGATGCACCAGCTGTAGTCCTCGGTATAGGCATCCACCAGACCCTGCTTGACTGCCTGCAGCGCGGCCGGGCTGGTGTCGAAGCGCTGGATATTCATGTCGGGCCGCAGCGCCGTGATCGTGATGTCGCCCGTACTGCCGGTAGTCACGCCGACTGACTTGAGCTTCGGGTCATTGACGCCCGCGATGCCGGAGCTGCTGCTGACGATCAGGGCCTGGCCGTCCTTCACGTAGGGCGGGTTGGTGTACATGATTGACTTCGCGCGCTCCAGCGTCACGGCGAAGTTGGCCAAGACGACGTCGGCGGCACCGGTGACCACGGTCGGGATGCGCGCGCCCGGTGTGGTGACTTCGACGATCTCGTGCGTAACGCCGAGCGCCTTGGCCATCTCGGCGCCGATATCGACGTCGTAGCCGATCGGCTTGTTCTGCTGGTCGCGTGAGCCAAAGGGCGGGTAATTCAGGAATGTCGCCGTGCGTAGCGAGCCGCGCTTCTGGATATCGTCGAGCGCGCTGCCGGCGGTCTGGCGAACGGGCGCCGCGAAGCTGACGCCGACGCTCGGTCCGGCGAGCGCCGCCGCGACGCCGGCGCTGGCTGCCGCGCCTAGCACAAACGCGCGACGCGAAGAGGTCACTGGCGCGAGATCAGCCTGAGAATCGGACGATTGTTCGGACACGAGCTCCTCCTGATAGCCGGTGCTAAGCCGTGGGGGCCGTGGACAGACCAGCACTGGCGCGCGACCATCCACGCGCCGTGCCCGGCCTGACCACCGGCCGAGGATACGCCCCCATCAAGCTTTCCGTCACAACCTGACAGCGCATGGTTGACGCAGACGCGCGTGCCGCCTGTCTAGACTCAATCGCCTTGCCAAACGGGATTGCTCGCGCCGGATGCGCTGGTCGCACACCGTTTTGCCGAGTTCGGCGTCCTGCGCGCGAGGACATCGTGCGCACGTTCGGCGAGTTGTACGCCAGCATGGCCGGCAATATCGACACGGTCCGCGAACCAGGTGCGGAGGTCGTGCCGCTGCTGTTCACGCGGCGAGCGGCCCGGCTGTGAGAACCACTCCTGCCCACAGCACGAGCGCAAACGGCCAGGGCACGACGATCATCACCGACACGGCCAGCACGAGCGAAATTCGCCAGCCACCCGACAGCTAGGACAAATCGCTCTGGCACGACGAGCTCACCATCGCCCGAGACTACATACAGCATGAGTTCTGAGGAGCCGCGACGGTGTGGCGGCGGCGCTTGGCCCGCGCCCAAGCGGATGAGGCGCACGTTCGACTTCTCGCCGTCGAGCAAGAGCTGAGCAAAGACGCCCTGGCCCGCCGGCCGTTCGATGTCCTGGATACGAGTCGACTTCATGACCCGAAGTCGTCGCATCTGCGCTGGCCGAGCGTCAAGGTCGCACGGTTCGGCTGCGGGTCCAGCCGTTCCGTTCGAACGCCATACTCCGGACGTGGCCCGAACCAGCCCGACCGCAACCGCCATTCGCCGGCGACCCGAACAACAAAACGCGTCGACGCTGCTGGCGAATCCGCACCCGCTTCTCATCCGCACCAGCCTGGCGTTGGCGGTTACCGTCGGGTTCTCGCTCGGGCTGTATCTCATCGTCGGTTTTGCTTTCGGTCTTCCGCTGAGCGCCAGCACGCCCGTGCTGATCCAGGTGCACGGCCAAGTGCAAGCGCTCGGGTTCGTGGCGCTCTTCATCATGGCCGTCGGCG
>WNGA01033945.1_pt1 | contig 9999 bp, 6 predicted proteins | sample 5400061 | NCBI WGS metagenome assembly WNGA01 (sample SAMN13153366, study PRJNA577476) | soil metagenome | isolation source: 100 cm soil or saprolite under grassland replicate 2 | place: USA:California | collected 2016-06-15
ATAGGAAAGTGCACAAATAGCTCCCGACAAATGGCGCGCGTATTGAGAATTTGCAAAAAGTGCGGGACTGCAATTTTAGCCGACGAACCGGAAGGACTCTGCGCCGCCTGCGTGCTAGAGACGAGTCTTGGGATGCTTCACGAGGGAGTTAGTGAAGCAGGAAGCTCGGAGATGCCGGACGAACTGGGTGACTACCAGTTGATGGAGGAGATTGGCTGCGGCGGCCAGGGAGTTGTCTATCGCGCACGCCAGAAAAGTCTTAACCGCATAGTCGCACTAAAAGTCATCGGCCTTGGCCGGTGGGCAACGAAAGCGCACATCAAACGGTTTCGCTTTGAAGCCGAGACCGCGGCAAGTTTGGACCATCCGTGCATCGTCCCGATTCATGAGATCGGAGAAAGCGACGGTTCTTGCTATTTCAGCATGAAGCTCGTCGAAGGCCGACGACTGGATGAAGTTATCAAACGCGAACCGATGTCGCCTCGACGTGCGGTGGAACTCATTATCAAGCTCGCGCGCACCGTTGATTATGCACATAAGCGAGGAATCCTGCATCGAGATGTGAAGCCGGGAAACATCTTGATAGATGCAAACGGTGAGCCGCACCTCACGGATTTTGGCCTTGCAAGACTCGTTGAGAGAGAAAGTAGCATGACCGGTACAATGGCAGAAGCGCTGGGGACGCCGAGTTACATGGCGCCTGAACAGGCTGCTGGCGACACTGCGCAGCTCACAAGTGCTACCGATGTTTATGGACTCGGTGCGGTCTTCTACCACTTACTCACCGGCTGCCCTCCTTTTATTGGAGGAACGATCTACAAAACTGTTCGGCTTGTTTTGGACACCGAGCCGCGCCAACCCCGCTCTTTGAATCCGAAAGTAGATCGCGACCTGGGAACGATCTGCCTGAAATGCCTCGAGAAAGCTCCACAGCGCCGTTACTCTTCTGCCCTCACACTAGCGGAGGACCTTGAACGCTGGCTGCGGCATGAACCGATTCAAGCCCGACGCGCTGGAGCTCTCACCCGCGGTAGCAAATGGCTGCGACGAAATCCAACTGTGGCGCTTTCAGTGGTGTCCTTGGGCGCACTGGCAACGACTGTGGGTGTGATGATTTGGAAAAGCGAGCTGGCCCGGCACCCGACAACAACTGGGATCGCAGTGCTTCCGTTTGAAAATCTGAGTAACGAGAAACAGGATGCGTTTTTTGCTGATGGTCTCCAGGACGACATTTTGACCAAGCTTGCGAAGATTGCCGACTTGAAAGTCATCAGCCGAACGAGCGTTATGCAATATCGCGGTAGGCGCGATGCACACCAGATCAGGGATGCGCTTCAGGTGTCTCATCTGCTCGAAGGCAGTGCGCGTAAGGCCGGAGACAGGATTCACATAAACGCCCAGTTGATCGACGCGCGCACAGACACCCACGTCTGGGCTGAACAATACGATCGCGATTTGCGGGACGTGTTCGCTATCCAGAGTGAGATCGCACAAAAAGTCGCTGAGCAGCTTCACGCAAAAATCTCCTCCGCTGAGAAACTGGCCATTGAACGACCGCCAACCGTCGACCTCACCGCATTCGATCTCTACACACACGCGAAAAATCTTCTTTTGACGACGAGCGCCCATGTTAGCGGAAGAGCGAATTTACTGGAGGCCGCTAATCTGTTGGACCAGGCGGTCATGCACGATCCATCGTTTCTCCACGCATATTGCCAACTCGCTAACACTCATGACCGTCTCTATCACCTTGGCTACGATCATACTCCAGCCCGTTTGGCGCTTGCGAAAGCGGCTACCCAAGCAGCCCTTCGCCTGCGGCCGGACGCTGGCGAGGCGCACCTTGCGCGTGCGGAGAATCTTTATCGCGGATACCTCGATTATGCCGGGGCGCTTGCCGAGTTAGAGATCGCTGGCCGGACTTTGCCTAACAATTCCCAGATATGGGAGCTAAAAGGTTACATCCAGCGCCGCCAAGGTAAGCAGGAAGATGCGTTGCGCAGCCTCGTGCGCGCAGCTGATCTCGATCCGCGCAACGTCCTGCTCTTACAGCAAATTGCGCTCAGTCTGAGAGGATTGGGGCGCTACTCTGAGGAAAAATCCGCTTGGACCCGTGCACTCGGCGTCGTCCCGGATGACATCCATACGAAAGTAGAACTCGCGAACGTAGAACTACAATGGAAAGCCGATATTCGACCTTTGCATCGATTGGTCGACTCGGTGCGGGCTGCAGATCCGGCCACGGTGCCAAGCATCGCTGATGCCTGGCTTCTTTGTGCACTGATTGAACGCGACGCCGCTGCCGCAAGAGAGGCCCTTCTTGCGCTGGGTGAGACGCCCTTCAGTGATGAGGTTCTGCAGTTCAATCGGCCATTTTTGGAAGGTGTTGTCGCTCGAATGATGAATGATGATGAGGCGGCACGCTTCGCTTTCACTGCTGCGCGCGCACAACAGGAGAAAGCTGTCCAGGCGGAGCCAAACTACGGCCCCTCGCTGTGTGTGCTTGGGTTAATTGATGCTGCTCTCGGGCGAAAGGAAGAGGCGTTAAGCGAAGGCCAGCGTGCTGTTGAACTTCTTCCGATCGAAAAAGATGCAATCAATGGTCCGGTGCTAATCGAGTATCTGGCCATGATCGCCGCATGGACCGGAGATAAAGATCTCGCCTGCCAACAACTTGCTCGCGCCAGCCGACTTCCCGGCTGCATCAGTTACGGCCAATTGAAACTGCTACCCTTTTGGGATCCACTCCGTGGCGATCCGCGCTTTGAAAAAGTCGTCGCCTCCCTCGCGCCCAAATGATATATGGCGAGCACGCGCAGCTCGCGTCCTGTTTTTCCGCGACTCGACGGAATCTCCTTTCCACAATTTCGATTCCTATCTGTTCATCCATTTCCTGTCCGCCGTTATTTTGGGCCGAGGGCGGGTAATCCGTGGTGCCTGTAAGGAATGCAGGTAGTCTTGGGAAAAATCTTAGTTCCTACGCGTGCTCGCGAAAGCTATTAGAATTGTTCAGTGCAAAGAAATCCTGCGCTCAAGCAATTTTCTTTGTAAGAAAATCGCAGGTTTTCCGCAGTACATCAGTGGGGCCTCAAAACGACTTTATCCAACGAGAAATCAAAGAAGGTCGAAACAGCAGTCTTTAGCAAAAATCTATGAAAAAGAAATCCGTCTCTCAATTGGCCTTCCTCAATCTTCGTGTTGTAATTCTTTTGGCTCTTTTCACAGGAAGCATCGTGGTGGCGCTGTTCGCCGCGACTGTGGATGGACGGACTCGCCGTGGCGAGACAAATCCGGTTGGACTTGGCTTTGATTCTACGACGGCGAAATCCGCCCAGATTAAAGGGCGACCGGGGGCTCCGGAAGGCACTGGGCAATGGGTCTGGCAAAAGCCTCTGCCTCAGGGCAATCCACTTGCCGCAGTTTCCTTTACTGATTCAACCAACGGAACCGCAGTTGGTGAGGGCGGTACAATTCTTAGAACGACAAATGGAGGCGCACATTGGACCATTCAAACAAGCGGATACGAGGGAACGGGGATCAATTTTTTGGGAGTTTCTTTCACTGATGCAAATACCGGAACGGCAGCTGGGTTGAATCTTGGTGTCGGTAACGCAGTAGTTGTAAGGACTACGGATGGTGGAAACACCTGGGTCACCAAGTATAGCAACTCGGCGACATGGATCACAGGAGTCTCATTTTCAGATGCGAATACCGGGACGGTTATAGGCGTAGATTTTAATCTTGGTGCGGCGCTAATTTTAAGAACTACTGACGGCGGTGACACGTGGACCTCACAAACCGGACCACTTGCTCTCTATTATGGAGTTTTTTTCACGGATGCCAATAACGGAACCATTGTCGGCGGTGGCGGTACCATTGTGAGGACAACTGATGGTGGAGTTAATTGGATCCAGCAAACAAGCGGAACAACGGGGGACCTTTTTGGAGTTTCTTTTACGGACGCGAATAACGGAACTGCTGTAGGCGCAAATTTCGACACTGGCACTGCTGTCATCCTGAGAACGACGGACGGAGGCGCTACCTGGGTTAGCCAATACAGCGGAAGCGTCGCACAATTTTCTGCAGTTTCCTTTACCGACACAGATATCGGGACCGCTGTGGGCAGTTTGGGGGCAATCGTGCGAACGACCGATGGAGGAAACACCTGGATCGAACAAGCAAGTGGAACGCCCAACTTGCTCCAGGGAGTTTCCTTTACAGATACAAATAACGGGACAGTTGTCGGCCTGGCGGGAGAAATTATTAGAACCACGGATGGCGGCACGAACTGGATGCTTCAATCCAGCGGCACAACGACAGATCGTATGGATAGTGTTTCCTTCACCGATCCATCTACCGGAACGGTAGTTGGTTCAAGCGGCACAATTCTTAGAACAACTGACAGTGGAAACAGCTGGATTAGCCAGGTAAGCGGAACAACAAATGAACTGTTATCAATTTCTTTTACCGACGGAAATCACGGCCACGCATCCGGTTATAACACGATTCTCGGAACTACAGATGGTGGAACGAATTGGGTAACTCAACATACCCACGGGTTTACTGGCTATTTCGGGGTTTCTTTCACCGACGTGAATAACGGGACGGCTGTGGGCCAGGGCCCAGAAGCATTAGACGGCGCACTAATTGTAAGAACGACAGACGGAGGGAATACCTGGGTGGTTCAGGCTAGCGGGCTGAAGGCCGGCACTATCCTTTTTGGAGTTTCTTTTACGGACACAGATACCGGGACGGCTGTCGGTGAAAACGGAACAATCATCAGAACGACAAATGGTGGGAGCAGTTGGGTCACCCAGATAAGCGGTACCACGGCTAACCTTAATGGGGTTTTCTTTACGGATTCTAACATTGGTACTGCGGTCGGTGGGACGTCTGACGGTCAGGGTATAATCCTCCAAACAACAGATGGAGGAAGCAACTGGATTAGTCAGATGCCCGGAACACCTGAGCTTAGGGCGGTTTCCTTTGCCGATGCCGCTAATGGCACGGTTGTTGGTTTCGGGGATACAATTCTCAGAACGACCGACGGTGGTAACACCTGGAACAGAGAATTGGGCAGAGTAGCGGAAGGACTCTGGGGAGTCTCTTTTCCCGATCCAGATAACGGGACAGCAGTCGGCACATTTGGCGCAATTGTGAGAAGGATCACGGCAGCGCCCACACCGACGCCGACGGCTACACCTACAACGAGCCCAAGTGCAACTCCCACTCCAACAGCTACAGTGACACCCACACCGACTGTAACACCCACTTCAACGCCTACTCCTACTGCAACTCCGACGGCTACCCCAACGCCAACAGCGACGCCGAGTTCTACTCCAACGTCCACGGTAACGCCTACCCCGACTGCCACACCCAGATCTACTCCGACACCCAGACCTCGCCCGACTCCACTGCCTCGCCCCACACCGCCGCGGTGAAAGAAATCGTGACCGGTGAGAGGGGTAGCAAATAAATCCGAAATCCGAAACGGAGGAGCAACGTGGAAGACAGGGGCATCGCAGCGCCCTGTCCCTGTCTATTTGAAGGTGTCGTCTGCAAAACGTGCTTCAAAGCTTACCTCAAATCGATTACCTTCGGCGACATGAAAGATTCGAAATTATTTTTGTTCTTATTTCTTTTGATAGGCAATTATTTCCTAACGTTTCTGATTATCGGTTTAATCGCGGGCCTGATATCACTGCTAAACAAGCCCAAGCCGCTGAGAATCAATACGGTTGCTGAGGCGTTTTTCTCTTACTACATGCTTTTTCCGATTGGAATAAGTAATCTCGTCAACTTCGCTTTCCATGTTTTTTTCGGTGATACAGCGGCAAGGTTTATCGGCTGGGAAAACAGCCCGTTTCAGGCCGAAGTGGGATTTGCGAGCCTCGGCATCGGCATAGCAGGAGTCATTGCATTCACAGCGAGTTTACCTTTTCGATTTGCCACGCTAATTTCTCCAGCCGTTTTCTCATTGGGCGCAGCCGGCGGTCATATCTATCAAATGATAGCGGCGCATAATTTTTCGCCGGGAAATGTCGGACTGGTTCTTCCAAGCGATATCATTATTCCTCTCATCGGATTTCTATTCTTGTGGCTCTCGTACAAGCATCCAAAATCTGGAGTGGCGGATCACAAGGTCATATAGTGGGAATGTGGCGCGGCTCAACGGTTAGCCAATCACCGTAAAACAGATCGACGACAAATTGGAGAAGAGCGTGGATCTCAACGTCGGCATCTGCGGATGAGCGGCTTACGGGGTCCGGAGGAAGCCGTGACTCACATCGCTCGCGTCAATATAGTATCCGGTGATCGCATCGAATGGATTGTTGGAAAGAGGGATAGTGCCTTGGCCAGGACCTGTGCCCGCGCCCGGAGCGTCGAATGCGGTGACAATGCCATCCAAAGCGCGCACGAAGCCGTGATTGACGTTGCTCGCGTCCACGTACTCTCCCGTGACCGCCCCTGGCGCGTTGATGCCCTGTGCTGAAGTGCCTTGGAAAGGGCCTGTGCCCGCGCCGGGAACGTCGAACGTGGTGATAGTGCCGTCCGAGGCGCGCAAGAACCCGTGATTTACATCACTCGCGTCAACGTAGTCTCCCTCAATCGTTCCTGCCTGGTTGATCCCGAGTGGGAGTGTGCCTTGGAAAGGGCCTGTGCCCACGCCCGGAGGATCGAACGTCGTCATAGTGCCGTCCGGCGTGCGCAGGACGCCGTGATACACATTGCTCGCGTCAAGGGAAGCTGCCGCGATCGCTCCTGCGGGGTTGAGGCAATAGCCGGTAAAAACAAAGGTGCCCTGGCCGGGGCCTGTGCCCGCGTTCGGAGCATCGAACGTAGTGATGGTGCCGTCCGGAGCGCGCAAGAAACCGTGAGCCACACTGCTAGCGTCAACGTAACGTCCCGCGATCGCCTCCGCCGGGTTGATGTTACCGGCGAAGGTACCCTGGCCCGGACCCGTGCCCGCACCCGGGACGTCGAAGGTAGTGATGGCACCGTCCAGAGTGCGCAGGAAACCGTGAAACACACCGCTGGCGTCGGAGTAGTAGCCCGCGCTCGCGCCTGCCGGGTTGATGCTGAAGGGCCGAGTGCCTTGCCGAGGGCCTGTTCCCGCGCCCGGAGCGTCGAACGTGATGATTGCGCCGTCCGGAGTTCGCAGGATAGCGTGAATCGCACCGTCCGCGTCGGCGTAGCGTCCCGAGATCGTCCCTGCCGGGTTGATCGCGAACGCGATTGTGCCCTGGCCGGGGCCTGTGCCTGCGCCCGGAGCATCGAATGTGGTGATGGTGGGCTGCGACCCGAGTAAACGCGTGTTGCTGAAATTCAGGACGCCATCGCTCGTGCCGCCGGAGCCACTGGGTGCAAGGATACCCAGCAGTAACATCGAGGTCATTGCGGCAGTCACCAGCCGCGTAAGGCTTGCCGTTTTGTCTTTGAGATCAGTTAGTAAAGTCATCTTCTTCCTTTCTTTTTGGTAATTGGGTTTCTCTTTACAAACCGATTCCGGAGCGCGTGCTGCACGAAATCTTACTTTTTTCGTGGCTTGCTTTTCTTCTGCGGTCTTGGTACAGACCGTTAAGGTGAATACTCTGGCGGGGAACGGGCGCAGTCGGAGCGATTTATTTCCTTCGACCCGCTGGAGCGTCGTGCTCGCAGCCGGCAGAAGCCAGGCCGAACCGGAGATTTCGCAGGCCGCACTGGCGGAGCTTTGCCAAACCTATTGGGCGCCGCTTTACAGTTTCGTGCGCAGCCGCGGGTACACTGTGCACGATGCGCAGGATCTCACGCAGAGCTTTTTCGCTTACTTGTTGGAACATAAAATTTACGCCCGCGTCGACCGGCAGAAAGGTAAGTTCCGTTCATTTCTGCTCGCCTCCCTAAAAAATTTCCTGGCGCACGCGGCCGACCGCGCTCGGACGCTTAAGCGTGGCGGCGGACAAGATTTTCTGCCGCTCCATGAAGAGCAGGCTAAAGAGGCGGAATCGCTTTTCCAGACTCACAGCACCGCGAGCAGTGAAGATCGACTCTTTGATCGCAGCTGGGCGGAGGCACTGCTCGCGGCTGGATTGGAAAGGCTTTCGGCAGATTACAAAAGTGAGTCCAAGGAGAAGCTCTTCAATGAATTGAGGATCTTTGTTGCCGGTGGCGCGGACCCGCCACCGACTTATGCTGAACTGACGGATCGGTTGGGAATAGCAGAGTCAACACTTCGGAGCCATGTCACCCGGTTGCGAGCGCGCTATCTGGAAGCGTTGCGCGCTGAGGTGCGCCGAACGGTGCATACGGAAACGCAAGTCGACGAAGAGCTGCGCGAGTTGATCCATGTGCTAACGGAAGGTTAAAGGAGACGTGCCATAGCAATGCCACTGGCGTCTGGCGTCGTCGTGATGTTTTCTCCGGAGTGGCAGCAAGTGGTGCTGATGAAGCGCCTGTAAGAGGTTGCACGAGTTGCTACGTGTGCTAACGAAACGTTGAGGGAGGTGCGAAATGGAAACACGTCTCGCATCCGTCGCAGTCTGCTCGGTATGCGGCGAGCCGTTGAACGCAAAAGGCGACTGCGTGGCTTGTTTGCTTCGGAGCTTGGAGGAAGCGGTCTGCCAAACTAAATCGTTTGCCTTAGTCTTCGGTGATTTCGAGGTCGAGCAACGCGCAGATGGTTCTTACTGGGAACTCGGTCGCGGCGGCATGGGAGTGACCTATCTCGCAAGGGACAAGGTATTGCGTCGCAGAGTCGCTCTGAAAGTAATCGACACGCCAATGGTCTCGACTGATCGGGGCTGGCAAACTGCGCGTGAACGTTTTTTGCGCGAAGCTCGCGCCGCGGCTGCCTTGCGGCATCCGAATGTAGCTGCCGTTTATCAGTTTGGAGCTGCATCTGATAGGAGCCGCTGCTTTTACGCAATGGAATTGGTCGAGGGCGAAACGTTAGAGACTCGTGTGCGAAGAGAGGGTCCGCTGAATCCAAAGGTGGTTGTGGAAATTGCGACTCAAATCGCCCAGGCGCTGATCGCTGCCGCGGCTCAAGGTTTGATCCATCGTGACCTCAAGCCTGGCAACATCATGCTTAAGAATCCGGAAGAGGGCGAGTACGCAGGCACGCGCCGCCGGGGCGTCCGGAAGGCGCAGCGCGCCGTCCCTACCGTAAAAATCATCGATTTCGGTTTGGCCAAGGCGGTCGCGGATGCCGGGGGAGAGATGGACATCACCCACGGTGAATTCGTCGGCACACCGAATTTCGCGAGCCCTGAGCAATTCGAAAGCGGGCCGGTCGATGTCCGTTCCGACATCTACTCGTTAGGCGCCACGCTCTGGTTTGCGCTCACCGGGAAAACGCCATTTGCCGGTCGGAACATTGAGGAAATTCGCCGCGCTCAGAAGTTGGCCGCACTTCCCACCGAACAACTGAAGGCAGCACATGTTCCGCCTTTTCTAAGATCGCTGCTTAAATCCATGCTCGCACTGGAGCCGGCGGGTCGGCCTGGCGTGCACGAGCTGCCAGCGAGACTGCGGGGTCGCTCCGGGCAGGCAAGCAATGTGCGCCGCGTCCGCTTCGCCGTCGCATCCACCGTTGTCCTAATTCTCGGCGCGTCTGCATTCTTCATTTTTCATTCTCTGCGTAAGCATCCGGTCGCAGTCGAATCCGTTTCGAATCCGGCGGTGCTCGAGAAAAGCGTTGCGGTGCTGCCTTTCGACAATCAGAACCGTGATCCAGACATCGATTACCTATCTGACGGTATCACTGAAAGCATCATTCACAGCCTTTCGCAGCTGTCTCAACTGAAGGTGATGGCGCGCAGCACGGTCTTTCAATACAAGGACAAAGAGGTCGATCCGCGAAAGGTTGGACATGACCTCGGCGTGGGGTTCGTGGTAATGGGCAGACTGCTGCAGCAAGGCGACAACCTGACGATCCGAACAGAACTGGTGAATGTTTCAGATGGAACGGAACTGTGGGGACAACAATACAATCGCAAGGTCGCCGACGTATTCGCGGTG
>WNGA01014353.1_pt1 | contig 9998 bp, 6 predicted proteins | sample 5400061 | NCBI WGS metagenome assembly WNGA01 (sample SAMN13153366, study PRJNA577476) | soil metagenome | isolation source: 100 cm soil or saprolite under grassland replicate 2 | place: USA:California | collected 2016-06-15
CCCATCGCTACGGTTGACACCCCGCTTGGATTCGGCGTTTCGTTAAAGGAGTTCGCGAAAGGTCTGCGACCAATCCGATAGCTGCCGCGAATCGCTGGCAAAATAAATCGCCCGAACATAGAAAAATTACTTGCCATGACGATTGATTCTGATACGAACGAACACGGCGCGTCGCGAGGAACGATAAGCCGCACTTGTGAGAACGCTTGGAGCCATTCTGTGTACTCTGCTTTGGAGCGGCTTTTTCGCTCCGCGCGCCGGGGCCACGGTTCACTATTCCAACGGCTCGGCGGCGAGTGTCCAGGCTTTACATAACGCGGCGTTAAACGGCGATACGATCACAGTCCCTGCCGGAACATTCACTTGGTCAACCCATGTGACAATTTCCAAGCCAATCACAGTAAAAGGACAAGGGATTGGCGTTACGGTGATTCGAGACGCCGTTCAATCCGGGCCACTCATGGCTTGGAATCTCGTTGCCGATCAAGCCTCTCGCATGACCGGGATCGAGTTTCGTAACGGTGGACGAACAAGCGAAGACTCCAACGGGATTATCTCAATTAACGGAATCGCTTACGACTACCGAACGATGCGGGTTGATCACTGTAAATTCGATCATCTTAATGGAGTAAATGTGCTTACTCGGGACGTGCTTGGAGTGATCGATCACAACATCGTCCGCGCCAGAGGCAAGGAGTTCATTCAAGTTTGGCACGCAAAATGGAACGGGGGAGAACACGGAGATCGTTCGTGGACTGATACAAGCCACTTTGGTTCATCTCAATTTACTTTTATTGAGGATAATCAGTTTGTTTATGATTCAGATTACGTCGCGATTGATGCTTATGCCGGAGCCAGATATGTTGCTCGTTATAATACTTTCGTCCGTTGCTCGCAGGGTGGGCATGGGACAGAAAGCTCGGGACGCTTGCGCAGCGAGAGGGCTGTTGAATCATATAACAACACATTTGTCGGAAATGGTAACAACGGGGGGTTAGTTAATTCTCGTGGCGGAGTAACTATTATTCATGATAATACAGTAACAAATGGTTCCAGAGGTCTTTCTCGAGGATTTCGCTTGGCTTGCTATCGCACATTCGCGGAGTTCCCGTTTTGGGGACAAGCCAATGGACGAAGTGCGTGGGATGTAAACCAACCGGGTGGCCCGTTTTATCGTGGGACTGCTACAAACGGTGGAACGCGGACCGTCACGGTGTCAGGAGCTACTTGGACGCCTGGACAATGGGTTGGCTATTCCATTGTGAAAACTTCTCGTCCCGGCCAGGGGCAACAAACTGCTAGCCTAATTACGGCTAATACTTCTCACACGATTGCTTATCAAAGCTCGGGCGGTTTTGGTTCCAATTTGAGCTTCGCGAGCGGCGATACATTTGAACTTTACAAAGTTATCCATGCCATAGATCAGCCAGGAAGGAGCGGGGGGGCATTGATCCTTGGCAACCCGCCAAGTCGTCCCGCGGGATGGAATGATCAGGTGACTGATCCATGTTACGAATGGAACAACATCGACACGTCTACTGGACAAGCTGCATATCTCCATTTTGTAGCATCGCCTCAAATGCGCATCAACGAACACTACTTTAGCAGCACGCAGGCACCGGGATACACACCTTACATTTATCCGCATCCTTTGGTGAGCAGCGCTTCTGTACCAACTGACGTTAACAGCGACGGCAAACCGGATTACCTGCTTTACAATCCCACCACGCGGCAGACGGTGATATGGTATCTTAACAACGATGTTCTCATCGGCAGCGCTTACGGCCCCACGCTGTGGTCCGGCTGGAGCTTGGTGGGGGTTGCGGATTTTAACGGCGACGGCAAACCGGATTACCTGCTTTACAATCCCACCAGGCGGCAGACGGTGATATGGTATCTTAACAACGATGTTCTCATCGGCCACGCTTACGGCCCCACGCTGTCGTCCGCCTGGAGCTTGGTGGGGCCGTGAGCGATTACTAGCCGTTACGCGCCAGCTGATCGTCAATCTTTCAAACGATGATTCGCACGTCTCGAAGAGGCGCCGCAATTGACCGCGTCGATCGGGACGACTGAACGACCCCGTCAAATTTACCTTGCCTCCCAACAATTTTGTAGAGTAAACAACCTTGCATGACGCAGAACAGAAGAAACATCTGGGACAATCGGCAATTGTCGGATACTAGGAGAGCTCGTCGCACAGACGCGTTGAGCCCGTCTTCTGGCCTCGCCGCCTTCCTGGTTTTTGCCGCGCTGGCCTGTGGCGGTTGTCAGACCACGCTACCGCCTTTGCCGAATCCGCCAGGCCCCAAGACAGCGGTAAGGCTCTCTCCCGGAGATACAATCAAAGTTGCCTTTGCCGAGGAGACCGATCTGGATCAAACGCAGAAAATTCGCAGGGACGGCAAGGTGAGTCTGCCGCTCATCGGCGAGGTGACGGCTGCGGGCAAGAGGGTTATCGATTTTCAGCACGAGCTTGTCAGCCGCTACGAGGGGCGCCTCGACAATCCCGAAGTGCTTGTCACGTTGGAGAGCGGTACTGCAAGCGTGATCGTGTCCGGGTTTGCCCACAAACCAGGAAAAATTGATTTTGATCGCCCAAAGACAGTATATCAGACAATTATGGAAGCGGGCGGCGCAACCGACTATGGAAGCCTCAGTAATGTCCACCTAACTCGCATCATCAACGGAGAACAGCGTACCGAAGTCATTAATCTTCGGCCGACCGTTCACGGCAAACCCACAATACCCAAATATGTGCAAGACGGGGACGTGATCTACATCTCGCGCAACTGGTTTTGATTCCGAGATCGGCTCGCGCGATTTGCAACGGACATGATTTTGCCATGTCGAATTCACACGACTCGTAGACTCGTTGGTTCGCTATCCCTCGCGTTCCTGTCAGCGGCTTTTTCGCTGATTCCACACAATAAAGCAATGGGGCAAGAAACCGGTGGAGGGGGTTATGTTCCGCTTGAAATCACAACCGGTGTGGATTTCGGCTACGACGACCACGTCATTGGGAGCAACGCCGCTGGAAATTCAAGTAGCCCAGGCTCGTTTTTCGCGAAAGAAAACCTTGTGCTAACTTATGATCGCCCCGGGGAACAGACAGAATTTCGTCTGCTTGGTATCGGACGCTTTACCCAATTTTTCGATGTGGGCGCCGACGACAAAGACATCAGTGTCACAGCGTCGTTTACGCACAACTTCACGACACGGCTTTCTTTCAATGCCGAAATTTACGCCGCTTACCAGACGGAGCCTGATTTCCAATCCAACATTGGCCCCACAAACGTCCGTGCTCCTCATTTCGACACGACCGATACTTTTTCACTTACCTATCGTTGGCTACCGCGGCTATCGACTGTAACAAGCTATACTTTCCAGCGCATTAAGTATGAGTCGTCGTCGCTATCGTCGTCGCCATCGTTGGCGGCGATTGGTGCAGCTCAGGACCGGTTCCAGAATACACTTGCCGAACGACTGCAGTTTAGCCTGACAAGCCGCACTAGCCTCACTGGAGAATATCGCTTTGAAGTCATAGATTACGACACTGCGCCGCGCGATGCGACCATTCATTTTGCACTCGCCGGTCTTGATCATCGTTTGACCGAATACCTGTCCATCAACGTGCTTGGGGGTCCATCATTTCGTTTTTTCAAAAATGACGGCAACACGATCAACCCGTACGCTCAAGTGAAAATCGATTATCAGGGGGGGAACCATTCGCTAACCTGGCTAACAACTTATGGAGTCGAACAGCCCAGCCAGACTGTCGCGGCGGGGGCCACGACGCTCCGAACCGGCCTGAGCCTCGCGTACGATCTAACTTCACGGATCAATTTGAAGGCCGGAGCTTTCTATCATCACGAGGAAAACCAAGCGGAGAGAGGGGGAACAGTTGTAAACACTTCGACAGCCGCGCAAGATTCTTTGCATTTCACTCTCGACCTTAAGTATACGATCAATAAGCATTTCGCGTTGCATGGTAATTACGAGTACACAAACCAGGGCTCGTCCGGAGAGTCGTCGGGCTTCTCGCGGAATCGCTATTTCGCCGGATTGACCTACACTTACTGAGAATTTACAGCCGAGACAGCTCGGCACAGGAAGCTCCCCCACAATTCGGCAATTGCTCTGCGACCCAGCCTGAGAACTACCTTCGATATGCGCCCTTCACCCAACGGAGCTGCTGCTCGCGAAATCATGGTTCCTGCCCGAACGGAGGAGGTCTCCGAATCCACTTCGCCGAGGCAAAAACAGAAATGGCGGTTTTGGAGCGGCACGTGTTTTGCGATTGTGCTGCTGGCAGCCTTCGGCCGGCCCCTGCTGGTGCTGATCAATTACGCAGCCTGGAACGAACTGCGTTCCTATATCTTATTGGTACCATTCGTTTCTGCTTACCTGCTTTACATCCGCCGCGATCAATTGCCGAAACAGTACGCTACGGATTTCCCGCTTGCGATTGTGTCCCTGGCCGCCGGTCTTGGCGTTTTGGTGTTCACGTACTGGTTGGATTTCGCAGGGCGAGCGCCAGCCGATAACGACCGGCTCGCTCTGTTGACTCTATCGTTCCTTTGCTGCCTTGCGGCAGGAGGTTTTTTCTTTTTTGGACGTGCTTGGATGCGAGCAGCAGCTTTTCCCCTGGCCTACCTCATTTTCATGGTGCCGATGCCGGACGCGATGGCGGATGCACTCGAGACGGCCTCGAAGTCTGCCTCGGCGGAAGTGGCCAATCTTCTTTTCCACCTCAGCGGCACGCCTTTTCTCCGGGCGGGCGCTTTTTTCCAACTGCCGAACATCACGATCGAAGTTGCACAGGAATGCAGCGGCATTCGATCGAGCTGGGTGCTTTTCATGACCAGCATTCTTGCCGCCAATTTATTCCTAAAGACCCGGTGGCGGCGTTTTGCGCTTGTCGCCTTCGTCATTCCTCTCGGCATTTTACGGAACGGATTTCGCATCCTGGTAATCGGGCTTCTCTGTGTGAATGTAGGCCCACAGATGATTCACAGCCTAATCCACCGCCGGAGTGGACCTCTCTTTTTCGGGCTTTCGCTGATTCCATTTCTTGTGGTGTTGTGGTGGCTGCGCAAGGGTGACGTCCGACGTCGACAGCCGAAATAGTGCTGAGCTTCAGTTTTTTTCCCCAATGCGGAAGTATTTGGGAACTTTGCCCTCCCGTTTCCGTAGAAGAGCTTAGGCACGGTGTAGGTGGGCTTTGACTCAAATTTCGCTACGGTTCGTGCCCGAAACGCGTGTCTTACTGAACGAATGAGGATCTGATTTTGGCAATTGTGAGCCCGAACTCCGTACTGGCTTTAGCCGCCGGTTCATTTAGTGCTGCCCTGGCCATGGCCGCGGTTTGCCGAAAGCGCCGTTCGCTTGCGACCTGGTGTTTCTCGGCCGGGATGCTGACTTTCGCGCTGGAAAGTTTGTTCGGCGCGATATGGCACGACGCACTCGTTCCTGAAAAGGCAGCCTTTTGGGGAACTCTTACTCTGGTAGCGAAGTCATTTCTGCCCGGGTTTTGGCTTTGTTTTAGCCTCACGTATTCGCGTGGTAAATCTCGCGAACTCCCAGCGAGGTCCCGATTTCTCATCCTGACCGCGTTTTTGGTCCCGGTGGGCGTGTCGCTGATCTTCCTAGAATTGGCGCAGATTCTTCCCCACAGCGCATCAGGCGGAAATTGGTGGCTCAGCTCTCAGGCGGCGGCCAAAACTCTGAATGGCTTTCTGCTGATCGCCGCGGTGCTGGTGCTTGTGAATCTCGAAAGGACCTTCCGATCGGCTGTCGGAACAATGCAGTGGAGGATCAAGTTTATGGTTCTTGGCCTCGGGATTGTTTTCGGAGCGAGGATTTACACCCAAAGCCAGGCGCTGCTCTTTTCCGGAAACATTATCGCCTTAACCGACATCGATGCAGCGGCGCTGCTGATTGGGTGCACATTGATCGCGGTCGCTTTTATTAGGAGCGGTTTCGGCGAAATCGATGTTTATCTTTCCCACGCTGTTCTGCGCACGTCGCTGACAGTCGTGCTCGCGGGGGCGTACCTTTTTATTGTCGGCGTGCTTGCCCAGGTCGCAGCGCGAACCGGCGGATCGACAACTTTCCAGGTCCAAGCGTTCGTCGTGCTGTTGGGCTTTGCCCTCCTGGCGGTGCTATTGCTCTCCAATCGGATCCGGCAAAATATCCAGTGTTTGGTTAGCCGCCATTTTAAAAGGCCGCAGTATGATTTCCGCCAGATATGGACGCGCTTTACCCAATCCATGTCGAGCGTGGTAGATCAGTCCGGCCTGTGCGCCGCAGCCGCAAAATTAATCTCTGAAACCTTTAACGCCTTGTCGGTCACCATCTGGCTTTTTGACGAACATGACCGGTTCGCGTTCGCAGCATCCACCTCGAGATCAGAACGCGAGGTCAACGATGCGATTCCAAACTTGGGCAGCTTGGAGCCACATCTGAGGAATATTCAAGGAGTTTCCAAGCCTTTTGATTTGGAAAAAGCGAAAGGCGATTGTGCGGAGGGCTTGAGGCAGATCAGTTCGAGTCAGTTTCGCACCGGAGGAAATCGGGTTTGTACGCCTTTATGGACGGGAGATCGCTGCATAGGCGTGGCTATCCTGGCAGATCGCGTCGGTGGCGTTCCCTACACCGTCGAGGAATTCGATCTGCTGAAATGTATGGGGGATCAGATCGCGGTGGCTCTCCAGAACCTCCGCCTTACTGAAGAAATTATGCGGGGGAAGGAATTGGAGGCCTTTCAAGCCATCTCCGCATTCTTCGTTCATGACCTGAAAAACGCGGCCTCAACCTTGAGTCTGACGCTTCAGAATTTGCCTGTACATTTTGACGATCCCGTTTTTCGACAAGACGCCTTGCGCGGGATCGGTGAGACAGCGAACCGCATTAACCAGCTTATCAGCCGTGTCGGCGCCTTGCGACCTCTCGAACTCAAACCGGTGGAACTTGACCTTAATCTGCTTGTTGCTGACGCGCTTGAAGTCCTAAAGGGTGCGCCGGAAATAAATGTTCTGAAGGATCTACACCTGCAGCCAAAACTCAAGGTGGATCGGGACCAATTCGGCAGCGTAATCACCAATTTGCTTCTCAATGCCCGCGATGCACTCGAACCTGGAGGCGAGGTGAGAATTGAAACGAGCCAAACGGGTGGCTGGGCGATTCTTTCCGTCGCTGACAATGGCTGTGGGATGAGCCCAATATTCCTAAGGGCGTCCCTTTTCCGTCCATTCCAGACAACAAAGAAGAAGGGACTAGGCATCGGCATGTTTCAATCCAAGATGATTGTCGAAGCGCATCGGGGGAAGATTCAGGTAGAAAGTGAACCCGGCGCCGGCACAACTATCCGGGTAATGTTGCCTCTGAACGGCCAAGCAACATGAAACCCAAATTGCTCATTGTCGATGACGACGAAGCGATCCGGACCCAGATGAAATGGGCGCTGAGCCAGGATTACGAAGTTTATTTCGCTGAGGACCGAAGAGGAGCGCTTGAAGCCTTTGAGACCAACTCCCCGGCGGTGACATTGCTTGACCTGGGCCTCCCACCTCGCCCCAATGAGTGCGACGAAGGATTAGCAGTGTTGTCCGACTTACTCGCCGTCGATAGTACGGCCAAAATCATCATCATTTCCGGGCAGAGCGAAAAACAGAACGCCATCGAGGCGGTTGGCGCGGGCGCCTACGACTTCTTGTGCAAGCCTGTGGAAATGGAGGAATTGAAGCTGCTCCTTCAGCGATGCATCCACGTGGTGGAACTCGAGAAAGAGTACCGCGAGTTACAACAGAGCCAGCTTTCCGATGTGTTTGAAGATATGCTCGGCACAAGTCCACAAATGCAGGCAGTCTTCGCTTTCATTCGCAAGGTAGCCGGGACAAATGCTCCGGTGCTCTTGCTCGGAGAAAGCGGCACTGGCAAGGAAATGGCGGCAGCGGCTATTCATCGCCGCAGCGCGCGCAAGGACGGCCCTTTTGTCGCGATCAATTGCAACGCCATTCCTGAAAACCTTTTGGAGAGTGAGCTCTTTGGTCACGAAAAAGGCGCCTTTACCGGTGCTCACATTCAGCGCAAAGGGATGATGGAAACAGCCGGTGGCGGTACCCTGTTTTTGGACGAGATTGGCGAACTTCCTCCAGCCATTCAGGTGAAGCTCCTCCGATTTCTTCAGGAACAGCGTTTTCAGCGGGTAGGCGGCAGGCAGGAAATTCAAATCGATACACGTATTGTCACCGCGACCAACGCCGATCTAAAACAGATGATCGAGAACGGAAAGTTTCGCGAGGATTTATATTTTCGCCTTGCCGTTGTCACTATCCGCTTGCTGCCACTACGTGAGCGAGGGGAAGACATCCTGTTCCTGGCCCGCGAGTTTCTGCAACGGTCTGCCGCCCAAAGCGGTCGTACAAAGCTGGTTTTCTCGCCTGCCGCCCTGCGTGCAATGAGCCGTTATTCATGGCCTGGGAATGTGCGCGAACTGCAAAACCGCGTGAAACGGGGCGCCATCATGGCCAGCGGATCGCGAGTGACCGCAAAAGATCTTGAGTTGGATCAGGACCAGGACGTGGTACCCTCATCAGCAACGACTCTTAGGCAAGCGCGCGAGCACGTCGAACGCGAACTGGTTCAGCAAGCGCTTAAGAGAAATTCCGGTAGAATCACTTCCGCAGCCGCCGAGCTCGGGATTAGCCGGCCAACTCTTTATGAACTAATGGAAAAACTTGGCATTGCCAAAGAGCGCGCAAACTCAAATATCAACTAAGGTCAAAACCATCGAACAAATGCAAACATCGAAAATCTCAAAATTCTCATCCAGAATCGTGACGCTTATTTTAGCAGCCACGCTCATTGCCGGCTGCTCCAAGGAAGCCAAGAAAGCGCGCCTTCTTGCCGAGGCCGATAATTATTTTAGAGCGGGCAATTACGACAAAGCCAAGCTGAGCTACCTCAACGTCGTGCAGCTGGATCCGCAAAACGCGCTCGCATTTGAAAGAATCGGAGCAATGTGGCAGGACGATGCCGTGCCCTTGCGCGCCGGTGCATTTCTGGCAAAGGCGAGCGAGTTGGATCCGAAGAACACCGAAAATCGAATACGGCTGGCCCGCTGTTATTTGGCGATGGGACGGTTCGCCAATGCACAAAAAGAAGCACTCAAACTGCTTGAACAAGTCCCGGACAACGGCGATGCCATTGTCGCGTTGACTGAAGCAGCGCGAAGCAAAGAAGGCATCGAGGCAGCCGGCGAACAGCTTCAGAAATTCCCGCGAAAGAACGACGTTTCTTTCCACCTCGCTTCAGCGAATCTGTTTCTTAACAAGGGCGACTTTACCGCGGCAGGCGACGCGCTCCGCCAGGCTCTTACTCTCGATCCCAAATTGTCCGCCGCGCATATGGCGATGGGAGATTTGTATCTGCTCGTGAAAGACCAGAAACAAGCCCGCGAAGAATTCAAGAAGGCGGCAGACCTTGCGCCTGTTCGATCAATTGAGCGCTTGAAATACGCCGCCTTCGAGTCCGCCACTGGAGATACCGAAGAAGTGAGAAGGATTTCTACCGAGATGACCAGGCAGGCGCCGGACTATCTCCCGGGCTGGACTTTACTGGCCGAACTTGCCTTAAAAGACAAGAAATACGATGAGGCCCTCTCGCTTCTTGAAAATGTTTTTGGCCGCGACGCGGAGAACATTGATGGCCGCAGAATGGAAAGCGATGTCCTGCTGGCAAAGGGCGACACAAAAAAAGCGGTCGAACTTTTGGAGGGACTCGACCAAGCCCATCCGGACGCCCCCCTCATCAAATACCAATTAGCACGCGCATATCTCAAAAATAATAACATGAATCAGGCAAAGGTGGCGCTGGATCAGGCCATCTCAATTAGTCCGAATTATACCGATGCCATCTTGCTGCTCGCCGGGATCAATCTTCGCGCCGGTCACGGCGAAATGGTGATCGAGCCGATGACCAATTTGTGGAGAAGA
>WNGA01050574.1_pt1 | contig 9997 bp, 10 predicted proteins | sample 5400061 | NCBI WGS metagenome assembly WNGA01 (sample SAMN13153366, study PRJNA577476) | soil metagenome | isolation source: 100 cm soil or saprolite under grassland replicate 2 | place: USA:California | collected 2016-06-15
GCTGGGTATCGCCGCAATATTCGGCGGGCTTGTCCACGAGGCTGATGAGGGGGCAAGCGCCCATATTTGGCAGCTACTCATGGCTGGACAAATGCCGGTCCTGTTGTTCTTCGCAATCAAGTGGCTGCCACGAGCTCCGAAACAGACGCTGTATGTACTGGGACTGCAAGTCGGAGCGGGCGCTCGCAGCCATGGCCCCGGTCTATTTTCTGAATTTGTGAATGGGAATTCCGAGATATAGGGGCGTCCATCAGACTCTGGGCCGCGGTCGGACGTTTCTACTTCTTTCCTGCGGTTTCGCTCTCCTTTAAATATGACGCGCTCAGTGTGCCTTTGCTTTTGGCGATCGGCAGCAGTGTGGGATAGAACTGGACAAAGGTTGTGTCCACGGCGGCGTGGTCGGAGTGGCAGCTGTAGCAAGCCGCTTGGGTGGGGACCATTTTCGCGGTCTTGCTGTCGTCGAAACCAAAGAATGCCCACTTGCCCGGGAAACGCGCTTCATCTTTTACGTGGGCTTCAAGTCCCATGCGTTCTGTGCTCTGGAACTTGCCTTTCTGGTTAATTGAACCTTTGCCTCCGGCGCCTCGGACTTCGAGCACGAGTATGGTCTTGTCGGGCCACGTGCCTTTTTCCAGAAATGACTTGTAGGCCTCCGGATTAACGAAGACGTTGTCGAACATGTGATGGTCCATCTGCGACGCCGCCGGGCTGTAGCTCATGTCGAAGCCGGTGCTCAGGTAAACCCATTCCCGGTAACCCTCGGGGAGCTTGAGCTCGCCGTCGCTGGTGTATTCGGGGCCTGCGCTGGAAGGCTCGGTCGCGGTCTGATTTAAGGCCATCAGGGAAAAAAGAACTGTCGCAGTGAGTAACGCGATTTTGGTTTGGGTGCGCATTGGGGCAGTATCACGCCGCAAGCATTAGAATGCCAGACCAATTGCTGCATGGCGCTGTGGATTGGCTGCAATGTTCGCTCATTTGAAGCACCGTAGCATACCATTCTCAGTATGGACTCGGGCCAAACACCGCAATCACCGCGCTGGTTCTGGATTGCACTGATCTGCTCCGGAGTGGGGTTGTTCGATGCGACGCAGACAGTGACGGTCATGCACGCCCAGGGCATGCATCACGCATGGGTGCGGCTATTCGTGGTGACGCTGGTTTCTTGGGTATCTTGGGCCTTGGTCGCGCCACTCGTGCTCTTGCTGGGCCGACGATATCCGCCGACGCAAGTCAGACGGGTCCGCACCTGGTTGATTCATTTGACTGCCTGTGTCACGGTGGCTCTGGCGCACTCCGCTCTGAGCGCCGGACTCGAGGTGCTGCTCAACCCACTTGCAAACTCTCCGCCGCCTGGGCCGTTCGCTTCAGTCTGGAATTACAGGTTCTACAATGGGCTGCTTTCGTACCTGCTGTTATATGCGTCTGTCCTCGCGATCGGCTATATCCTCGATTCGCGAGAGCGAATGGTGCGGCAGCAAACCGAGACCGCGCGGCTCAACGAACAACTCTCGAAGGCGCAACTCGATGCGCTGCAGTCAAGCATGGCATCGCAAAACGGGTACACGGAGGTTCGATTCGGATTTCCGCATTCCGGTCTAACGTTAGGCTTACCCTCAGCGTCTATAACGACGGGCCTAAGTTGCCGCCAGATTGGGAGAAGACCAACTCGGGGATAGGAATCTCCAATGTGAGGACTCGGCTGCAAGGGCTGTACGGGGACAGGTTTGAGTTGACTATGCGAAATCAGGAACCTGGCGGCGTGGAGGTTTCGGTTTCCGTACCCTTTGTCCTCACGGCGTCGAAGGAGTGAGTCGTGTGTCCAGAGCAAGGTCCTGCGAAAATACGTGTGCTGGTCGTGGACGACGAACCTCTCGCCCGCAGCAACATCACTGTGCTCTTGCGGCTTGATCCGGAAATCGAAATGGTCAGAGAGTCCGGCTCGGGAGTGGAGGCGCTGGCCGAGATCCGCGGCACCAAACCTGATCTGGTATTCCTTGACGTCCAAATGCCGGAGTGCGACGGTTTCGACGTACTTGAGATGCTGGGCGGGGAGCTGCCTCCAGCCGTCGTCTTTGTGACGGCTTACGATCAGTATGCTCTGCGGGCGTTCGAGGCTGGGGCGTTGGATTACATGCTCAAGCCCTTCGACAATGATCGCTTCGAACGCGCGCTGGGCCGCGCCAAGGAACGAATCAGACAGGGCAAGGACCAGACAAGAAACCTGGAGCGCTTGGCCATCAGAGGCGCTGGTCAGGTTTTGTTTTTGAAAGTCTCAGAGATTGACTGGATCGAGGCCGCCGACTACTACGCGTGCCTGCACGTAGGCAACAAAACCCATTTGTTGCGGCGCAGCATGTCGGAACTGGAGCAGGAACTGGATCGATCTGTCTTCTGCCGCATCCACCGCTCGGCCATCGTAAACCTCAATCGGCTCCGCGGTTTGAAGGTCAGCGAGGATGGCGAGTACGAAGTCCTTCTTGACACCGGAGCCGGACTCCGCCGGTCGGCCGAGATCGCGCCAATAATATTCATCGGCACGAAAGGCGAGAATGTTTTCTCTTTGTGAGGCGAGGCGCAAATAGGTTGTGATGATTGAGAAAGTGCCGTCTTCCGTCATCAACTGAAGCAGACGGGGAGATATAACGTGAATGCCGGTAAAAGCCAGCGCTTGCGGCTTCGGTGAAAGTCGAACCAATTCAGTTTCCCCATGGTTTCCCGCTCGCCGGCCGCAGAGTATGGCCTGGTCGTCGAACAGCAAGTATCGCGAAGTCTCGCGGTCCTGTACAGCCAGAGTCGCGAGTGCATGGTGCTCGTTGTGAAATTGCAGCATACGATCCAGGTCAATCGTGCTGATGACATCGGCATTATGCAGAACAAACGGCTCGTCCCCCTGCGAATCGGCAAAGAAATAGGCGGCTTTCTTCAGACCGCCGCCAGTGTCCAGTAACGTCTCTTCTCGAGAGACTTCGACGTGCATGCCGAAATTGTTGTGCGCCTTCAGATACTCCACAATCATGTCGGCGAAGTGATGAACATTGATGACTACTTCTGTGATTCCAGAGGAGCGGAGGCGAGAAAGAGTGATCTCGAGCAGGGTGTGGCCGGCGACTTCGACCAGCGCCTTCGGGCGATTGTCAGTGAGCGGGCGTAAGCGCGTGCCCAGGCCGGCGGCCAGAATCATTGCCTTCACAGGAACGCCGCCCTCACTTGCCTAGACTCTCCAGGCCAAGATGCCGCACGACTACATTGACGCCGTTGGTGGCGCGCAATTGTTTTGCCGCCTGCTCCGCCAGATAGACAGAGCGATGTTGGCCCCCGGTGCAGCCGAATGAAACCATCAAGTTCTTGAAGCCGCGGCGCTGATAATCGGCCACGCTCGCCTCCATCAGCGACGTGGCATTGGCGAGAAACTGGCGCACGCTTTCCTGCTGAGCCAGATAGTCGATGACGGGCGCGTCTTTTCCCGTGAGCTGTTTGAATTGCTCTTCTCGTCCGGGGTTTGGCAGATTGCGGCCATCGAAAACGAAGCCTCCGCCGTTGCCGGTTTCATCTTTCGGAAGGCCGCGATGAAAGGAGAAACTGAAGATTCTGACAGTGAGAATGTCTGAGTCCGGAGCCTCGCCTGGCGATCTCCCCGATTCAAACTCCAAATCGCGCAACTTCTCCGAAGCCAGCATGGACTGGCAGGCGTCCATTACCGCGGGCAGCGCGATCGGCAGTTTGACGTTGTGCAGCAGCCAGCGCACGTTCTTCAAAGCGTAGGGCACGCTTTGAAGAAAATGGGTCTTGCGCTCATAAAACCCGCGAAACCCATACGCACCCAAGGCTTGCATGGTCCGGACATAAACGTACGGGTAGTAGTACTGCAGGAAAGATTCGCGGTCGAGTTCAAGAAACGACGAAAGCGTGACGAGATAATGATCGAGCAAATGCTCACGCACTGCCGGGGGCAGATCAGCCTTGGCGTCAAACAGGAGTGAGGCGACATCGTATTGCAGTGCACCCTTGCGGCCCCCCTGGTAATCCACAAAAAACGGATGGTTGCCGCGAAGCATTACATTCCGCGATTGGAAGTCGCGATAGAGAAAATAATCGCGGTCGGCGGCCAATAGGAATTTTGTCAGTCGGCGGAAGTCATCTTCCAGGGCTTGTTCGTTAAAGGGGATTGCGGCGAGCTTCAGAAAATGATACTTGAAGTAGTTTAAATCCCACGCGATGGACTGGCGGTCAAAGCTGCTGCGCGGATAACACACTTTGTAATTCAAATCCCGACCGGCCTCGATTTGAAATCGTGGCAGCAGGCCGATCACTTTTCGATAGGCTTCAATGGCCTGAGGGGCAATGTCATCGCCTGATCGGTTGGTCGAGAGAAAGTCGAACAGAGTAGTGTCCCCGAGATCTTCTTCCAGATACGCGCCCTGGCTCAAATCTTCGGCGTAAATTTCCGGAACTGGCAAAGCGTGTTTTCGAAAATGGCGAGAGAACTCCAGGAACGCGACGTTCTCTTCGCGCACGTCGTAGAGAACGCCAATTGCCGTCTGGCTCTCACCTGTAAGCCGGACAATTTTCCGCCCGGAGCCGCCGAGATGACCCTGCAGTGGATGCACCCGGGCGACCGTCGAGTGGAAACGGCGCTCGAATAGTTTTTTCAGAACTTCCATGGAATATGAGTACGCCGGTTCAACATGGGTGATTCTACATTTGCGTGGGGATACGCGAAACCGGCAGTGTGGACCGTGGGTCAGCCGGCCCTACGGGACTTCCGGCTTTTTTGCCTGCGCACCCCGGCGTTGGAAACGCCCGGGCTATTAGCAATCGTCCCTCCGGGACTCGGATCCGATTCCCCGCGGCACCCAGCGCTGTAAGCGTTGGCTAAGTTGTGCCGTCCCTCCGGGACTGGGTAATGGCGACTCGGAGACGCCGATGGCTACGCGGCAAGACCTCGAAATTGGCACTACCCTCGCGTACACCGTCGGCGCGTCCGTGCCCCGCATCGTTTATTCTTATTCGTCTTGAACTTGGTAGTCGGACGGGAGGGGCTCATGCCGGTGCGGTTGCTTGACAGTCTGGCCACGACTGAACCGCTGGCGGAGATCTTTTCGGATCGCTCCATTGTGAGAGCGATGCTGGAGTTTGAAGTAGCATTGGCGAGAGTCGAAGCTCGGGCCCAAATCATTCCTCAAGCCGCAGCCGAAGTGATCGCCGCCTCGGCCAGTCCTGACGAGTTCGACATGGATTCCCTTTCGCGACAAACCCTACGCGCGGGGACAGCAGGTATTCCACTCGCGAAGGCGTTCAGGGAAATCGTCAAGAAGAAAGCTATCGCAGCGGCTGAGTATGTGCACTGGGGCGCAACCAGCCAGGACGTAACTGATACCGGGTTAATTCTCCTGCTCAAGCGAGGTCAGCCTTTGATTGCGGCTGATCTCGCACGCGTGGAAACCGCGTTGCGCAGTTTGTCCGAACGGCATCGCGACACCGTCATGCTCGGACGGACGTTATTACAACCGTCGCCACCGATTACGTTCGGGCTTAAGGCAGCGGGTTGGTATGCGGCAGTCAGTCGCAGCAAAGAACAATTGACCAAAACATTCGCCGATGCACTTCTTCTTCAATTTGGCGGAGCTGCGGGTACACTCGCTGCACTTGGAGATAAAGGTCCAGAGGTGGCCCGAGCCCTTGCCGCCGAATTGGGACTCACCGCACCGGATGCGCCCTGGCAACCGCATCGCGATCGGCTGGCAACTCTGATGTGTTCTTGCGCGGTTCTCACCGGGACGCTGGGTAAGGTTGCGCGCGACATCAGCCTGATGATGCAGGCCGAAGTTGGCGAAGTGGCGGAGCATGGCGGAGACGGTCGCGGAAGCTCTTCCACCATGCCGCATAAGCGCAATCCCATCGGATGCGCGATGACCCTGGCTGCGGCTACGCGCGTGCCAGGACTGGTTTCTTCGTATCTCTTTGCTATGGTTCAAGAGCACGAACGCGGGGTGGGGGGATGGCAGTCGGAGTGGTCCACGATTGCGGCCGTCGTCCAAGCGACCGGGGTTGCCGCCAACTCGATGGCTGAGGTTCTCGAAGGACTTCATGTTGACGGCGCTCGTATGCGGCGGAATCTGTATGCGACGCTTGGAACAATTTTTGCGGAAAAGGCAATGATTCTTCTTGCGCCGAAGCTGGGGCGTCAGGCTGCGCAATCGTTGTTGGAAGAGGCGACGCGGAAAGCACTGGCAGAACAAAAATCTTTAGGGGAAATTCTCGGGGAGATGCCGGATGTCAGGAAACATCTCGATCCGAATCTCCTCAAAAGGCTCGAGGTGCCTGAGGATTACCTGGGATCGGCTGAACTTTTCCGCAGCCAGCAGTTGCGGTCGTCAGCATCCGGAAAGAAGCCTGAAAAGCAGGACTAAGCAATGCCGTTTATCACAAGTGACAAGACGCGGTTGTTCTATCGGTTGGAGGGAAACCCGGGCCGGACTTGTTGCCCCACTTCCAAATTTTGCGCTATGACACGCGCGGGCACGGCGCGTCGGACGCGGCGCAAGGAGAATATTCCGTTGAGCAGCTCAGCAGGGATGTTCTCACGCTAACTGATGCGCTCAGGCTGACGAACTTTGCGTTCTGCGGGCTTTCGCTAGGCAGCGCGATTGGCCAGTGGCTGGCCATGCATGCACCCGAGCGGCTTACCAAGCTGGTCCTCGCCAATAGCTCGCCGCGATTTGGCACCGTCGCAAGCTGGCAGGCCAGAATAGATGCGGTGCGGAAAGGCGGCATGGCGGCGATTGTGGAAATTGCGATGCAGCGCTTTTTCTCGCAAGAGTCCATTACGCGAGCAAATCCCTATGCCGCGTCTATGCGATCGGTACTGCTGGGCACCGACGCCGACGGTTATGTGGGCTGCTGCGCCGCACTGCGGGATTTCGATTCCACCCGGGATCTGGACAAAATCAAGACTCCGACGCTGGTGATTTCCGGAGACAAGGATCTTTCAACCCCGTGGTTGGGGAATGGCGAATTGTTAGTCCGCGGGATTGCGGACGCCGAGGCACTGCATTTACCAGCCGCACATTTGTCGAATCTTGAATGTCCACGAGGCTTTTCCGCAACGGTGGCAACTTTCCTTCAGCCGAAAGTCTCTTCATCGCAGCAGGTTCTGGAAACGGGTATCGCTGCGCGCCGCAAGGTCCTGGGCGATGCACACGTTGACAGGGCGAATGCCGCCACGACTGAATTCACAAAAGAGTTTCAGGAGCTAATCACTCGTTACGCCTGGGGGACGATCTGGACTCGGCCTGGGCTCGATGTCAGAACTCGCCGCTTGCTCGTACTGGCCATGATGGCTGCCCTCGGGCGCTGGGAAGAGTTTCGCATGCACACCTCTGCGGGATTGAGTCACGGCCTGGAAAGCTCTGATATCAAGGAAGTACTGCTTCAAGCCGCCATCTATGCCGGAGTGCCTGCGGCCAATACGGGCTTTCACATTGCTCAGGAAGAGCTGGAGAAATATCAGTCAGCGGCGAAGACCAAGCCCAACGCAAGTCCCTAGCCAGCCATGGCAGCAGATCATGTAGCCCCGGACGCCCTCGTCCGGGGCGGGCGGACGAGGGCGTCCGCCCCTACGCCGAACCCGCTTTTCCCGTTCCCCGAAGCGAGTCCGCAGTGTTACGCTGAAATCCGCGTTTCTGAGCTTCGCTGAGCCGGGACAGCCGAGCCTGCCCTGAGTGAAGCGAAGGGGCAGATGTCCCCAAATGGTTGGAGGGACCTATGAACCAGTTCGTCAAGCTGAACAAGCAATATATCAGTGGGACATGGCGGGACGGCAAAAGCCAGAAAGTCCTTACCGACCGCAATCCTTATGATGGTACGGCCATTGCCGACTTCCGTCTGGCGAGTGTGTCCGATCTGGATGAAGCCTATCGTTCGGCGGCGGCGGCGCAAAAGCTTTGGGCTGAGGTGAACGCGTTTGAGAAGCGAACGATTCTTGAGAAGGCGATCACCTGGATCGAGCAGAACGAGACTGATATCGCGGAAATAATCACCGACGAACTGGGCGGAACCCGGCTTAAGGCGATGATTGAGATTTTCCTTGTTAAGACGTTCATAAAAGAGGCATCTACATACCCTTTGAGAATGACGGGGGAGATTTTTCCCTCCACCGTGGACGGCAAAGAAAACCGCCTTTATCGAGTTCCTGCGGGCGTGGTTGGCGTTATCAGTCCATTCAACTTCCCGTTTAACCTGAGCATGCGCTCGGTGGCTCCTGCGCTGGGTGCCGGCAATGGAGTGGTGTTGAAGCCACACGATGACACGCCAATTACAGGCGGCACGCTGGTGGCGAAAATCTTTGAGGAGGCGGGAATTCCCAAAGGACTATTGAACGTTATCGTGGCCGACATTGCTGAAATCGGCGACGCATTTGTGGAACACCCAATTCCGCGAATCATTTCGTTTACCGGTTCGGAAGCGGTGGGCCGGCACATCGGGGGAGTTGCCGGAAGGTCGCTGAAGAAAGCCGTACTTGAACTTGGCGGCAACAGCGCCATGATTATTCTGCAAGATGCCGACCTGAACAATGCGGTCAACGCTGCGGTATTCAGCCGCTTCGCCCATCAGGGACAAGTTTGCATGTGTTCCAACCGCATCCTCGTCCAACGTGGCATTTACAACAAATTTCTCGAGAAGTTCGTGGCCCAGGTTTCCCAGCTCAAGGCCGGCGATCCGCGTAATGCCGATACCGACCTCGGCCCACTGATGAATCTTCATCAGGCAGAAGTTTTCATGAAGCAAGTGCAGCGTGGCGTTGATGAAGGGGCGCGGGTCGTGCTGGAAGGAAAGTTGGAAGGCAACGTCGCTTCGCCCACCGTGTTTGCTGACGTGAAGCCTCACATGTGGATTGCGCAAAACGAAATGTTCGGCCCGGCGGTTTGCGTGATGCCGTTTGATACAGCCGAAGAAGCACTCGAAATTGCTAATGACAGCGCGTATGGATTGAGTGGTGCGATACACACCCAAGATGCCGAACGCGGAGCCGAGTTGGCGAAAAGATTTGATTCTGGGATGGTGCATGTGAACGACAGCACTATCAACGACGATCCTCTGATCGCCTTCGGAGGGGAAAAGGCGTCGGGCATAGGCCGACTCAATGGCAAATGGGCGCTGGAGGAGTTCACTACCTTGAAGTGGATCTCCGTCCAACACAAGCAGCGTCATTATCCGTTTGAGCTGGTGCAAAAAGCTTCGTAAGTCTCTCTCACCTTTAGTCAAGGCCTGCTGGCCGATGATCGGCCTAGGCAGTTAGTTGCTGAACATCGCGTGTGAGGAAATCGCGCACACAGGTCGGAATTGTCGGGGCTGGCCCGGCTGGGCTGACCCTCTCTCATCTGCTACACCTTCAAGGTATCGATTCCGTAGTCCTCGAAATTCGCGACCGGAAATATTGTGAGGGGAGAATCCGTGCCGGCGTGCTCGAACAGGGTACCGTCGAACTTCTGGCCAGCATGGGCGTCGGCGAGCGGATGCAGAGAGAAGGTCTGGTCCATCGTGGTGTGGAACTGCGTTTTGGCGGACGTGGCCACCGCATCGACTTCACCGATCTCACGGGGCACGCCATCACTGTCTATGGCCAGCACGAAATCGTTAAAGACTTGATCCGAGCGCGGCTGGAATCTGGGCGAGAGATTGTGTTTGAGGCCCAAAGCGTCAGAGTTCACGATCTGGACACGTCGTCCCCTAAGGTTTGTTTTTCGTATGGAGGCGAGGAGCGAGAGATAGCTTGCGATTTCATTGCGGGTTGTGACGGCTTTCATGGGGTGTGCCGGCCGTCAATTCCGTCGAATGCACTCACGATCTACGAGCGGGGATATCCGTTTGCATGGCTAGGGATTCTGGCCGAAGCCCCGCCCTCATCCGAGGAATTGATCTACTGCTACCACCATCGCGGGTTTGCTCTGCACAGCATGCGTTCGCCGCAGATCACACGACTGTATTTGCAGTGCTC